>Ga0209684_1000156_pt1 | contig 12506 bp, 12 predicted proteins | sample PanSoiPlot6MoBio_FD_188322 | JGI IMG/M metagenome (GOLD analysis project Ga0209684, IMG submission 188322) | Tropical forest soil microbial communities from Panama analyzed to predict greenhouse gas emissions - Panama Soil Plot 6 MoBio (SPAdes)... | ecosystem: Environmental > Terrestrial > Soil...
AGCATACTGGGGTATGAGGTTGGGGCTTGCGGAGCGATGCGGTTTTTTCAGCGTCAGACTCCTTGGCTTCGAATCACAGCTGGTAGTAATCGCCTTCGGCGGAGGGAGACACCGAATTTGCGTGAAATCACATGATGCTCACTTTGCAGTTAACCTGGTGGTGTGCGGCGAGCCAGTACGGTGCCTCGATGACAGCAGGATGCTACCCAGTCCGCACCACCTACGGGTTAGTCGGTACTCGGTTGTCAGGTATGCGCCCTTCACTTTTCGCCCGCGTAAGACCGCTACAGAAAAGATCAAAGAAAGGGACAACGACCATAGCGACCTTACGGGTGTCATTGATCAGGAAGCCTAGTCGATTCGCCTCGGCGTCGTCAGTGATCATCACGACGACGCCTTGCTCCACTTTCATAAAATAATGATGAACGAGGCCGTTGCGAACTGCATCCTTGAAGAAGATGCGGTTTCCCTCGAAGGTTATCTGCTTATTTAGCAAATCATTCGCTCCCATATAGCGAATGAACTCGTTGAAGCACTCCCAGTCTTTCTTCGTCGCATCACCGCCGAAAAGAAGCTCTCGGCCACAAAACTCGGTGTAGCAGGAAAGGCCGAGTGCAGCCAAGTAGTTGCAGCCGGTTTCAATGGCACTCGTGATGTCCGCGACCATGCCGTTATAGGGCCAAGGGAGATCTTTCCCGAATGCCACCTTGGAAGAGGCATCCAACCGCTTAAGCACCTTATCGGTCGTCACTCTAGTGATAGGGACCACGCTCGCTGTCTCCTTACCGTCTAACGAAATGGGTTTTATCCCTAATATCGGGGAGGAATCAAGGTCCGGGAATGCCGCTGCGGCGGCGATGGGAGGATAAAACGGGTTGCACTAAACCGCAAAGCCGGCGACTTCGGCAACCTCGGATTGCTGTGATTGGAGATGGCTCCGACGCTATCCTACTTGACGAGTTGATCCAGGACGATGTCGATGTTCTTGGCTCCGACGTCGACGGGGGTTTTCGTTTCGCCGGTGAGATCTCCTGGCTGTCGTGTGGTCGGGTTGCCGTCTTTGTCGAGACGGACGGAGATGGTTACCTTGCCTGTGAACGGTCTTCCTTGCATCATCACATTTTCGGGACCCAAAGCATAAGAAAGGGGGAAAACCGGCCGCTCTATTTTCTTAACTGCGAGCGGAGGACCGGCTGCGCCACCCGCCGGTCTAGCGATAATGAACAGTACGGCCTGGTTGTCCACATTGGCTTTGAGTTTGGGATCAATGGTGATTTTTCCGGAAATCTGCTCGGAAGGATTCGCGGCTGCCGACGCGGTTTGCGCCGGAGGTTTTCCTGGCCGGCCGCCCTGCGATATTTCCGCGAGCACCTTTTCAACCTCACCTCGTTCCTGGCCCGGTGGCATCATCCGCAGCAGTTTTTCGAACGTCTCGCGCGCGCCGGCATAGTCTTGTTTCGCTTGATAGAGGGTCATGCCTTTACCCCAGAGCGCCATAGGCAAATTGGGCGCGACCGCCAGCGCTTTGTCGAAGGCCAACAGCGCTCCGTCGGCGTGACCGGCTTGAACCAGAATAAAGCCCATATAGGCGTGGGCTTCGGGTTGATTCGGATCCGAGGCGAGAACTTTTTTGAAAGCGTCGATAGCTTTGGCCCAGTCCTGTTTGGCAAAAGCAGCTTTTCCTTCTTGGAGCGAGGATGCGACTTCGCTGTTTGTTCCAAGAGAGCCCGTGCCCGTAAGGAAGTCGCCAGTCATGGTGTCCCCCTCCGAAGCGCGCGACCGGAGCGACTTAGTCAAGACGACTCCCAAAGCCAAACCAAAAAGCAGTAAGAATGCGCCGCCGGCCGCGAGCTGCCACCCGCGAAGACCGGCCACCTTGCTCCCACCCGCTTTTTCTGCTCGGGGTTTTTCTGGAAGTTTTTTCGCCTTGGTCTTGGATTGAACGCTCCCAGATGATGCGTCCAGCTGCTGTAGTACCGATACTGCCTTGGACTCTATCTCTTGACTTAACTCGCCGTAATCTGTCGCGGAGAGCTTTCCCGCTTGAAAGTCGAACTCGAGCTCTTTTAAATCGGCGTAAAGCCGGGCGCGCTCTTGCCGGAGTTGCGATTGCTGGCTGGAACCTTCGGGATCGTGCTCCATCGGCCTATCGGTACCAGCTTCATTGCGCACGCGTGCCAACAGAGCAGGGTCGAGTGCTTTAGTCTCAAGTCGAGTTTTTTTTGTTGACCAGCGACGCAGAAGCCAAACGCCGAGCCCAAGTCCTATGAAGAGCGCGACGAACGGCAACACCCAAACCGCAAGACTGAATCCCTTCGTCGTCGGCGCCAGCAACACCCATTCGCCATACTTCGACACGAAATAGCTTTTTATCTCGGTAGGCGTTTTGCCGGCCTGAAGCTGCTCGCGGATGATTCCCTTCATTTGCTGAGCCATCTCCGAAGGGGAATCGGCGACCGAAAGGTTCTGACAGACGACACAGCGCAATTCCGCCGCGATGGCGCGGGTTCGGTCATCCAAGTCCGGCGTAGTGGCGGCAAAGATCGGTCCAGTCAAGAAACATAGGCAGAGCGCAATAAGCGCCCTCGCCCTCGACCGCGAAGGGAGATTGTGGCGCAATGTCATCCCGAGGCGATAGCCGAAGGATCTCGACTTCGTAAGTGGCAGGAAATGCGAGATTCTTCGCCTGGGGCTCAGAATGACATTCATGTGACTTGCGCATTGCGACACAGTCTTCGGGTGAGAGGAGGCTCCCGATATGGATTGGACATCATCCAAGTTTGGTGATCGAATCGATCTCAAAAAAAGATTCGGCATATCACTTTAGCGGACAGATTGAGACTCGCCCTGTCCTTCTTTTGCTGTAACGATGCCCTGGAGCGCTTCCGCCAGCTTGGTTTTCACCAATGGCGCGCCGATGCCACCGACATGTTTGTAAGTGATGCGTCCTTGGGGATCGATGAAAAAGCTCTCCGGGACCCCCCACACGCCATAGTTGACTGCGATTTTACCGGAATCGTCGCGCCCGTTGGGATAGGTCACGTTAAACTCCTGGAGGAACGCGCGCGAATCTTTTTCGGTATCTTGAAGCGCGACCCCGACGAAGACCATATTTTTGTCCTTAATTTGCTGCCAAGCGGCTTCGAGATCCTTAGCTTCGGCGCGGCAGGGCACACACCATGACGCCCAAAAATTCAGAAAAACCGCTTTGCCGCGCAATTCTTGAAGCGTCACTTTCCTTCCATCGAACATGGTCAATGTAAAAGGCGCCGCCTCTTTGGCGATCAATGGTGAGTTGATGTAACGCGCGTCGCGCTGAAAACCGAAGGCCAAAAGCCAGAGGATCGGCGCGATGATTGCGAGAGTTATGAGGAGACGGCGCCACGGCATAATCGTTGTCTAGAGTTGAGGATTGGTGATGGAGAATCGCGCAATCGTCAATCTTCTATCCTCCATTCTCGATTCTTGAGCCAAGCGGCAGGATAGCCACCAGCGTGCCCAGGACAATTACGAAACCACCGATCCAGATCCATACCACCAACGGCCGCACGAGAACTTTGAGCGTCGCCTGATTCTTGTCGAGCTCGCTGAATCCGGAAAGAATCAAATAGATGTCATCGCTGATGCTACTTCGATGCACGGCCCGCCCCACCGGCGATTGCTGCGTGGGAAAGAATTTTAGGGCGGGAGAAAGCACGCCGACTTCGTCGCCGCCGTGGAAAACTCTAAATGCGCCTTCAACGCGAAAATGCGTCGGCTGCTGCTCCCCTTTGAGCCCTTCGAACTGGATGAGGTAATGGCCGAGAGTCAAATGTTCTTTTAACGCCAGCGTCACCTCGCGCTCGAGGCTATAGGTCATCGAGCCAGCGATTCCCATGATGATGAGTACGACCCCCAAATGGACGACAAACCCACCGTATCGGCGCTGGTTGCGGCGTGCCAGTGTGGCCAGGCCGCTTAGCAACCCTTCACCGGCGATGCGTCGGCGCGCGCGCAGGGCAAGAGCGGTGTCGTAAAAAATCGTGAGCGCAACGAAAGCAAGCAAGGTAAAACCGAGCAATGGCAGGAAGTCGCGGATTTTCCATCCAAACAAGATTGCGCCGACCAATAGGGATCCAGCCGCGGGCCAGAGAAAATTTCGCTTGAGATTATCCCACGAAGCTTTGCGCCACGCGATAATCGGGCCGACGCCCATAAGAAAAACCAGTAAAAGAAAGAGTGGGACGATAACCGAGTTGAAGTAAGGCGCGCCAACGCTCACTTGCACGCCAGCCACGGCTTCCGAAAGCAGTGGAAAAATCGTGCCGAGGAAAATCGTGAAAAGCGCGGATACCAATACGATGTTGTTCAACAGGAACGCCGATTCCCGGCTCACCATAGAATCCAGTTCCGGCTGTCCTTTTAGTTGATCCGAGCGATAGGCCAGCAAGCCGAATGAAGAAAGCAAGACAAAAGCAAGAAAGGCCAAGAAAACAGTCCCAACCGGTCCCGATGAGAAAGCATGAATTGAAGAAAGAATTCCCGATCGAGTTAGAAAAGTACCAAAGATGGTCAGGCTGAAGGCGATGATGATTAGGGAAAGATTCCAGACCTTGAGCATGCTGCGGCGTTCTTGCACCTGCACCGAGTGAAGGAAAGCGGTGGCCGGCAACCAGGGCATGAAGGCGGCATTTTCCACCGGGTCCCAGGCCCAATATCCGCCCCAACCGAGAACATGGTACGACCACCAGGCTCCGACGAGATTGCCCATGGTCAAGAAAAACCACGCGGTTATGGTCCAGCGGCGCGTGGCGACGATCCAGCCTTCGTCTACCTTCCCCCTGATCAGAGCGGCCATGGCAAACGCGTAGGGCACCGTGAGTCCGACAAAGCCGGTGTACAAGAGGGGGGGATGGGTCATCATGTTGGCGTCTTCAAGTAGAGGGTTGAGGCCGCGGCCGTCTGGCGGAATGGGAAAAATAGTTTCGAATGGATTGGAGACGAAAGCGACGACGCCAAGGAAGAATGCCGAAACGATAGAAAAAATCATCAGCACCCATGGCATCATCTCGCGGTGACGGTCGCGATAGACCCACGCCACGATCCCGGAAAAGATAATCAGGATCCATTCCCAGAGCAGCAGCGAACCTTCGAGGGCGCCCCAGAGACCGGTGACACGATAATATATCGGGGTAGCTCGGGTTGTGTTGAAGGCGACGTACTTAATGGAGAAATCGGTGGTAACCAAGCCGTAAATCAATGACGATGCCGCCAGGGTGACAAGAACGAACTGTCCGAGAATCGCGAGCCGAGTGTACGCTAAATAGCGAGCATCGTCGCGGCGCGAACCGATAACTGGAATGACGATTCCTATGAGCGCCAGCGAAAAGGCCAGGAGGATACTGGTATGGCCGATTAGTGCTGTCACTTCGAGGGCGATTCCTTGCCCGGAACGAAACTATGGGGGTAGGGGACTTTGCTGTCCGGCGGGGGACTGTACTCCTCAGAGTGCTTTGCCATGATCATGGTTGCGTGAAATACTCCATCGCCGGCCAGCCGGCCTTCCACCACAGCGCCTTTGCCGTCGGCAAACAAATCCGGTGGCACGCCTTTGAAGAAAACCGGAACCGAAGTCGTTCCATCGGTCAACTCAAAGTGGTATGTCAGATTCTTCACGTCCTTCTGCAGCGAGCCCTTGACGACCATGCCGCCCATTCGCAAGAACTTATCCATCGAGGTTTTCTCTTTGGCTTTCAGTTCCGACGGGGTGACAAAGTAAACAATGGCTTCCTTCGCTCCGCCATAGATGATGTAGGCCAAAGCGGCGAGGATGACGAGGCCGCCAATGAGAAAGCGTTTATTTTTGCGCATGCTTTTGAAGCTCCTCCGCAGAGCTCAATTGGGCGACTTCCCTCTGAGCGCGGCGGAAACGGCGCTTTAACGAAAAGAGATACAACAGCAGCGTGCTCCAGACGATGCCATAGGCGAGAAACACGTATCCCCAAGAGCTCATCATCGACCTCGATCCATGCGCCGCGTCTTGATCTCTTCCGTCATTTCACCGAGACGAAATCTGAGCGAGAGGAGGTAGAAATAAAGCAGGATAAACGCGACAAAATTGATGGCCAAAGCAGTCAGCATCGCGGGGTGAATGTTGTCCCAGGGCGCCTTGTCCGGTCGCAGGATGGACGGCGGCTGGTGCAGAGTACGCCACCAATAGACAGACATATGGATCAAAGGAATGTCGAGAAAACCGATAATTCCCAAGATCGCAGCGGCCGATGCCGCGCGACTCTCTTCCTCGATGAGAGAGCGAAGCATAAGGTAGCCGACAAAGATTAAAAGCAAAATCGCCGTCAAGGTCAAGCGAGCGTCCCAGGTCCACCAAACACCCCATGTGGGTTTGCCCCATATGGAGCCCTCCACGATGGTAAGGGCGGTAAAAAGCACGCCGATTTCCGCCGCCGAGTGAGCCAAAATATCATCCCGCTTTTCTCTTTTCCATAAATAGAGGCAGCTGCCGACAAAGACGAGAAAGAAGGATAGATAGGCGGTGAGAATACTCGGGATGTGCAAATACATAATCCGCTGCGCATTGCCCTGGTAGGCATCCGGGGGAGCATGGATTAGGCCCCAATAGAGCCCGACGATAACTAGAATAAGCGCCAGCGCTCCCAGATAGCCTTTTCTGTTTTTAGGTACGGTCGCCTGCATGGACGTAAATTAGACGTCGATGGTCCAGTCGAATATCAAAATTCCCACGGTCACGAATATGACATCAAATCCGAGTAAAAGGCGCAACCATGGAAGCGCATCGCCCATATTACCGTTACGCAAAATCGCTTCCATGCAGCGGATCGTGGCCAAAATAACCGGCACCATTAAGGGAAACAAAACCAGGGGCAGCAGCAGCTCGCGTGCTCGCGCTTTCAACGTCACTCCGGACAATAGCGTCCCGAGAACGCAAAAACCGATGGTGCCCAGAAAAGCGACGCCCAGTAGCAATGGCACCGCCTCCCACGATCTCAAGTTGAAAAGAATCCAAAACAAGGGGACGACAACGATCTCTACAGCCACCATAAGGATGATGTTGAAGCAGGTTTTGGCGAGAAAGAGCGCGCCGCGATCCATGGGCGACAATAACAACGCATCGAGACAGTGATTGGTGCGTTCCGCTTCAAAGAGTTGGGTCAGTCCCAGGGTGCCGGTGAAGAGAAAAGCTAGCCAGAGCAGGGCAGGGGTCATTTCGGTAACTTTCTCGGGCACCAAGTCGAAAGCAAAATGAAAGACGAAAAGCAGCAAGGTGCCGAAGAAAAACATGGTCAGCAAGCTTTCCCGCCGGCGCAACTCCAAAACGAGATCTTTCCGCAAGAGTAGATAAGTTTGCCGCAGAAGTTTCATGGACCCCCGTGGGGCAGAAAGTCGGCGAAAGCGCGCTCGAAGCTATCCCAAGGTTGGCGGCGCGGTTCGTCAAAGGTAAGTTTTCCCAGGTGGAGGATGAGCGCCCGGGTGCAGAGTTGCAGGACACGCGCAATATGGTGTGATGCAATGACGACGACATTTCCTTTTTCGCATTGCGATTTGAGAAAAGCCTCCAGGAGATTGATGCCGCTCCCATCCAGAACTCCGTAAGGCTCGTCCAACAATAGCAACCCAACCTCGAGCAGTTGCCACTTGGCGATGGAAAGACGGAATTTCATGCCGCTGGAAAGGGCGGACACGTACTCTTGTGACCAATTGGTTAACTCGACTTCCTCTAACGCGCGAGCGATGGCCACCAGAGAATGGTTCTTATTGTACAGGGCAGTGAAAAAATCGAGGTTCTCCCGGACGGTTAGGTTTTCGTAAAGGTGTTCACCGGGCGTGAGGAAGCCGATGGTTGACCTGAGTTCCGTCGAGGATCGGGAAAGTTGAACGCCGTTCAGCCGGATATCTCCCCTCGTAGGATAAATCAAACCAGCCAGCAGTTTGAGAAGAGTGGTTTTGCCCGCGCCATTGGGGCCCAAGAGGGCGACACATTCTCCAGGGACGAGGTCGAGGTTCAAATCCCGCAGCGCCCAGCGCAAGCCATAGGCTTTAGACAAATCGCGAGCAGTCAGTTGCAAAGCGAGTCCCGAAGGCAACGGTCTTAGAGGTCCAGGAAAATGGGTTCATCGAAATATAGGCGTCGCTGTGGACGGAATCAAGGGGGCGGCAGATCGCAGATGGCCAATAGCGAATAGCAGATAGCGGATGGCGGATAACAAAATGGCAAAGAGCTAGGTAAAGGCAGGGAGCAGGAAGTGCACAGCTAGCGCTGAGTGCAAAAGAGAAAGGGAGAAGGAGAGGGAGATTTTGCTATTCGCTGTCTGCTATCTGGCCATCCGCCATAGGCTCTTCGTATCTGCTCATTGAGCGATCGTGTTTGACATTTTCCGCATCCCACCCCTATGGTTTATTTTTGTCTGATTCAAACTGCCATCGAGGAGGAGTCTATGAATCCCGTTGTTACTGTGGGTGATGCGTGGAGCGCTGTGGCAACCAAAGTCGCGGTTTTTTTGCCCAACCTGTTCATGGCCTTTGTCATCATCGTGGTCGGTTGGGTGATCTGTAACATTATCAAGAGAGTCGTTTCCCGGCTGCTGAGAATTTGCCACTTTGACACGCTTGCGGATCGCGCCGGGATAAGGCAGGTGCTCGAACGCGGTGGTATCCAGCAAACCCCCTCCGATATTTTGGGACTGCTAGTGTTCTGGTTCCTATTTTTAATTGTCATCGTCGCGACGCTGGAGGCTCTCAACTTGAGCGGCGCCACGGATACACTGAACACGATCTATTTATATATTCCCAAGATCGTCGCTGCTCTCGTGATTCTTATTCTCGGTCTTTATTTCGCCAATTTTCTGGAAACGGTTACTCGGACTTCTTGCGCCAATGCCGGCTTAGAGCAAGCCGCCTCGCTGGGTCGCGCGGCTTATATAGGAACTGTTGTCTTTGTCGTTGCCGGCATCTTTGAAATCTTGGATATCGCCTCCGAGATTGTGATATGGGCGTTCATCCTGGTATTCGGCGCAGTCTGCCTAGCGATGGCGCTGGCGTTTGGTTTGGGCGGGCGCGATGTAGCGGCGCGTTACTTGGAAAGGTGGCTGGAACAAAAGAAAAATGATGAAATCACCCGTCCTTGACTCTCAAAAGGCATTCGGTTAAGTTTTTCAAAGTTTTAAGCAACTTTTCAAAAAAATAGCCTAAGGGAAGTCGAAACTGACCCGCCCTTAGGCTATTTTTACAGGTGAGGAGACCATGGCTGAATATAAAATCGTAAAAGTTCCCAAAGACGGCGCGAAAATCACAATGTCCGCGAACAAACTGCAGGTTCCCGACAACCCGATTATTCCTTTTATAGAAGGGGATGGGACGGGCCGTGATATCTGGCGCGCGTCGGCGCGGGTGTTCGAGGCGGCGGTGGAGAAGGCCTACAAGGGCAAACGCAAGATTCGTTGGATGGAAGTGTACGCGGGTGAAAAGTCGTTCAAGATGTTCAAGAACTGGCTGCCCGATGAGACCGTCACAGCTTTCGCGGAGTTTTTGGTGGGAATCAAAGGGCCGCTCACGACCCCGATCGGAGGTGGATTCCGTTCGTTGAATGTTGCGCTGCGCAAATTACTCGACCTTTACGTGTGCCAGCGCCCCGTGCGCTATTTTAATGGTGTACCATCTCCACTTAAACATCCCGAATACGTCGACATGGTGGTCTTCAGGGAAAACACCGAAGATATCTATACCGGGATCGAGTTCATCAACGGCACCGAGGAGAATAAAAAGTTCAAAGCTTTGGTCAAGGAAAATTTCCCGAAAGAATACGAGAAAATTCGTTTCCCGAATACGGCAGGAATCGCCCTCAAGCCGGTTTCCGTCGAGGGGACGGAAAGACTCGTTCGGGCCGCCATCAAGTGGGCTTTGGCGAACAAGCGCAAGAATATAAATCTCGTTCATAAGGGCAACATCATGAAGTACACAGAAGGTGCCTTCATGGAATGGGGCTACGCCCTTGCGAAACGCGAATTCCGCAACGAAACGGTCACCGAGCGGGAGACCTGGATCTTGGGTAACAAAGAGCAGCAGCCCAATATCAGCGTAGAAGACAATGCGAGAGCAGTCGACCCTGGTTTCGAGATGATGTCACCAGACCAGCAAAATGATATAAAAAAGGAAGTAGAGGATGCGCTGAAGCTCTGGTCCACCCACGGCGACGGCAAGTGGAAGTCGAAACTGCTGCTCAAAGATTCCATCGCCGATGTGACTTTGCAGTTTGTCCTCATCCGGCCAAAGGATTACGACGTGATCGCCACCATGAACTTGAACGGTGATTATCTCTCGGACGCGTTGGCCGCGCAGGTGGGAGGGATCGGCATCGCTCCGGGAGCGAATATCAATTATGACAGCGGGCATGCGGTTTTTGAGGCGACCCATGGCACGGCACCGAAGTATGCTGACCTCGACAAAGTGAATCCCGGCTCGGTGATCCTTTCGGGCGAGATGATGCTGCGCTATATGGGCTGGGGAGAGGCGGCCGATCTCATCGTCAAAGGTCTCGAGGGAGCGATAGGCAACAAGACGGTGACTTACGATTTCGAACGTTTGATGAGCGGCGCTAAGCTCGTGAGTTGTTCCGGTTTCGGCGACGCGATAATCGCCGCGATGTGATGGGTTTCAGGTTCCGCTGAGGGACGGATCCGTCCGAAGCCATCTGGTGTCAGGGTTCGGAAAAGAACCACGGAGTTAAATTACAAATTCGAGGTTTGTCATGCCTAGGAAAAAAATAGCATTAATCGGAGCTGGCAATATCGGTGGATCCATGGCGCACCTTTGTCTGTTGAAAGGGCTAGGCGACGTGGTGCTTTTCGATGTTATCGAGGGGTTGCCGCAAGGGAAAGCGCTCGATCTTTCCCATGCCGGGCCGGTCGAAGGCTTTCACGGGAATGTTATCGGCACAAACAAATACGAGGACATCGAGGGCGCCGATGTTTGTATCGTTACCGCGGGAATTGCGCGCAAGCCCGGTATGAGCCGGGATGACTTGGTGGGCACCAATGCGAAGATCATAAGCTCGGTTTCGGAAGGCATCAAAAAACATGCGCCGAATAGTTTTGTCATCGTTGTTACGAATCCACTGGACGCGATGGTGACATTAACGCATCGGGCCACAGGGTTTCCTAAAAATCGCGTCGTCGGTCAGTCGGGAATTCTGGATTCGTCGCGCTACCGTTTTTTTATCGCGAAGGAATTGCATGTGTCGGTGAATAGTGTGGCGGCGATGGTTTTGGGCGGGCACGGCGACGACATGGTTCCGGTTCGGAGCACCTGTTTAGTCAGTGGGGTGCCGGTCGAAAAGTTGATTCCGGCGAAACGCCTTGACGAAATCGAAGCGCGGGTGCGCAACGCGGGCGGCGAAGTGGTCGCCTTGCTGAAAACGGGATCCGCCTATTTTTCGCCGGCTTCGGCCGCGATCCGTATGACCGAGGCCTTTCTCTTTGACAAGAAGGAGATCTTGCCTTGTGCGGCCCTGCTCGAGGGCGAATATGGAGTGAACGGTTACTATTTTTGTGTTCCCGTCATCATAGGGGCCGGCGGCGTCGAAAAAATTATCGATATCAATCTCAGCGCTAACGAAAAGAAAGCGTTTGATGAATCCCTCAACCATGTCAAAGACATCGTACAGGCGATGAACCGCATTCTCGGCGTATCGTAATTGATCCGGGCTGAACCGATGTTGAGACCCTGAGGCTAATAGTTTAGTCTTAGGGTCTCACTTTATTAAGGGCATGAGTCTGTGAATATTCACGAATATCAGGCCAAGGATATTCTGAAACGTTTCGGCGTTCCAATTCCCTTGGGAAAAATCGCTTCAACGCCGGAAGAAGCCAAGGCCGCCGCCGTCGAGCTCGGTGGCCGTTGCGTGGTGAAAGCACAGATTCACGCGGGTGGCCGTGGCAAAGCAGGGGGCGTCAAGCTCGCAAGCAGTCCTGAAGACGCGGAGAAAAAAGCCAGCGAAATCCTCGGCAAGAATCTGGTCACGCATCAGACCGGACCAGAAGGACGCCAAGTTCGAAAAGTGTTGGTCGAGCAGACGTTGAACATCGCGCGCGAGCTTTACCTGGGGATGGTCCTAGATCGTGCGGCATCGCGGGTCGCGGTGATTTGTTCGTCTGAAGGCGGTGTCGAAATCGAAGAAGTCGCTGCCAAGCAACCCGATAAGATTCTCAAGGAACTCATTGACCCGGTCGTGGGGTTGCTGCCGTTCCAATGCCGCCGTTTGGCATATGCCCTCAGTGTGCCGGCGGAGGTAGTTGGTAAGCTCGTCGCCCTGATGTTGGCTCTGTATCGAGCCTTCGACGAGTGTGATTGCTCGTTGGCGGAAATCAATCCGCTCGTGTTGACCAAAGAAGGTCAAGCGATGGCGCTGGATGCCAAAATGAGCTTCGACAGCAATGCTTTCTTTCGCCAAAAGGAAATTGCGGCGCTGCGTGATTTGGATGAGGAAGATGCCC
>Ga0209684_1000157_pt1 | contig 12458 bp, 12 predicted proteins | sample PanSoiPlot6MoBio_FD_188322 | JGI IMG/M metagenome (GOLD analysis project Ga0209684, IMG submission 188322) | Tropical forest soil microbial communities from Panama analyzed to predict greenhouse gas emissions - Panama Soil Plot 6 MoBio (SPAdes)... | ecosystem: Environmental > Terrestrial > Soil...
GTAACGCGCGATGACCGCAACACCGCTGGTATCGGTTGTTATACCCTGCCTGAATCGGGCTCACTTCCTCGCGCCGACCATCGAAAGCGTGGTTCAACAGGAGTATCCCAACATCGAGTGTATCGTAGTGGACGGTGGCTCCACCGACGGCAGTCATGAAATTCTCCAACAATACGAAAGCCGCATAAAGTTTATATCGGAGCGGGACAACGGACACGCTGATGCCATCAATAAGGGATTCAGGATGAGCTCAGGCGAGATCCTCGCTTGGCTCAACGCCGATGATGTCTGGGCGGCGCCAAACGCGGTCAACGTGGCGGTGGACTACTTCAATCAACATCCGGAGGTAGATGTCGTCTATGGCGATTGCGGCGCCATCGATGGCGAGGGTCGTTTGACGGGGCTGTCGTACCTGCGGGAGTGGAACTTAGCCTACGCAGTTGAGCACTGTGATCATTGTATTCCCCAGCCGGCAGCTTTCATGCGGCGGAAAATAATCGAAAAGGTCGGCTGGCTGGACGTTAGCTTCATTTCCAAAAAGGATCATGAATTATGGCTTCGCATTGGCTTGGCGGGTCAGATCCAGCATATCCCATACTTGCTTGCTCACGCTCGGGCCTGTCCTGGTTATATGTCCGAGCGCGGAGATGTCACTGCTGAGGCGTGTGTAAAGCTGACCAAAAAATTTTTTACCTTGCCCGAGGTCCCGAATAATCTCCGGTCGAAGCGGCGGCAGGCGTTGGGCAATGCCTATCTAAGGGGGATGGATTACGCTTGGCAAGACGGTCGATACTGGCGAGTGATTTTGCCCTACGCGCTGAGAGCAGCTAGCTTGAATCCGCCAGAGATAGGCTCTGTCCTCCGACGTTTGTTTGCCTATGGAAAGGCAACTACAGTCGCGCATCTTCTTCGCTCGCCCCGGCATCTCATTCGCGGCGTCAAGCAGTACTTAAGGGGCGGCTCCCAGCAATCCTCAAACCTGGAAGGCGATCGCGATATCGAGTGGTCGTGGGTTGCGGCTCATATGCCTTCAGGTCCTGGCGAAACTTTAGATTTTGGCTCAGGTGGAAGTCACCTCGGACTTATTGCCGTGCAGCGGGGCTTCCACGTGACGAGTGTGGACTTACAATCCATACCGCGACCCTACACCCATCCCCATCTTTCCTTCATCAGCGGTGACCTAATGAAACTTCCGCTGTGTTCGGGGCGCTACGACTTGGTCATTAATTGCTCCACAGTAGAGCATGTTGGACTTGCCGGGCGATACGGCGTTACGGAAAGCGCTCCTGACGGCGATCTGCATGCGATGGCACGCCTGAGGGAACTAATGAAATCTGGTGGGGCGATGTTATTGACCATTCCCTTAGGTCAAGACGCGCTCTTTGCGCCCCTCTGCCGGGTGTATGGCGAGCAGAGACTGCCTCAATTGCTAGAAGGCTATATGCTCGAGAGTGAAAGCTATTGGGTCAAAGACGACAAGAATCAGTGGGTTTTGTCGACTCGAAGCGCCGCCTTGAGTTTCAAGGCATCGGCGGGTTCATGGGATCCGCTGGATAATGTTTACGCGTTGGGATGCTTCGTTCTGAGAAAGCCGCCGAGTGAGGCTTAATGTTACAGCGGTTCGATCAAGTATCCATTGAGCAGGTCAGAGATTTCTGGAACCAGCGGCCGTGTAATATTCGCCATTCGCCTCGATCCATCGGAACGAAAGAGTATTTTGATGAGGTTGAAGCGCGTAAATACTTCGTCGAGCCCCACATCCGTCGTTTTGCCCAGTTTGAGCGCTGGCGAAACAAGAAAGTGATGGAGGTTGGCTGTGGCATCGGCACGGACACTATCAATTTTGCTCGCCATGGCGCGACGGTAACAACGTTGGATCTGTCGGCGAAATCCTTGGCAATCGCGCGCCAACGGGCAGCGCTTTACGGTTTACAAGACCAAATACGATTCTATCAGGGCGACGCGGAACAGCTCACAACATTTGTTCCAGCCCAAGCGTACGATTTAATCTATAGCTTCGGCGTTATTCACCATACACCGCACCCAGAGCGGACCATCGAACAGATGCGCAGCTACGTGAAATCGGGCAGCACGGTGAAGCTCATGGTCTATAACCGTTATTCGTGGAAAGTTTTTTCGATTCTTCTCACGTATGGCAAGGGACAATTCTGGCGCCTTCCTGAGCTCGTTGCTCGGTATTCCGAAGCGCAAGAGGGATGTCCAGTGACTTTTACTTTTACAAAAAAGGAACTGAGGACGCTTCTAGCTCGTTATGGTTTCAGAGTGACGGAAGCTTGGGTTGACCACATCTTTCCCTACCGCATTTCAGACTACCTACAATATCGCTACAGCAAAGTTTGGTATTTTCGATGGTTGTCATCCGATCTCTTTCGTCGGTTAGAGAAAAACTTCGGTTGGCATCTTTGCGTAACGGCAGAGGTATGAATCTTTCATGCTGACCCTTTTTTCTATCCCAAAAGCATTTCATGGCCACACTGACATAATCCAGCGCAACGCCATAAAAAGCTGGACGCTGATGCAACCGCAGCCTGAGATCATTCTGTTCGGCGACGACGAAGGGACCGCAGAGGTGGCCAAATCATTTGGTGTGCGTCATGTGCCTCAAGTTATTCGCAACGAATATGGCACGCCGCTTTTGAACGACTTATTCGAACAGGCTCAACAGGCGGCGGCACATGATGTTCTTTGTTACGCGAATGCTGACGTCATCCTAATGGGCGATTTTTTTCGGGCGGTGAATCAAACTGTGCGCTGGAAAACTTGTTTTCTGCTTGTTGGTCAACGGTGGGATATCAACCTCAGGGAATCCTTGGATTTTTTTGCTGGCTGGGAGAATGACCTGAAAACACGCCTAGGCAGCCAGGGAGTGCTCCATCCGTCGACAGGGATGGATTACTTTGTTTTTCCTCGAGGCATGTGGGGCGATATCCCTCCTTTTGCCATTGGAAGAACCGCTTGGGACAATTGGCTTGTTTATCGAGCTCGCGCCAGGCGGGTCCCCGTGGTTGATGCCACGGACGCACTTACCGTAGTGCACCAGGCCCACGATTATTCACACGTACCGGCAAAGGCGGGCGATGTTTTGGAAGGTCCGGAAGCGACGCGCAATCTGAATTTGGCAGGTGGGTGGAAGCATATTTTTACGCTGAACGACGCAACACACGTGCTCGGAGTAGGCGGACCGAGGTTAGCGATTCGCCTCAAACATCTGCAACGTCGTTTAATAACGGTGCCAACGCTTTATTCGTTCATGGAACTATCCGTTATTTTAGCGAAACCCATCGCCCTGGGTCTTCGGCGGGCTTGGTCGTTCTCGAGAAAGAACTCGACTGAGGAGGCGGGTTTGGATGTTAGGCGATAAAATGTCGAGCTATCCCCGGGCGATTTCTGTCTTGGGTTTGGGAAAACTCGGTGCTCCCATTGCGGCGTGCTTTGCGCACAAGGGCTATCGAGTCATTGGAATTGATAACAATCTGGACACGGTGCGTTTGATCAACGAGGGACGAGCTCCTCTCTATGAGCCGCGCTTGGAGGAACTGATTGCGGCGAACCGCGAAAGGCTCATTGCCACGGAGAATTGCGAGGAAGCTATTTTAGAGTCGGATATCACTTTTATCGTCGTGCCGACCCCTAGTGATAAGGATGGTGGATTTTCCCTCCACCACGTTCTGCTCGCATGCAAACGACTCGGAAAAGTTTTACGCGATAAGCAGTACCATCTCGTGGTTCTAACTAGCACCGTGTTGCCAGGTGCTACGGAAAATGAGGTGAGGCCGATCCTGGAAGCTCATTCCCAAAAACGGTCTGGTAGCGGCTTCGGCCTCTGCTACAGCCCAGAATTCGTCGCCTTGGGCAGTGTTATCCATAACCTATTAAAACCTGATTTTATACTCATTGGCGAGTCAGATCCTAAAGCAGGTGAGCGTCTCGCTTCTTTCTACCGGACGGTTTGTGACAATGAAGCTCCGATCGCTCGAATGAACTCGATTAACGCCGAGATTACAAAACTAGCGGTGAATACGTTCGTCACTACCAAGATTACCTTTGCGAACATGCTCGCGCGAGTCTGTGAGCGTATGGCCGGCGCCGATGCGGACGTTGTTACAGCGGCGCTGGGTCTGGATGCGCGCATTGGCGGTAGGTATTTGAAAGGAGCCATCGGGTATGGCGGTCCCTGCTTTCCAAGGGACAATCTAGCCTTTTCCTTTTTAGCTCAACAACTAGGGGCACGGGCAGACTTGGCTGAAGCTACCCATCACGCCAATCGTGAAGAGGTTCACCGGTTGGCTTCTTTGGTTAGAAGCAAAAATGCTAAAGATGGAATCGTTGGAATTCTTGGACTGGCGTACAAACCCGATACCGACGTGGTTGAAGAATCACAGGGTTTATTATTAGCACAGGTCTTGACTGCCGCCGGTATTCCCGTTGTCGCCTACGATCCCGCGGCAATGAATAACGCTCGCCACCGCCTTAACGGTTCCCTGCGGTTTGCTGACTCGCTAGAAACTTGTGTGAAAGAGGCGGATGTGTTGGTGATCACCACTCCTTGGGAGGCATTCCGGCATCTTGAGCCGGCACTGCTACGACGCCCTGGACTCCCACGAGTGGTGATCGATTGTTGGCGTATCTTGGACCTTGAAATCGTTGGGTCGGTCGTCGACTACATAGCCCTTGGTGTAGGCGCCCAATTTCATGAGGCAAAACATTTGCCCATTGGAAGTGAAAACGTTGGAGCTTCTGCATCAACTTCACCTAGCACGCATCGATGACTCCCTATGAAATTTCTCATTTTGAATACCGATTACCCTGAATTTCTCTCGTGGTTATACTCACACCAGCCTGCCCTGAGGCAGGCTCCCTATGGCGAACAGCTGCAGGCGCGCATGAAGAGCTTGTTCGGAGTGGCTGATTTTTATTCCAGTAACTTGCGTCGGCTTGGCCACGAAGCCTGGGATATTCATGCCAACAACGAAATCATGCAAAGGGCTTGGGCCAGGGAGAATGGCATCCAGGTCAAAGAAGAGAATGCTCCACGACCAAACTTCAAGCGGCTCACATTGGAGAAAATGCCGCTGCGTTATATGAAGCGCGTGGTGCGACCGTTGCTACGCTTCGTGCCCGGGCGGGGCCGGCCGGCTTGGTTCTATGATATTCTGGCCGCCCAAATTGAGCGGTTACGTCCCGACGTTTTGCTCAATCAGGATATGAGCTTCAACAGCAAGTTCTTGCGAGCTATGAAGCAACACGTCCGATTGGTTGTTGGGCAGCATGCGGCAACCCGTTTACCGGAATCGAAAGATTGGAGCTGCTACGATCTTGTAATTTCTTCATTTCAGCCGACGGTTGATTTTTTCCACCGCAAAAGCATTCCTTCCGAATTCAGCCGTCTCGCATTTGAGCCCAAGGTACTGTCCTGCCTGCCGGCCGAGAACAGAAGCCATGGTTGTGTGTTCGTCGGCAGCTTCCATAACGTTCATCGCAGCAGGACTAGATTGCTTGAGACTTTGTGCGCGCGATTTCCTCAAATGAGAGTTTGGGGCCCGGGGTTGGACTCATTATCACCCAACTCAGCGATTCGGTCATGCTACGGCGGGCAAGCGTGGGGCCGCGAGATGTATGAAATACTCTACAGATCGAAAATTGTTGTGAACCACCACGGCGATATAGCGCCTTACGCCAACAACCTGCGCCTCTTTGAAGCCACTGGCACGGGCGCCTTGCTACTGACCGACTGGAAGGAAAATCTTCGGGAAATGTTCGAGCCAGGCAAAGAAGTGGCCACCTATCGTGGCCCCGAAGAATGCATCGAGGCGGTCAGCTATTATCTGGAGCACGAAGACGCCCGCGCATCCATTGCCCACGCGGGCCAGCAGCGAACGTTGCGCGATCACAGTTACAGCCAACGAATGGAAGAGTTTGTTGAACTCGTCGGTAACCACCTTTAGCGGCAGGTTGCGCGTGAGCAGCCTTGGATCGGTGCCGGGGCTCCGCTACCTCGTTAGAACCAGCAGGGATTTGCGCAAGGGAGCGCATTTGGTCCGAATGGGGCGTAAAATCAAGTCGCTTAAACCCGGTTGTCATTTCTGTTTCGCCGGTTACACTGTCAAATTCAACGATGGTCCCAATCTCTACATCCTCTACAAGGACATTTTTGTTAACGGCATCTATCATTTTGATGCCGCGCGTCCCGACCCGCTCATCCTGGATTGCGGGAGCAATATCGGGATGTCGATTCTTTATTTCAAGCAAAAGTATTTGAGCCGTGACGCTGAAAAAAAGATTTTCTTCTCGGATGGAATTTGCGGCAGCGGCCTTGCCGAAACCCTCACACGGGAGAAATCTCATGCCTGGAAACAATACGAAGTTCCGTGTATGCGCCTGCGGGACTATTTGCATGAGCCGGTGGATTTTCTCAAAATGAATATGGAGGGCGCGGAATATGAGGTATTGGCGGACAGCGAAGATCGGCTGCGACAGATTCGCGAGATGGTCATTGAGTATCATCATCTGCCGGAACAGCCGCGCTCGCTGCACCATATTCTGGAACTACTTCACAATGACTTCGACTCGGAAACCAACGGTGGTGTTCAGCCGCCATTTCGATTGACGCCGGAGAGCCACGATTTCCTGCTCGTCTATGCAAAGCGGACAGATTAATAGAACGCTGCGATCCGACTTCCCCCGCGCGGCGCTGCGCTGGATGCAGCGACGGTGGCAGCACCTGACGCGCTGGCCGCCGCTAGGGGCAGTGCGCTTCGGCAATCTCCGGCGGATTACACCTATCAGTGGCCAGTTCGGTCTTGATCGGGGAAAGGCGATCGACCGTTACTATATCGAAACTTTTTTGTCCCGCTATATCGACGACATTCGCGGCTGTGTTTTGGAAATCGGAGATGATTGTTACACGCAAAAATTTGGCGCTGGCCGCGTGACACGATCCGATGTTCTCCACTTGCAGCCGGGAAATTCGAAGGCGACGCTGGTAGGAGATCTGGCGGATGCAGGACACATTTCCGCTGGTTCCTTCGATTCCATTATTTTGACTCAGACTCTTCAGTTCATCTATGACGTGCGAGCCGCTGTGAATCACCTGCACCGAATTCTAAAGCCGGGCGGACGCCTGCTAGCGACGCTTCCAGGAATTAGTCAGATCAGTCGTTACGATATGGATCGTTGGGGAGATTTCTGGCGTTTTACGAGTTTGTCTGCGCGGCGGCTTTTCGAGGAAAATTTCTCCGCGGAAGATGTAACGGTTCACGCTTATGGAAACGTGCTCGCCGCCATCGCTTTTTTGGAAGGGCTAGCGCTGGAGGAACTCAAACCCGAAGAACTCGATCATTCAGACCGCGATTATGAACTGTTAATCGCGGTCAGAGCGGTTAAAGCCGGTCGCACATCATGAAGCTGGGCATCGCTGACAGGGCGCGTAAGACGGCGCAATGGTTTAAGCGTAAGTTTGTCTCCGGGGGAATAGTTTTGCTTTACCACCGGGTGGGTGAGCTAGCGTCGGATCCACAGCTTTTGACGGTGAAACCGCAACATTTTGCCGAGCATCTGGAAATTGTGAAAAAAAAATGTAACCCGGTATCGCTTAAAGAACTTGTCGGCGGTCTTAAGCACAGAGGGCTACCTGAGCATCCGGTGGTGATTACGTTCGATGACGGTTATGCGGACAATCTCGTCAATGCAAAGCCGCTGCTGCAGCGTTATGGTGTTCCTGCGACAGTCTTCGTTACCGCCGGATATGTCGGGTCGAGTCGCGAATTCTGGTGGGACGAAATCGAGCGCTTGATCCTTGCGCCGGCGTTCCTTCCCGAGACGTTACAGCTCGATGGACTCAACGGCAGAAGTTTGATGTGGGAACTTGGAAAACAAGATCCTCATCAAGCGGATGGCTATCAGAGTTGGAACGTTCAGCTCTCGGAAAACCCCACCCCACGGCACACTTTGTACCGGTCCCTCTGTGAACTCTTGCGCCCATTGCCCGAGCAGAGCCGGGTTGACGTTTTAGAATACATACAGAAGTGGGCCGGGGTCGGCAGCGCCGGTCGCTCGACTCACTTGCCACTGACAAGCGACGAGCTAACACGCCTCGATCAAAGGGGGCTGGTGGAAATCGGCGCTCACACTTGTACCCATGCGCTTCTCTCCAGCTTGTCGAAGGCGGAGCAAAAAGAAGAAGTACAATACAGTAAAAAGGTTTTGGAAGAAATCCTTGGTCATGCGGTATCGAGTTTCGCGTACCCCTTTGGCGGGAGAGTGGACTACAACGCCGAAACCATCGAGGTGGTTCGCCAAGCGGGCTTCGAGCTGGCGTGTGCCAACTTTCCGGGCACCGTTTGGCGCCGCAGTGACTGCTTCCAACTGCCGAGGCTTCTGGTGAGAGATTGGAATGGCGCGACGTTTGAGAGTTGGTTGAGCGAATGGGTAAATGACTGAAAAGCTCCACATCTTGCAGGTGAACACGAACGAAATCAGCGGCGGCGCTCAGAAGGTGGCGCATAGCCTTTTTCACTCCTATCGCGCTTGGGGTCATGCTTCCTGGTTGGCGGTATCCTACAAGCTAAGCGCTGATCCCGACGTCTTGCCGATCCGTCATAGCACCGGTCAACGGGGTTGGTCTCGGTTGTGGTGGTCTGCGCATGCTCGTTGCCAATTGTGGGATCTCGACGGCCGATTAAGTGGCCAGGTGAAACTCTTGGCCGAGCCCCAGGCACTGGTCGATTATTTTCGTGGAGTTGAGAATTTTCACTATCCGGGAACTTGGCAAATTCTTAGTTTGCCTCCGCATACTCCTGACGTTCTTCACTGCCACAATCTTCACGGGAGCTACTTCGATCTGCGGGCGCTTCCATGGCTAAGCGAGCAGGTGCCGACGATTTTAACGTTGCACGATGCGTGGCTGTTGAGTGGCCATTGTGCCCACTCGCTGGACTGCGATCGTTGGCGCATCGGATGTGGTGAATGCCCGGATCTGACAATCTATCCGGCAGTGCGGAGAGATGCTACGGCTTATAACTGGCAACGCAAACGGGAAATCTATCAGCAGAGCCGGCTATACGTCGCCACCCCTTGCCGCTGGTTGATGCAAAAGGTCGAAGCGTCTATGCTCGCTCCTGCGATCGTCGAGGCGAGGGTCATTCCCAATGGAGTAGACGTAAACGTCTTCCGACCCGCTGATCGAAAACAAATGCGAGCAGTTTTGGGGTTTCCAGAGGATGCGAGAATCCTGCTTTTTGCGGCCAACGGTATTCGCGCCAATATTTGGAAGGACTATCGGACCTTGCGAGGCGCCATCGGCAGGGTTGCCGCATCCATGGACGGCCGTAACTTGTTCTTTGTTGCTCTGGGTGACGAAGGTGCCACGGAGCGCGTCGGCGAGGCTGAGATCCGCTTTGTCCCGTACCAAACAGCTCCCCAATCGGTGGCCTCGTATTACCAAGCTGCGGATCTATATATCCACGCAGCACGGGCCGATACTTTTCCCAACACGGTTCTCGAAGCGCTGGCTTGCGGCACGCCGGTGGTAGCAACAGCGATGGGAGGCATTCCAGAGCAAGTCAAAGGCTTAGCAACTGGAGATGATTGTCTGAACAAGCATCGGCTGGACGAGGCCACGGGTTTCTTAACTGCGCCGGGCAGCCCGGAAGAGTTGGGAGTTCGTCTTCAAGAGTTGTTAGGAAACGACGCCTTGCGGTTCACGATGTCCAAGAACGCCGCCACCGATGCGCGGATACGCTTCAGCCTCGAGCGCCAGGCGCACGCATACCTGGATTGGTATCAAGAGATCCGTGGAGTTTTCAAGAAAAATGGGCGCAACGACAACGAAAACATTAAGCTGGAAAGAATACTCTGAATGATGACCGCTTTACCTGTCTCCCCGTGGCTGATTGGCGCTGTTATTTTTATTTTTGGCGCGATAGTCGGTAGCTTCCTCAATGTTTGCATCGTCAGATTGCCGAAAGACGAGTCGGTGGTTCATCCGCCATCCCACTGTCCGAAGTGTGGCGTGGGAATTCCTTTCTACGACAACATCCCACTGATTAGTTACATCTTATTGTTGGGCCGTTGCCGCTCCTGCCGCGAATGGATTTCGGCGCGCTATTTTTTAGTTGAACTCTTGATGGCATCCTTAGCTGTCGGTTTGTACTATGAGTTCGGTTTGGGGCTGGCGTTCGTGGTTAGTTTCGTTTTTGTCGCCGCGCTCATCGTTATTTCGTTCATCGACTTGGCTGTGCGGATCGTGCCGGACGTCATTAGCTTACCCGGCATCGTTGCGGGTCTGGTCTTCTCACTCATCGGACGCTACATCATCAACGATCCATTCGAACTGGTTCCATCGCCCATAAGCGCGTTGCTCGGGGTGCTGGTCGGAGGTGGATTTTTACTGGCGCTGGCGTGGGGTTATGAAGCTTTTACGGGAGTTGAAGGCATGGGTGGGGGAGATATAAAACTTCTGGCGATGATCGGCGCTTTTCTCGGGTGGCCGTCGATTCCCGTCACCCTATTTTTCTCATCTCTCGGAGGTTCTGTTATCGGTCTTACGGCAATGCTCATCAAGGGCGTTGGCCGCAGATACGCCCTTCCATTTGCTCCTTTCCTCTGCCTGGGTGCGCTTTTTTATTTATTCTTCGGGAAAGAGCTCATCCAAATGTACCTTTCGCCCGGGTGATTTGGCGCACATCGATGTTTTGCGCCAACGAAATTGACCGACATAACGTTGGGGTTTTGACAGAACGCCTTTCGTAATCAGCAACACTCGACCCGCGAGCCCTCACAGCATGGTTCATTTCATCACTGCCGAAAGAGCATTTGACGCTGCACTGGCACTATGCTGCCGATTTACCCTCCCTCACAACAGATGCATCCAAACTAAAACGAATCATGCAAAACCTGATCAGATACCAGGGGAGGGCTGTGGCTGTGGGTGCTTTTTCAAGAGCGCGATGGCAACACCGGAACGCGTGAATACGACTTGTTGTTTCTCTCCAAAAACAAAAAGAAATCGCAGCGAATAGATTAAGGAGAGCCGGTGTCGAACCATGGAAAGATTGGGACTTCTGAAAAAAGCTTTCGGCAGCATCTTGTGTTTGGGGTGGTGTAGGCACAAAAGAGCGGCGTTGGACCTCTAGCAATCATGGGTTTTCTATCTTCCTCATTTTTGATATCCGCCAATTAGTCAGTTCTCAATTCTCCCGGAGATCGACCCAGTCGCTTCGATTCCGCTTGCCATAAAAAGTGAGCGGTAAAAAGATTTTCGGCACTTCAGCGCCAGATTTTTACCGCGATTAAAGATACTCAGTAAGAAAAATCCATCCCCCAGGCCGCTCTTGACAAGGCCTTACCGGCGGAAGTATTTTCCGCAGGTGCTGGAGGGGTACCGTGAATTGCAACCGTGGATTTGGCTTCTCCGTCATAGAACTCCTCACGGTTCTGGCCGTGATGGGAATCATGGCCGGAATCGCTCTCCCTGGATGGAACCGGCTTTTGCCATCCTACCGCCTATCGAGTTCGGCGCGCCAAGTTCAGTCTGAACTGCATACGATTAGGATGCGCGCTGCGGCCGAGAATATCAGTTTTCAATTTGTCTATGTGGAAGGGGCCTCAGACTATACTATCCTGAAAGAAGGCAAAAATGGGCAAACCAAGTCTCTGCCGGAAGGGATCTCAGTTAGCAAGGCTGGCACCATCTCTTTTTCGCCCAGAGGAACCGCCGGCGCAAACCGAGTCCGTCTTCGAAACGGGGATGGTTCGTGCGAACAAGTCGTGGTGAGCGCAACCGGGAGGGTGCGAATCTGCAGCCCCAACCCCTGCGGCACCGATTGTTGACATTATGTTTAGCGCATCGGACCCAGTGGCTAGTCAAAGGGGTTTCACCTTCAATGAGGTTTTAGTCGCGATGAGCATCGTGGTCGTCGCGGTCCTCGGTTATTCTCTAAGTACAATAGGCGTTGTTCGAGGCAATGCGGCCAGTAATCATTTTTCTGTGGCGGTAAATCTGGCGCACGACAAAATGGAGGAATTGAAAGCAGCGGCAAAAGTTATCAACGAAGACCGTTGTCCTGGAGCGGGTGATCATGGGATTAACGCTGTTGGCGCGCCGGGAGGTATTTTCGATCGTTGCTGGAGAGTTTCCGATTCGCCGCTGGGGGTGCACCTCAAGCAAATCGACGTCACGGTATCGTGGCGGGATTACGAGAACCGCGAGGTCACGCTTTCAACCCTTATTTACACAGGCTAAACGGAAATGGGACGGTTTCATAAGCGTGAGCATGGCACAACGTTGATCGAGCAAATGGTTGCGTTGCTGCTGGGATCGGTAATGGTCATGGCTCTTTATGGTTTCTACCGGGTCCAACTCTTTCAAATCTTATCCCAAGAAACAAAAACAGCGACATTGCAGGACGTGCGCGGCGCTCTGGATATCATGGTGCGAG
>Ga0209684_1000159_pt1 | contig 12438 bp, 10 predicted proteins | sample PanSoiPlot6MoBio_FD_188322 | JGI IMG/M metagenome (GOLD analysis project Ga0209684, IMG submission 188322) | Tropical forest soil microbial communities from Panama analyzed to predict greenhouse gas emissions - Panama Soil Plot 6 MoBio (SPAdes)... | ecosystem: Environmental > Terrestrial > Soil...
TTCGTGGCGATGGGGACGAACAACAAGAATCAGATCAACGGTCATAAAGAAATATCCACGGGAACATTAACTTCTTCGTTAGTTACTCCCGGGGAAGTGTTTTTTGCCGCACTTCGATTACGGGCAGCCGCTATTATCTGCGTCCACAATCATCCGTCCGGCGATGCGATGCCGAGCCAAGAAGATGTGGAAATTACGCGGCGTCTAAAAGAGTGCGGCGAGATGTTCGCTATCCGAGTTCTTGATCACGTCATTTTAGGCGCTGACCGCTACTACAGCTTTTCGGACAGAGGGCTATTATGAAACCCAGTTATCCACAAGAACGAAAATCCACAAAACATGTTGACAACTCTGTTCACAACCGGTGGTTAAGATCAACGTAGCAGACTGAAAGCAGCGAATCGCCCTAAATTTGGGCGAACAATCATTTCGTTTATCTATAGGTTACGCTGTTAATTGAAATTACCGACTGACTCACCGGGCTGTAGGCGCTTCTCCACAGTGTTTAAACGTCGCGGCACGGAACGGCTGCGACACGACTCCATCAATCATGAGTTTCAGATAGATGTGGTAATTGGGCAGATTGATTAAATCTCTCGCAGATCAGACAAGTTAGAACTTTCTTTGCTAAGATTGACGCGTGTAACGTGAAGCCGTGATCAATGCTTTCACCCGAGCGGCGCAAGGATTAGGTCCGCTACAGCGGATCGAAGTGGAAAGATTTGCGGGGGCGTTGGTAGGAGCACCCTTAGCATAGTTCTTTGTTCTTTCCAGCCAATTCAGGCATGCAAATTCGCTTGCCTTTTTTCTTTCGCCAAGAGCCTTGATTCGGATCGTTGACAAGTTGGGATAGCCGGTGGATATTGCACCCGAATCGGATTTGACGGACTCGTCCAAGGAGATAGGCTGACCGGTGTTTGTCACGTCCTAAAGTGGCTCACTTAATAGTTCGGCCGAAAGGAGGTCAGCTATGGTCGCAAACAGATTGTACGGTTTGCTCTTCGTACTGTTCAGCGGGCTCGCGCTTGGGACGCCGTGGCCGAGCGCGGCTCAACAGGCGACGCCACCCTATGGCGCACCGATCTCACTCGAACAGGCCAAAAAGATCATTGCGGCTGCGGAGGCCGAAGCCCAGAAGAACAACTGGCCGGTGGTCATCACGGTCGTGGATACCGGTGGACACGTGGTCGCTGTGCATCGGCTCGACAACACTCAGCTTGGGTCGATTGCCGCTGCCGAAGACAAGGCGCGCACGGCGGTGTTGTTCAGGCGGCCGTCCAAGGCATTTGAGGATGCCGTTGCGAGCGGCGGAATCGGATTTCGAGTGCTCGGGCTGCGCGGGGCCACGCCATACGACGGTGGCGTGCCGATTTTCGTTGATGGCAAGATTATTGGGGCCATCGGCGTTTCGGGCATGCTACCCCAGCAGGATGGACAAATCGCCAATGCTGGCGCCAGTGCGCTGAAATAGCCCATCGGGATTCGGTGACCTTGATCCCGCAGAGTAGCGTTGCCGGACTTTCAACCGGAGTGGCCGAAATCAGGGGGCAGGACAGCATTCCCGTGTCAACCACGTTGACGGATCCTGGGTTCGAATGAGCCGTGCCGAATGCCGCGTTGATAATCGATGCCGCCCACCCAGGGCTCTAAGCGCGGAGGGGTATCGCGCCAAGACGTCGAGCAGTGGTTTACGCAGAGGGTCGTCTTCAAACGGGAACCCTCTCGTAGGGGCCAAAAGAATTTCCAACCGAGGGGAGTGGCCAGACTCAGCCGAACAATGCCTTGCTGACTGCCTCCAGCGTCCGCCGCGCTCCCGCTTCCGGCAGCAGGCTGAAGACTGGCGTTCACCGTGTGATTGAACTGATTCCTCCTACGAAATAATCTCAGCCACTGTTTGGCTTTGCCCACCCACTAATTCATTCTCGTAGTATCAAACACTACCTTCCGGCAACTTCCCCCTCCTTTTGCCCACATCTCGCATTGCTAATCTCTCTTTAGATTTCTTTAAAAGGAGAGATTTTCATGCGTTACACCGTGACAACGTTCAAGGTGCGTCTGGAAGTATGCGATGTAGGCGATTCTACCGCCGCCTCCGGTGATGTGGTACGCGTTGCGAGACCTATCTTTGCAGAGCTAGATGCCGACAAAGAGCATTTTGTTCTTTTGGCGCTCAACAACAAGAATAGGATCAACGGTTACAAACTGATCTCGACGGGAACGCTGACCGCCTCGTTGATCCGGCCCGGCGATGTGTACCGGGCCGCGCTGCATTTGGCCGCAGCCGCAGTGGTGTTCGTCCACAATCATCCGTCAGGCGACCCCGCGGCAAGCCAGGAAGACGTGGAAATTACGCGCCGGCTAAAAGAATGCGGCGAGATGCTCGCTATCCGCGTGCTCGAATCACGTCATACTGGGCGCTGATCGCTACTACAGCTTTTCGGATAAGGGGCTTTTGTGAAGGACTATATCAATATCGGCCCCGTGCCGTGTGAAGAGTATTGGCGACAGTACGAGCATTCCAGGTGTGCGAAGATGCCGGCGTGAATTCTCTCAATCTGCTTCAGAGCTATTGTTGGAAGCTCCTTTCCAATAGTTCTTTGTTCTTGATTAAGGCAAGCCAATGAACTTGCTTTTTTTGTTTTTTCAGCTGTCAATCTCATTTTTTGTTGATTGTTTATCAAACTCGCAGTATACGGTCCTTACTTTTAGGGTCAGAATAAGGAATCTGAGAGTATGCCCAAAAACATCGTGATCTGTTGCGATGGGACCGGTAATGAGTTCGGGCATGAAAACTCGAACGTCGTAAAGCTTTACCAGACATTGATCTGTAACGCCGATCAAATTGCTTACTACCATCCCGGAGTTGGAACGATGGGCGCAAGAAATGCGCTTACCCGGATAGGAAAATGGTGGACACGCACAATTGGCCTCGCGTTCGGCTATGGGATTTCCGAGAACGTGGCAGACGCCTATCAATTTTTAATGAGAAATTTTGTACCGGAAGACAGGATTTACGTGTTTGGCTTCAGCCGCGGCGCCTACACCGCAAGAGCGCTCTGTGGGATGCTCCACAGTGTTGGGCTCCTGACTTCCGGCAATGAAGCGCTGATTCCATACGCGATCCGTATGATCAAAGGACGCGGTATCGATTTCGATATTCTCTCCGATTTCAGGAGAACTTTTTCGCGGGAATGCAAGGTCCACTTTATCGGCGTTTGGGACACCGTGAGTTCCGTCGGATGGATCTACAACGCAGTCCAGTTCCCGTATACTGCGACAAATCCGGATATCGGCATCATCAGGCATGCCGTGTCCATCGATGAGCGTCGGGCTTTTTTCCGCCAAAACCTATTTGTTGACCTCCACTCTAGTCAGGATCTTCTGCAAGTGTGGTTTGCGGGCGTGCACTCGGATGTGGGTGGCAGCTATCCGGAATCGGAGAGCCAGCTTTCGAAGCTTGCACTACGGTGGATGATTTGTGAGTCGGAACTCGCCGGCTTGGTCCTTGATCCGCAGCGTAAGAGAGCCATGCTTGGCGGCAGACAGCCCTATGTGCGGCCTGATCCGACCGGACCTATGCACAACTCACTTTATGGTCTTTGGTGGCTTGCGGAGATATGGCCGAAGGTGGTTCGGATACGCGAGCCGGGTCCGGGAAATAAATGGAGGAGTACGATCAGGTTTAACCTTGGGCGCCCACGCAAGATTCCTAAAGGATCATCGGTTCATAAATCGGTTGAGGAAAGGATGAAATTGGTCGGTAGTTACAGGCCGACCAATGTTGGCCAACTACACTTCGATTATCAAATCGTCGAAGACAGATGCAGAGATCAGTTGGGAAATGAAGATCTTGAGCAAAGCAACGAGGAATCTCTCGTCCGACGCTAAACTGCATCGAAAAGACGTTTGATCAGGATCGCGACCGGGCCGGTTTTCGAGACTTTTCGCAAACTCTTTTGAATAGTTGTATTTCCCTCCCACGAAGCTTTGCCAACGGAGTTTGTCGTCTCGGTTCCGTCGCAGCGGTGCTTGGCTGGATTGTTGGCCCCTTCACCCGCAAGTGGGCGTGAATCATGACCGCCAGTTAATACTCGAGCCGCTCTAAGCGGCTAAACGTTCACTGAGCATTTGAATCTCAGTAGGGACTTGCAACCTATGGCAACTGAAAAGGATCGTTGGCTTGCCTGCTGGAGCGGGCCAAGATAATCTTCGGCATGCTTGCCGTCGTTGTCGGAGGATACTGGACCTATCTAAAATTCATTCGAACAAAAGCCCCTTTATTTGAGAAAACCGCAAAGATCGACTAGTATTTGAGTGACCCAGTGAATGAGCCTGAAGGCTGTTCGCGCTATTTCAAGATTCATTTCGTGAATACGGGAAGACTGTTTTTACTGTCACAAGAGTAGTAACGCGCGGCTGGAAGTTTTATTTTCGGCCAGACGACGCTAAATTCGCAAAGCTTCTGGACATAGACGAGATTGAAACTCAAGATCAGCCGGTTTTCGAAAAGGAATTTCCCGATCCTAAATTTAAGAAAGCTAGAGAGAAACCACCATGGTATGCCGTCCTGCAATGGTACAGGCGAAACGAGGAGAAACCACGGTGGTATCCTTTGCTGGGAACATACAGGCCGGGCGAGGAGTATAGCCACACGTTTGTACTTCTCTTTAAGAAGGAGCAGGGTGCGTGGATTTTTCTGAAAACAGAGATTTTCATTGATGGCCAGAGCGAGCCGGAGGTCGCGGGTGACTGGGGAGCCGTTTGTGGGCCGAACCCTTCGACCGTTAAGCCGTAAGCGACTGACAACCGGGCCGCTAAAAGGTTTTACGTTGGGCAGAAACACTTCTGAATCCCCCATACGAAAACCGGAAGCGCCTTTCGCGCCGAGCTTGAACATAAAGGAAAAACGCCGACGCATGGCGAATGCGTGTTCTGCAGTGAGACCGACTGCGTTGTTTATCTTTTCTTAGCAGCCGTGGCTTTTCGAATTATCGCAGCGCATTTTGTAGCGTCCGTGTCCGACTCAAATCCAAAGACAGCTGAATATTTTCGTCCCACAACCTGCGCCACAAGAAAATCCACGTTGATTCCTGCATCCGCGATGGCTTGAGCGGTTTCGTAGCCAAGTCCTGCTCTGTTATCGCCCTCGATGAGCAGAGCCGGGATCGCTGACGCGCTGAATCCCGCTTCCTTGGCCGCAGTAACGGACTTTCTCCCCGCGACCGGATAAAGCTCTATGGCGGCTTTGGATTCCTCGCCTGGATAGCGATAGCCCATCACTACATGGATGTCTGTGCCGGCATGGGCAAGCGGCGCAAGAGCATTGGCGAGAATTCCGGCCTTATTCTCGGTCTCTCTTCTCCACAGTACGATCTTTTTTACAGTCACTGCCATGTTGAGTCCCTCCTCGGTCCGAAGAATCCGTTCGTAGTTCGTGACGTGGATTCTATTGCAGAGTGGCCAGTGCTGCAAATTGCACAAGAAGTTGACGTGCTCACCTGACTTTACTAGAAGAGACAAAAACTGTGCTCGCTGAATAAAATCCGCGCGCTGGAGGTGATCCATGAATCGAAGATCATATTGCGTCATTACCGGAATTATTTTCCTCGCGATTGCGTTGGCTCATCTGCTCAGGATCTTCTATGGCTGGCGGGTACTGATCGGCGTAGTTCTCGTGCCTGGGTGGGTGAGCTGGATTGCTTTGGTCGTGGCAGGTTATCTCGGATATGAAGGATTGAGGTTATCCCGAGAGGGACTGCTTTCGCAGATTTGAACCAGCGAGTTATGCTGACGAAGTTAGTCCAAAAAGAAATCTAAATCCGAGCACAAATTCGCAACCACGTAGATCAGTGATAAGTCGATAAATTTTATCATCAACATGACTGCGGCCAAGCGTGTCTCAACGCCTAACTTTTGATATATACGGATCCAAATTTTAGGGTCAAATCTGGAGTTAGATAGTTAGTTATTTTCAGGGCTTGCTCTCGCCTGCAAGATGATAAGGTGGACTACTCAACTCCAGACTTCACCCATTTCTTGCCGAAAATTCTTCTTTAGCCCGGTCTTTGGGAACTCAACTGTGCTTACGAAATCTTGGTTCGCGCTGGGTTCAGCACGCTGAGAAGTTCCGCTAGACACCCTACACGCCCCGATCCAGGCTCCGGTATTGAATCGCCTCGGCGATGTGCGCGGCTTGAATGTCTTCGGAGCCGGCGAGGTCGGCGATGGTGCGGCTTACTTTAAGCACGCGGCTGTAGGCGCGGGCGCTCAGGCCTAGCTTGTTGATGGCGGCTTCCAAGAGCTTGTCGGCTTCTTCCTTAACGACGCAATAGCGCTTGATGTCTTTGGCAGCCATTTGAGCGTTGGAGTGAATCGTTCTTTTGTGGAAGCGCTGGAGCTGGATGGCGCGCGCGCCGTTCACTCGTTGGCGAATGGCAGCGGAGGGTTCGCCGGCATCTTTGCTGGCGAGCTCTTGATAGCGCAGGGTCGGCACTTCGACTTGAATGTCAATGCGGTCGAGCAGAGGGCCTGAAACTTTGGATCGATAGCGCTGAATCTGCAGCGGCGTGCAGGTGCATTCTTTTTGTGGATCGGTAAAAAATCCACAGGGGCAGGGATTCATGGCGGCGACCAGCATGAAGCTTGCCGGGTAATTGATCGACCCCAAGGCGCGCGCAACGGTAATACTTCCGTCTTCGAGCGGCTGGCGCATGACTTCCAGAACATTGCGCTTGAACTCAGGGAGTTCGTCCAAGAACAAAACCCCGTTGTGGGCTAGCGACACTTCGCCAGGTTTGGGCACCGTGCCGCCGCCGACGAGCCCGGCGTCCGAAATCGTATGGTGCGGGGAACGAAACGGCCGCGTCGCGATGATGGCCTGACCGTTCAGGGTGCCAACCACGCTGTGGATCTTCGTTGTTTCTAGCGCTTCGGCCAAGGTCAAGTCCGGAAGAATGGTGGGCAGTCTTTTCGCCAGCATCGTTTTACCTGACCCAGGCGGGCCAACCAAAATGACGTTGTGGCCGCCGGCGGCGGCTACCTCCAATGCGCGTTTGACGTGCTGTTGTCCTTTCACGTCATTGAAGTCGGAGTTGTACTGAGAATGCTGCTTGAACAGATCATCCAGGTTCACCTGGATGCGCTCGAGGGACTGCGTGCCGTTTAGAAACTCGACCACCTGGGGTAAATTGCGCACGCCGAGAACTTCGATATCGTGAACCACAGCGGCCTCGGGCGCGTTTTGCACCGGAAGAATAACCCCTCTTACCTTTTCTTTCTTCGCCGCCATGGCGATGGGCAAGGCTCCGCGCACGGTGCGAAGCGAACCGTCCAAGGAGAGTTCGCCGATCAACAGATAGTCATGGAGCCGGTCTTTTTCGATCAGCTCCTCCGCGGCCAAGATGCCGACCGCCATGGGGAGATCGTAAGCGGAACCTTCCTTCTTGATGTCCGCGGGAGCCAAATTGATGGTGATTCGCTTGGCGGGAAAGGTGTAGCCGCAGTTTTTTACGGCAGCGCGGATGCGGTCTTTGCTTTCCTTGACCGCGCCTTCCGGCAAACCCACGGTGGCGAGCTGGGGCAGACCCGATGCGAGGTCGATCTCAACTTCGACGCGCAGTGCGTCGATGCCGTAAAGAGCTGCGCTGTTGACCTTGGCGAGCATAGACGAAGCAGCCGGTGGTAAGCTAGCAAACGCGCGAAGGAATGACAACCTGGGGACGAGGGATCACAGAGCAAATGCCGCCGCATATCGTGTCAGCATGCCGACCTTACCGTTGAACACGGCTCAATGATGACCTATAACGGCGGTGTGAAAAAAACAGTTGTCCCGGGAGTTTCTTAACCGGTAACGATGCGGAAAGCGCGCTAAAAAAATGGGACTTACCCAGGAAGTAGCGAGTTTTGTCGCTAAGACGCGGCGTCGAGATATTCCAGAGGAAGTTTTGCGGTCGGCAAAGGGCTTTATTCTGGATGGCTTTGGCGTGGCTCTGGCGGGTTCCACCGACGAATGTTCACGTATCGTGCAGATGCACATTCGCCAAATGGGAGCGAGGGGCGAGTGTGCTGTGCTGGGAACGGGTCTAAGGGCGCCCGCGCCCAAGGCGGCCTTGGCGAACGGTGTTGCGGCTCACGCGATGGACTATGATGATACGCAGCTTTCGACCTCAAAGGAGGCGGTCTACGGGTTGTTGACCCACCCGACAACGCCAGTGCTGGCCGCGGTGTTGGCGATTGGAGAGAAGGAGAGGATCTCGGGCGAAGAATTGCTGCTTGCCTATCTACTCGGAGTCGAGGTCGAGTGCCGCATCGCGGATGCGATCAATCCGCGTCACTACCAATCCGGTTTTCACTCGACGGCGACGATGGGCGGGCTGGGGGCGGCGATGGCTGTCGGAAAGATTCTTGCGTTAAAGGAGGAAGCCCTGGCTCGGACGTTGGGTATCGCGGCGAGCATGGCGTCTGGGCTGCGAGAGAACTTCGGCACTATGACCAAACCGCTCCACGCCGGACGCGCCGCAGAAAACGGCGTTACTGCGGCGTTACTGGCGCAGGCGGGATTCACCGCGGCGACGAACATATTGGAAGCGCGTCGGGGCTTCTATAACGCTATGGCCGGTGGCTACGACGAAAGCAAGATTGCCGGGCGGCTGGGACACCCGTATTTTATGCAGACGCCGGGTATTTCCATTAAACCCTATCCATCCGGTTCTCTCTCTCATCCGGCGCAAGACTTGATTCTGGACTTGGTCAAGCAACACGATCTGCGCGCGGAAAATATCGAATCCATCGACGTGGGGACGAATTCCAACGTTCCCAACGCGCTCATTTACCCGATGCCGAAGACCGCCTTGGAGGGGAAGTTTAGCATTCCTTTCTGCATGGCCATTGCCGTTTTAGAGCGTAAGGCAGGCATCGCGCAGTTTACCGACAAGAAAGTGCGCGAGCGTAAAGTCATCGACTTGATGAAGCGAGTAACGCTCTATGTCGACGATGAGCTGGAAGCGTTGGGCTACGATCAGGTGCGCTCGCGCATTCGCATCAAACTAAGGGATGGAAAAATCATCGAGGGGCGTTATGACGTCGCGCGCGGCCATCCGGAAAAGCCTATGAACTGGGCTGAACTCGAAGAGAAGTTTCGCGATTGCGCCGATCTCGTCCTGCCGCGCAAGAATGCGGAAGAAACGATTCAGATGGTGGCGCGGTTGGAGCAGCTGCGTAGCCTCAGCCCGCTCCTGCGAGCGCTTGCCGGGGATAAGCACAAAGGAAACAAAGCCAAAGGATCAAAAGCGAGGAGCAAAAAGTGGAGCCGTACTCGCAAAGCGTAGCTCGCTTCGTAAGCGAGCTGAAATTAACCGACGTCCCGGACGCGGTTGTGGCGAAAGCCAAACTGGTTTTTCTCGACACTCTGGGTATCGCATTGGCCTCATCGACGATGGATTTTGGCCGGATGGTTCTGAATGTGGCGCAAAAGCTTGGCGGCCCGCCAGCGAGTTGTTTGATCGGCTCGCCGACACGCGTCGCCGCTGCCAACGCCGTTCTTGCCAACGGAACGCTAGCCCACGGTTTGGATTATGACGACACTTTGGAAGAGGCGATTGTGCACACAGGGTGCTGCGCAGGTATGACGGCGCTTTCGGTGGGTGATGAAATCGGCGCCAGCGGCCGCGCGGTCCTCGAATCGGCCATCGCCGGCACCGAAGTGTTATGCAAAGTGGGTCTAGTGGCGCCGGGAAAATTTCATGCGCGTGGTTTTCATCCGACGGCTATCTGCTCGACTTTTGGCGCGGCCGCGGCAGCGGGGAAACTCTATTGTCTTACCCCCGCACAATGGGGCGACGCTCTAGGACTCTGCGGCAGCCAGAGTTCAGGCATTATCGAGTATCTCGCCGATGGCACGTGGACCAAGCGCCTCCACCCGGGCTGGTCGGCCCACGGCGGAATCATCGCCACACTGCTAGCGCGTGAAGGCTTCCGCGGGCCGGCCACGGTCTTCGAGGGGACGCATGGTTTCTATCGCTCGTTTGGCGGGACGCATGAATACAATTTCACCAAGCTCTCAGAATTGGGCAGGGAGTGGGAGATTCCTCGGCTCACCTTCAAGTCTTATCCGTGCGGTTCGATTTCTCATCCTTATATGGACTGCGCTCTGAGATTGAAGGAAAAATATTCACCGGTCGCGGAGAAAATCGCCGAGGTTATCTGCCGGACAGCGGAGGGGCCGGTGCATCGGTTGTGGGAGCCTCTGGATCAGAAGCAGAGGCCGCCGACTTCTTACGCGGCAAAGTTTAGCCTTCCCTTCAGCATCGCCGTGATGCTCATACGAGGAAGAGCTGGGTTGGACGAGTTTTCCGATGAAGCGATCAAGGACAACGCGATTCTCAGCTTGGCGAAGAAAGTCCGTTACCAGCTTGATCCCACCATCGACTATCCGCGCCATTTTTCCGGGCACGTCAAGATTCGACTCGAAGACGGCACAATCCTCGAAGAGAATCAGCCCCATCCTCGAGGCGGTTTCGAATCGCCTCTGCCGCCGGAAGAAATTGAAGACAAATTCCGCGCTAATGCGCGCCTGGCTCTGCCGGCAGCGAGGGTCGACGGCCTTCTCGATATGGTCCGGCGATTGGAGCAACTGCCGGCAATAACGGGATTGACTCAGCTCTTAAATCCTATATGAACCTTATAGCAAAACAGGCAGGAGGTACTCGTATGAGAACCCGTGTCGCTCTTTTGGTGCTTGCCGTGTGGGCTGCATCGCTATCGATCGCTAGCGCTCAAGACGCTGCCCTCGTCCAAGCGGCAAAAAAGGAAGGAACGGTCATGTGGTACACCTCGCTGGCGCTTCCTTCGTCCACTTCCATTGCCCACTCTTTCAAGCTGAAGTACCCGGGAATGGACGTTGAGGTTCATCGCACCGGATCCCAGCGCGTGCTTCAAAGAGTGATGCAGGAGGCGGCTGCAGGAGTCAAAACCGTGGATGTTATTCACACGTCGGATGCCGGCCATTTCGTGCTCTTAAAAGAAAAAGGCATGTTGCTCAAGTACGCGCCCCAAGGAACGATGCCCTTTCCCGCCGGCTTCAAGGACAAAGATGGCTTCTACTTCGGAATGAGAGCCACTCTTTCCGTGATTGCGGATAACCCCAAGCTGATCTCGGATAAGGACGCGCCACGAACCTGGAAAGATCTGTTAAACCCGAAGTGGAAGGGAAAAATGGTTTCAGGGCATCCGGGTTACAGCGGCATTATCATGACCCATGTGCTCGCGCTGGTGAATCTCTATGGCTGGGACTACTTCCGTGACCTGGCGAAGAACAGTTTGCACGTGGTCCAATCGGCCAACGACCCGGCCGGGGTGGTGGCATCGGGAGAGCGGCCGGTGGGCGTCAACGGTGCGGAGTACTTTTATTACAAAACCCAAAAGCAAGGAAATCCAATCAAGATCATTTATCCCAGCGAAGGCATCCCACTGGTCGTGTCGCCGGTAGCCGTTGCTAAAGATGCTCCCCATCCTAACGCCGCGAAACTTTTCGTCGATTACATCTTCTCCAAGGAGTCGCAGCAGTTGTTGGCCGACAAGGAAGGCCTCTATACCGGACACCCCCAAGTTACGTACCCGGCGGACAAGCCGAAGCTCAAAGACCTGAAGCTTCTGTCCGTAGAGGCTGATGAGCTGGAAAAAAGGAACGCGGAAATCAAGAAGCGCTTTATAGAATACTTCGGCGCCTGATGGCCCAGAAGCTCTTTCGATGCCGACCGCCGAGACTATTGCAACCGCGCAAGTTGAGCGCCGCCCCTGGTTGAAGGGATGGGACCCGTCGCTTCCGGTGTTGATCGGGACGGCCTTTTTCCTGATCGTCTTGATGCTGTTGCCGTTGGGAGCCATTTTCACTGCCAGTTTTTGGGATCAAGCGGGTCTGACGTTCAGCAAATACATCGAGGTATTTTCCAATCGAGCTTTTCTTACCGCGATTTGGAACACCGTCATCATTTCATCTTGGGTGGGGCTAATCTCGGTGGTCATCGGTGGTCTGCTGGCTTGGTTGATAACGCGCACCGATCTTCCATGGAAGAAGTCCATCCGGGCGCTAGTTATGGCTTCCTTCGTGACGCCGCCGTTCTTAGGAGCTTTTGCCTGGACGCTTCTCGCCGGCCCCAACGCCGGATTGCTGAACCAGCTCTATCGCGCTCTCACCGGAGCCGAGAGCGCCCTCTTTAACATTTTCACTATGCAGGGGCTCATCTTCGTCATGGCGATTTATAGTTTTCCTTATGTCTTTTCGCTGATCGCCAATGTCTGCGAGCTAATGTCGTCCGATCTTGAGGATGCGGCGGGCATTTTGGGCGCCAACAAGCTCCAGACCGCGTGGACCATCACCTTACCCCTCGCCTTGCCGGCATTGGTGAGCGGGTTCATTGTCGCGTTTCTCCAATCGCTTTC
>Ga0209684_1000161_pt1 | contig 12408 bp, 10 predicted proteins | sample PanSoiPlot6MoBio_FD_188322 | JGI IMG/M metagenome (GOLD analysis project Ga0209684, IMG submission 188322) | Tropical forest soil microbial communities from Panama analyzed to predict greenhouse gas emissions - Panama Soil Plot 6 MoBio (SPAdes)... | ecosystem: Environmental > Terrestrial > Soil...
GTGGATGGGCAAATCCACGGCGGTGTTGCTCAAGGAATCGGCGCCGCTCTTTACGAAGAGATTTGCTATGATCCGAGCGGACAGTTGCTCGGCGGTAGTTTCATGGATTATCTTTTGCCCGGCTTTATGGAAGTTCCAGCGATCAAGACGGTCCACTTGGAATCGCTTTCGCCGCTCAATCCTTTAGGGGTAAAGGGATTAGGCGAAGGTGGAGCGATCGCGCCGCCGGCAGCGATTGCCAACGCCCTAGCGGATGCGCTGCGACCCTTCGCGGCTCAAGTCAACGAAATTCCCCTCAGCCCCAAACGGGTGCTGGAGATCATCAGGCGCACATAGCTCACAAGTCCAGATTGTTTTGTGGCCGCTTGAACTGTTTGAACGGCTTGAACGATTGGAACGGAACAACAGATGACCGCAAGGCTTGCCATAGACCTTACCGTTAACGGCAAGAGGTACGAAGGCTTGGTCGAACCGCGTTTATCCCTTGCTGACTTCCTGCGCGACCATTGCGGGCTTACGGGGACTCATGTCGGCTGCGAGCAGGGAATATGCGGGAGCTGTACGGTTATTCTTGATGGGCAGACTATCCGCTCATGCCTCCTTCTTGCTGTGCAAGCAAATGGGGCGACGGTGTTGACGGTCGAGGGACTGGCGAGTATGGGCGGCCATGGCTCGCCGCTTCACCCGATCCAGCAGGGATTTATCGAAAAGCTAGGTTTCCAATGCGGCTTTTGCACGCCGGGTATCCTCATGACTGCCTACGAGTTTCTCAACGAAAATCCTTCTCCTTCCGAAAAGGACATACGCGAGCGCTTGAGCGGTAATCTCTGCCGCTGTACCGGATATCAAAATATCGTTGCGGCGGTGTTGTGGGCGGCAGAACAACTACGGGTCGATTCCCAAAGATGATGGCGTCTAACTGCTAGGGAGAATTTCCCCAACAACGAGAATTTTCCCTTGTTTGAAAAAGAGGGGACAGGGGAGATTTTTTACAAGAACGATGGCGACTATCTTACGCCTCAAGGATATCGGCAAAGTCTGGCGCATCGAGCGCACCAAAGAAGAAGTCGTGGCGCTCGGCGCCATCAGTCTGGACGTGGTCCAAGGAGAATTCTTGGTTCTCGTCGGGCCATCGGGCTGTGGCAAATCTACTCTGCTTCAGATCATCGCAGGATTAGAACAACCCGCAAGCGGCACACTGGAGATAACTCAGTCGTCGGATGGCCAGAAACAAACCTGTATGGTGTTTCAAGAATATGCGCTCTTCCCATGGCGCACGGTTTTGGAAAATATAGTCTTCGGTCCCGAAGTGAGGGGCGTGCCCAAGACTCAACGCGAAGCAACCGCGCAAAAATTGATCGAGTTAGTTCATCTGCGCGGCTTTGAACATCGCTACCCGCATGAGCTATCGGGAGGCATGCGCCAGCGGGTTGCCATTGCCCGCGCCCTGGCCAATGATCCCGCCATTTTGCTTTTCGACGAACCACTCGCTTCGCTGGACGCGCAGACGCGAAAAGTATTGCAAGTTGAACTGGTGCGTATTTGGCAACAGACCCAACGTACCTTTATCTATGTGACCCATGCTCTGGAAGAAGCGGTTTTGCTCGGCGACCGCGTCGTCCTATTTACGGCCCGGCCGGGGCGCATCAAGGAAATCGTGCCGGTGCGGCTGCCAAGACCGCGCAGCATTACAGGGCGAGCTGAAGCCGAATTACTCGAATACCTTTCCGAACAAATTCGCGATGAGGTGGAGCGGTCTCTCAAAGCGGAGGGACTCGCGTAAAACGAATTGGAATGATGGAATAGTGGAACGGTGGAATAATGCAGAGAGCACTCATTTCTTTCACTACTCCTTTAATCCATCATTTAACTCATCATTCCAACATTCCATTCTTCAAATGCTCGCCGTCTCCCGATATTCCCCGTATACTTTTCGCAGCACGTCGCAGATTTCTCCGACGGTCGCTTCCGCGCGTACGGCATCGAGCATCGGCGGCATGAGAAAGCCGTTGTCTTTTGCTACGAGTTCCAGACGGCGCAAGGCGGTAACCAGTTTGGCGGCCGCGCGCTTTTTCTTTCTTTCGCGCAAACGCTGGATTTGCCGCCGTTCAACAGCCTCTTTGATGCGCAGTATTTTCATCCCGCCTTTCTCATGCTCGGTAAACGCATTGACACCGACGATCAATCGTTCTCCGGCGTCGATTTCTTTCTGATAGCCAAGCGCAGCGCGGTGGATCTCATTTTGCGGGAAGCCAAGCTCGATGGCTCTGACCATGCCACCCATCTCGTCGAGCTTGTCGAAATAGGTTTTGGCTTCCGCTTCAAGACGATCGGTAAGCCACTCCAAATAATAGGATCCGCCCAAAGGATCCACCGTGTCCGCCACTCCGGTTTCATGAGCGATAATCTGCTGGGTTCTAAGCGCAATTTTCACCGCCTCTTCGGTGGGTAAAGCCAGAGTCTCGTCCAGCGAGTTCGTGTGCAACGATTGTGCGCCTCCCAGGACTGCCGCCAGAGCCTGCAGGCTCACGCGAACCACGTTGTTGTAAGGCTGCTGCGCCGTCAGGCTACAGCCAGCGGTCTGGGCGTGAAAACGTAGCGCCAGCGAGGCCGAATCTTTGGGATTGAATCGGCGACGCATCTCCCGTGCCCATAACCGGCGCGCCGCGCGATATTTGGCGATTTCCTCGAAGAAGTCATTGTGCGCGTTGAAAAAGAAGGAAAGACGCGGCGCGAAGTCGTCGACGCTCAAGCCCGACTCGCGGAGCGATTGTACATAGGTGAGGCCATCGTAAAGTGTAAAGGCGAGCTCTTGCACCGCCGTCGAGCCTGCCTCGCGGATGTGGTAGCCACTGACACTGATGGGATGAAAGAGCGGCGCCGATTCGACGCAGAAACGAACCGTGTCGTGGATGATCTTGAGCGACGGAATGGGCGGGCAGATCCATTCCTTTTGCGCGATGTATTCCTTCAAGATATCGTTTTGCAGCGTGCCGCGCAATTTTCTGAAATCCACTCCTTGCCGCTCGGCAACGACCAGATACAGGGCGAATAGCACGATGGCCGGCCCGTTGATCGTCATGGACACGCTGACTTCACCCAGAGGAATGTCGCGAAAAAGATCTTCCATGTCGGCGAGGGAGTCTATGGCAACGCCGCATTTTCCCACCTCGCCTTTGGACCGGGGATGATCGGAATCATAGCCCATCAACGTGGGCATATCGAAAGCCACCGACAGCCCGCTATTTCCTTGGCTCAAAAGAAATCGGTATCTGCGATTGGTTTCCTGTGCCGTGGCAAATCCGGCAAACTGCCGCATGGTCCAAAGCCTGCCCCGGTACATCGTGGGATAAATCCCGCGCGTAAAAGGAAACTCTCCGGCGGCGCCGAGATCCCGCGTATAGTCCAGGTCGCGGACATCCTCGGGGCTATAAAGCTCCTTGATTTCAATGTTGGAAAGATTTTTGAAAGTTTTCTTGGTCGGATTCATCGCTAGCCTGCATTATTCACGGGCTCCCTCCTCATCCTCCCCAGCGACACGGGGGAGGACAGAGACCTGCCCCGGACTTGCTCCGGGGTGAGGGGCTGGAACTGTTTGAAGACTCGAACTTTTTGAACGCCGTGCGCTGGTCAGGCTCGCCACTCGATCGACAGGCTGTAGTAGCTCTCTGACCATGCTATGGCATCTCCCGCAGCAGCTGGCGCGCAATGATCAAGCGCTGAATCTCAGAGGTACCTTCATACAAGGTGGTAACCCGGGCATCGCGAAAAAAACGCTCCACAGGGAAGTCCTTGATGTAGCCGTAGCCACCGAAGATTTGCACCGCCTTGTACGCCGCGCGATTGCTCGATTCTGAAGCGAAGAGCTTGGCCATGGCCGCCTCGCGGGTCACGTTCTTACCCTGCTGCTGCAGCGATGCGGCGCGATACGTGAGGAGTCGCGCCGCATCGATCTCCGTAGCCATATCGGCGAGCATCCATTGGATAGCTTGAAAATTCGCTATGGGCTCGCCGAATTGCTTGCGTTCTTGGCTGTAGGAAAGCGATTCCTCGAGGCAAGCCTGGGCTATACCGAGAGCTTGTGCGGCAATTCCGATCCGGCCTCCGTCGAGGGTTTCGAGCGCGATTCGAAGACCCTCCCCTTCGTGTCCCAAAAGATTTTCCCGGGGAACTCGGCAATTCTCAAAGCGCAGCGCGGCGGTTTCCGAGGAGTTGAGTCCCAGTTTGTCTTCGATCTTATCGACAACGTAGCCGGACGTTTGGCGCTCTACGAGAAACGCGGAAATCCCGTTTTTCCCGCTGCTGGGATCTGTAACCGCATAAACGATGGCGAGATTCGCGCGGCTCCCATTGGTGGTAAAAACCTTGCTGCCATTGAGCACATAGTCGTCTCCGGCTCGCTTCGCCTGGGTTTGGATCGAACCTGCGTCCGAACCCGCGCTTGGCTCGGTAAGCGCGTAGCAGCCCAACCATTCCCCGGACGCCACCCGAGGAAGGTAGCGTTTCTTTTGCGCTTCAGTGCCAAAACGGACAAGCGGGCCGCACACAAGGGAGTTGTTAACGCTCATGATCACTCCCAAGGACGCCCAGACCTTGGAAATTTCTTCTAAGGCAGCAACGTAGGCAACGCGATCCAGGCCGCTGCCGCCTAACTGCTCGGGCACAAACACACCCATGAGCCCCATCGCGCCCAGTTTTTCTAACTGTGCCTGTGGATAAACGCCGTCGTGGTCCAAGCGCGAGGCAACCGGCTTGAGTTCTTTTTCGGCGTAGCCCCGGGTCGTATCCCGGACCATGCGCTGCTCTTCCGTGAGTTCAAAATCCATAGGGATTTAACGCCCTTAAGCGGCCTCTGCTATCGTGATTTCGGAGCGGCAAGGAAACTGGCGCAAGCGCCACTCGATCGGACGGCAAAATCTTTTGCGTGACGGCGGGAACCACTCCACGATGAGTCCCTTCCTCTGTGAGGATCGATTTTCTTACCGCATTTATTTTAACAAAATTACGCCAATGCAGAAAGAAGTAGTTCAAAAATCCGTTGTCCGGTGGTAAAATTTGCTGTGAGTTAATGACGATTCCGACACAGTAAGCCTCAAACCATGGAGGATCGCCGTGCCTCGAAAAACGGTCAAAAGCTTCGGCGTTGAGTGGCTACAGATTTTGGACGAGCACGGGGTGTGTGATGAACAGCTTCGGCCCCCGCTTGCCGACGCGCAGATTCGCAGTTTCTATGAGTGGATGATTCTGGCCCGCGCGTTTGACGAGAAAGCCTTCAAACTGCAACGGGAAGGGCGCCTCGGGACTTACGCTTCAATCCTTGGACAGGAAGCTGCACAGGTGGGAAGTGCACTGGCGCTTCAACCGTCCGATTGGATGTTTCCTTCTTTTCGCGAGCCGGGGGCCTCCTTTGTGAGGGGACTGCCGCTCAAGATGATCCTTCAATATTGGGCAGGCGACGAACGGGGAAGTAAAATTCCTGAAGGACAAAACGATTTCCCCATCACGATTCCAGTGTCCACACAAATTCCCATCGGCGCGGGCGTGGCCTGGGGCGCTAAACTCAAAGGGGAAAACAGCGCCGTGCTGGTTTTCCTCGGCGATGGCGCGACTTCCAAAGGTGATTTTCATGAAGGCCTAAACATGGCCGGGGTTTTGTCCTTACCGGTGGTTTTTTTCTGCCAGAACAACCACTGGGCGATTTCCGTCCCTCTGAAACGCCAGACCGCGGCAGAGACTCTGGCGCAGAAAGCGCTCGCCTACGGCTTTCCAGGAATCCAGGTTGACGGCAACGATATCTTCGCCGTCTATAGCGCCACCGACGAAGCGCTGAAACGCGCGCGCGCGGGCAAAGGACCAACGTTCATCGAAGCGGTAACCTATCGCATCGGCGACCATACGACCGCCGATGACGCCTCTCGCTACCGCAGCGACGAAGAGGTAGCCGCGTGGAAGAAGAAAGATCCCATCGACAGGCTTATCAAGTATATGGCGACCAAAGGGCTTTGGGATGAGTCTTATGGGCAAAATGTCGTGGCGCGGGCACGCCAGCAAGTTGAGGCCGCGGTAAAGGAACAAGAAAATACGCCGCCTCCGGATCCGGCGGAGATTTTTCTTCACACCTTTCAAGAACTACCCAATGATCTCGCGGAGCAAATGCGCGTCTTTCTTAGCGCCAACGGACACCGAAACAAGAACGGGAGCTAACAATGGCGAAACTGACTTTGGTTGAAGCCATCAATCTGGCGCTCAAACAAGAGATGGAAAGAGATCCGAGTGTTCTGATCCTCGGTGAGGACGTGGGAAAAGATGGCGGTGTGTTCAGAGTCACGCAGGGATTGCTGGAACAGTTCGGCGACAAGCGCGTCGTGGATACGCCGCTCTCGGAATCCGCCATTGTCGGAGCCACCATTGGCCTTGCCGTTTACGGCCTGAAACCCATCGCTGAGATTCAATTCGAAGGATTTAGTTTGGCCTGCATGGAGCAGTTGGTTTCTCACGCGAGCCGCCTGCGCACCAGAACCCGCGGCCGATACCAATGCCCGCTGGTCGTCCGCATCCCCTACGGCGGCGGAATCCGCGCGCCGGAGCACCATTCTGATAGCAACGAGGCTTATTTCGTCCACACGCCGGGCTTGAAAGTCGTGGTTCCATCGACCCCGCACGAGGCGAAAGGATTACTCACCGCCGCGATTCGCGATCCCGACCCGGTGATTTTCATGGAGCCGAAGCGAATCTATCGATCTTTGCGGGAAGAAGTTCCCGACGAAGAATATCTCATCCCGCTGGATCAGGCTCGAGTCGTGACCGAGGGCTCCGACGTCACTCTCGTCGCGTGGGGCGCCATGCTTCAGGTGACTCTTCAGGCCGCCAAGTTAATGGCCGACAAAGGAATCAGCGCTGAAATCATCGATCTGCGCACTTTATCTCCTCTCGATACCGGCACCATCATTGAATCCGTAAAGAAGACGAAACACGCGGTGGTTGTGCATGAAGCGCCGCGGCGCTGCGGTGTCGGGGCCGAAATCGTTGCGCGCATCAATGAGATGGCGTTGGTTTATCTCGAAGCACCGGTGGAAAGAGTGACTGGATTCGATACGGTGATGCCTCTCCCCAAACTCGAAAAGTTCTACCTACCCGATGCCGGAAGGGTCGTTCAGGCCATTGATCGGGTGATGAATTTCTAGTAGCAGAAAGGACAGGAAATCTGCTGACTATTAATTGATCGGAGGCATTATGCGCTTTTTAGCTTTATTTCTTGTCCTAGGGCTCACTGCTTGTGCCACACATCCCGTGTCCGTCAATCAAGCGTCCGCCGTGCCGTCCTCCCGTGTCCTGGCGCCGCAGTGGCTATCTCAAGCTCCCTACACCGGCAGCCTCGTCGTCAAGCGCGACGCTGGCTACATGGGTTCGGCGTGCAACGTTCGAGTCTTCGTTGACGCTGTGCCGGTTGCAGATCTCGCCCCGGCGGAAAAAGTCGAGCTTTTTGTTGGCCTGGGCGAGCACATTGTTGGCGTCACCTCGAGCAGCGCGTTTTGTGGCGGTGGCGCTTTTGAAGCAGCGGTGGTCATTGCTCCTGAGCGTCAAAAAATCCTCCGCATCGCCAGCGGTCAAAGCGGGGACATTTACCTCCAGCCAAGCGCTTTCTAACCAGAAAATTATGGCGAAGGAATTCCGCTTGCCCGATATCGGAGAAGGCATCGCCGAAGCGGAGATCGCGAGATGGCTGGTTCGAGAAGGCGCTTCCGTCAAAGAAGACCAAGATCTCGTCGAAATCGAAACCGATAAAGCGTTAGTAACGCTTCCCTCCCCTCACGACGGCAAGGTAAACAAACTGCACGCCAAGGAAGGCGACATCGTCAAAGTCGGACAAGTACTGGTCAGCTTCGACGACGGCGCAACAGCCGCTCCTTCGCCACACCCGGCGGAAAAGAGAGATATGGGAACGGTTGTCGGCTCCATCGGCGAAGAAGAGGAAGTGGTCGAGATGCCGCAGGCGGTCAAAGCGATCCCGGCGGTGCGAGCGCGCGCCAAAGAGCTGAGCGTCGACCTGAACCGAATTCGCGGAACCGGTCCCGACGGGAGAATAACAAAGGATGATGTAGAGCGCGCGGCGAGAGAAGCCGGCGACAAAGCCGAACTCACTCCCGACTCCTATGGTCCCGTGGAACGAATTCCTCTCCGCGGGCTGCGGCGAACCATCGCCAAACACATGCAGGAAGCGCGGCAGCACGTGCCTGATGTGACGATTTGGGAGGACGCCGACATCTCCGACTTGGAAATCGTCCGATCGAAGGAGAAACAAATTGCCGCTGCAAAAGGGGTCAAATTAACCTATTTGCCCTTTGTCATTAAGGCGACGCTCTCGGCATTGAGAGCGCATCCCTATCTTAACGCCACCCTCGACGAGCAGGCCGAACAGATCGTGGTCAAAAAGTACTACAACATCGGCATCGCCGTGGATACCACAGATGGCCTCATGGTATTCGCCATCAAACAGGCCGATCAGAAAAATATTTTGGAGCTGGCGAAAGAAATCAGCACGCTGGCGGAGAAAGCGAGAACACGCAAGCTTGAGCTTGCCGAGCTGAAAGGCAGCACTTTTACCATCACCAACTACGGAGTCATCGGCGCGTCCTATGGAACTCCGATTATCAACTATCCCGAAGTCGGCATTCTCGGAATCGGCAAGATCGAGGACCGGCCTGTCGTCCACAACGGCCAGATCATGATCCGGAAAATCATGCCGCTCTCACTAGCGTTTGATCACCGGATCGTCGATGGCGTCGAAGCCGCGCGCTTTCTTAACGTCGTGATCGATCACTTGAAAGACCCAAACCTGATACTGCTCGAAGGCAAATAAACAATGCAGTTGCTGGTTCAAATGTTCGAGAGTTCAATGGTTCAACGGTCCCCTCCCGACCTTGAACTTTTGAACATTGAACCTTGAACCCCGCCTATATGCTAACACGTCGGAGAATCAAAAAGCCTCGATCCCCAATCCGAGAGCTTCATGGAGCCCACAGAGAGAATCCCATCGGCACCGATGGCTTTGAGTTTGTCGAATACACGGCGAACAATACCCAAAAACTTGCGGCTCTATTCGAAACCTTGGGCTTTGTCGCCGTAGCGCGCCATCGCTCAAAAGACGTTACCCTTTATCAGCAAGGCGATATCAATTTCATCATCAATCATGAGCCGGACAGTTTCGCGCGCGCCTTCGCGCGGGTTCATGGTCCATCCGTCTGCGCTTTTGGCATCCGGGTCAAAGACGCCGCCTACGCTTTGAAGCGTGCCGTGAAACACGGCGCCAGACCATATCAGGGGCGCGTAGGTCCGATGGAGCTTAATATCCCCGCCATCCGCGGCATCGGCGGCAGTTTGATCTATCTTGTCGATCGTTACGATAAACCTTCAATCTACGATGTCGATTTCATTCGCTTCGACAACGCACCCGCTAAAGTCGAAGGCGCCGGCCTCACACACGTTGACCACTTGACGCACAACGTCCATGCCGGAAGGATGGATCATTGGGCGCGGTTTTATCAGCGGCTGTTTCATTTCCGTGAGATTCGCTACTTCAATATTCGCGGCCAAAAGACCGGCCTGAGGTCTCGCGCCATGGTGAGCCCGTGCGGCAAGATTCGTATTCCCATTAACGAGCCGTCGGATCAGAAATCACAGATCAAAGAATATCTCGAGGCCTACCACGGCGAAGGCATTCAGCACATCGCCATCGCCAGCAAAGACATCTATGCCACCGTCGCGGCTCTCTCAGGCCTAGGCGTGCAGTTCCTCGACGTGCCAAAAGCCTACTATGATAAGATCAACGCCCGCTTGCCGGGTCATGAAGAGGATCTCGAACGACTCAGACAGAACCATATCTTGATCGACGGCCAACCCGACGGTGGTCTTCTTCTGCAAATTTTCACCAAGACCGTGATCGGCCCGGTATTCTTCGAGATCATTCAGCGCAAAGGCGACGAGGGTTTCGGCGAAGGGAACTTTAGAGCGCTGTTCGAAGCCATGGAGCGCGATCAAATGGAAAGAGGGGTACTTTGACCATGGGTAAATGGATAAGCTTTCCTCGCGTCGAAGGATTGAGCTCTCGCCAGGCCCACGCCGATCTCCCACCCCATACTTTCGAACGCGAGCTTGGCAAAGAAGGATTTAGCGGCCCTTCCACTCACATGTACCATCGCCATCCGCCAACCGGATGGAGCGCCATCGAAGGCCCGCTGCGGCCGCGCGCTTTCGATACAAACAATTTGAAACATGATGATCCTTCGCCATGGCAAGCCACGTTGCTAATGCACAACGCCCACTTGCAATTCCGCCTGTGGCGCACGCACCGAAGTATGGATCATCTCGCACGCAACGGCGACGGCGACGAGTTACTGTTCGTGCACGATGGAGCCGGGGATTTGTTTTGCGATTACGGCCATCTGAAAATTCGCGACGGAGATTATCTGCTCATCCCCCGCGGCACGTTGTGGCGCGTCGAAACGTCGGCGCCGCTTGCTGTTCTACTGATCGAAGCGACGGAAGACAGCTTCCAGCTGCCGGACAGAGGCATTCTCGGCGAACATGCGTTTTTCGATCCGGCGATCCTCGACGTGCCTTCCATCGACGAAGTTTTCCGCGCCCAGCAACTGGAGCGCGAGTGGCGCGTCATCGTCAAGCGGCGCGGCGCGGTAAGCACGGTTACCTATCCTTATAATCCGTTGGACGCGGTGGGTTGGCACGGCACTCTCGCGCCGGTGCGCATCAATTGGCGCGATCTCCGGCCGGTTATGAGCCATCGGTATCATATACCACCCTCGGTCCACAGTACTTTCGTCGCCCATCGTTTCATTGTCAGCACCTTTTGCCCGCGGCCTTTGGAGAGCGACCCCGGGGCCTTAAAAGTACCGTTTTTTCATAACAACGAGGATTACGACGAGGCGATTTTATATCATCGCGGCCAGTTTTTTTCCCGCGATAACATTTATCCGGGCATGATTACCTTGCATCCCTGCGGCATCACCCACGGCCCCCACCCCAAAGCATTCCAGGCCGGAGCAAAAGCAGCGAGAGCTGAGACGGATGAAGTAGCCGTGATGATCGACGCGCACGATGCCCTCGACGTCGCGCCACTGCTTCGGGAAGTGGAGCGGGAGGATTACGTCAACTCGTGGAAGACAACGTGAAGGTGTATCTCTTAGACTCGAGACTCGAAACCCGAAAGTGCGTCAGGTATGAAGCTCGCAAGCTTAAAACGTGGCGGTCGTGACGGCACCCTTGTGGTGGTGAGCCGCGATCTCAGCCGAGCTGTCGCGGTGCCTCAAGTTGCATTGAACCTGCAAGCGGCGCTCGACAATTGGTCAACCGCAGCGGCGCAACTGGAGTCGGTTTACAAAGTTCTCAACCAAGGGACCCAACCGGATGCTTTCCCACTGGAGCCTAGTTCGCTTGCCGTTCCGCTTCCCCGCGCCCATCAATGGCTGGACGGCAGCGCCTATCTTTCGCATGTGGAGCTGGCGCGCCAGGCGCGCGGCGCGAAGATGCCGCCGGAGTTTCGCACCGATCCGCTCATGTACCAAGGCTGCTCCGACCCTTTTCTCGGTCCCCGTGACCCCATTCTAATGTCTGACGAATCGTGGGGAATCGACTTTGAAGCCGAAGTCGCCGTCGTCACGGATGATGTACCCATGGCAGTGAGCCCCGAAGAAGCCACCAAGAATATCAAATTGCTCATGCTGGTAAACGACGTCTCGCTCCGCAACCTGATCGCGCCGGAGTTGTCCAAAGGATTCGGCTTTGTCCAAAGCAAACCGCCCAGCAGCGCTTCTCCAGTCGCGGTAACACCCGACGAACCAGGCGAAGTATGGGACGGCGGCAAGATCCATTTGCCTCTACTGTCACGCCTTAACGGAAAACTGTTCGGCCGCCCCAACGCAGGTAATGATATGTGCTTTGATTTTCCGGCGTTGATCAGCCACGCTGCCAAGACGCGAAACCTCAGTGCTGGCACCATCATCGGATCAGGGACAGTTTCCAATTATGACCGGTCACACGGCTTTTCTTGTATCGTCGAAAAGCGCATGCACGAAACCGTTGAGCAAGGTAGTGCGATAACGCAGTTCATGCGCTTCGGCGATCGGGTAAGAATTGAGATGCTCGATAAAAACGGCCATTCGATTTTCGGCGCCATCGAGCAAACCGTGGGACGCTACCAGCCTCCGGGAAAAAGAGACTAAGTCATACAAAACGGCTTAGTCGAGTAACGATGACGTTCGATCCGGCGAAGTAAATGGGTTGCCAAGGAGCATCAAGCGCATTGGTACAACTCAGTGGCTTCCATTAGAAAGTGCACGTACAACCGATGTTACTATTACCGCAAGCGGGGAGTCCGTAATGACGACGAACTAC
>Ga0209684_1000162_pt1 | contig 12396 bp, 12 predicted proteins | sample PanSoiPlot6MoBio_FD_188322 | JGI IMG/M metagenome (GOLD analysis project Ga0209684, IMG submission 188322) | Tropical forest soil microbial communities from Panama analyzed to predict greenhouse gas emissions - Panama Soil Plot 6 MoBio (SPAdes)... | ecosystem: Environmental > Terrestrial > Soil...
AATTCGCGGCTTCCTGTTCGCCACACCGGAGCCGGCCAGTCTGCTCCTCCTAGGTGCCGGACTCATTGGTTTCGCCTGGTTCCAGCGCAGGCGCAAATTCAAACGCCGCTAGTCATTCATCGGGTTCGTCTTCGATCCAGTGTGATCTCAAAAAAACCTATAGTCAGAGGTAATGAGATCACGACAATCCCTACTATAGTTGCGCCGAGCCAACCGTGACTCGTGTAGGCGTAACCATAAGACGTGATGCCGGCGGCTCCTCCCAAATAATAGAATAGAACATACAGCGAGTTTGCTCGGCCCCGGCTTGAGGTTAACTTTCGGTTTAGCAGACCGACAGCGGCGGCGTGGATCGTAAAAAAACCGGCACAGGCTGCTACCAGGCTAGCGGCGATTACGTCAAGAGATTTAATGAGCGTAGCGGCGATGGCCGCTGCAAAGACCAGCGAGCCTATCACCATGGTTGCGCCACTGCCGACGTGGTAGCTGAGACGTCCTGAAAGTGGTCCCACCGCGATTCCGATAAGATATGCCAAATACATGAGCGTAATGACCTCAGTGCGCGCGGAAAATGGCGGCGTAGAAAGATAGAACGGCAAGTAGTTGAACGTCGAGGAGAAGACGAAAAACGCCCCGAACGCCACGGCGAGCATACGCAACAGAGCCGGTTGTTCAAGCAATTGGATAAAACTAGCCTGCTGAGATTCCAGTTGTGCTTTTTTGTTTTCGCCGGGGAGCCAAAAGAAAGCGGCAATGGTAGCCGTGATTAATAACATCGATGCGCTTACGAATGCGTAACGCCAATGCAGAGGCGGATGAATCCACCCACCGAGGAGCCGGCCACCGAGCCCTCCAGCCACAGTCGCTGAGACATACGAGCCCATCACCACGTTAAGGCGCTCCTCCGGCAGGCTTTGCGCCAGGTAAGCAGCGATGCATGTCGTGAGCGACGGAATAAAAATTCCCTGCATGAAACGCGCTGCAATTAGAACCGCAATATCGTGAGTCGTCGCACAAACGAGGCTCGTCGTGGCTATGACTATTCCACCAGCGAGAATGATAGGTTTTATCGAATACTGATCGGCGATCATCCCGAATGGTAGATTTGCCAGAGCGATGCCAAATATGACCACTGAAACCGAGAGCGAAGCGATTCTCGCATTTACCCCGAATTCGCTTTGAATAATGGGCAGCACTGGTTGTGTGATATAGACCGTCGTGAAGGCCGCGGCGACCAATGAGAACACAAGCAGCTGAACAGCGCTGTCGGAGTCGGTCTTCATCCGTGGCATTGCATCTAACAACGCGGTGATTGTAGCACGGCCCTCTAGTCTAACGACAATTATATTGAGAGATTGGCCCGCAGTGACACTCCAACGTTGCGGCTTTTAGGACGGTGCTTGGATAGTGGGCGTTACAACAAGGCGGCAGCGATGCAGCGAAATTTTGGCGTGACGTATGGAGGTAAGAAATTAACCTGCACGGGCTCAGCGAGGAGCCGTGCAGGTTAGAAAACGACGGAGCTGCTGCTCAGGGCGCCGATGGATCCTATCGTGAGGGACAATCTTTAGTTGCGAAGTTCTTGCCGAAGACTTACCGCACTCGTCGATTTATTTGAGTTAGCTAGCTCATCTGATGGGCGATATTTTCGCAAGTATTTTAGGCGCCGTTGGAGAAAGGTATCCTTCGGCCACTCCCAGTTAAACCCTAGCAACTGTTCTCCATTATACGCTGCTCCGTTCACTTTGCTCTGCAGGAAGATACTTTGCCAAGAGCTGGCCTTTTCCAACCCATATTCTTTTGCCTTCATTGAATTTCTCCCTTCCATGCGCTTAAAAAATTTATAAAGCAAGAAACCAATGACGGTTGCCGTTACCAGTAAGCGTGTTGACCAAATGGAATTTTCTCGCTTCATCGCATCAAAATTACAGTTTGTCCTTACTAAGGGCAGAAATTGTTCCATACAAAAAATTGATTTGCTGGCAAATTTTGTCCTGTCTTTCGAAGCGTTGTCGCTCAAATAGAAAAGGCGATTCCGACCCGTGCGACGGGCGGATCTCTTAAGACAGGCAAAATTGCCAGGAACAGTTGAGCTTTTGCGATGGGAGGGAGGATGGGAGATTACACTGGAGTCATAAGAAGCGCTGTGGAACAATTTTCCCGCTGGCAGGTACCTGGCTGGGGGAGACCTGGCTGGTCATTTTACAACTTAACCGGGCCAAAAAATTTGGGCCCAGCTGACTATCAGATGCGGCCAAAATGAACAAAATGTGATTCGACTGGCAAGAGTCTGAGTATCGAACGTCTTCGGTCACTTGATCGTTTTATCGGCGCGGACAAGAACGCTAGGCGGAATCGTCAGCCCGAGGGCTTTGGCGGTGCTGAGGTTGATGGTGAGCTCGTATCTTGTCGGCTCCTCCAGAGATAGTTCAGCGGGCTTGGAGCCTTTCAGGATCCGATCGACGTACCGTGCCGCTTGCCGGGACAAATCTGATACGTTCACCGCGTAGCTCATCAATCCACCCGCCTCGACAAAGTCTGGCCTGTCGTACATTGTTGGCAAGCGACTCGCGGCTGCGAGTTCGACGATACGCGACGGATAATTGTGAAAAAGAGCATCGGGCATTACCAGGAGAGCGTCCGCATGCGCCTTGGTGGCCGCTCCGAATGCGTTTTGGAAATCGTTAGGGCTTGCCGCCGTTACGATCTGCAACTTTATGGCCAAATCTCGTGCCCCGATCTCGATCGTTTTCAAGCTCGCTGCTTCGGCCGGATTGCGGGGATTCGAAAGGGCCGCCATGTGCGTCGTATTGGGAACGACTTCCTTAATCAGTTCCACCCGTTTACCGATGAAATCCGGCGAAATCCTGGACACACCTGTGACGTTAGTCCCTGGACGCGTCAGACTGTTGACGAGACCCGCTTGAACAGGATCTCCCACCCCCGCAAGGACGATGGGGATCGTGCTGGTGGCTCTTTTGGCAGCCACAGCCACTTGGGTGCCGGACACAACGAGGACGTCAACCTTGAGTTGGACAAGTTCTGTGGCAAGTTGGGGCAATCGATCCAACTGGCCATCGGCATACCGGGACTCCATGATGATATTCTTGCCGTCAATGTAGCCAAGCTGACGCAACCCTTGCCACAGGCTGTCTTCTCGAGATGCGTTCAAGGAACGGGAAGTGGAGGCAAGCATACCTATCTTCCAGACCTTTGCCGGCTCCTGGGCTTCGGCGAAGCGGATGGTCAGCAAAGCGACGGCTAAGATTGAGTAGACAGCGATTTTTGATTTCATAGATTCTCCTAACCAAACACTCCAAAAGTAGGAAAGCTCGCGTGCTAAGTATTTTACATCAACTTGGCTCCTAGTCTTTCATGTTATGAAGCGATGTTAAAGAGCTGCAGGGTTAAGACACAAAGCGAGAATCTTGACAGTTGCAATGTTCTAATGAAAGAATCTCCTCGCTTGGCAGGCGTTGCGGGTCTTTAGGAGAGATAAATGGTCGTTTTGAAAAGCGAAGTCGTGCCGAAAAATTCCGGCGCGGCATTCGAAGTAAGGAAGGGGCAAAGGCTACGAATCGCGGGCAGAAGCATCGTCGATTTCGTAGCCTTTAACCTACACGACTTGAGCGAGCGGTTCGACCAGGCACGAACCAAGACGAACCAAGTGAAGATCTTTATCAGCACCGGAGATGTGTTGTTTTCAAAACGTAATAGTTCGATGTTGACTATCGTTCAAGACACGTTCACAGAAGGACGGCATGATTTGCAGAAGGGCATGTGCAGCCGTAAACGATTCGAAATGGTCGCAGAGGGAACGGCAAAGCGCGTCTTTGCCGAGGGCGTCGATATCAATCCGAAGAAAACGGAAGAGATTCCCGATCACGGCTGTTGGGAGAACTTGAGCAGCGCCTTGAGGCCGTGGAATATTTCACCGGACGACGTGCCGAGCCCCTTCAACATTTTTCAGTGCATGCGCATCGATCCGGAGACCGGCATCATGTACGACACAATGATTCGCCCGAAGGACGAGGCACATGTTGATTTCCACGCCGAGATGGACTGTCTCGTGGGGGTCAGCGCATGCCCGGAATCAGGCAGAGGCCAGGCGATAAGAGTGGAGATATTTAGTGAATAGAGTCTGGCGTTATTGTGGATGACGAGAATCAAAGATTGGATTCCCGTTCCGCGGTGATGACGGAAAAACTAGAGACGGGCTGGTAAACTCACACCCAGCTCGGTCGCCAATTCCTGGAGTTCTGTCCAAGTGTCATCATCAACTTTTACGCCGTCCTTGAGTTGTCTCGCTTCGTTTGCCCGCGCATGCTCGCCCGGTAACAGGATCTCTCTGAATCCTGGCGCCGGCTTGGTGGATTTTACAAAGGCAATGAACTCGTCGACTTTGTCGAGAAATTGATCCAACGGTTGGAACTCCTCGACAGCGAAGGCTTGTAAAAATACGCCGTTGACCCCGTGGCCGCCTTTACCCCACCAATCTTTGCTCGGGCCGTTGCCAGAGAGAATGCCACCGAGAATTTCCGTGACCAACGCGACACCTGAACCTTTATGCCCGCCGAAGGGTAAAAAGACGCCCCGTGGCGGACCACGGAAAGCTCTAAAGTCAGTTGTTGGATTACCATGCCCATCGAGAATCACTCCGGCGGGAATGAGATCTTTTCTCGCCACTCGTTTTTGAATTTCTCCCATGCTCATGGATGCAGTGGCGAAATCAACGAGGATGTGCCGGCCGTTGCGCGCGGGGATGCCGAAGGCCATGGGATTGGTTCCGCTCACGCGTTCCATGCCGCCGTAAAGGGCGGTGGTGCCAGAGCCAACACTCACCGTGCCCATGGCGATCATGTCCTCGTCGGCAGCCATCTCCATGTAGTCCGCCAGCCGACCGCTATGGCCAGCCCGACGGATAGTGACCATTCCGGCGCCGTGCTGTTTAGCTTTTTGGATGGCAAGCTGCATGGCTTGATGCGCTACTACTTGGCCGATGTAATGATGGCCTTCAATGACTGCCGTGATTTTGCGATCGCCCACGACTTCGGGTTTTTTGTCCAGGTTTATCGTGCCAGCTTTGATAAATGACAAATACTGCCGGACGCGAGTCAGGCCGTGGCCTGGGTACCCGCGAAGCTCAGCTTTGACGAGTAGCTTGGCGACGAGCCGGGCGTCTTCCAAAGGGATCCCGCCGCCGGCCAGCAGGAGCCCGCTAAAATCGAGCAGATCGTTGTGATTGAGTCTGGGCACAGGCTATTCTTTCGCTTCGTGTCGTTTCAAGCCCTTCGGCAAGCTCAGGATAAACTCCGCGGGAAATCTCTTTTGAACAGAAGACACCACTTGGGATGACAATAACGCGATTATTTCCGCACGGGAAAGTAACGCTCCAGCCAATCGGAGACAATGCGCGTCAACCGCTGGTTCTCTTCATTGAACGTGAAGTGATCGACGTCGGACAACAAATGCAGCTCCGCGGGCTGGCGCGCGCGTTTGAACATTTCAATCGATTCGTAAGTGGGAGTGACGGAATCATTGGCACTGTGAATAAGCAGAAGCGGCCGGGGCGAGATATTGCCGACCTGGTCGTCGGCGCGGAAATCGTTCATGCTCTGGGCAGTCTCGGCGGGGAACTCCATGATCGATCCATGGCTCATGCGATTGCGCAGCTTCTCTGGAATCGGCACGATGTCGTAGCGCGGCACCATTAAGGATTTGCCCGTGCGCTCGCGATGGCGTTTCCCTTCTTCCAGCATATTCGTGAAGCGAGCCCAGGCTTCCGGTGTCGGATGTTGACCGCGAAATTTACGCTCGCCGTTACCCCAACCGCCGCACGAAATCACAGCGGCCACGCGCTGGTCGGCGCCGCCGGTGAATACGGCAACCGCTGCGCCGAAGCTGCTACCCACCAAAGCGATGCGCTCGGGATCCACTTCCGGGCGCGTGGCCACGTAGCTGACTGCGTTGCGCGTATCGGCGACCTGATCGAGGCAGATAATTCGCCCATGCTCGCCCTCGCTCTCACCGCAGCCTCGGAAATCGATGCGCATGGTTACATAGCCCCACTGGCAGAACTGCTTGGCTACGATGCTCTGGCCCTGGCCGTCCTTGTTGCCGCCGAAACCATGCAATACGATGAATGCCGGGTGCCGCTCGCCGGCACGGAGCTCGTCGGGAGTGTGTACGATAGCAGCCAACTTTAATCCGTCGGACTGAAAAGAAACTTTGGTTTCCATCGGGCGCCTCCGTAATAATCTTTGCTTAGCTTGTAATCTGAAAGTTGATAATTTGCCGTGCAGCCTTTTGATAAGTTTCGAGGCCCGCTTCCTCGGACTGGCCGGCGATCGGTTTGATGACGCGCGCACGCACGGAGACCGGCAGCGGCGAAACATCAAAAGGATAGGGATCGAAGCGCACGCCGTTGCCGTTAGGGATGATGCGCAACTCGACGGTCTCGGGGCTGTCATAAGCGACTCGCACCGGGGCGATTTTATATTCCTTGAACGTGTTTTCCGTCGCGTACCCATCGCAACAGAAGTAAAGGGAAAGGAGGTCGTAGATTTGCAGCGCGCGGTAATTATACGCCAGCTCATTTTCGAAGCCGGGGATTTTCGCCGCCAGCTCCTGCTTGGTTTTTTCCTGCTTCGCTTCTAGATCTTTCTTGGCAGCTTGGACTTCGGGACTTCGCTCTCGGAGCCGTCCGGCCGGTTCCTTAAAGACGTTGTAGCGGTTGTGCCACAGTCCCGTGCGATGCATGGATACAATCAGTCCGGCGTAGGGATCGTGGGAGCTCACCCACTCGGCATTCTTGCAGTAGGCCGCAAGCTCCGTGGCCTCAAAGTTCGGCACATCCTCGCGGTGGGCATACGGGCGGCCTTTGGCAGCATTGATGGGTGGGTTGCCTTCAAACTCCCGGTATCCGCTGTCGTGAAAAGTCGTCGCGAACACCATTGTTTTGTAAGGCCGCAGTTGGGAGAAACGCTCGTTGCCCCAATGTGCGGCGAACTGCGCTGCCAATTCGGCGTGGTCCTCTTGAGTCGCGACGATAGCGCGTCCGTCTTTTAGTTCACGTACAACCATTTCATACCTCCTTAGTGATTGAATGGATCGCGAGATCCTGAGGTTGCTATTCTTAGCACGTTGTCAGGGTAAATAGCACTAGCCATCCGGGTGATGTTTCTCCTGTCTCGAACAGAGCCGGAGAGCGATTGCTTGGTCCACCTTTCCCCACTCCTCACGAGTTCAGAATGCTGGGATGGAACATATCTTCAATTGCGTTTATACAGGCTATCGATGTAGCCGTTCTTATCCAGCTCGGCGATAAGACTCATATCTACAAAACTTTCCGGCTTTGAGACTTTTGCTTTAGGCTCGTCTTCGGCGATTTGCTCTAGAGACGCTCTGATTGCGTCCAGTGAAGGGTACTGCTTTCTCGGAAAAAGCACATCGGTAGTCGACACCTCGTAGCTTTTCTCAAGAATCTCCCGATCTACCCTAACGTACTTGCCGAGGACCTTAATCCACATTTCTCGATTGGTTTTCATGAGGTGAACAGCTTCTACTTGCACCCTAACGTACCTTCTCACTATGTCTGGCTGTTCTCTGATAAACTTACGCGTCGTGACGGGTCCATTATCTTGAAATGGCAGGCCGGCAACGTCGACCAGAAGATTAAAGCCCTCCTTTTGTGCAGCCAGACTTGTGGGAGGGCTCAGCAGAGTCGCCTGAATTCGTCCTGTCCGTAACGCAGTTAAGCGGTCTGGTGTACCTCCAATTTGAATAATTTTTATGTCTCTGTCTGGATTGAGGTTTAGTTTGACCAGCGCGTATCGTGTTGCAGCCATCGTCGAACCACTCAAGCTCGCCACCCCGACAATCTTTCACTTGAGATCCTGCGAGGTATTAATTGCCTTCGCAGCCATCAGCCAGTAATTAAAGGTGACCGCCCCCGCACCAATAAAAACAGTGTCAACGCCTTTCAAATTACTCCTGATGGCGATGGGACCCGCCACATCAATCATCCCGGTATCTCCCGCGAGCATGGACATGACCGCCACGTCGGCGCGAGTACGAATGAGTGAGACCTCAAGTCCGTTTCTGGCAAAAATTCCTGCCTCATGGGCGAGATAGGGTACAATCTGCGTGGGACTTATCCCCGAAGACGCAACATTGAGCTTGGTCGCCTGAGCGTAAACATTTGTCAAAATGCTCGGCGATAACGATAGGAAGCTAACCGGTAAAACAAAGAGCACCAGAAGCGATTTGTTCATCGGGAAGGTAGGCCTTTCTCTATTCGCGTGGACTTCGATGGTGACGATTGGGCACGCGCTTTGAGGGCTAAATCGCATGCGCTCACCGACCCGGTTACGCTTGGCTACCAGGCTGAGTGACGCAAGAACGGCACTTCACGAACCTCCGAAAGCCCTAGAGCCTCAACTACGGGCAAACCTTCACTCTTCATCAGCCGTGATAAGCAGTTTTTGTAGAGAATTCATCATGCGACTAAAATCATGCATTTTTGGCAACTCCTCCGAAAAAATGCCCTCGCGCGATATCCACAAGGGTAAGAGCGTCCAAGGGACACACATCGTCGCGCCAGGCAACGTGTCCGTCTGGACGAACCAGCACCAATTTGCGTTGATAAAGTTTTTCAATATCCGGATTCCTAATGTCGGCGACCTGAAGCGGAACGCCGCGCTTGGCCGCGGCCTGCACGAGACTGTCTACAGGCGGGGGCTCTTTTCCGAAGCGCAAAAGAACAAAGCCGCGGCCGAATAAGTCAAGCAAAGATCTGCCATCGCCGATCCATGCGTGTGGGGCACGGCTTCCTGGCCGAGCCGACGGAATGAAATCCCAAGCATCTTTCGGTGGGCCGGTCGTTCCGTCGGGCCAAATAATCGGAGAATCTTCGTAGCAATAGCCCAGCTTGATGTTCTCACTTGTAGGATCACTTTTCCCCTTGGTTTGTGCAACTATTGCCTTTGCCAACTCGCAACGCTCAAGCTCTCCTTCGGGAGAGTCGGCCGAAATTGCCGGACCACCCCGCAGGAGCGTCGTTTCATGGTAGGTACGATCGGAATCGGCCACGCTGATTGCACCCACCGGCATGCGCTCGGCTCCATAACTTTCAAGTAGCCGATGTCCGCCCCAACCATTGATCACAGCGGCGAGCTTCCAGCCGAGATCAACGGCATCTCCCAGTCCGGTGTTCATCCCGAGGCCGCTGGTGGGTGAACTCTGATGCACCGCATCCCCGGCAAGAAATACGCGCCCGCGACCATAGCATTTCGCTACCAGCCCGCGCCGTTTCCAGGGTAGGACTGAGAGAATTTCATACGGAAAACTCGCCCCCACGGCTTTCCGAAGGCAGCCGTTGGCGTTGAAGGATCCGATATCTATATCGGAATTGCCCCGCAGCTCAGTCAACCGCCACAGTTCGCGTCCGTCGATAGATACAAGATCGCCCCAATGGCCACTCTCATCGATCAGGCGAAAAAATCGGGCCCACCCTTTGTCGTGCATTGAGGAAAGCTCTGGAGCCCTGAAAAAAACACTGACGCTAAAACTCAACACTCCTTCTCCGGCATACTCGATTCCCAGGGCCTTGCGGATGTGTCCGTCAAAACCATCGCAACCGACGAGATAGCTTGCCCTGATAGTCTCAGTTTTGCCGGATTCCAGATCAGTCGTTTGCGCAGCTACCGCGTCGGTCTCTTCGACGAAAGAATCTAGGTGTGTTCGATGACGCAACCTCACTGTCGGCAACGCAGAAACATGATCAAGCAGGACGGGATCAAAAAAAATCTGCGGACAATGACGAGGCCCTTCAGGGGAATAACTCAATTCAGCCCGTTGCACGTAGGAAGGAAATTTTTGCCGGTAAAGCTCATATCCCATCAAGCTCGTGACATAGACAAAATCACAGGGGTTATTTTCCGGCCAACCAACCTTCTTGACCCGGTCAGCTATGTTCCAGCGGCGACAAAACTCCATTGTGCGGGTGGTGAGTTGACTCATCTTCGGGACGGGGACGCTTCCGTCACCTTGCTCCACGAGCACGCAGTCGATCCGTTGGAACCCGAGCTCGGCCGCCAGTGCCAGACCGACCGGGCCGCCGCCGCAGATAAGAACCGGTAGCATATTCTTGGCCCCGTCTAATCTTTCATCAGCGCCTGCCATTCATGTCTCACTGATGAATCTTGTTACACTTCCCACCCTTCTTCCGAGAGATCCACGATGTTGCCATCAGGGTCGCGCAGATAATGCTCCTTGAACGGACTATCGGAAGTGCGCCGTAGAATTTCGACTTTAGGCTCACGTGGATATAAGAACGGAGGCGATTTTTTTAAGCGTTCTTCGATCTCAGCAATGCTTTGAACATGAAAACCAAGCACTTGAAAACCCTTCGCTTCGATGGGCGAATTCTTGACCAGCGCGATACTGAAGTTCCCGTCAGACAAATAGATCGCTTTTGTATTGGTTTTCGGAATGTCCTGCCGGTGAACCTCCTTCATATCAAAGACAAACTTGTAGAACTCCGCGAGCCGCTCATGGTCCTGCGCATGAATGGTGGTATGTCTCAACAATGGAAGTTTGGTGTTGCTTTCTGTTCCCCAGCCCCGAGCCGCAATCTCCACGAGATTGCCCTCAGGGTCCTCAAAGCGCCAATCTTCGTAGCGACCGTCTTGAGGGCTTTGTTCCAACTTGATTGGCTTATCCAACGCTGCGAGCTTCCTTTCGCATTCCTGCTTGCTGATCATGAACCCGATATGATCTATTCTGACACTTGCCGGTCGTGACATAACGGCCAGAATCTCGAGGCAATTGAAATTCAAATACCCATCGGTGATATAGAACGCGGCGGAGCTGTTCTGCCATTCATTCCAGAGCTCATTCATTCCAAAGATAAGACTATAAAAGCGCGCCAGCCGTCTATTGTTCTTCGTCAAATTAGCCATGTGTCTTACGGGTGCCATAACACTCTCCTTATCAATGTCATCAGTGTTTAGACCAAGCCTCATGGGCAAAGAGGCTTTGCATGGGTAAAGTTGTTCTCATGAGTCCCTGCTCGATCTGATAGCGCATCAGAGTTTCTAGGGTTCTTTGCTCGATCTTCCCCAGCTCATAAGCATAAAGGTCTTCTCCCACTATCTCCTTTTCTTTCTCAAGAGAGGCTATGAGTTCGGGACTCATATACGCTACCAACTCCGACAATGTCTCATTGATCATGCTCAGTTCTTTGAGGTGAACTGCTCTTTACCGCTGGTCAAGGGCTCTGCCATCCTCTGTTCTGCGCCGCGGAAGAATCAAAGTGCAGTGGCCCGTGAGGATTTGTTTGTCGAGTTGATTCCTTCCGTCGAGATCGCAGGTAATCCATGAATCAGAAGAGTCGGGCGATTTATCGATCACGCGACCACCGAAGCGCATCAAATCGCCTTCAAAAGTCGAATAGGTATGCCGCAGGCTGAGTTTTCTTAGCCATCCGCGCGGGCCCATCCAATCAGTGAGCATGCGGATTAACAGCGCCTGGCGATAAGCTCCGCTCGCGATAAAGGTTGGCAGTCCGTTGTGCTGGCGCACCTGATCGCGGTCGTAATGAAGGTGCTGCGTGTTTTCTTGCAGCCCGGCCCAGCGCACGGTGTCGACGATGGTCAGAGGGCCATACTCGCGAGTGGGGATTGGATCGCCAGCCCTTATGTCTTCGAAATAAAGTTCTTGGTTGATGGCTATCATCTTTGTATGCAGCCCCCTCTTCCATCTCCACCGGGACGGGGCGAGGAGGGGAAACTATCAGAGTACTCCAGCCGCGATTAACGTCTTACGGTCGTCTTCCGAATACCCTAGCTGGCTCAGAATTTCCGCATTGTGTTCACCGAGCCGCGGCGCCGGGGCCATTTCAGTTTTCAAAATGCTGGCGATGGCTCCCTGGGGAGAAGAAATCTGCCCGAATTCTGGATGAACCGTCTGCTTTAGATATCCCCGTGCAGTGAGTTGAGGATCGTTGATCAAATCGAGTGGCGTGGAGACAGGCGATGCCGGAAAGTGACGCCGCTGCGCTTCTTCCACCAGTTCTGTCTTGGTGAAGCCTTTAGCCCACGCGTGGATCCGATCCATGATGAAGTCGCGCCGTTTGTGCTGGTTTTCTTCTTCCGCGAGCGATGGGTCGGAGGCCAGCTCGGCATCCTGCACCCATTCCATGAACTTCGTCCAGCGGCCGGGCCGATGAATTTGGCTGATCACCCAATGGCCATCTTTACAGGGCAGCGCTCCGGAAATGGCCGTAATCGCGCCTTTGCTTCCTCGGCGTTCGGTGATTGTGCCGGAAAAGCTGTATTCGACCATTGCCTGCTCGACAAAACTTTCCAGCGCTTCACGCGCGGAAACAGTTACGAT
>Ga0209684_1000163_pt1 | contig 12357 bp, 8 predicted proteins | sample PanSoiPlot6MoBio_FD_188322 | JGI IMG/M metagenome (GOLD analysis project Ga0209684, IMG submission 188322) | Tropical forest soil microbial communities from Panama analyzed to predict greenhouse gas emissions - Panama Soil Plot 6 MoBio (SPAdes)... | ecosystem: Environmental > Terrestrial > Soil >...
AACCGACCAGAAGCATCAGGAGTTGCAAAGCGGCCATTCCGAAAAATCCACCGGCTAACAATCCCGCGATGCCACTCAAACATCGCCAGAGTATCGACAGAGGGTTCTTCATAAGTAACTCATCGACAGTGACAAGTTTCTTTTTGTAATCTAACGCCATGGTCAAAGTAGGCAATAGCTACGGTGCGGACAATCCACGGACGCGGTTGAGAAAAGCATTGCGAATCGCGCTACAATCGCGCACTGGATACGTCATCCGAAGCGCTTCTGTTGCTGCCGCTGATTTCTCGTTGAGCACGAAGGTTCGCGGGTTACGCGCGTGATGTTCCGAGCTGTCGAAATAAAGAATGCTAATGGGGCGGCGTTAGGGTGGGTGATTGGGGGGAAATCTCCCGCGTCGCGGCGTCATGCTAGCGTTTGATTCGCGCCCGAAACAAAAAGATCGGTCAGGCTCAGGGGCCTAGAAAGTTGTTTGCATGAATCGGCGATAATGATAAAGGAGGAGCGGTAAGGAGGATTTGCAATGCCTCAATACGATCTTTACGTTTCATGCACTGAATGTAACAACGTACACCCAATGGGGATTGGCATCCATCTGAACGCTGGCCCACCGGATCAAACAAGCATTGAGGAAGCCTACGAGTACAACTCGGTGCCGCCACAGATTCAAGCGGTAGAGGGTCACAGAACGCTTTGCCTCAAGACGGGAAAATGGTTCGCACAAAAAGACCGAAAAAAAATGTTTTTAAGGCAGAGGATGGTTGTTTCGCGAACACCGAGACAGGAGGAGTCAGCAGTATGGCCTTCCAGAACATTCTACCGTGCATAGATACAAATTCCATGAGCATTACATCTGTTCGCTTTGTGTCTCGCGAAATACTACCGCAATTTAAATTATCCGAGCGCGGATAGACGCTAACAAGACTTGCAATGACGGAATTGCTTCACCACGATCTGGGCAATCGAGCGGGTACTCACAAAGTTTGATCTACGACTGCCGGTCATATTTTGGGTCGCACTATCGCGATATTCCCACGACCGTTGAGCGCGCGCTGCGCACAGTGAGCTGCCGATTATCACCCAATCCCACTAACGGGTAACGAAGTCGCTATTTAATTGCCCGCCGGTGTTGATCTTCGAGCGGAGTTTGAAAGAGTCACTTCCCGATTCAAAAGAACTGTGTTATGTGCAAACCACTGGGAAAACTGTCATCAGCGAACTGGGACTGATGAAGGTCATAGAGGCGATTAACAGCTATGATTTTCAATCTTGACAGGTTCGGGCAAAGGGAGGATATTGCGAACGATTTCGGTTTGAGAGCTGGCGTTGCTTTCCGGGATAGACTGAGTGCCTGGGAACGTCCCGATGGCTGAAGAACAAAAACCTCAGAAATGGTGGCAAACTCTTCCTGGTGTCTTGACGGCCATTGCGGGACTTCTTACCGCCACGACAGGTTTGATTGCTATCCTGCACCAAACAGGATTCTTTGACGCAAGCGGAACGCCAACGCAGGCACCCGCTACAAACTCTCCTATTGAGAAAGGACCATCACCCCAACCAACTGCAGCGACGATCACTGAGAGCCTCGTACATTCTCAGAGCCTTAGTTGGGGGCCAGATCAAGGCAAAGAGGCGGGTGCTTGCCTTGATGAATGCAGTAACTTCGTACCGTGGTCCGAATTTCGCTCGGAACTTGAGAAGCTCGTTCTTCCATTAACACCAAACCTGCCATCCCATGCGTCCACAAACCTCGGATCTCTTAGTGGCCAAAACGCGCGAGTGATTCAAGTAACAGACCAAGCGGGCAACGTTGTGGGCAACGTTTGGGTCGGGGTCAATCCAGCAGCAGATTGGAGATTTGATGGGTTATTGCGCGTCGGTTCAGCCAATAATCCTCCCAAAGTGTGGGCATCTTTTGAGCGGCTTTCAAACGGTAGCTACCGACGCCATTAGAAGCAGAATGTGTCTCTGCTCCAGGACTTAATTGAAACACAAAAATAACCCAATGATCGTGCCAAGGGGTACTCTAGTACGGGGTCCATCGGGTTAGCCTCACGGATTGATAGTCGATCTTGTTCTCCTGAACTAAAACGGCCTGTTTCAGCCGGGCCCCGACTGCCTGCGTGGGCCTCGGCGGAAGCGCTAACCGCCAATAGCAAACCGCAGGGAACGAAGCCAAAGAGTTTCTTACTATTGCCTGAGTTCTCTCGCACCACCTTTGGCTGATTGATCTGAAGGCGTTTGGCTCATACGAGCGTTTTTTCTAAGTTGTTCTGGGGAGAGATTTCGAGGGTCACCCATCAGGCTTTCGCTTCTATCCAATCTTGGAACTGTGTTGGTTTTTCGCGTTCAGTCTGGCGTCGCGTCTTGCCAAATGAACGTGTGTGATTGCGGGAGCGACGCTAGCGGTGACTCCGCACCTGGATGCCGGCGGCCTCTTCCTGAAGACGAAACAGGGACGCGGTGCTTTGGTTCGACCATCCTCGATTGATAGCCTGGATCATGATTTGCTCCACCAAAGCCGCAATCGGCATCGGCACATTGTTTTGGCGGCCGAGTTCTGTCGCGAGACCGACATCTTTTCGTGATAGACCAATGCCGAAACTAGCGGCGGTCTCAAAATCTCCTTTGAAGACCGTGTCCGAGAAGTTTTTTTTCAATTGGTGGAGTTGGACCTCTAAGCCCCAATGCATACACTCCCAAAGGAGCTGCGGGTCCACGCCGGCTTTGGCGCCTAAGACAATGCCTTCGCCAATCGCCAGGCCGATTCCACGACGAACCAGATTGTGCGCCAACTTGATCTCCGTTCCCGTTCCAAGCTCTCCCGTATAGATAACCGTGTCTGCGAATGTATCGAAAAGAGACTTCATCTCTTCGTAGACTTTAGAATCTCCCGACGCCAACACTTGCAAGCTTCTGTTGGCGACTCCGTTTTTGCCAACGATAAGCGGCGCATCCATGAACCGTGCGCCGCGCGAGTGAAACTCGGCGTCGATGCGCCGTATAAGATCCGGACTACTGCTGGAAAGATCGACATAGACACCGCCCTCCTGCATTCCGTGTAGAAGACCGGTGACTCCAAGAGCCACTTCTTCCACTTCCCGCGGACCCGGGAGAGAGCTAAATACCACGCGGGCATGCCGTGCTAGCTCCGCGGGTGAGCCTGCTGGCTTAGCTCCACGCTCTAACAGCGGTTGAACTGCCTCCGGTCGGATGTCGTAGACCATCAGCGAATGGCCGGCTTTTTGGATATTTCTGGCGACGGCTCCGCCTATGGTACCTAGACCAATAAAGCCAAGCATTTCCATTTCTCTACCCCATGCAGAATCGGCTAACTTGAACTTGGAAGTTCTGCCTAACTGATCAAAAAAACACTGACTCCGTGCGAAGTTCAGGATCGGTTGAAACCCTGAAAAAATCCAATGGGTGGCGAGGACAAAAAAGATCGCACGCGAAAAAAGTGATGACGAGCAACGTGCGCGGATTTTGACACGGTCGAAGGCGCGAAAGATTATCCATGAAGCAAAGCGAGATCGCGCCTGACTCGTCTTTCTAAATTAGGATCCGGCAGTTATTTTTTTGTAGTCGAAGATGTCTTGGACGTTGTCTTTGATGACGTCTCGGTCTTGGCTTCATGGTAGCCTGCTTTTTTGGCGTCATCTTCAGACATAAATTTGCCCTTTTTTGTCTTTCCGTAGAACTTGCCTTCCTTGTGGTAAACGCCGCTGCTGAGGTTTACCCACACCATACCCTTCGCCTTGGCATCGGCGATTTCCGTATCGGAAGGCGCAGTCGTCGCCTCTGACGATTTTGTACTTTTGCTTTTGGTCGTTTTGGTATCTTTCGTTGGAGCCGGTTGGGCGAATGCGTTCTTGTACATCGCTGGAGCCATCACCAACGCTGCGCTCAAAACCAATAACCCAAGGTTTGTCCATAGTTTATTCATGTGATTTTTCTCCTTTTCCAAATTTTGCGCACCGACCGACTGTCACCACGCTAAACCGACGGCTATGTATGAATATATATCTCTAGTCAGCTCAAAAGCATAGCCTTTTCTTGCTTGCGATCACGGAAAAGTTCAATGCGGTTAATCATGGTACAACATAAAAGCGGCTCATATTAACAATTTCTTGATTTGGGATTCGCCCTCAGGTGTACGATCGTCAGTTTGCGAACGCTTTCAGAAGGAGGCAGCAATGGGTATTTTTCATATACTCTGGTCTATCATTACCGGCTCCGTTGTCGGCCTGATAGCGCGGGCAATACTTCCCGGTGTGGATAGCATGGGCTTCATCGCCACGACGGTGCTTGGGATACTGGGGTCACTAGCCGGCGGGTTTATCGGAGGACTGATCTCAAAGCCGGCTGAGGGTTCAAAGTTTCACCCGGCTGGATTCTTTATGTCGATAGTCGGGGCGATCGTGCTTCTGCTTGTGTGGCGTCATATCCGCTAAATCTCTCATGTCGGTGACAATTCGAGATTTATCAGATTGTTGAAAAACTCTTTTCGGAGTCCTTCGACGTCGCTCAGGACGAACGGAGGATATCTGAAATGATTGAGAAATTTCCGTTCATGCTGAGGTTCTCGAAGCATTCCGAATCTTTTTTCAACAGCCTGTTATTACCTGAACTAGTCTTCTCGCTGATTGGATTGTAACTGGCAGAGTTGGCGGTCACCTGAAGCGGTCATTTCAGACCGTAGCTCGCGCCGACCTTGTCGATAAAGCCACTTTCGTCGAGTCTGCGGATCAAGCGGCTATCGACAAGCTCTTCGATCTTCACGCTTGTCGCTTTGGGATTGAGCACGGCCAAAAGTCGTCTGATGTTTCGCAAACCATCCAGGCTTGGGATCGGCTTGCGCTCGACACTGGTGAGATAATCTTGATAGCCTTCCTCAGCCACCGTTGCATCACTGATTTGAAAACGGCGCATCATGGTTTTGATCACCACTGCTTTGTTGGCCGGCGCCAAACTGAACGCCAGACTTTCGATCAAAGTCATCAGTATTTTCTCGGCAGTCTCCGAACGTTTCTGCAAGAAATCCGGATGCACGACGACGGCCTGGTTGAGCATCGGAATCTTCGCCGGCTGCAGGTCGACGATGGTCGAAAACCCCTTGCTTCGCAGCCGGCGAACCAGCGCACCGTCGAGCACCGCTGCGTCGACCCGTCCCGCCTCAAGCGCCTGGCCGATTAACACCGAGTCGCCGATACTTAGGATATTGATATTGTCCCGCTTCGGCTCCAGTCCGACGTATTCCAGCGCCAGCATGGTGTGCATCCAAGTGCTGCTGCCCATGTTCTGAATGCCGAAGCGCTTGCCACGCAATTCCTCGGCGCGTTTGATGCTCGGGTGAGCCATCATGGAATGCGAAAGGGTGCTGGAGATGGACGAAAGAATTCGTAGATAAGTGCCTTGTCCCGCCGCGCCCATTACCGACGTGCCGCCCGTGTAGCCGACTTCCATTTCGCCGGAAACGAGGCTCGCCACCAGTGTCGGCGCGCCGCGAAAAAGCACCACTTTTGCGTCGAGGCCATACTTCGAGAAAATTCCCTGTTCTTGAGCGATGTAGAGCGGTGTCGTCCTGGGACTAACCGCCGCATAACCAATAGTGATCTTGGTTTGGGCAGCTGCGGCATGTAAATGAACGACAGCCGTCAATATGATGGCAACAAGTGTACGGATAAAATTTGAGCAACGCACGGCGCTCCTATTTGTCATCCGATCCTAGTTATCGAGCCAAGATGGTGGCTAAACAAAATCCGAAATCCGAATTTCGAAATCCGAAACAAACACGAAGAACCCCAATTGCGAAATCCAAAACGGGCTCGTTTCAAACTTTGATTTTCAATCATTTTAAAATTGTTTCGAATTTCGGATTTCGAGTTTCGAATTTGCTATCTTGTTGCGCTTGGCCGCATTTGCACGAGATACCGAGTGCCGGCGCCGCTCATTTCTCACTCGCCGGCCGTTTCAGTGGCTCCAGGCCGGGACGGAACTTTTTCTCATCCAGAAACTCGCGCATGCCGCGGGCTCGCGTCTGTTCCGGATCGGCGGCGCGCAGCGCCATACTCTTCGCTCCCAAATATTCATAGGCTTGATCCATATCCATACCGCGCACTGCTTTAATCGCTTGCTTGGTATAAGCCAGAACCGTTGGACTCTTCGCCATCAGCTCGCGCGCGATGGTCATCGTTTCCTCGCGCAATTTATCCGCCGGAACCGCCAATGTGGCGATGCCTAGCTCCACCGCTTTGCGTCCGTCGATGGTCCGTCCGGTCATGGCATAGAACAAGCCGTTACGGTACGACACCATGTCGCCGAAGACTTTGCTCACATTGCCGCCTGGAATAATGCCCCAGTTGACTTCGGACAGACCGAAGGTCGCGTTTTCCGCCGCAATCACGATATCGCAGGCAGCAAGGGAGACGAACGCGCCACCATAACAGTAACCGTTAACCATGGCGATGCTTGGCTTGCGCGACCAGGTAAGCAGCTCCGTTGCCCAGCGACGGTGCGCTGTGGCGGCACGAAAGCGCGCCGCGGGGTCGTGATCTGTCTCGCGAAAATACTGCTTGAGATCCATCCCGGCGCTCCAACTATTGCCGGCGCCCGTGAGCACGATAACTTTAGTCTCCTCGTCGGTCTCCAGCTCGAACAGGATCTGCTCCATCTCAATATGGAGCGTCGGGTTCATTGCGTTGCGTTTTTCCGGTCGATTGAAGGTAATCCATGTGATTCCTTCATTGTCGGTTTCGACCAGAACACACGTGTATTCCTTCTTTTTAGCCATTTCAGCGCTCCTTCCCAATATAATGTGTTCGCCCAATGGTTCTGCTTCGATTTGCGCTATCGCCTGACGTAAAGCGTTTTATCCCCAAAGCTTTGACGCAATCAAGCTCCAGAGAGGGATTCCAAACTCTTGTCAAACAAAGAGAGGGAATGGTTGGGAATCCAAAGGGACGGGCTAGCTCGAATGGTCGTGCCCACCGAGCGGAAGCGGTCGCAAAGGGAATTCGCTGATTGATACCTTGGTCTTGACACTTGCGGGAGTCATCTCTTCTCGCAGTTTCAAGGTGGAGCAAAAGTTAAGTCGCGGCGCCAAGAGAGTTGGGGCGAATGAGGCGATAGTGCAAGTCTCTCCTACACTATCGCCTCTTTTACTCTCTCACTTCGCTAGCGGGTCAGGCCGAAGCTGGAAGTGCACCGCGATCGGCTTCGTTCCCTTGCCGCCCTCCTTAAGCCACGGCGCGCGGTCACCGCTCGTGGTCCACAATCCGCGACCTTTCCAGCCGGCCTTCGGATCGTCGATGCGCCCGTCGAAACCTTTAGTGTAAAGGCCGAGCGGGTAGGGGACGCGCAGCACAATCATTTTGCCATCCTTCAGTGCGATCAAGCCGTCGTTTAAGTTACCCGTGGACATTGGCACGTCTTCGCCGAGTCCGAACGTATTGTGCTGATCGACCCAGGTGTAGTAGCTCGACTCGGCACTGTTGTCTCCGATCCCCTCGAATCCCGGACCTGGATATTTATAAAAAGTCCAGCCTTCCGGGCAGTGATCGCCCGTTGCTTTGGGACCATTGAGCGGTCCCTTGCATTTTGATCGATCGAAGCTGCCGAGGTGGCCGCTCGCAAGCGATACCCACACCACGCCTTTACGGTCGATGTCACCGCCACGAATCCCGAAGCCGGGCATCGGCACATTGTAAATTTCAGCGAGCGCTGTCTCCGATGGATTGGGTCCGGGCACGATCCGCACAACAGCGCCCGGATTTCCACGCACCGTACCCCAAATCGAGCCGTCCACCGGATTCGGCATGACGGCATAGAGCCCCGCGACGATGCGTTTGTCTTTGGCCGGATCAACGGGCTGATTCGGCTCAACGTACTCGTCACGCTTGCCGTTCCCGTTGGTGTCAAGGATGAACGGTGTCCATCCTTGCGCCTTCGCCGCATCGCCTGTTTCGTCGAAAATTTTGGTGTTGACCCAACCGATCACCTGACCGCCGCCGCTGGTCCAGAGCGTGTCGTTGGCGTCATAGCCGAATTGCAGGTGGTGTGTTCCGAAACAGGTATCGACGAATGTGTACTTTTTCGTCTTGGGATCGAGCATCGTCAATTGGCGGTTTGTCCTCTCCAAGGGGAACACTTTGGCCGAAGGATGATCTGAACCCTTCTTGCAAAAGGCAGGATTATCGGCGTCGCGGAACCTCGCCGCAAACCAAGCTCGGCCGTTGCGATCGATCATCCCGTTGTGGTTGTTGATCTTGGTGTTCCAAATTTTCTCATCCCCCCAGTAAGGCGACGCTTGCATGAGTTTGTCGCTAGCCGCATGACCCGGCCCAAGCGCCTCGGGTGTGTTTGGATCCCGCACCGGCGCCGTGAAGTTTGTGACCTTGTTCTTTTTCGGATCCAGGATCGGAATGACATCAGTACTGTATTCGGGTGAGCCGTAAAGCGGACCGTAGGCATTGACTGTCGGGAAGCGCCGATCCGAGGCGATCAGATCGTGAAGGTAATGCTTGGCATCGCCCCACTCCCAGGTGGTGACGACGATATTGCGCTCCACGCCTTCCGGGCGCCGGGGCTTGGCGTGCGGCAGCTCTCCTTTGGCGATCCGATCCGTCCAGTCCGCGAAGTAATCCAGCGGAGCACCACCGAACTCCTTCATCAATAGACTGAACATTTGCTCGCCGGATTGGCCGGACTGAATGCGGCGAAACCACGCTTCCTCAGAGGTGGCGAACGCGCCCAACGGATGCGGTACGTTTTTCGGGAACGTGCGCGTGGATAGCTGGCCCAACTGATGGCAGCCGATGCAACCGTTGTTCTTCAACGTGTTAAGCCACTCATTTTGGGTTACTTTGGCTGGAATTTTGCCTTTACCACCGAACTCGTTCGCCTCCGGAATCTTGAGCATCGAATACCAGTAGATTGCCGGATAGTATTGCGCCGCAGCGGCTTCATTGGGCGCCACAACCACTTTCAAGTTGAGAATTTTGCCGGGGGCCGCTTTAACCTTCGGCGAATCAACGAGCCCGTAGCCGCGCACCCAAACGTTGTAATTGGCCTTGGGAAGATCGGGCAGCAGGTAACGCCCCTGGTCGTCGGTGACGACGACCTTGGCAAATTTCGTGGGGAGATCGGTGGTCTCGGCAATTACCCACACGCCAGCTTCCGGGCCGTTGGCGCTGGTGACCACGCCGCCGATATCGTCGGCATCGATGCGCACCGTCGCGTTTGATTGGCTGCTCAAGCGCGCCGGCCATGCAATAAAAAGCATGGCGAGGCCCAGCGCGATCACGCCTAAAAACAACGTCTTTGTTTGTTTCATCTCGCGCTCCTTCCGTGGGGATTTATCTGTGGCTTCCTCTATTATTTCGCCAGTGGATCAGGGCGAAGTTGGAACTTCACGACCTTGGGTCGCGTGCCCTTGCCGCCTTCCAGGTGAAACGGCGTGCGCGTGCCAGTGGTCGCCCATAGACCCTTGCCTTTCCATCCGGCTTTGGGATTGTCGATGCGCCCGTCCATCCACTTAGCGTAAAAGCCGAGCGGATAAGGCACGCGAAGGGTGATGAACTTGCCATCGACCAATGCGAGCAGCGCATCGTTCAAGTTGCCGGTCGCGATCGGCACGTCTTTGCCCAAGCCGAAAGTGTCGAACTGGTCCACCCAGGTATAGTAGCTCGACTCCGCGCTTCCGGCTTCTTTCAAGCTCTCAAAGTTTGGCCCGGGAAGTGTGTAGAGCGTCCAACCTTCGGGACAGTGCTTGCCTGTCGCGGTCGGCCCATTGAGCACTTTGCATTTGCGCCGGTCGAAACTCGCCAGATGGCCGCTCGATAGCGACGACCAAACGACGCCGTTGCGGTCGATGTCCATGCCGCGAACACCGTAGCCGCCCTGGTCGAGCGGGACTTCGTATAGTTCCGCGAGGGCAGTCTCTGACGGATTCGGACCGAGATTGAGGCGCACGATGGAGCTAGGAAATCCCTGGCTCGATCCCCAAATCGCCCCGTCCACCGGGCTTACAGCGATGCCGTAGAAAGCCGCCACGACGCGCTTGTCTTTGGTTGGATCGACGGGCTGATTGGGCTCAACCCATTCGTCGCGTTTACCATTACCGTTAGTGTCGAGAATGAGTGGTGTCCAACCTTGCGACTTTTGCTCATCACCTGTCTCTTCGAACATTTTCGTGTTTAACCAGCCGACAACGCCGCTGGTCGGACCTCCGGCGCTGGTCCAGAGCGTATGATTGGCATCCTCGGCAAACACCAGATGGTGTGTCGGAAAACAGGTGTTGATGAGCGTGAACTTTTTGCTTTTGGGATCGTACATCGAGAGCTGCCGGGTCGAGCTGTTTATTGGGAAAACCTTAGCCGACGGATGGCTCGATCCCTTCTTACAGAAATCCGGATTGTCTGGCGGACGAATTCTGGCGGTAAACCAGACCCGCCCCATTTCATCCATCATCGGATTGTGTTGGTTGGACTGGCTATCCCAGATCGCCTCGGTGCCCCAGTAAGGGGATGGAGTCAATGGGTCAGTCTTGGCCGACGGGGTGTTTGGGTCACGCACCGGATGTTTGATTTCGAACGCCTTGTTGCGCACCGGGTCGAGCACTGGCACCAAATCCGTGCTGAGCTCAGTAGCCCCGTAAATCAGGCCGTCGGCGTTGACGGTTGGATTACGCTTGTCAGTGGAAATCTCATCGTGGAGGTAAGCTTTGGGATGGCTCCAATCCCAAACGGTTATAACCACGTTGCGCTCGAGGCCCTGAGGACGCGGTGGCTTCGACTTGGGCAACTCGCCGGCGGCAATCCGGTCGGTCCAATCGCCATACAATTGTGTGGCCCGCTTTGCGTCGATCCTGCCGATGGCGTTGAGCATCGAGGTCATCGCTTGTCCGGAGACGATGCGTCGCTGCCACGCGTCGGCTGAAGTCTTGAATTCACCCAACTGTTTGGGAATCGTGCGTGTCGCCTTGTTGCCGAGTTGATGACAAGTAACGCAGCCATTGGTTTTGACCACGTCCAACCACTGCTCCTGGCGCTTCAGATTTTCCGGTATGCCGTTGCCTTTCTCACCCGTGCCAGGAAAGTGACTCTTGTCGGGAATTCCAAGCATGGAATACCAATAGATCGCCGGATAATATTGCGCCGTGGCGGCTTCATCCGGCGCCACTACTGCTTTCAAGTTGAGAATCTTGCCAGGCGACGTTTTGACCTTCGGCGAATCAACGAGCCCATAGCCGCGGACCCAAATACTGTAATTGGCTTTGGGGAGATCGGGAATGACGTAGCGCCCCTGGTCGTCGGTAACCACGATCTTGGCGAATTTGGTAGGAAGTTCGGTGGTCTCAGCAATTACCCAGACGCCGGCTTCAGGCCCGTTGGCGCTTGTGACTACGCCGCCGATGTCGCCGGCGTCGATGCGGACGGGCGCATTTTGCTGGCCGCTCAGCCGGACCGGGTGCATGGTAAAAAGCATCGCGACGCCGAAAGCTAACATGACCAAGTACAAGAGTCGTCTCGTCCTCATTGTCTTCTCCTCCCTACAAGAAACACATGAAGCGTTTCTCAACTCCCGGTTTGCATCTCGCCAGGCTATTTCGCCAACGGATCAGGGCGAAGCTGGAAATGTACGGCGAGGGGCTTGGAGCCCTTGCCATTCTCCATCAGCCAAGGCGCGCGGTCGCCGCTTGAGCTCCACAAGCCGCGCGCCTTCCAGCCGCCTTTCGGGTCGTCGATGCGACCGTCGAAGCCTTTGGCATAAAAGCCGAGGGGATAGGGGACTCGCAGCAGGATCATCTTGCCATCTTTCAACGCAACCAAGCCGTTATACAAGTTGGCGGTGGACATCGGCACGTCCTCGCCGAGGCCGAACGTATCGTGCTGGTCGACCCACGAATAGTAGCTGGACTCAGCGCTATTTTCGCCGATCCCTTTGAATCCGGGACCCGGGTATTGGTAGAAGGTCCAACCCTCAGGGCAGTGATCGCCGGTCGCCTTGGGACCGTTGAGAGGTCCCTTGCATTTTCTCCGGTCGAAGCTCGCCAGATGGCCGCTCGCGAGGGATGCCCACACAACGCCCTGCTTGTCGATGTCGGCGCCGCGGATGCCGAAGCCCGGCAGTGGTATGTTGTAAATTTCGGCGAGCGCCGTTTCCGAGGGATTCGACCCCGGCGCAATGCGCACCACGGCCCCTGGAAAAGTTCTAACCGAGCCCCAGATCGAGCCGTCGGCCGGGCTCGGCATCACGGCATAGAAGCCTGCCGAGATCCGCTTGTCCTTGGTCGGATCGACTGGCTGATTGGGCTCGACATACTCGTCGCGCTTGCCGTTGCCGTTGGTGTCGAGG
>Ga0209684_1000164_pt1 | contig 12318 bp, 11 predicted proteins | sample PanSoiPlot6MoBio_FD_188322 | JGI IMG/M metagenome (GOLD analysis project Ga0209684, IMG submission 188322) | Tropical forest soil microbial communities from Panama analyzed to predict greenhouse gas emissions - Panama Soil Plot 6 MoBio (SPAdes)... | ecosystem: Environmental > Terrestrial > Soil...
CTGACCCAGCCCGTGCGCTCGCTCGCCTCCGCCCTCCGCGACGTTCAAAAGGGTAACCTCAATGTCCAGCTCCCGATCCAATCCACCGACGAAGTGGGGGCGCTAACCGATTCTTTCAATTTTTTCGTCCAAGAGCTACGCGCCAAAGAGCAGATCAAGCAGACCTTCGGCAAATACATTGACCCGCGGGTTCTCGAACACGTGCTCTTGCAGCCGGGCGCAGCCAGCATGGCTGGCAGCCGCCAGAGGATGACCATCCTATTCGCCGACATCGTGGGCTTCACCAGTTTGTCAGAGCGGCTCACGCCGTCTCTAATGGTGACGCTGCTCAACCGTCATTTCGGCCTGCAGGCCCAGGCCATACAGGAACACCAGGGAGTGGTGGACAAATTTGTCGGCGATTCAGTGATGGCTTTCTGGGGGCCGCCATTCACCCTGGCGGAAGACCATCCGTTGCTCGCTTGCCGGGCGGCCTGGGGGCAATTGGCTGCGCTGGACGTGCTTCGCCGCGAACTGCCCGAACTCACCGGCCTGCGTAAGGACCTGCCCGCCATTGACCTGCGCATCGGTATCTGCACCGGTGACGTCGTCGTGGGCAACATTGGCTCCGAGAACACCCGCAGTTACACCGTTATCGGCGACACCGTGAACCTCGCCGCCCGCGTCGAAAGCGCCAACCGCATCTATGGCACGCAGATCCTTCTTGGCGAAACCACCGTGCACGCGCTTGGACCGCATTTCGAAACCCGTGAAGTTGATACCATCGCCGTCAAGGGCAAGACTGAATCCACCCGCATCTTCGAGTTGCTCGGCCCCGCCGGCCAGGTGCCCGAAAACGTCCTCCGCCTGCGCGAGCTCTACTCACAAGCTCTGCTCGCTTACCGCGCGCAGGACTGGGACGTAGCCGAGGTGACTTTCCGAGCGTGCCTGGAGTTCCATCCTGACGATGGGCCGACCGCGCTCTTCCTCAAGCGCATCGAGATTTTACGCCGGAATGGCCCTGCCGCGGATTGGAGCGGCGTCTCGCAACTGGAAGAAAAATGACTGATGGTAATTTCTTTTGAGATTTCGCCACTGACGTCGTATTCAGTCAACACGCTGTAAGATTTGAATCGCGCAAAGTCGTCTCGCTCGTCATGTCTTGGCGGCAACCTCGCGGGCCTTGTTCAATTTGCCCAGAGCCTTGTACGCCGCGTATTTGTAAACGTCGCCCAAGGTCGGATAGTTGAAGACCGTGTGGATGAAGAAGTCTATGTCGCCGCCGAAGCTCAGGCAGGCCAGACCGATGTGAACCAGCTCGCTGGCGAGTTCGCCGATGACGTGCACGCCCAGGAGCTTGCCGCTGGGGGCCTCGAAGATCATTTTGATCATTCCCTCAGTGTCGCCGATGATCTGCCCGCGGCCATGATTGCCGTATTTGTCCTTACCGACGACGTACGGAATATTTGCGTTTTTGCATTCTTCTTCGGTTTTGCCCACCTGGGAAATCTCCGGGATCGTGAAGATGCCGGCCGGAAGAATTGGGGCGAGCTTGGTCTTGTAGTGCAGGCCAAAGGCGTGGCACATGGCGAGGCGACCCTGCTCCATGCTGGTGCTGGCCAGGGCGGGCGCGCCGATGACGTCGCCGGCGACATAGATGCTGGGGACCTTGGTCTGATAGGTGATCGGATCGAAACCGTCGGGGCTTTCGCGCTTGGGATCGGAGCCTCTTTTCATCAACAGGCCGTATGGGTTGATCGGGATGCCCAGTTCCTTCAGTCCCAGGTCCTTTGTGTTGCCGTCGCGACCCAGAGCGTAGAGGACCGCATCGGTCGTCAGGACTTTGCTGCCTTTGAGTTTGACGTTGACCTGGCCGTTTTTGGAGACGACCGCCGCCGGGTCTTCCTTGGCATCGGGGAGGCTTTCGTTCATGCATAGTTCGATGCCGTCGCGGCTCATGCGGCTCATGAATTCTTCCGCAATCTCACCGTCGAGCAGGGAATCCAGTGCCCGCGGTTTGGGATGGACCAGCGTGGTCTTGACGCCCAGAGCGTTGAAGAGACAGGCGTATTCCGATCCGATGACGCCGCCGCCGATCACCGCCATCGACTTGGGAAGCTGCTTCATCTCCAACACGGTGGTAGCATCGAAGATATTGTCGTCGTTGAACTGAACATTTTTGGGCCGCGCCGGCGTCGAGCCGGTTGCGACGAGAATGATCTTTCCACGGACCGTTTTCACGGACCCGTCGGCACAGCTGACCTGGACCGTGTTGGGATCAACAATGCGGGCGACGCCGGTCATGCGGGCGATGTTGTGCCAGGACGCAGCGAGGTTGCGGGCGGCGCGCTCCTGTTCGCGGCACTGGACGAGGTTCTTGCGGTACATGAAGCTGTTCAGCGTGATGTCGGCTTTGAATTGTACGTTCAAGCCTTCGCCGAGCTGGCGAGTGCGGAAGCCGGAGAGGAACAAGGCCGATTCGCGCAGGGTTTTGCTGGCGAGAGTGCCCCAGTTGATGCAGCTGCCGCCCAGCTCGCGATAGGCTTCGATGACGATGGTCTTGTGACCGAAATAGGCCGCCTGCGCGGCGCCCTTTTCGCCAGCGGGTCCGCCGCCGATGACAACCAGTTCATAGTCATAATCAGGCATGAGATACTCCATCGATGAGCCGCCACATTTTTAGCAATGGCCGCATCCTATGCAAAAGAAAAAAAACCGAAAATGGAATTCCGCCCCCATGAAAAAGCACTACCAAAAATGCTATCGTCTTGACACAAGACTATTCCAAGAGCTCGCACGATTTCAATGATCGGACTCATCCGTTTTTCCCTTCTCTCCATTGTTGTAACCAGCGATGGAATAATTGTACGCGGCGATGGAATGAGCTAAATTCCTGACCAGGTAGGATGCTTTTGCTCCTGGTGCGGCCGAATAAAGGGCACCTGACGACCGCGAGTTCACTTTCGAGCCCGCAGGGAGGTACCAATGTTGGAGTGCATAATCACGGAGACCAAGGACATTGAGCCCGTGATCTACGAGTGGGGAGGGGTCAAGTGGGTCGCCAACAACGACGTCGCCCCGGGCTGCGAGCAAAGCTTCGGGCTTGTGCACATCCTTCCAGGCAAGACCAACCCCGAGCACCGGCACACGGCCGCGGAGGAGATCTTGTTCATGCTTCAGGGCGAGTGCGACGTGCGCGTGGGCGACCGGAACTTGAAGATCGGGCCCGGGCAGACGCTGTACATCCCGCAAGGCGCCAAGCACGAGGTTTCGAACCACGGCTGGGAACCGGTTGTTTACGTCTGCTCCTTCTCGGCGAGCATGCGCGGCACGCTCTTCGAGAACCCTTCTGCTCCAGGGGTGCGGCCGCTATCCGGTAAAAGCGTGAGCCAGCCCTGGTGAGCCAGACGCGCGCATGGCCGCGAAGTACGACCTAGTCGTACTCGGTGCTGGTCCGGCTGGCGAGAAGGGAGCGGCCCAGGCCGCATACTTCGGAAAGCGCGTCGCAGTCGTCGATCCCAATCCCAGGCCGGGCGGGATTGCGGTAAGCACGGCTGGAATTCCAACCAAAACCCTACGCGAGGGAGCCATCTACCTCTGGGGCCTCGGCCAGAGCGCGATCGGCATGCGGCCAGCGAGCGCGCAGGACTCGTGGCGCCTGCTCATGGCTCGAAAACTTGAGGTCTCGGAGTTCATGACCAAGGCCGTGGAGCGCAACCTGGTGCGCCATGGCATCGAGCGCATTCGAGGCTGTGCGCGCCTCCTTCCTGGTCGGCGTGTGGAGGTCGAGAAAGTAGGAGGTGAGCCGGTCGTTCTTGAGGCCGACATCGTGCTGCTCGCGTCGGGCTCGAGACCTCGTCATCCGCCTGGTATTCCCATGGACGACCCCGACGTGCACGACGCGGAGAGTATACTGGGAATCGAGGCTGTCCCGGAATCGATCCTTATCATCGGCGGTGGCTCCTTAGGCTGTGAGTATGCGTCGATCTTCGCCGGGCTCGGTGTACAGGTGACTGTCGTGGAGGCCGGCACCCACCTATCCGCGGCGCTCGATGTCGAGATGGCGCGGGTCCTCGCCGAGTCCTTCAACTCCATGGGGATTCGCGTGATCCCCATGGTTTCAGTGTCGGAGGTCGTGCGTGAAGGGGACGCACTTGAGGCCAGACTCGCCGACGGCCGCACCCTCCGGGCGAAGAAGATCTTGATCGCCGTAGGCCGGCGGCCTCAAATCGAAGGCCTCGGACTCGCGGAAGCCGGAGTCGAAATCGACTCCGGCGGCTGGGTTCAGGTCGACGACCGTTACGCAACCAGCGCTCCCGGAGTGTTTGCCGCCGGCGATGTGATCGGCCCTCTCGGTCTCGCCTCCACGGCGATGGAGCAGGCGCGGGTTGCGGTTTGCCACGCCTTCGGCTTTGAGTACAAGAAAGAGACCGATCAATTTCGGCCGACCTATATCTTCTCCATCCCGGAGGTCGCTTGGGTCGGCCTCACTGAGGAGCAGGCACGTGCATCGGGAACCGAATACGAGGTAGGTCGATCTTCTTTCGGCACAAACGCGAAGGCCCGAATCTCGGGGTTCCGGGACGGTCTTGTGAAGCTCGTGTTCCGGGTGTCCGACAAGACGCTTCTGGGAGTGCATATCGTCGGCGAGCTCGCCACCGAGCTCATCCACCTCGGGCAGTTCGTGATGCACGAGGGCGGCACGATCGATCGCTTCATCGACGCGACGTTCGCCGTCCCTACACGGAGCGAGGCGTACAAGTACGCCGCCTACGACGGGCTGATGCGCCTCGAACGCCACACGAAATCGAGAACGGCAGGCTGAGGTCGCACGATGCCCGAGGGGTTCGAGGCCGGTCGTGTCTCCGCCGCGCGGTTCCTCATTTCCCATGTTAGCAACGTCACGATAGCTGCCGAGTCACTCGTGGGCGTAGCCTTCGAACCTGGCGCGGAAGTGGTGATGCGGTTGCCGCGCGGCGATGGGGGTGCGGTCCGCGCTATGCCGTACTGGAAGACCAAGTCACGATCGCCCTGACCGTGCCGCGCTCAGCCGTGCGGATGCTCGCGTTGGGTAATTTCCTTGCGTGAACTCTCCCGAATTTTCGTCTTGAGGACCAAAAGATTCTTGTCGTTTTTCCGCCGGTATTCCAACTTATCCATCATCTCCCGCGCGATGGCGCTCTGCAAATTGGGCCACGATCTGTTTCAAGCGTTGGAGCTCGGAGAGGTCATTTTCCAGCAGGACAGATAAGGAACCGGGTCGAGATCGAATTTTCACCTCACGGTCTTTGCGGAGAGCCCCTGTTGCGCTTCGCGCGCAGCCGTTCGATCAACGCCGTCACCTCACTGAGAGTGGCGCGATACTCGGTCTCGGCTTTGTCGATCTCGTCGGCCGGCGCGCCTCCCTCGACGGCGTCCTCGTAGGTGGTCACGGCAACGCCGAACGTCTTCAATACCCGGCGTGTTTCGTCGCTTGGCATGAAAAAACCTCCGTTCAAACAGTTCAAATCGTTCAAGCAGTTCCAGCCGTTCAAAAAAACTTGGGCGAAACTTCCTCGTCGCCGTGAATTCACTGTTTTGTTTTCAGCCCGAGCTTTTGTAACTTCTCTTGCGGAACAAAGCCGTTGTCATCCAGTCCTCTGGCTCGGTAGTAGCTGTTAATCATTTCTCCAAGCTCGCGGGCGGTCAAAGCGACTCCCTGGGCGACACCAGTGGACAGCACCTCACTCAGGAGCCGTGGCGGAAGCCAATCATCTTCTGGTCGCCATCCTTCCCGTTCATTGAAAAGTCTTTTAGATACTTGAATCCGCTCCCCGACTCGGCGGAGCTCGCTCGCGGAAAAGTTCCAAGCAGTGACCTTGTTCAAGAGCTCTGCTGCTTCGCTATAAAAATCAGTGAAGCACTTGCGCAGGAATTTACAGATAATCAAAGAATCCAACACGGAGGCGAAGTCCTCGGATGCAGCTACTAGAGCGCCCCGGCCGGAATCTGCGCGGAGTCGATCGACCTCGCCGGAGAAGTCAGCTTCATAGGCGCCAGAGCGATTGTGACAGGCACCGCGCGGGCTGACGGCCAATCCCAGCGCCATGGTTTTTAGTCCCCGTGGTTCGTAGCCGGGCAACTCCAGTCCCTTCACATGCATGGCCCAATCCGCGCTGTCGCCGCCAATCTCCAGCGCTGCTCGCTTCGATCCTTCAGCTAGCAAAGCGCCCAGCCCGGTTCGCGTGGCAATAGCTGGGATGGCGGCGAGAACGCCCTCAGTCCGGCCGAAACGCAGACCGAATTTTTCCGCTTCAGGGAACAATCCCTTCTCACTACACTCCATGGCCCATGCCAGCGTGCCGCCGGTGCTGATCGTATCCATTCCATAGAGATCGCAGAGACGCGCGGCCCGTAGTACGCTCTCGGGGTTGTTGATGCCGCACAGTGGTCCGAGCGCGAACAGAGTTTCATACTCCAGTCGTTGCTCCTCGCCGTCCAGTGATTTGAACAAACGCTCACAGCGGATCGAGCAAGAAGCGCAGCCGTGCCGGCGAGCGAAACTGGTTTCCGTCAGCGTTTCGCCGCTCAGGGCCTCGGCGTGGTCGAAGGTGGATTGCTGGAAGTTGTGCGCGGGCAATACACCCAGACGATTAAAAACCGCAAGATTGGCCACGGTGCCGATCTTGCGGTATTTGTCCGTCAGCGAGCTCAAGCTGCGCCGCCGCAGGGAATCGGCGATAACATTGACACCGTCGGCATCGAACACCAACGGTTCGCGATCGCCGCGCACAGCGATCGCTTTGAGATTCTTCGACCCCATCACCGCGCCAACGCCACCGCGGCCAGCATGCCGGCCTTCATTGCTGATCGTGGCGAAACGAACACGATTTTCTCCCGCTACACCGATAGCCGCCACTCTAATGGCCGGAGAGTTTAACTCCTTGCGAATGGCAGCTTCGGTTTCATTCGGACTTTTCCCGCGCAAGTGCTCCGCGTCTCTAATCTCCACGTTTAGGTCGCTGATGACGACGTAGACCATCGATGAAGCTTGGCCGGTTATTACAACAGCATCGAGTCCGGTGCGCTTTAGCTCCAAAGCGAAATGGCTGGAGGAGAGCGAGTCGCCGATGAAACCAGTGAGAGGAGATTTGGTGACAACGGCATATTTGGCAGTAGTAGTGAGACCGGTGCCAACAAGCGGCGCACTGGTAAAGATTAAAGGGTTTTCTAGCGCAAAAGGCTCAACTCCCGGGGGTGCATACTCGTGGAGCAGGCTCGTGCCCAAGCCGATACCGCCAAGGAACGCGCGCAGACGCGACTCCTCAAGCTCACGCCGTGAATTTCTGCCGCTATTTAAGTCGATATGGAGCAGCTGACCATGGAAACCGAACATGCTCAGCCTCCAGCATCTGCAGAGAGAATGAGAACCTTATCCCCAGCCTTAATCTTGGCGGTTGGGTTGCGAACGAATTCTACCCCATTGACGTTGCAAGCGCAGCCGCTAACAAGCTTGTCTCCTTCCGGGCTAATGACCCGGCCCACCAAAATCGGCAATTGCTTTGCAAGAGCGGAAAACAAATGTGAGAGAGTGGCCTCTTCCGGAAGCGTGAGGGAAATGATCTTCGTCTTTGCAAGTAACTGGGCCACGCCGAAAAGCTCGACGGTGCATTGAACAGGATTATTTTCTTTTAGCGCGCCCCAGCGCTGCAAAGCCCGCTCGTAATCGTCGGGAGTGTTCATATTGAGAAAACTCAAGCCTTCAGGATCGAAACGGCGAATCTCGTCTTCCCCGATCTTAAGCGTCTTAACTTTATCGAAGAGATAGACAGGGCGCAATTCGCCGCGGTTCAACTGCTCTTTTAGCAACGTCAGCACGCTTCTACGGTATACGGCGTGCAATGGCTGAAAGCGATCCTCCCAGTAGGGTACGACAACATCGTAGTTCGGGATTTGGGACACAAGATGCGCAATCAGCGCAGGGTTAAGAAAGAGAACGTCACACGACGTCACAAAACAAATTTTTCCCGCGGCTGCCTGCAATCCATAGTAGATGCCACCCACCGGCCCCTGATAAGCAACCTCATCCCGCACCAAGATCGCCGGAAGATCCGGCAACTCCTGCTCGGACGCCGCGACGATGACGGTCTCGGCAAACATTGGCTTCAGAGCGCGAATGATGTGGGTAATGAGTGGCTCACCGTCAAAGAGAAGCAGGGATTTAGGACGACCCATACGCGAGCTCTTGCCTCCGCTAAGTACCACAGCAGTGGCATCGGGTATCGGCAAATCACTAGATAGGTGCATACACGCGTTAAAACGAGCGCCTTAAAATCCCGCTTAATCTCTTTTTTTCAAAGGGGGAAATAAAAAAAGGCGAATAAATACTTCAAGGTCGGTTTCTCCCCTCGAAAAAGCAGCCGAGTCGAAGGGAGCCAGGAGAGGTTTGCGTCCGTGGACTTCTCTGTCACGAAGCTCGTTCCCTTGATTTTTCATCCTTTGCGTCTTCTGACGGTGCTCCTTGTTCGAGCCAGGCTCTGAATTCTCCCATCGAATGAGCCAGACGCCATTCTTCCAGGACGGCTCTCGCCATGGCGGTGACCGCACCGGCAGATTCTGCTGTGCCGCATTTAACAGGGTAATTTAGCAACCACTCTTCGAAGGCTTCAGGATTCGGATCATCTTCCACTGCCCGCACTAAAAGGGTTCGTTTGATGGATAGTCCAATTGCATCCGGTGTTTGATCGCGTTTGCGTTTACGCCGGCGTCCGTCCGCGGCTTCAAGCGCGGCGAGCAAAGCCTTGCAAATTTCGGCGGGGCGAAATGAGCGCGACGAATCTCTGGTTGTCATCATGGTCTTTAAGCAAAGGAGCTTGGTCCCGTGCCGTTATCCTTGACAGTTATGGCGAGAGAATAACCCGTTCCGTGAGGTCGTTTGTATCCTTGTTCCAGCGCCGCGACATCCAATTGCACACTCGCCAGGTCGTCAAGAAGAACTTTGACCGGCGGGCTGCCCTGAAGTTTGGTAAAACTTTTAACGTAACCGAGGCAGCGCCGGCATGCATCGATAACCGAATTTGAGCCGCTCTTCTCGGGGACAAGCGAGACAAGCTCCTCATGATTAGTCATACCGCAATAGGGGCAAAACAAACAATGAGCCTGCCACTCTCCACCGCAGCGGCCGCAGCGCAAACAGCGGCTGCGCTCGACCCCGCGTACTTCGGCAAACGCCGGCCAGGCGCCGCAGACCGGGCAATAGCCTTCCACCCAGCTTTTCGCTATCGACGGTGCCCAACGGCGATTGCAAGCCTGCAGGAAGGGAACCGGTAAAAGAGCGACAACTGCCTGGAGCGCCTCCGGATCGACCTGGATGGCAGCGGCAGTTTCCACGATATAGCTGGCATCCTGGCAGAGTGAAGCGCGAAACAAACTTAAAATATCCAATTCTGCGTGTAACACTGGTTCCAAGGTGACCATTTTAGGCGTTCCACTGCTATGAGCGATTCGGATCAGCTGTTCCAACACGCGACGGACCGAGCTCTGCTCCAAAGCCACTGAGACACCGGCGAGAAGTGGAATCTTGCTTTCCTGCGCTTCAAGGCGGGCGGGAAGAACGGTGTCCCAGTAAGGATTGACCGCCTCGCTCAAGATTTCTTGGACCACGTCGAGCCAAGGCGCCCATTCCGGGTGCTCGCGTTTGAGATCCGGTACGCCCGGTTCGATTGCCGTCATTGGCGGCTGAGCTGATATGCTTGGTTTGCAGAAACCAAAGGCGGACCTTGAGCTGGAATAATTTTTGGGGTTTTCTCGAAGGGTTTGGAGCCTTCGTGCATCTGCACAAATTTGTCTCGGTTGCCCACGTCGGCTCCCGGTCCGCCACCGCGCATCCGCTTCGTCTCTGGGCTGGCGCAGCCGATAAGGTAGAGGGAAAAGGCGACGAGAGTAATCAGCGTGAGATTCACATCAGACTCCCTGCGCTGAGAAGACGATGACCAGTCGAAGAATAAAACCGCCCACTAAGACCAACGCGGCGGCTGTGGTCAGGTTTCGGTCGCCGAGCCACTGTCTGCGCCAGTGGAGAGCCAAGGGAATCAACATGCCAAGCACGATAACACCGAAAAAGAGCAGGAGGCCCCAGGCGTTCACCCAGGCGCGAAATACCGGTCCGAGTGATATCATCACAGCGATCAAGACGATCAACTCCAAGGCGATCACCCACCCGTCCATCCGATGCAACGCCGCCAAGCCGGGCATAGTCCATCTCGATCTATGCGCGAGGAGAATCATCAACGCCGCCGATATGGATGCGGCCGAAACGATAAACAGCATGCCCAGCAGAGGCGTATCCGACCAGATGGGGCGGTTGGTCACGGCAAGAAGGACCCCTGTGTAGCCGGCGACGTAAAATCCAAAGAGCCCACCGACCATGGCGATCACTTTGCTCAACATCCCCGGCGGGCGAAATTTACGCCCCGCTGGCCATGCCAACCGATTGTCTTCGACGAGCGCGCCCAGAAAAGATAATAAGCTGGGGATTCCGAATATCAAAAGCGCCCAGGCGCCAACCGACATGGGAGACCAGTACTTGAACATCGGTCTAAAAGTGTTCGACTCGATCAGCATATGCCAAAAACGCTCGGGCCGACCGAGATCGACGGTCAGCAGCAGCCCGCTCAAAATCACACAGGGAAACGCTATGTAGTAACCCAGGCGGGCGAGAGGACGGTCCTCCGGACGGCCCACTAGGTCGATGAGCGCAGCGAGAAAATAGCATCCGCCGGCGAGGCCGCCGAAAAAAAAGTAAAGGACAATGAGCCACCCCCACTCTGGTGGCGCGCTAAAGTAAGTGCTGGAGGGGATCCCGTTCATTGCCGACCCTCCTCGCCGTGCGCGGCGCCGCGATTGCGAAAATTGATGATTCCCATCAGTCCGACCAGGGCAGCGCCCAGGAGTGAAAACCACGTGCCGGAATTGAGATTGCGCGTGGGCATTTTCGGATCGGGCGGCAGGCCGTAGACTTCCGGCTTGTCCACCAGCAAGTAAAATGAATTCAGGCCGCCGAGCATCTTGTCATCGGCGCCGTAAAGGTACGCTCTTTTTTCACCGGCCTGGTGCAGCTGCTCGACCCGCTTCTGCGCTCTTCCCTTGAGGTCACTGATGGTGCCGAACTGGATCGACTGGGTCGGGCAGGCCTTCGAGCAGGCGGGCTCCAAGCCGCCCTGCATCCGATCATAACAGAGCGTGCACTTCTGCGCGGTCCCTGAAACCGGGTTGATTTCAATGACCCCAAACGGGCAGGCCGAAATACAGTCTCGACAGCCATTGCAGGCGTCCGATTGAATAACGACGGTATCGAACTCGGTCCGAACGATCGCGTTCGTTGGGCAGACCTCGAGGCAAGCCGCCTGGACGCAGTGCTTGCACACATCGCTCATCAGCAGCCAGCGGCCGTCCTTGCGGTCTTCAGTGAACTGCTCGATGAATTTGACATGGCGCCAATGAATGCCGTCGAGTCTGCGCGTGTTGTCATAGCTGTCGCCGCTTAAGGTATTTAAGCCCCCGTTGGTGCTGGGTAGCTGATTCCATTCCTTGCATGCGACCTCGCACGCTTTGCAGCCGATGCACACCGTGGTGTCGGTATAAAATCCCATGGGCTCTGGCATAAGTACCTCCTAACCTACCTCAACCCCGGAGTAATGGAGCGTTGGAATACTGGAGTATTGCGTTCGAAAACCCATTACTCCATCACTCCACTATTCCAGTACTCCATTCTTCGTCACGCTTTCTCCACATTGCAGACAAACGCTTTTCCCTCGTGAATCGAAACGTTCGGATCGGCTATGAGCGATGTCAGCTCGTTGACCACATCGCCTTTGGAAAGTCCTTCGTAACCCCAGTGCCAGGGCATGCCGACTTGGTGAATGACCTTACCGTCAATATTGAAGGGGCGCATCCGCTTCGTGACAAGCGCCTTGGCGCGAATCTGCGCGCGCGGGCTGGATATCTTACACCAGTCGAGATTCTTGATGCCTTTCTCCTGAGCCAGCTCAGGACTTATCTCGACGAACAGCTCGGGTTGAAGCTCGGCGAGCCATGGCACCCAGCGGCTCATCCCGCCCGCCAGGTAGTGCTCGGTCAGCCGGTAGGTCGTCAGGACATAAGGGAACTTCGGATCGCCCATCTTCGCCAACTCGTTGCCGGGGTCCTTCCAGTATTTGTAGACCGGGCTCGTCTGCTGTTTGTAAAGTACATTTGGTACCGGTGACTCGACCGCTTCGTAGTGTGTCGGTAGCGGGCCGTCCAGGAGCCCTCCAGGTACGTAAAGCCAACCGAGCCCGTCTGGACGCATAATAAACGGCG
>Ga0209684_1000165_pt1 | contig 12268 bp, 11 predicted proteins | sample PanSoiPlot6MoBio_FD_188322 | JGI IMG/M metagenome (GOLD analysis project Ga0209684, IMG submission 188322) | Tropical forest soil microbial communities from Panama analyzed to predict greenhouse gas emissions - Panama Soil Plot 6 MoBio (SPAdes)... | ecosystem: Environmental > Terrestrial > Soil...
AAGAATTCGGCATATTGCCATCAACGTGCAGGACCGGGAAAAATGCGCGGAGTACTATAAAAAGGTTTTCGGGCTGCAGGAAAAGTATCGGGGTGAGAATGGGACGATCTATCTTTCCGACGGCTTCGTCGATCTTGCTCTAATCAATACGGACAGGCTGCCTTGGGGAATCAACCATTTTGGTTTTCAGGTTGAGAGCGTCAAAAAGATTGAAGAGAAAGCCCAGACCACCGCAGAGTCTAATGTTTTTGGCGCGGTGGCCGAAAGCTGGATCAAAGATCCCGAAGGAAACCGTGTCGATGCTTCCGAACATGGATGGCCGGTCTGATTCGTCACGCAGACGCGACGGTTTGAACCGTTCCAGCCGTTCAAATACTTCAAAATGTTTGGAAGCTACAATGGAACTCCGTTTCATTTAGTGCGCGTTTATTCCGATTGCATCTGCTTTGTTTTTAAGCGGCTTGAACGGTTTGAACGATTTGGACGGCTTGGACCGAGCCTTAGTAGCAAAAGGAGTTCTTTATGGCAGAGATTCAACATTTGGCCATGTGCACGAAGAACAACCGTAGGTTGGCCAGGTTCTATCACTATGTCTTTGGCTTTGAAGAAGTCTGGAACCGGTTTCAGAACAGCCCCTACGCTTTCTATATGAGCGACGGCTATCTTAATCTAAACTGCTTGCAGATCCGTCCTGGCTCCTCTTACAACCGGATCGTCGATGGCAAGGAGATCATGCCGGATGTCGGGATCAATCACGTCGGATTCTGGGTAAAGAGCGTTAAGGAAATCGAGCAAAGACTTGCAGCATTAAAGCCCCCTCTCAAGCTTGTTGCCAGTCCGCAGGACGGCCGTTATGAGGAATGGAGAATAACCGATCCCGATGGGATGATCTTCGAGATAGCTGAAGGCGGTTGGGAAGCAGGAGGAGAAAAACGGCTTCCTGCGGTCAGGTATGTCGGCATTCGCACCGACGATCCTGAGCGCCTCGCCAATTTCTACCAATCAGCTCTGCCTATAAAAGAAGTGCGCAGGGTAACCGCATCGAACAAGGAGCCAAGCGCTATTTTTCTTTCTGCTGGTACGACGGCTTTGGGGTTGCTAAAAAAATCCAACGGCAGCAGAGGCGGGCTCGAACGCATCGGCTTTCAGGTCGACAGCATCGAAAAGATAAAAGAAAGAATCCACAGGGCTCCGCCTTTCCTTTATCCCGGTGAGCCGGAGATTGCCGTGATGCCCGCGCCGCCCGGCGATCCAGGCAAATCGCTTTATCTGAAAGATCCGGATGGAAATATCATCGAGCTCTCCGAAGAAGCCTGGACGGTTTAGGGAGATGGCCGACGATGCGGTGAGCCTCGCCTGTCGCAATTATGACGGCACAAACGCTATCCTTCGCGGCGCGCTGCGACTTCACGGCGTGAACCTGCAAGTCAACGAAGTCAATGACGTCCCCAAGATGTTTTCCGGCATGTTCAATGGTGAATACGACGCTTCGGAGATGTCGCTCGCCGAGATGGTCTATTACCTGACGCGAGATAAGTGTAACTTTACCGCGATCCCTGTATTTCCCTCCAGGCTGTTTCGGCACAGTTTTATGCTCTACAATGAGTCCGCCGGCATTCGCGGCCCGCATGATTTAACCGGCAAAAAAATCGCTGGCCTGCGGTGGGTGCAAACTGCTTTTATCTGGCTACGGGGTATGTTGGCGGAGGAATATAATCTAGATCCGAAAGCTACGCGCTGGTATGTCTCGGCGCTTCATCACTGGCATGAAAACGGATCGGAGGAAAGTATTGCGCCACCCGATGGCTCAGTGATCGAACGACTGACTGGAGAAGGAAGCGACGAGTACGAGACGAGCTGCCGTGCTCTCGTGGAGGGAAAAGTAGACGTCCTGATGACTAGTGAGAATCGAAAATACGATCAGCTCGCAGCCCATCCCAGAGTGCGGCCATTGTTTACGAACGCGCGGGAGGCGGAAGCCGCTTACTTTCGCAAAACCGGGATCATCCCCATCATGCATGTTTTGGTAATACGCCGCTCTATAGTTGAACGGTTTCCGGAGCTGCCGCAGAAACTCTTCGAGCTCTTCAGCCAAGCGAAGCAGCTGGGCCGGGAGTGGATTAGATCTATTCCCAGTCTCACCATGGCCTGGAAGAACCAGTATCTTGAGGAGGAGGTCAAAGTTTTCGCTGGGCGCGATCCCTGGGCTTACGGCCTGAAGGAGAATTTCGAAGCTTTAACCAAGTTTCTTTTGTATTGTGACGCGCAAGGTATTAGCGCGAGACAGATCAGCCCCTATGATCTCTTTGTGCCCAGCACTTGGGATCTCTCTGAGTAGTTACGGCCGGCAACGGCTTGAGTGGCTCTGAGATTCAACGTGTGCGGTACGGTTCGTCTGACTACGAGAATTTGAGCGACTAACATTTGCAGCGCTGGTTCCTGCTCAGGAACGAACGAGTAAAGCCTAGTCGCACGTCACGAGAAACCCACCGCGCCCTGTCTCGTGGTATTTGTTCATGAAAAATGGATCCGGAGGTCGGTGAGGATTATCCGGCCTGAGAATCTGTCATCGGGAGGTAAGCATGGAAAGTCAAGCAACTTATAAAGAGGTAACGTATGGGGAAAAGACTTCCTTCGATCAGTTTCTCGACTCGGAAGGTATTCCTGTAACTCGAAATTTTGTTGTCAGCGACGTGCGCAAACTCGAAGTCGCTCCGTGGCGCAGGCGAGGCGGATACGGCTGTTATATCATTTTGGGCCACCCCAAAGATCCCCCGAGTTCGGCAGCTTACATCTGCGAGATTCCGCCAGGAGAGAGCATTAAACCACAAAAACAGATGTTCGAAGAGATGATTTACGTCCTAAAGGGCCGTGGGGCGACCACGGTATGGCCCGAGGGCGGAAAAAAGCAAACATTCGAATGGCAGGAGCGTTCATTTTTTTCTATTCCACTGAACGCCTGGCATCAGCATTTCAACGGCCAGGGGGGAGAAACGGTGCGGTTCATCGGTTATACCAATGCTCCGATGGCGTTCAATTTGTACCACAGCTATGACTTTGTTTTTAACAACAGCTATCAATTCACGGATCGCTATCGCGGCGAGGAAGACTACTTCAGCGGTAAGGGAGTGGCTGTTCCCGAAAAGCGGGTGTGGGACACCAGTTTCATCGCCGACATTGAGAAACTCCAGTTTCACGATTGGACGCGAAAAGGGCCGGGCGCGACTAACGTCGAGTTGGAATTCTGCCATAACATGATCTCGGCACATATTACCCGATCTCCGGTTGGGGCCTACAAGAAGGCCCACCGACATGGCCAGGGCGCCGATATTCTGGTTCTCGAAGGGAAAGGCTATTCGCTCATGTGGCTCGAGGGCACAAAGATGGAGAGATATGACTGGGGAACGGGATACATGTTTTCTCCGCCGCACATGTGGTTTCATCAACATTTCAACACCGCGAAAGAGCCGCTCAAGATGCTCGCCTTCAAACCGTTTGGTCAGAAGTATCGGGTTGGAGATTATGAAAAGCTTTTCGTCAGCACCGCGGCAGGCGGCCACTTGATCGAATTTGAAGAAGAAGATCCTAAAGTCCGCCAAATGTTCGAAGAGGAGATCAAAAAGGACGGTATTCCGCTCAATATGCCGCCGGTCAAATACCGGCGCTGATTTCGGAACGCAACAGAAGGGACTCTGTTTAACATCACCGATGTTTCTAGGCCTGGCGTTTTCAGAGTAGTCGGGATAAAGGGCCCGCAGCGAGATATTTTATGGAAAACAGTGTGGCTCAGCGATTGGTGACAGCGCTAAAAGATTCGGGTGTTTCTTTTGTCAGCTACCTGCCGGAGACTCGTCTAAGCCGGATAATTCCACTCCTGCAGGAGGATAGCTTGTTCAGGGTCGTACCCACTACCAGCGAGGCGGAAGCAGTTTCGATCGCCGCCGGCGCCGCGCTTACCGGCAATCAAGCCGCAGTCTATATGGAAGGCACCGGAGTTTACGTTTCTGCGTATAGCTTGTTTGCCGTGGGCGAGCGGTTTGGAGTTCCCATGCTTCTGCTGGTATCGTACGTGGGCAGTTTCAACGACAAACGCAACAGCTCCGCCTTTTCCCATTACACCAAGACGCCGCAATTGCTCCAGGCGCTTGGCATCGAATACCAAGTTGTAAGCCGGGCAGAAGAGATTGAGGAACAGGTCGGCGACGCCGTCCGGGTCATGAATTCCCTCAAGCTTCCAGTGGCTTTGCTCTTTACGGGAGAATTTACTCTATGAAACGCTTCGATTGTTTGGAAGTCATGGCGCCTCTCGTTAAAGATGAAATCGTGGTGACGTCGGGGAGCGGCCAACGGGTGGAGTGGGGACATCTATCCCAGCATGACGGCAACCTTTTCGTGGGATCGTTGGGAAACGCATTGGGCGTGGGATTGGGGGTGGCGCTGTGTCTGCCAAAACGGAAAGTCATTGTCCTGGAATCGGACGGCAGTCTTCTCTTATCGCTTTTCAATCTTCCCACGGTAGCGAACCAGAACCCGGCAAATCTGGTGGTGGTTGTCTTCGACAATCAAGCGTACAGCCGATCGAACATCAGCCATCCCACGGCCACCGCCGGCAAAACCGATCTCGCAATGACGGCGAAGGGCACCGGCATTGAACACGCGGTGACAGTGCGAGACACTGCTGCTTTCGAAAAAGAAATTGTCGACGGTCTCCGCACGGAGGGCTTGCGCTTTATCGTCGCCAAGGTGGAAGAAACGCTGGACCATCGAAAGATGACGCGCCCCAACTTTGATCTTTTAGAAAACAAGTACCGGTTTGTTAGATATCTCGAGCGTACCGAAGGAAAGGCGATTTTCCTAAATGAGAGGGCGGAAGGCAAGAAGATCTAGCCTCTAAGCCAGCCGTTTGCACTTTCGATTTGAACGGACCCCGGACTCGATCCGGGGGATTGACGGCTTGAACGTTTTGAACCCTATCTTTTTAATCCCGCGATAAATCCGCTTTGTTCAATCCGTTTCACAAACGACGGATCGATAAGTAGGTTAGGGTCGGTTTGTTTCGCTTGCGGGTACTGAACTGAGAGAATTTCCAAACCGCTCTTAACGACGTCGAGTGACGGATAGGGCTGCAGTTCCAACGCTCCGGCGCTGTATTTATAAGTCTCTTCAAGGATCTCGTCGCTCGCGCCTAACAAATGCTTTTTCATAACCGCCAGGCTTTTGGATTTGTTGGTTTTGAAGATATGGATCCCTTCAATGAGAGTCTTCAAAAAATTCTCGATCAAGTCCGGCCGTTTGGAGGTCGTTGCGCGGAGCGTCGTCACGGTATTGGCGGGAAATGTGATGCCCAGCGCATCATAGCTGACTAACTCGCGGAAGCCCAATTTGGCAGCCATCAACGGCAGAGGCATGGTCAGGGGAGTCGCGTCGACGATGCCGCGCTCCAAGGCTTGCAACCCAATCGCGGGGTCGCCGACCACCAGCATCTTGACGTCACGGTCCGGTTGAATGCCCAATTTCGCGCGTAACACGTATCTCAGGATAACTTCGGAAATCGAACCGGCCCTGGAGACACCGATAATTTTTCCTCTAAGGTCCTCGGGAGTCTTGATTTCGCTCTTGGCGAAAATACCGCCGCCCACCTTATTCATGTTGATGGCGACGAGAACCTGATCCTTGGCTCCAAGAGCGTGGGACGTCAGCGCACCGCTGCCGGTGGCGACGACGATGGGAACGTCTCCACTAACGAGCAACTGTTGCGGGCGCAGCCTTCCGGCGTAAATATCCTTTAGCTCGATGCCGTATTTCCTCCCGATGCGTTCCTCCACCGCGATCCACATCGGTGTGTGATGACCGGCCAACGACGAATAGCCTACAGCAAGATTCTCAATTTGCGCTGCGGCAAGCGCCGTGGAAGCGAAGACGATGGCGGTGCAAAAAATGCATAACGCAAGTATGAGCTTCTGGTTCGACATCTCGGGTTCCCGTCGGATCGAAAAATGAGTTAAATCTGGTTACAAACAGAAGCTGAGGGAAAAACGTACCTCGGCCAATGAGGATAAGCCTCGATAGGCAAGTTGTCATTTCTTATACAGCGCTTTGATGAATCCGCTGTCGTCGAGTTTTTTTACCAGCGATGGCTCGACGATCAAACTCGCATCGATTTGCTTCGCTTGAGGATACTGCAACGCCAGCATGTCTAACGCGTTCTTCACCATCGGCGAAGATGGATACGAAGCTTCGTCCACCGTACCTCGAGTGGCCTGGTACGTCTCCTCCAGGATTTCGTCATCGGCGCCTTTCATATAGCGCTTGAACACCGCGAGAGTCTTAGCCTTGTTAGTCTTGAATATATAGATTCCTTCGACGATGCATTTGAGAAATCTTTCCACCAGCTCTGGATTCTTGGCGACGGTTTGCCGCAAAACCACCACGCTGGTGTAAGGGTACTCGACGCCAAGCTTGTCGAAACTAGCTAATTCCTTGAAACCAGCCTTGCGCGCGATGAACAGAAATGGCACTGACAGCGCGGCCGCATCGACAACGCCCCGTTCCAGCGCCTGCAGGCCGAGATAGGGTTCGCCGGTGAGCAACAACTTTACGTCGCGATCGGGGATCATGCTGAACCTGCTGCGCAGCACGTAGCGCACGGTCGCGTCTAAAAACGCCCCGGGTCTTCCCGTCGCAATCGTCTTACCCTTCAAGTCATCGACGGTTTTCAGGTCGCCCCGGGAAAAGATCGATATGCCGACTTTACTGGTGATCGTCGCAACCAGCACGTGATCTTTTACCCCGACAATGTGGGAAGCCATCGTCCCGGTCGCTGAGGCAACGACGATGGGCACCTCGCCGGTGGCGAGCAATTGTTGGGGGCGCACGCGGCCGGCATAGATCGCTTTTAGGTCCAGGCCGTATTTGGTGCCGACATGTTCTTCGATGGCAATCCAGAGGGGGCCGTAGGTGCCAGTGAAGTTGGAATATCCGACGGTTAACGGTTGGAGGCGGTCAGCCGCGGAAACGAGGCCGGCGTGAAACAGCCATGCGACAAGGAATATAACAATAACAATTGTGGCGTGAAACATAGGAAGATCTGGAACCACAAAGGTTTTGCTCTGCGAAATTATCATATCTACGTCAATCGGCTGTTACGCACCGCAGCAGTTCTTGTATTTCTTGCCGCTGCCGCAGGGACACGGCTCATTACGTCCAACTTTTTTCCCGACAATGGTTGGTTGGGGCGGATTCAGCAATCGTGTTAGGTCGGTAATATCCTCCGGCTTGTCCGGTTCCAATTCGATCCGGTATTTCCATCCCTTTTCTTCAAAAGCCGACGCTACTTCTTTGAATCTGGCTTCGGTTTGTACGGTGACAACCGCAGGATTTTTTTCCGTGCCTAGCTTTGCGTTCTTCTTGCCGTCGAAAACCCGCAGCCGATTTCCCGCACTCGCGCTGTTTTTCATCTTTCCGACGTCAGTAATGCGATTACTCATACATTCACTATTTCAGATATCCGAAAACTTATCTATATCGCGCTAAAGGAGGTCATGCATTCTAAGCGGTTTGAACGATTGGAACAGCTGGAACGATTTGAACTCTTCTGACTCAGAGTGGCGGTTTTGGTTCAACCGGTAGGCCTGCCGCCTGCCATGCTTCCCAGCCGCCCTTGAGCGCTCGCGCTCTGGTCCATCCAGCTTTTTTTAGATCTCGCGCCACCCGGGCGCTCGTCGCTTCGTCCGGTCAAGCACAAAACGCAAAGAGCCACGTCTGGCGCGGCACGTTGAGTTCCGTGAGGCGCTGAACGGCGCGATCCGAAGGAATTCTCACCGTTCCCTGAGCGACCAGTTCGCTGTCGGCGAAGCTGCGATCCGCGCGCACATCGAGAACCAGGCTCGGGGCGCCCGACTGCTGAAGCTCCCGCATCTCGGGGATCGTAATGCGCACTCCATCGGTTTCATCGCTTTCAACGGATGTTGAAGTTGCTGGCAAATCCGTGGCGTTGCCGTTAGCGGCCAGTGTTGTGGCGGTCTCCGGCGGCCCCATGGCCGATTCACGTCCCAGTAACATTAGCGATCCGCCGTGGAGCACGACGGAGAGCAGAACGATGAAGCAGCAAATGGAAAACAAAAGCTCGGTGCCGGGAATGGCGGCGAAGACCGGTAGCAGGATCAAAAGGAGTGAGCTCAGACCGCGGGGTCCGAACCAAGCAATCAAAAGGCGGCTACGGAAATCTAACTGGGTTCCTGCCAGAGAAACGAAAAAGGCGATGGGCCGAATCAACACAACCGCCACGGCGAAGAGAAACACCGGCCAGCTCAGCACGGTGAATCCACTCCAGATCAACGAGCTGCCGAAGAGGACAAAAGTGAAGAGTAGGGTCATCTCGGCGGTGGTTTGACCGTATTCAAGAAAACAATCGCAAAGCTCGACGTCCAACGCTGCAATCGTCATCCCGGCAGCAAAAGCGGCGAGGAAGCCGCTACCATGAACCGCCTCCGCCGCGGCAAAAGCGGCGAATGCCACTCCCAACGAATAGATGGATTCGTAGTCGCGGCGCACTCCGGTCTTGCGCCGGATCATTTCAAGGGCGGCGATGGCGAGCAGCCCCACGGCGATTCCCGCCCCTGGTCCCAAGAGAAAAAGATCGAGACCGATGCGCGCCCATTCGGTTTGACTTGGGAGACCGCTGTGGCGAAGAAACGACATGGCGACCAGAACAATAGGCAATAGAACCGCATCGTTGAGACCGCTCTCCAGGCGAAGCCCCAAACGCACCGGCTCGGGAAGACCCGGGCGCCGCAGGAGACCACGCAACATTACAGGATCGGTAGAGGCGAGCGCCGCGCCAAGCGTGGCAGCGGCTGCAACGGGCAGTGCCAGCAGCAGTGATCCCGCGAGAGCGATAAGTCCAGCGGAAAGCAGCGTGCCGGGACCCAAAACGCGAAAGGCCAGGGCGGCATTGCGGCGCATTTCCGCAATGCTGAGACTGACGGCATCGGTGAACAGCACTAAAACCAGACTCAAAATGGCCACCACACGGAGGTTCGGGGAATTCAGAGTCACATCAAGCAGCCCTAACCCCGCAGGGCCGAGCGTCGCGCCGAGCGCTAAGAAAACTCCCACCTGAGGCAGGTCGCTGCGGTCGATGAACCCGGAGAGGAGCGCAGCTATGATGATAACAGCGCCCACCAGCGCCAGCGTCACCAGAAAAAAATGGGGATTGAAAATCTCCATGAATGGTTTCTTAGATACATCGGACGATGTTGTTGGGTCCCCCGTTTAGTAAGAAAAGCATCTTTCAACATACCAGTTTGGAATCTGGGACTCTACGTGCGAAAAGAGAATTTGCGTTAGGAATGGCAACCGGTTTCTCATTGGTAAATCTCTCTGATATAGACCTCGAAGAAAGGATCAGTCCGATGATCGAGCTTTATCACAACGACATGTCGGTTTGTGCGCAAAAGGTTCGCTTTGTTCTAGGAGAAAAAGACCTCAAATGGGAGAGCCATCACTTGAACCTTAGGGCGGGCGATCAGCAAAGGCCCGATTACGTCAGACTCAATCCCAATGCTGTGGTGCCCACACTTGTCGATAATGGCAAAGTCATAATCGAGTCTACCGTCATCGCGGAGTACCTGGACGACGCCTATCCCGAGCCGCGCCTGCGGCCGAGTGATGCCACTGCACGAGCGCAGATGCGTCTCTGGACTCAACAACTCGATGAAAGCGTCCATGCAGCGACGAGAACCATCAGCAACGCCATTGCGTTTCGCCACCAAAAACTCGCTCTCGGCATGGAGGCATTGAAAACTCTTCATCAAAAGATCCCCGATCCAAAGAAACGAGCGGAGAGCTGGGAGAATGTCACCAAAGGCGTGGATTCATCTTATTTCGCCGATGCTGTGCTACGCTTCGATAAACTTCTGGCAGACATGGAAAATTCCCTAGGGGAAGCACCGTGGCTGGCGGGAGAAGAATTTTCCCTGGCCGATATCGGCTATGCTCCCTACATCCTGCGCCTGCAGGATCTCCAGCTTCAGTTCCTATGGGATAAACGGCCGCATATTCCGGCTTGGTTCGAACAAGTCGGCAAGCGGCGCGGTTACAAAGAAGCGTTCGACAACTGGCCTAATGAATCTTACGCTTCCCTCATGAAGGAAACAGGCGCCGAAGCGGAACAGCGGATCAAAGCGATTCTTGCCGCGGCCTAAACCGGCTTTTGTAGAGCGCCGGACGTAAGGTGCTCTGGACGTTCAAATGAGAGTCGAAGAGAATCTCGACAAGCCGTCTCTGATCTTCTTTTCTTCTTTCCCGGCTCCCGGCGGCTCACTCCCGGCCTACAGCGTGTCGCCACTCTTCCTCGGTGCATGAATTATCCGGGCTAGCAACCCTTGGATCGGCCTCAAGTAGTTTTTGGCTGGCGGGCTTTCTGGACGCGTGCACGCTCCGTGCCCGCGTAGGCGAGCAATTCCTTTGCGAACGGGTTTTCGATTTCGATCAAAGATAGATCCAGATCATCCACAATAAACTGCATTAGCAGGGCGTCGCCGTCAGCGGCGAAAGCTAGCCCCAGCCCGCTGAAGAAAAAGCCGTCCTCTTCAGCGGCGCGACAGACTTCGGCGGTTTCGGGTTGGACCAATGGCAATTCCAAAGTAACCGCCTTCGCGCCGCAGCCGTCACAAAGTTGCTCACGAGCCTGGCGGACGGCGGCGGCCGTGTCGATCCCCGCGCGGCGCACCCGGATGGTCCCCGTTTGCACTTCCGGCTCGTGCTCGATGACGATTTCCCCAGCCTCCACGCACGGTGCGTTATCGCACAACTCATGGGAGATGCCGTACTGCCGATAAATCCGCGAGAGCATTTCGCGGTGCGGCGCGGCTACGTGAACAACGTGGGCCGCGGGATTCAGGTATTCGAAATAGATGACAAAGCTCATGCGCTGCGGCATCGGCTCGGGCATATTGTGAAACGAGCGCGGCCATAATCCCAGTGCCACCCCGCAAGGGTATGAACCGAAGTGCTCTTCCGCTTTCTGCGAGAAGAGATGATTGGTCACGGGATAGCCAACCAGTCCAGTCAAGCCGAGGCGTTTCGCTTCTTTGCGCAGTAGCGGCCGCATGTTTTCCAACAGGTGATGATGCCGGTATCCTACCGCCACAATGGCGTCGCTCGCTTCCGCGACGGCTCCGAGATCAGGCCGCTCGAGAGCATAGTGGCCGATCACCTGACGAGAGGGATCCACAGCAACGACAGAGACCAGCTTTTCAGCCGCGTTGAGTCGAACGATCTGCTCGGGAGTATAGAGATCACGCGGATAATAGGTATCGCCGTAAATGTCTTCGACCAGCCGGGTCACACCCGCCGCGTCGTCGCAGCAAAAACAGCGAATCATAAACTTGCTCTCCGTCGATTCAGGTGGAGCTGCTTCGCTCATGGGTGTGCCTCTTGTCTAATTTTGAGCCAAGTGAGTCCAAGCGGAAACTACTACGTGATACTTTATGCGTCAATTGAAAATTGCCCGCCACGGCGGATTATGGCGAGTCATATTTCCAACGATGGACAGCTTTTCGCCCTTAGAGTAAAAAGCAAATTAATCCACTCGAAAAAAGGGGGTTCAACATGATCTCTCATCTCCACACACTCGGTGGACGGGACCGGCCATGAGTGAAATCGGATTGTTTGATGCGATGTATTCGGCTCGGGCGCTGCGCCGGCTTAAACCGGATCCGGTGCCGGACGAGATTGTCAGGCAAATCCTCGACGCCGCCATCCGTGCTCCTTCGGTGGGCAACTCCCAGCACTGGGCATTCGTCGTCGTGCGCGACTCGGAGCAGCGCCGCAAGTTAGGTCTGATCTATCGCAAAGCCTCCGACATCGCGAAAGCGATTTACCAGGCACGCGGCCGTCCCGCCCATATGACCGACGAGCAATACCAACGGATGATGTCATCCGGAGCGTATCTGTGGGAGCACATAGGAGACGCGCCAATACTCCTGGTGCCGTGTCTCCGAGATCGGCCGCCACCTCCGCGAGAGACGCTGCCGCCCGCGGTGCAGGCGATTTATGAGCAGGAGGTTATCTACACAGACCGAATTCGCGGCGCCAGCATTTACCCCGCCGTGCAGAATATCATTCTTGCTTGCCGGGCTTTCGGTCTCGGTACGTTGATTACCACTAATCACATCCGTTGCGAGAGCGAGGTCAAGGCTTTGCTGGGGATACCCGACGATGTGTTCACCTATGCGCTCATGCCCATCGGCTATCCTGAAGACAA
>Ga0209684_1000166_pt1 | contig 12162 bp, 13 predicted proteins | sample PanSoiPlot6MoBio_FD_188322 | JGI IMG/M metagenome (GOLD analysis project Ga0209684, IMG submission 188322) | Tropical forest soil microbial communities from Panama analyzed to predict greenhouse gas emissions - Panama Soil Plot 6 MoBio (SPAdes)... | ecosystem: Environmental > Terrestrial > Soil...
TGGGTCACCCCTGGGGGGCGTCGAGTATAACTACACGGGCAAACAACCAATTCCCGTGGCCGGACTTTCACCGGCTAGACAAGCAGCCGTATAGGCTGCGAACGAAGGACACGAAGGGTTTCGCTTCTGTGATCTTCAACTTCGTGCTCTTCGCGTCCTTCGTGGTGAAATCTTTCTCTGTTCTATGGGTTGCCCAGCACTGGTCCGCGCGTGTGCCAGTCAGTTGTGCTCTGGTACGCTAACGCAGCATTCAACACAGTCTGATCAGCGAACCAGCTTCCGATTAACTGCATGCCAATTGGCATGCCTTCCTGACTGATTCCGATGGGAAGCGAGCAACCCGGCAAACCCAGCATACTAGGAAAGCGCAGGAGGTTTGATTGATTGTAGCTCGCATGGCGCGTGTCGTCGCCGCTCCCCTTGAGCCCTTCGGACAGCAGCGGCGCAACTCTAGCCGTTGTCGGAGAGGCGATGATGTCGGTCTTTTCATACGCTGCTCGTAGCGCCTCTCGGATACGATGCCGCGCGCGTTGGACCGTGAGATACTCAGAGGCGGTGATGGCCATGCCCACGGCTATCCCGCGGGCGACATGGGGAACGAAATCCTGATATCGCTCGCGAAACCAGCGGCGGTTTATACCTGCGCTCTCCGCCGAACTGGTCATCATCGAGGTCATCGCCGCATACCGCACCTCCGGCACATCGAAGTCAATAATCTCACATCCCACACCAGCGAGAACTTTGAGCGCCGCATCGAACGCCTGCTTTACCGTGCTATCCACTCCTTCGAGAAATTTCCCCAGCACGCCAATTTTTAGCCCTTTAACATTCGCGTTAAGCCTTGCTGCGTACTCCGGTGTTTCTTGATGCACGCTGGCCGGATCGCGCGCATCGAATCCCGCGACGGGATCCAATCCGAGCGCGATGTCTTTCACGGAACGCGCAAAAAGCCCGACATGATCTTGGCTCCAGGCGCCGCGGAACGAGCCGTGCCTGCTGATGATACCGAAGGTCGGTTTGAAACCGGTGATGCCACAATACGATGCCGGACGACGTACTGATGAGCCGGTCTCCGTGCCGTAGGAGAGCATGCCTATCCGTGCCGCCACCGCAGCCGCCGAGCCACCGCTTGAGCCACCCGCGATGCGCTGGATGTCCCACGGGTTGTGCACCGGACCGAAGTGGGAGAGTGTTGACGTACCGCCGTGGCCAAACTCATCGAGGTTGGTTTTTCCTATGATAATGGCTCCGGCTCGGCGCAACCGCTCGACTAACGCTGAGTCCGTTTCCGGGACCCAGTCTTGCAAAATTTTCGAACCTCCCGTGGTAAGCACCCCTGCCGTCTCAAACATGTCTTTGATCGTCACCGGAATGCCGTGAAGGGGGCCCCGATTGTTTCCACGCGCAATTTCTTCATCTACCTTTTTGGCTTCCGCGCGCGCCTCCTCGTAAAGAACGGTGATGAAAGCATTGAGCTTGCCTTCCAATCGCTCAAGGCGCGTGAGTGCCGCGTTCACTGCCTCCACGGACGATAGCTCCCGTGCGGCAATGAGCCACGACAAGTCAGTCAAATTCAACTCGCAAATATCGTTGGGAACCATGTTCAAGCCTTTTTCTCGTGAGGTTGTGCTTGCAGCGAAATCCAGGGCGTGCCTTGGCTGAATTCTTCCAGCTCGCCGACGATTCTCTCATTATCCTCAATCTCTTTGACGATGGATTCCAGATCCTCCGGCGAAAAGCTCGCTCCCTCCAGGAACGCTAGTCGATGCGCAACTTTGTCCATATCCTTCATTCCGTTCTCCTATAACGTCTCCGGTCTCAGTAGGGATTTATAACTGAATGATGAATCATACAAGGGATCGCTATACGAAGTTGGGTAGTGACTCATTTTGCCTTTAGATCCTTCACTTCGTTCAGGATGACAACCGCTCTCTAATGTCATTCTGAGCTGGAGCGAAGAATCTCGATGTTACAGATTAACTCGAACAGATCAAAATGAGTCACTACAAAGTTGGCCCGTGTTTGACATGATGGTTGGTTGTCGAATAGTTTGGCTGTGCGGGGTTTTTGGAAGCAAACGATGCCGCTCTTCGAGTTCCGATGCAAGAAGTGCCAAGCAGTCACCGAGGTTCTCTGCCGGAACGCCGGGGCGGCGAAGTATCGGGTGACTTGCAGTCAGTGCGGCAGCAGCGCCATGGCGAAGGTGATTTCCCCGGTGGGCTTCAAGATCGCGAAACCTGCGAAGTACGGTGAAGATTTTCTTCACAAAGCCCGGCCGTTTTTGCGTGGGCAGAAAGAGACAGCGGAATATTTCGCCGAGGGAAAAGGATCGGAAGACTCAAAGACGTTTGAGCTAGCCGAGCAGATCGGCGAGTGCATCGATCGGACGCTGGCAACTCGGTTGCCGTTGCGCAAACGCTGACTAGGACTTTGATCCCGCCAGCATCATTGGTGGGCGAAAATTCCTTTGGAAGGGGCAGCCATGTGGAATGGATTTAAAGTCATCGATTCGGATGCGCACCATCATGAGCCGATGGACATGTGGGACCGCTACCTGGAGCCTGACTACCGGGACCGTGTTCCGAAAGTCATCGGCATGCAGCGCAACTTCTACGTCTATGCGCACGATGACCAGTTGTCTCCCATTTTGGAAGCAGGGTCTCCGATCCCCGCGCACCACGATAAATGGATGGCGGACAAGTATGGTGAAGCCTATGACAAATGGTGGTCGCCTGAGATTCGCCTCAAGGACATGGATCGTTACGGTTGGGACATTCAGGTTATCCTTTCGACCAACGCCAATCGGATCATGGAGACTGCGATAAAGAATCCGGAAGTGGGAGCTGCGATGGCTCGGGCGTACCACAACTGGTGCCATGATTACGCCAGCGCCGCGCCTGGCCGGCTCAAGTTCACCGCCACTTTGCCCGCCGGCGATAGCGCAGCGATGGTTTCAGAAGCTCGCCGCGCGGTAGAGAAGCTGGGCGCAGTCTCGGTGCGAAACCCGCTGTTGCCGCCAGGCAAATGGTTGCACGAACCGGAATACGATGCCCTGTGGCAGCTCGCCAGCGATCTGGACTTTCCCATCTCCGTTCATGGTGAATCGCGCCATGTTCGCGCCGCGCCGTTTCGCGCGCTACGAAAGGATGAGGGGCCTTTCAGCGCACTCGACCACGTGATCGGCTTTCCGATGGACAACATGGTGACAATGGCGCACTTTATTTTCACCGGTGTCTTGGATCGCTTCCCTAAGCTTCGGCTGGGCATCTTGGAGTCTAACGTAGGCTGGGCAAATTTTTGGCTGCCACGCATGGACGATCACTCCCATGGGCGCCGCCTCATCCTTGGCGCCGGCTTGCCGATGAAACCCAGCGAGTACGTCCTGCGGCAATGCGTGATCTCCGCCGATCCCGACGAGCCTGGCCTCGACGGGGTGATAAACTTCATGGGCGACGATAATCTCGTTTGGAACACCGATTATCCCCACCCCGATGCGCCGGACCCCGCCCAGGTTTTGCCCTGGTTCTCGGCTCAGCCCGTCTCACAGGACAGCAAACGAAAAATCCTCTGGGACAACGCGGTCAGACTGTACGGACCTCGACTGCTGGAGAGCGCTCCATAGACACCGAGTGCGTTGCTTATGATCGAGGACGGTGTGCGACGGGAAAAGGGAACGCAGCATCGAGGAAACGATGGCTGCCGCTGGCCGAGTAGACAACCTCTCCCTCGAGCTCACCCGCCCTGACAATTTTTTCCCATTCGCTTTGCGACGCTGATTCGCCGGAAAAAACCTTACTCAGGCCGAGCGCGTGAGTGAATAAAAGGGTGAAGCCCAAAAGCCAGAAAATCGCGTGGCGGGCTGTCGCCATAACAAAATCGCTTTCTGGTCAGAACATGCTCGTTGGCATCAGTTTGGTGTGTATCTTCTCCGCGCTTCACGCTAATCCAACCAATCTCTCTCTTTGAGTTTTCTCGGAAGATAGGTTTTGGTCAGATATTGAAAATCCTTATTGGCCAAGGCATCGAGTTCGTATTTGAGACCGGTCGAGAGCATCCCTTTGATTTCGTTCTGCCACTCTTTTTTCTGAAACCACTTATATTTCATAAGCTCTTTAGCCCGGTTGATATCCTTGTCGTTCAATTTGATGCCGACGTTGCGCGGCAAGCCGTAGCGGTCGGGATCGGCGCTGGAGAAGCCAATAAACTTGGCTTTGGGAATAGCCATGCGCTGGCTTTCAAAAGCGAGATTGATCGATCCCTGCTTGACGACCGAATAGATGTAGTAGCCCCAGGGATCATTGTCCACAAGAACATAAATGGGAAGTTTATGTTCTTCGTGCAGTCTACGCGCCAAGCGTCTGACGCCGCGGGGCGGCTGGCCGTTCCCTGTAAGCAGAATGCAGTTGTATCTGCGCCAGAACTTGTCCTCTGAGAGGCGATTCCACTGGGTGCCTTTTTCAACCAGAAGAACGAAATCGGCCGTACATTTGGTAATGCGAATGTACTCTGGCTCGACGATGGAGGGAACCGAGTAGCCGCCTTTCCCTAGCCTGGTGCAGTCGACCCGGTCGCCGTCATCGACCAGTACCAATGGTCCGACGACGGTACCGGAGTTCTCGGCTCGGACATGAAGCTCTTCCCGCAGCGCTTGCAAGGTGACTTCGAGATCTTCGATCAGTGGATCGGATTCGTTCTGGCCATCAAACGTGTTTTCGTGCGAATTTTTGATCGTGTGCTTGGTCCGGTAGTAGATTTCGCGCAGCGAGGTTGTCAGGTCGGCCCGCTGAAGCTCAGCCATGGCGTCTGCTACGAGCACGGTTTGCATGAATTTCTTGGCCATCCCCACGTTGAAGAACGAGCGAGCCTGCTTGCGGCGGCCCAGCTCAATCATGCCCTTTTTCTCGTCGAACGTAACGTTTGCCAGACTGCGGATAGGGATCGAAAGCGTTGGGTCCTTGCTGCGCTCGGCGGCCGTGATAACAGTATCGGCGACGCCGATGAGCTTCTTCTCGACGACGCTGTTACTTTTTGCTTTTTTTCGTGCCATGTTTTTTTCCTGTCTTCGAGCTCCCTTTTGCCTTCGTCGCGCTCTTTTCAAAACCAAGGGTCATTTGCTTTGCGCCATCAGCCTTCGATCCGCGTTCGTGCCTGGCTTTGGCCGCTCTATTTTTATCCTTGCCTGTAGATTGGACTTTTCCCTTCGCTAGTGTCGGCAATGCTGGTTCTTGCTCTTCGCTTGCGATTTCCTCCGCCGCTTCGCCATTGCTTTGAACATCGCTCGGAAGAATGGGCGCCTCTCCCTCGGTTCCCTCAGGAGTAACGATGATGGAATGGGGCAGACCTTCGGGGCCGCCGCCATCGTGACCCAGTATCTCGTCGGTCTTCTCGCCGCCGGTGCGTTTGGCAGCGATCTTCTGCAGCTGGTTTTTGAGTTTCTCTTTGGAGAGCTTTCCGCCCTTGAGGCGATTGCACGCCTCGACGACTTCCTCGATATAAAGCTCGAAAATATTGCGCCGCCGAAACTCGCTTTTCGCGCGCTCGCGCCGTCTCAAAAATACGCCGAGGCGCCGCCCGCACTCTTGCAGTGCGAGTTTGATTTCCTTTCTGATTTCGTCGTAATCGGCAATTGCTTCCTTGGACTCGCTCGTGAAAGGCACCCAGACCGAAGCCATGTGAACGAAAACCACCATGGGTCCCGCCGGCAGAGCCCCTCTCGATTGCGCCACACCGTAATTGCGCCACGTAGTGTCGAGCACCGCCTTGAAAGTCGCGCAGGCCGACTGCTGATAAAGAAGCGGCACGCGGTTCGCGTAGCGGATCACTCGAGCCAACTCGCTGTCGTCGTCCTGCTGTTCCCCTTCAGCGAGCGGAACGGCGGGCTGTTCCGGTTTATCAGCCGCTTGTTCCGGCCCCTTGCCATAGGCCAAACCCGCCTCGATGATAAAGGGATTGCCTCGATAGACCGCAGGCGGTCGAGTCACAGCCGTGTAGAAGTCGCCCTTGATCTGCTTGTACAGCCCATGAAGTATCGCTTTTTCACCGATGGGCGAGATGCAGTTACTCGGCGGCGCCATGATTTTAGTGGATTGCACTGTCTTATAAAGCGTCTCGGCGGTGGCGCCGTGAATATCTCGTGGCCGCGTGTTGGGAGAAATCTTCGCGGCCTTGCAGATTTCTTGCGCGACCTTGGAAGAGACGCGGCTAAAATCGCTCGCCAGGAACCCCGCTACTGAATGGCTCTTGGTGTCGTGGAGCATTTTTAACATCATGCCGAATTCGATGCCGTAGGGGTGCGGTTTGATCTCGCGCGGCTGCGGCGGCAGCTCTTGAATGGTGCGCGAATATTCTTTGGTCTCGCCCTCCGGAGTCTGGTAGACAAGCTGGACATGCGGGTTAGCGATTGCGACCTGTTCAAGATACTCGTCCACTGAGGCACGGCCCTTTTGATAGCGTCCCTCGATTTCGAGGGTCACCTGAGTGCCTCGATGGTTCTCCCAATCAATTTGTTTGCGCTCGAGAATCCGTGGCTCGTTCTTTTTGGTATCGATCTGGACTTCGAAGTAGTGAGCGGGCGACCGCGCGCTGGTGCGAGAGATAATCTGCACCGGTTTGCCGGTTGTCAGTTGGGCATACATGCCGGCGGCCGATATGCCGATGCCCTGTTGCCCCCGGCTCATGCGCAGCCGATGAAATTTGGAGCCGTAAAGAAGTTTTGCGAATATCGGCGGTATTTGCTGGCGGACGATGCCGGGCCCGTAATCGATCACCGTGATACGAAACCGGTTGGCCTGGCTAGGAGCCGGCGCGGGACCGCCGTTGGACGCCACTTCCAGCTTGACCACGACCTCAGGTAGAATCCCCGCTTCTTCGCACGCGTCAAGCGCGTTATCGACGGCTTCTTTGACACAGGTGAGCAGCGCCTTTCTTGGATTGTCGAAGCCTAAAAGGTGACGGTTCTTGGTAAAGAACTCGGAAACGGAAATCTCCCGCTGCCGAGCCCCCATCATGGCCGCAGATACGGCGGTCTTTGGCTCGGGAGTCTGGACCTCGGCTGTCGCCGCGTTTGTTTTTAGCATTGGTTTAGACATTTCCTTTTTGTATCTCCATAGGATCAAATTTTCGCGATCACCATTAACAAAGGATTCGATGCGCGGCTGCAGAAAATTACCGCACCGCGTCGTAGGATTGGGTTAGCGCCCGAATATACGGGAAGGTCAATCGCCACTGAATGTTTAAAGGACATTATACCAGAGACAGCGATTTTTTGTAGTCTCGAACCAAATATCTGGGTGAAGTGGGGGTGCAGACCATAAAAATTCTTCGCGGCCGTTTTGGTGTGTGGCCCCTCAATGGGCGATTTCTTTCCCGCTTGTAGCCTAATCGAATTGGCATGAGAATAAGAGAATGCTTCGGAGCTTAAAATAATTGTCCGGATCGTGTGAGGTAGTTATGGCTTCCAATAACTTGAATACCGATGAAACATCGCCTGGCCGAAGAAATTTTTTCAGTTTATGAATCGTCGTTACTATCTACGTTGAGATCTCGTAATCTTGACTAAATAACTTCCTACCATGATTGAGTCTCCTTTAACTTTTCGATAATAATCTCTTCTATTTTGTTTGTTTCATCGGAGGAGGAAATATTCATGAAGAACGAAACACCGGACGCGGGCAGGCCCAAGTACGTTCCTTTCGCGTTAACTAAAGACGTTGTAACAGAAATGTTTCCCGTAGAAACGGAACCCAAGATTCCGACCATGGACAAACCGCTGATCATAGAAAGCGCTTGTCCGGGATGGCAACTAGGAGAAGTGCGGTTTCCCGCCGTTCCAATAGCTCTGAAAGACCAAATCAAAGAGCAAGTCGACTCTCTGAAAGCGGGCGCCGTTATAGCTCACATTCATCCCAGGGACCCCAAGACTGGGTTGGCGCAAATGAATCATGAGCTTCTGGCTGAAGTTTTGGATGGTATCTTCGCAGAGGTCGGGGATTGTGTCACGTTCACCGACTCCTTATACCCCGTGCTCAACGCCGAGGTGGATTGCATCGTCGGCACTGAGAGATTATTGGAGTTGGGGAATGGCAATAAATACGTGCAGGGATCCTTAATGGTTCCCATCGGCCACCGTCGCAGAGGCCAACCCTCATACTTTAGCGTCCGGGGCGCGGTCGATGGGGTAAAGTGGTTGGAAGCACACGATGTAAAGCCCGTTTATCAGCTTTTTGACACCAACACCCACCTTGGCTTTAAGCGCCACCTTTTCGACAAGAGCATCGACAAGGTTAGACCGCGCATTATGAACATCCAATTGGGCAAGCATGATGCGCATGTTGCTAATCAGGATCCGTGGTCGTATTTACAACTCATAGCTAACATGAACATCGTCAAGGCAAATATTCCTGAAAGTATTGTCGGTCTATATCCCGGAGGTCGAAATTGGCTGCCGATGGTGACGATGGGCATTATGGCAGGAGTCGATATCGTCAGAGTGGGAATCGAAGACTGCTATTGGCTTTATCCACACAAGGACGAAATCATCAAGAAGAACTCTGACGTAGTGAAAATGACTGTAGACATCGCAACCACGCTCGGCAGGAGGGTTGTAACGAATGCAGAAGAAGCGCGAAAAATCATGGGAATAAAGCTGACTTCAAAACTGCATTGACGAAGCTGCAAAAATTGTTAGGCGCAAATATGAAACTCATGTGGGCACTGCTGGGATCCACGCTGTTATCGGGGATCTTTTCCGCCTATCCGGTCGACGCCGCGGAACCGCGCAAAATGATTGTTCCCTATACACCTCTCAGCGGCGCCTCAACTCCTTTTTGGATCGCCGTAGAAGGAAAACTTTTCCAAAAATACGGCCTTGAGGTCGCCCCGCTTTTCATTTCCGGCGGCTCCAGCACAATCGTTCCGGCAATGACTGCGGGGCAGTTCGATATTGGCGCGGTGGGCGGGGGCGCCGTGGTCCTAAACCGTTTCGGCGGCGGCGATCTGATCACCATTGGCGCTCAAACCGGTGTGTTCACCATTGACTGTTTTTCCAAACCGGAGATTAAATCCATTCGCGATCTCAAAGGAAGAACCATCTCTGTGACGCGCTTCGGAACATCGACCCACTTCGCTGCATTATCAATGCTACGCCTGGGCGGCCTTAAACCAACGGATGTCGTTTTCATTCAAATCGGTGGCAGCCCGGAAGCCATCGCCGCGCTTTTGAGCGGGAGAGTGGACGCGGCCATGCTGGGGTACCCGGTCAGCGAAGTAGCTCTGAAGAGAGGTTTTCGTCAACTTACGAATCTGGCCAATGGCGAAGATGGAGCTTTCCCCACCACGGCGATCGCTGCTCGAGAATCATGGCTGAAGGACCCCAAGAACCGCGAGGCCGCCCTGAATTTCCTGCGCGGCTTCAGTGATGGGTTAACACTGGCCAGAACCGATGCTGCTATGAGTAAGAAGGTGCTACGCAAATACACCAGGGTTGAAAACGAGGCAGTGTTACAAGCGACCTTTGAATACTACAAGAAGTATTTCGGCGACTCGCTTAAAGTGAACGAAAAAAGCTATGCCAACTTGCTTCAACTCATCGATCATCCCAAGGCGAAGGATGCCGACCCCAGGCAGTTTTTCGACAACAGCCTGCTTGAACAGATTCATCGCTAATCCATTCAACATTCCCGCCAAAGTGAAATCATTAGCGAAGACTTTTGACCTCAAGAGGAGAATGATGATCAGCTGGATATCGCTGGCATCGGCCCTGTCATCCGGTATCCTCTTTGTCTTTCCGGTCAATGCGGCGAAACCCGCAAAATGATGGTTCCCTACACGCCGCTCACAGGAGCTGCAACTCCTTTTTGGATTGCCATCGAAGGAAAACTTTTCCAAAAGTACGGTCTCGATGTAACCCCCGTCTTTGTTGCAGGGTCAAGCACGATTGTTGCCGCGATGACTTCCGGGCAATTCGAAATAGCCGCGGTTGGCGGCGGTGCCGTGGTCTTAAGTCGTTTTAGCGGGGGCGATCTCATCACGATTGGCGCACAAACCGGCGTGTTCACCAACGACTGTTTTGCCAAGCCAGAGATCAAGTCCATTCGCGATCTCAAAGGAAAGACTATCGCGGTGACGCGCTTCGGAACATCGACACACTTTGCTGCATTATCCGTGCTGCATTTGGGTGGTCTAAAGCCATCAGAAGTCCTTTTCGTTCAACTGGGGAGCAGCGGTGAAAGGGAGGCGGCGCTTTCGAGCGGTAGAGTAGTTGCAACCATGTTGGGCTATCCCGGCGGCGAACTCGCCTTGAAAAGAGGACAGTCTAACTGGACAACGCTTTGGCGTTGAGCCCTTCTTTTGATTGGGACGGTACGAGGGAACAGATGATTTTCTAGGTCGCGAACTAACTTCGATTTATTTCGCTGTCGTCATCGACGCCGCTTCATCGTGGCTGATGACCATAGAACCTCGATAGGTGTTTGGTGCAGGGCTTTTAGTCCAGCACCGTGAGTTGGAAACCAAGTCAGAGCGCCGTTACTTCCGAGAGGGAGATCGTTACTAAGGCGAACTTCTTTTTCGTCAACGGAGGCTTGTGCTCTTGACAACCGGGGGCCTCATAAGGGTTCGGCGCGGCCGCCCCGCGCTCTGCTACGCTCGCCGGCCCCACGTCTGAAACACCCGCGGTAGGCTCATCAGGATCGCCGTGTCGGCCGCAGCCTCATTCAACCCGTTGACAACCTCCTTCACTTCTTTTTCTGTGGCGAGCCCCTCTGATACTACTGAGCCGGCGATTCTCTCCATCGTCACCGACGCGATCAACTTGCCCTCGCCTTCCAAGTGCGTAGGTTGAACTACGTTGACTTGAACTCCTAGCACGCCGGCTTGGCGGAGCATCCCCGCCAGCTTAGGGCCGATGTTTGGATCGCCTCCTTTTCGATATGCGACCTCCTGATACAGGTCCGTGTACCTCTCATAAGCCGCACAATACGGGTGGCAAAAGCTGCCGCTGAAATCGATATCCTCGATCACAATCACACCTTTCGGTCTGCAAGCCCTCTCCATCGCCTCGAGGCATTTCTCCGGCTCGCTCAAGTGCGTGAGTAAAAAACGAGCATATACCAGATCAAACGCTTCTTCCTCCTGACGTACTGCGGCATCAGTGTGACGAAACTCGACGTTGTCCAGTTGTGCGGCTTCAGCGTCTTGCCGCGCCAACGCGAGAATCTCGCCGTCTGAGTCGGTACCGACAACCCTGCCGTGTGGCCCGACTAAGCTCGCCATCAGGAGTGTCACATAGCCGCCGCCGCAGCCCACGTCTAAGCACTTCATTCCTGTGTCGAGACCGACCGTGTTTAGTAATTGAGAAGTAGTTGGCAACATCACCTGTGATATGAGCTTCAAACGCTCTTTGCCCTCTCGACCTCCGGCGATTATATAGCGACTCATCGCATTCTCTCCTGAACTATTCTTGGCGAACATAGATGAGCGCCCTAGAGAAAATCATCGCCGATCGCGAGTGGTTGGGCAAAAGAGTAGAGCAAGAGATCGACTGGGTGCCGAGCCGAAATTGACACATCGCGCGGTGATCAAACATTCACTATGCTCTCCTGTTTAGCGGTGTAACGCTTCCGGTTCAGCTGCGGGACGCTCGCGGCGCGTCCGCAAGAGCAGGCCGCAAGCGGCGACGCGCATCCTCATCCGTGTTCGCATCTGCTGAATTCCTATGACATCTAACCGGCGGGCATGAGCCGCGCGCTTCAGCCCGGCGACTCCATGCGCTTGTAAGCCAAGGACGAATGGATCTTGCCTTCCAACATCTTGACCGCTGTCCCGCCGATCCATATCTCACCGTCGGGCGAGTCCCTTTTAGTGTGTATCCATCCCCCCCGAGTGGCAAAACCCCCTTGGTAAACTTGGAGCTCTCTTACGTCAGGCTGGGACTTCTGCGAGAAAGCAAGAATGGCTCCGGCGGCCCCACCTGTCACGGCATCTTCGCATCCGTTCAGGGACGTAGTGAAGTGTCGAGATCTGATGAGGCCAGGAGAGCTGGGGTCGCGAGCAAACAAAACAATCCCCGTGATCCTCAACGCGCGACAAACGTCCATGGCAACAGCCTGACCGACCACGGCTTGTCCGAGGGTAGAAGCTGGCACTTCGACAACGAGACGCTTT
>Ga0209684_1000167_pt1 | contig 12094 bp, 17 predicted proteins | sample PanSoiPlot6MoBio_FD_188322 | JGI IMG/M metagenome (GOLD analysis project Ga0209684, IMG submission 188322) | Tropical forest soil microbial communities from Panama analyzed to predict greenhouse gas emissions - Panama Soil Plot 6 MoBio (SPAdes)... | ecosystem: Environmental > Terrestrial > Soil...
GAAACAAGGAGATCGGGGATGACGCGGGCACCGTGGTACGCGAGACCGGAATTTTGGATTCTGATGGGAACGCTCTTCGTGCCGTTCTTCTGGATCTTGCCGCTCAGCCGCGCGGCGTATGCGCGGGCTGCCATCCGTCGGGAGCGTCGCTTCTAATCCCGCCACTCATCCCACGGGCCCCTGGCGGGCACCGGGTGCCGCAGCCTCGGCCTGCGGCCCCACCTACGGTGTGCGGGGCTCACTTACACCGGTCGCCGGCACGGCGGCGACCGGATTCTTTTTGGCAGGAATCGGCGGAAGCGATCAGCCCTCCCGGGCGGGGGGCCCGCTCACCAGAGTCCAGTCGTCGACGCCCGGGACGTCGGGAGCGGTAGACGAGGACGTAGTGAGCGTGCGGCCCTTGCTGGGAGAAAACCACACCCATTCCGGCTCTCCCTGACCAAGCGCCTCAGCGGCCTCGCCCATCTCGGGGCCCGACTCGCCGGTCTCCTTCCGCTCGGCCTTGCGCGCCTTCTTGGCTTCCTGCTTCGCCTTGCGCGCATCTTCCTTGCGGCGCCGATCGCCGCGGTACATTCCAGGGCGTCCCGCCATCGAATCCCCCTTGGTGGCTCCTCGCGACGAAGCGTGGGTGCGACGGCACTCTCGCCGTTCATGATAACCGGGGGCGCGGCGCCGCCCGCGAACATTTCTGGATTCGGCGCGTGCCTACATGACAGGCCCGATGATCCAGGGCGCGAATTCCTCTTCGCCCACGCCGGAGAGCTCGCTCCTCGAGCGCTTTCCCGACGCCACCGCCACGATCTCCTCGAAGATCTGTCGCCCCACCTCGGCCAGCGGCGTGCCCTCGAGGATGACTCCGCAATTGATGTCCATGTCCTCCTGCATGTGGCGGTACATGAGCGAGTTGGTGGCGAGCTTGATGGAGGGCACGGGCTTGCAGCCGAAGACGGAGCCGCGGCCCGTGGTGAAGCAGATCATGTTGCAGCCGCCCGCCACCAGACCGGTGATGGACACGGGGTCGTGCCCTGGGGTGTCCATGAAGACGAAGCCGCGCGTGCTGATGGGCTCCCCGTAGAGGAACACATCCCGCATGGGAGTGGTGCCTCCCTTGGTGACGCCACCCAGCGACTTCTCGAAGACGGTGGTGATGCCGCCCGCCTTGTTGCCGGGTGCGGGATTGTTGTCCATGCGCTCGATCCCGCGGCAGTACCACTCCCACCACTTGTAGCGATCGATGAGCTTCTTGGCCACCGCCTCGCTGACCGCGCGCCGGATGAGCAGGTGCTCGGCGCCGTAGATCTCCGGTGTCTCCGCGAGCACGCCCGTGCCGCCGTAGCGCACGAGCTCGTCCACCGCCCAGCCCAGCGCGGGATTGGCGGTGATACCCGAGTTGCTGTCGGAGCCGCCGCAGTTGGTGGCGAGCATGATCTCGGACACCGGCTGCTTCGAGCGGCGCGCCGCGTCCGCGAAGGGCAGGAGCTTGGCCACCTCGGCCGCCGCCCGGTCCACCGTCTTCCGGATCCCGCCCGCTTCCTGGATGTTGATGACCATGGGCTTGCGCTCGGGATGGCCGGGGGCGGCCATGCGCTGCTTGTCCACCATGACCGCGGCCTGGTTCACCTCGCAGCCGAGGCCGACCAGAATGTAGGCGGCCACGTTGGGGTGCTTGGCGTAGCCAGCCAGCACGCGCTGGAGAGCCATGTGGTCCTCGCCGAAGAGCTCGGTGCCACACCCCGACTTATGGGTGATGGCGAGCACCCCGTCGATGTTGGGGTGGTCACGGGTGACGTCGCGGAACTTATCCTTGACGAACTGGCTCACGCTGGCCGAGCAGTTGACCCCGGAGATGATGGCGACGTAGTTGCGTGTGCCCACGCGCCCGTCGTCGCGGAGGTAGCCGTCGAAGTAGCGCATCTCCTCGGGCGGGTAGAAGTCCACCGGGCGCACATCGGTGCCGACCTCGTACTCGCGCTGCAGGTCGCCCACCGCGAGGTTCTGGGTGTGGACGTGATCCCCCACCGCGATGTCACTGGTGGCGAAGCCGATCACCTGCCCGTAGCGCCGAACCTCCTCGCCCGTGCGCCGAGCGTGCCGTGCCACCTTGTGTCCGGGGCGGATGTCCTGCCGGACCTCGATGCGGCCGCCCGCGTCCTCCAGCACGGTGCCCGCGGGAATCTCCTTCTTGGCGATGGCCACGTCGTCCCGTGGGTTGAGGACGAGGGCGACATCGGTAACGGCACGGGTATCCATGAAAGCTCCTCCTGTCCGGCGTGTATGCGGGGCAATCTACAGGCCGCCCGCACACTTTGCAAATCGCGCTCAATTTCCTCTCCCTTCACGAGTCTCTTCCGCTGACCATTGACCTCCGAAGCTTGGGCAGTCATAGTCAGCCGCGAGCGCCATGATGTCCTTGCCGAAGACCCCGTATGCGAAGAGCGGCGACCTCCACATCGCCTACCAGGTGACGGGCCAAGGCCCCTTGGACCTCGTGCTCGTCCCCGGGCGCCGCTTCGGGGACCGCGGCGCCCACACCATCAAAGGTGTACGGGAATAGTGGCACCTCTACGCCGTCGCTCCCGCGGCGTGATGCCATTCGCTTCGACCCGGAACCTCCCGCATCCGCCCTGGCGGGTCGCGCTTTTGGGCTTGCTCCTAGCCTCCTGTGCCAGCCACGCGTCTTCCCCCGTCGAGGGCAGTGCGGCTGGCGATCGAGCGGCCGATGGGCGAACGTGTGCCACGATCCGCTCCGCCCTTCGCTCCCGAGATCCGGGCGCACTGTCGGTTCTTCACGTGCTCTGTCGTGACGGGCTCGTGATCATCGCCGGCGCATTGCCCTCAGACTACGTGCTCGCGCCGTTGGCCGTGCACATCGCCCGCACGACACGAGGTGTGAGGCGGGTCGAGACGTACTTCACTCCGAGACCGGCCGCGGACACGGGCGACAGCGCGCTCACCGAGAAGATTCGGGGCGCGCTGGCCCGAGAGGGCACAGCGGGCGTGGTGGGAACGGATGTAGCTGTGGTGGCAGGCACGGCAGTGCTGGTGGGCACGGCGGACGACGAGGCTCACGCCGATCATCTCGTGGCCAGCGCAGGAGCGGTCGACGGCATAAAGAGCGTGAAGTCCTTCATACAGCTCAGGCCGTAGCGTCAGCGATGGAGCACAGTTCACCCACAACAGGAGAGACCCATGAAGAAGAAGATCACTAGTCCAAACGTTGCAGACCCGCCGCCGCAGACCTGGTCGAACTGCCTGGTGGTGGGCAACCAGGTCTACGTCGCCGGCATGGTGGCGCGCGGGTCGGAGGGCGCGGTCGGCGGCGACAGCATGTATGGGCAGGCCCAGGCCATTTTCGCCAAGATCAAACACCTCATGGAAGCCGCCGGCGGCACTATGAACGACATTGTGAAGGTGGTGATCTTCGTCACGGACATCAAGCGGCGTGAGGAGGTGTGGAAGGCGCGGAGGGAAGTGTTCACGGGGGACTTTCCCGTGTCGACGCTGGTGGAGGTGAAGGCGCTCGCGGCGCCGGAGTTCCTCGTCGAGATCGAGGCCGTGGGAATTCTGGGTGCGGGGAAGGCGTAGACGGTTCGCGTCACGCCCCCTCACCCGGCCCTCTCCCCCGAAGGGGGAGAGGGTCGAGTGGTTGAGACTTATCTGGAGCGGAGCTTGCGTGCGGCCTCGGCGCGCATCTGCTGCATCGCGCGGGTTTCCTGGTCGGAATAGCGTTCTTCCTGCCAGGGGTCGGCACGCATGTGATAGCCGTTGACCTCCCAGAAGCCGGGCGGGTTCACGTCGAGGAACTCGAAGCCGCGAAGCCACTTGGCGCTCTTCCAGAAGTAGAGCTTGGGCACCACGAGGCGCAGCGGCCCGCCGTGATCGGGCGCGAGCGGCTGGCCGTCGTGGGAGAGGGCGAGGATGACGTCGTCGTCCACGAGATCGGTCAGTGCCAGGTTCGTCGTGTAGCCGGGGTCGGCGTGGATCATGACGAACTTCGCCTCAGGCTTGAGGCGGACACGCTGCATGATCTCGCGGATGGGCACGCCTTCGAAGCGATTGTCGAGGCGTGACCAGCGCGTCACGCAGTGGATGTCGCAGAAGACCTCGCTTCGCGGCAAGGCGAGGAACTCCTCCCAGGTCCACGAGACCTCCTCTTCCACCAGCCCAAAGCAGCGGAAGGTCCAGGTCTTCGGGTTGAACTTCGGCGTGAGGCCGTAGGTCAGCACGGGCCACTTCGTGGTCAGCACCTGGCCGGGCGGGGTGCGCTTGGCCAGCTCGTCGGCGTTGGCGGTCATGTCGTCTCCTCGTTTCGATTCCAGCTGACGGTCGGCGCCTAGCATCCCACACCTAGCCCGCGAAGCGGTAGCCCTGGCCGTGGGCGGTGAGGATGTAGACGGGGTGCTCGGGGTCCTGCTCGAACTTCTGACGCAGGCGCAGCACGTGGGTGTCCACCGTGCGCGTGGTCGGAAACTGCTCGTAGCCCCACACCTCGTCGAGGAGGCGGTCGCGGGTGATCACCTCACCGCGATGCTCGACGAGATAGCGGAGAAGATCGAACTCCTTGCGCGTCAGCCGCACCTCGCGCCCCGCGCGAAAGGCCTGGCGGCCGCGGAGGCGGATCCGCACGTCGCCGAAAGCGAACTCCTCGAACTTCTGCCGTGGCCCGGGGCGACGAAGCACCGCGCGGATGCGGGCCAGGAGCTCGCGGAGGCCGAAGGGCTTGGTCACGTAGTCGTCGGCGCCCAGCTCGAGCCCGCGCACCCGATCGGCTTCTTCGCCGCGCGCGGTGAGCATGATCACGGGGATGTCCAGCCCCTTGGCGCGCAGCTCCTGGCAGAGATCCCAGCCGCTCATGTCTGGCATCATGACGTCGAGGATGAGGAGATCGGGCGCCTCGGACAGGGCGAGGGCGAGCCCGCGCCGGCCGTCGGTTGCCGAGAGCGTCTGGTAGCCCTCGAAGCGCAGGTTATCCTCGAGCCCGCGCACCATCTCCGGCTCGTCGTCGACGATCAGGATGCGTGGCATGCGCCTCCCCCCACCTAACCCTCTCCCCGGAGGGGAGATGAGATGGGAGCGATGGGCAGGGAAAGGGAGAAGCGGCTGCCCTGCTCCGGCCGGCTCTCGACGCCCACCCGGCCCCCGTGGGCCTCAACGATGTGCTTGACCAGGGCCAGCCCCACGCCGCTGCCCCGCGTGCGCTGCGTCTCGCTCCGCCCGATGCGATAGAACTTCTCGAAGATTCGCTCGAGCTCCGCGGCCGGTATGCCGATCCCCTCGTCGGCGACCTCGATCACGACCCAGGTCCCCTCCTGCCGTGCGCTCACCTCAAGCCGTCGGCGCTCCGTCGAGTACTTCAGCGCGTTGTCGACGAGGTTGGCCAGGGCTTGCTTGATCGCCTCGGGGTCCATCAGGACTTCGGGCAAGTCGGGCGCCACCGTCACGTCCAGCTTGAAGGCGCGCTGGGCGAGCGGATAGCGGAAGGCGTCCAGCACCTCGTGGATGAGCGGCTCGACCGGATGCGCGCCGATGTCGTAGCGCTGGCCGCCGCCCTCGATGCGCGAGAAATCCAGCACGTTGTCGATGAGCCGGGTGAGCCGCTCGCTCTCGCGCGTGATGATCGAGTAGTACTCCCGACGCGTCACCTCGTCGGGCACGCGACCCAGCTCGAGCGTCTCGCCGAACATGCGGATGAGGGACAGCGGGGTCTTGAGGTCGTGGGAGACGTTGGCGACGAAGTCGGACTTGAGGCGCGCCATCTCCGTCTCGCGCTGGAGGAGCCGGTAGGTCGCGAAGAGCCCGAGGGCGATGACGAGGAGCAGGAGCGCGAAGGCGGTGGTGAAGAGCATGGCCTGGCGCCGGACGTCGCCGCGAGAGGAGACGCCCGGCGGTTGGTAGAGCGCCACGCGCCAGGTCGGCAACGCCTCCCCGAAGGCCACCGTCAGCACGCGCGTGGCCTGCTCGATTGGTCGTGACGTATAGAGGAGGTCTCCCTGCGCGTCCAGCACGGCGAGCACACTCGGCCCCTCGAGGCCGCCGAGCGTCTTGGCGAGCACATCGCGCTTCACTGCCTCCACGCTGCGCCCGAGCACGGCCAGCACGGGACCGTCGGCACCGGGAATGACCGCGGCGAGGACGACCTGGTCGCCGACCAACAGGTGACGCCGGCCGCCACGCTCCCACAGCCCCTCCGGGATCTCGCCCGCCAGCGCGGGCGCACTCGCACCGGGAGGATAGAGGACGCGGCCCTGACGATCGACGAGGGTGAGGCTCGCGAAGATGGCGTTCTTCTTCCTCCACTCATCCAGCGCCTCCGGGCGCAGCGTCGGCTCCATGAGGATGGCCTGGAGGCTCGACAGGCATTCCTCCTCGGCCTTGAGGATGGCCATCTCCACCTTCTCGGCCGCCATGGTCACCATGTCGCGCGACTGCTCGCGAAAGAGGAGCTCGGCGGAGGCCTGCCACTGGCGCAGGGAGACGTAGCCGAGCACGGCCAGGATGACGGTGGCCGCCACCACCGCGCCGAAGGTGAGGAGGCGGGCCCGGCTCATTGCTCCGCGAGGAGCTTCCTGATCAATGCCTCGGTTTCCTCGTAGTCCCCCTCGCCGATGTGGGTGTAGCGGACGATCCCCTTCTTGTCGATGACGACGAGGGCGGGCCAGTAGCGATTGCCAAAGCGCTTCCAGATGACGAAGTCGTTGTCCTGGACCACGGGGTACGCCACCTTGAGGTCCCGGGTCGCCTTCACGACTTTGTCATACGGGCGCTCCCACGTGAACTCGGGAGCATGGACGCCGACGATGGTGAGTCCGCTCTTCTCGTACTTCTCGTGCCAGTCCCGCAACTGCGGGATCACGTTCTTGCAGTTGTATCAGCCGTAAGTCCAGAATTCCACGACGACCACCCGCCCGTGGAGCTTCTCCATGGTCAGCGGCTCGCTGTTGATCCACGGCCCTCCGGTGATCTCGGGCGCCGGCTGCCCCACCCGCGTGGTCACCGCCTGCCCGGCCAGGGGCGCCATCACCATGGCCAGCATGCTCCCCATCCCCACCACTGTGAGCCATCGCTTGAGTGTGTTCATGGCCGTGAGCCTATCGCCTCCTCCGTGGGCACGTGTCACGCTTCTGTGAATTCTACGCTCGCACGCCAGGATAGAGGTTGGTTCGCTTCCTCCCAGCCCCTATAATGAGAGCGGCGGGCGGAGGGGCATGGGCCCTTCCGGCAACACGGACGCCGACGAGCAACGCACCAACAGGAAAGGCATTGGATGAGTGATGACAGGAAGCTGGCGATGTTCATGGACTTCGAGAACATCGTCCGTGGGGTGAAGGAAGCGCAGTACAAGCAGTTCGAGATCAAGCTGGTGCTGGAACGGCTCGTGGAGAAGGGCAAGATCATGGTGAAGCGAGCCTACGCGGACTGGAACCGCTACGCCGAGTACAAGCGTCCCTTCCACGAGCACGCCATCGAGCTGATCGACGTTCCCCAGAGCCGGTACAGCGGGAAGAACTCCGCGGACATCCGCATGGTGGTGGACGCCATGGATCTCGCCTACGCCAAGCAGCATGTGGACAGTTTTGCCCTGGTGTCCGGCGACTCGGACTTCTCGCCGCTCGTGTCCAAGCTGCGGGAGAACGACCGCTACGTGATCGGGCTCGGCGTGAAGTCGTCGTCGTCGGAGCTCCTCGTGGGCAACTGCGACGAGTTCATCTTCTACGAGGACTTGATCCGCGAATCGAAGAAGACCACCGCGCTGCGCGGCCTGCCCGAGAAGAAGATGGAGGCGATGCAGCAGCTCATCGAGGCGATCCAGGCGCTCCAGCGCGAGAACAAGGACACGCTGTGGGGCTCCATGGTGAAGCAAACCATGCAGCGCAAGAACCCCGCCTTCAACGAGTCGTACTACGGCTACTCGACCTTCTCGAAGCTCCTGGAAGAGGCGGCCAAGCAGCGCATCGTCACCCTGGAGCGCGACGCCCGCAGCGGCACCTACATCATCACGTCGCTCGAAGAGGGCAAGGCCGCCTAAGTCCTCCCATCCCCTCGCCCCCAGAGGGGGAGAGGGCCAGGGTGAGGGGGTCTATGGTCGCTTCGTGATGACGACGACCTTGCCGCTGTCGCTGATGAGCGCCGTCATGATCCAGCTCACGATGCTCACGACGATGGCGCCCAGGAAGGCCGACCAGAATCCCGCCACGTAGAAGCCCTTGACGAGCGAGGCGACCAGCCAGAAGCAGAGCGCGTTGAGGACGAGCAGGAAGAACCCCAGGGTGACGAGGGTGATGGGCAGCGTGAGGATGATCAGCACGGGCCGGACCACCGCGTTCACCAGGCCGAGGAGCAGCCCGCCCACCAAGGCGGGGACCAGCCCATCCACGTGAATACCCGGCAGGATCGAGGCCGCGAGCATGATGGCGAGCGCGTTCACGACCACGCGGAGCAGGAAGCCCATCGTCGCCTCCGTTTCCTGAACGGTGAGAGGCCCGTCGTATACTGACGGCGCCGTGCCGAGATCTCATTATATGCGCCTGTGGCTGGCCCTTCTGCTCGTCCCCTGGCTGGGGGGCGCCGCGTGGGCCGCCGAACCTCCGACCCTCACCATCGATCCCGCTCTCGCGCGCGGGCCCGTGGACGCGCCGGTCATCATCATCGAGTTCGCCGACTTCCAGTGCCCGTCCTGCAAGCGGGCGCGAGCGCCCCTGGAGGAGGCCCTGAGGGAGTTCGACGGCAAGATCCGGCTCGTCCACAAGGACTTCCCCGTGCCCACCCACAAGGGCGCCCTCCCCGCCGCGGAGGCGGCGCGCTGCGCCGCGGCTCAGGGCGCGTTCTGGCCGTATCACGATCTGCTCTATCTCTCGGTGCCGGACTTCTCGCGCAACGATCTGGTCGGCTACGCGGCGCGCTTGAGCCTCGATCGCGAACGCTTCGCCGCCTGCCTCGACACGCATCAGTTCCGCCAGGACATCGAGGCCGACGTCATGGAAGGCCGGGCCCTCAAGCTGCGGGGCACGCCGACCTTTCTCGTGAATGGCCGGCCCCTCGAAGGCGCGCAGCCCATCGAGGCCTTTCGCGACGCCATCCGCAACGCGCTCAGGAAGGCGAGCGCGCCCTAGCCCACCAAGGAGATGCCTCATGCCCACCGCGCCCGTGAGCTTCTTTGCCGACACCGAGAAGGCCCCATGGGTCGAGCGACGCCCCGGCATCTTCTGGAAGACGCTGTGGGAGGATGCGGACGGCAGGCACAAGGCAGTGCTCATGCGCTACTCGCCCGGCTCCACGGTGCCGCGGCATCGGCACATCGGCGACGAGCAGATCTGGGTGATCGAAGGCTCCGTGGCCGACGACGCCGGCGTGTGCGTCGCGGGCAATTACGCGCGTCGGCCGCCGGGCTGCGTGCACACGGTGACGAGCCCCGACGGCGCCCTCGTTTTCGCGGTGATCTCCGGTCCCACGGAAGCGCTGTAGCGTTCGGAAAATTCTTGCGGCGTCTTTTCGTCTCCGGTAAGGTGGGCTGCGGCTTGTCCGGCCCGCGGAAAGGCTGTGCGGCAACGCCGCCGCGGATTCCAACGAGGCTCTGATGATCACGACCGAGCAGTTCTGGCTGTGCATCGGATTTCTGGGGCAGGGCTTCTTCTTCAGCCGCTTCCTCGTGCAGTGGATCGCCTCCGAGCGCAAGAGGGAGAGCGTCATTCCCATCTCCTTCTGGTTCTTCTCCATCGGCGGCGGTTGCGTCCTGCTCATCTATGCGATTCACCGCGCCGATCCCGTGTTCATCATGGGTCAGGGCGCGGGATTGTTCGTCTACCTTCGCAATCTCTACCTCATCCGGCGCAAGCAGCGCCGGCTAGCCCAGGCCGGGGCGTAGTCGCCGCCGGCGAAAGGACATCTCCATGAGCCCGGCCAACGGCGATCCGATCAAGTGGGCCATTCCCCAGACGCGCGAGATCCTGATGATCCCCGGTCCCACGGAGCTGCCCTTCCCCGTCATCCAGACGCTGAACCAGCCGCCCATCATCCACTACGATCAGAACTTCGATCTCGAGGTGCTGGAGCCCGTCAACCTCGCCCTCAAAAAGGTCTTCCAGACCACGGCCGGCGAGGTCATCACCATGCCCGGATCCGGCAAGACCGCGCTGGAGTCGAGCGCGCTCTCGATGGTGGAGCCCGGCGATCGCGTGCTCGTCATCGTCGCCGGCCGCTTCGGCATCCTCATGCGTGAGGTGATGGAGCGCATCGGCGCCGAGGTCACGGAGTTCAGCGTGGAGTTCGGCCAGCCCATCGATCTCGCCAAGCTCGAGAAGGAGGTTGGCCGCGTCAAGCCGAAGCTCGTGACCATGGTCCACAACGAGACCTCCACGGGCACGACCTATCCCGCGAAGGAGGTCGGCAAGATCGTCAAGGGTCACGGTGCCCTCTTCCTCTTGGATACCGTCTCCTCCCTCGCCGGCATCGACGTGCGGACCGACGAGTGGGGAGTGGACCTGAACATGACGGGCTCGCAGAAGTGCCTCGCCGCTCCGCTCGGCATGGCCCTGATCGGCGTCACTCCGCCCGGGTGGGAAGCGATGGAGCGACGGAAGAAGAAGGCCTCCTCGTGGGTCTACGATCTCCTCCGCTGGCGCGACTCGTGGATCCCCGCCTCGCGGGGCGGGAAGGTGCCGGACGGCGCGCCGCGCTCGCAGCCGATCTCCATGCCGAGCCATCTCACCCAGGCTCTCGGCACCGCGGTGCGGCTGGTCCTCGAGGAAGGGCTGGAGGCGCGATTCCGGCGGCACGCGGTGGCCGCCCGCGCGTTCCGGGCCGGGCTCGACGCCATGCGCCTCGAGATGTTCGCCGACTCGTCGGTGCTGTCCGACACCGTGTCCTGCATCAAGACCCCGACCGGCATCGATCCCGCCGCCATCGTGAAGCACATGCGGGAGAACTACGGCATCCTCATCGGCACCGGTCTCGACAAGATGCGCACCTCCACGCTCCGCGTGGGACACATGGGGATCACGGCGAGCCCGCTCTACATCCTGCCCACCCTCTCCGCGCTCGAGATGACCCTGCGGGATCTCGGCTACAAGTGCGAGGCGGGGGCGGGAGTGTCGGCCGCCCAGGCCATCTTTTCCGCCGCGCAGGGATGATCTCGGTCCCCGACGATTTCCCGTCGGTGTTCGAGGGCACCCCTGCCCACGAGCAGGCGAAGAAGCTCGGTGACGTCGCCGTGTTCACGGAGCGTGGCGCCGATCAGGAGCAGGAGCTGATCCGGCGCATCGGCCGGGCCACCGTCGCCATTAACATCCGCGCGCACGCCCGCTTCACCGACGGCGTGTTCGCCGCCTGCCCCGCCCTCAAGATGGTGTCCATCTGGGGCACGGGCACCGACAACTTCGATCTGAACGCTGCCGGCATGCGCGGCGTCACCATCTGCAACACGCCCGGGGTCAACGCCTTCGCAGTGGCCGAGCACACGCTCACCCTCATGCTGGCCGTGGGCCGCAAGGTCGTCGCCCTCGACGCGGAGATGCGAAAGAACAAGTGGCCGCGCGAGCTCCTCACCCAGATGCTCGGGAAGACGCTGGGCGTGTTCGGGATGGGAGCCATCGGCGCGCGCGTGGCCGCTCTCGGCAAGGCCATCGGCATGAACGTGCTGGGTTGGTCGGCCACGGGCGATCCCGCCCGCATCCGGGCTGCCGGGGCCACTCCCGCCACCAAGGAGGAGATCCTGTCGCGCGCCGATGTCATCAGCCTCAACGTTCGGCTGAGTCCGGAGACACGCGGCTTCATCGGACGCAAGGAGCTCGCGCAGATGAAGCCGACGGCCATCCTGATCAACACGGGCCGGGGAGCGCTCGTGGAAAAGGACGCCCTCATCGCGGCCCTGAGCGAGCGCAAGATCATGGGCGCGGGCCTCGACGTGTTCCACCAGGAGCCGCTGGCCCCCGACGACCCCATCCTCGCCCTGCCCAACGTGATCCTCTCACCGCACAACGCCGGCCAGACACCCGAGGTCATCCGCGACGGACTGCTGCGCGCGGTGGAGAACGTGGAGCACTTCCTCCACGGCAAACCGCGCGACATGGTCGTCGCCCCCGTTCGCTGAGCCGTCGCG
>Ga0209684_1000168_pt1 | contig 12067 bp, 11 predicted proteins | sample PanSoiPlot6MoBio_FD_188322 | JGI IMG/M metagenome (GOLD analysis project Ga0209684, IMG submission 188322) | Tropical forest soil microbial communities from Panama analyzed to predict greenhouse gas emissions - Panama Soil Plot 6 MoBio (SPAdes)... | ecosystem: Environmental > Terrestrial > Soil...
CCACCCTCGGTTATGGTTTGGCAGCCTTCACGAAACCACTGTTCCCCCTGGCGCCCTCCGTGGCCTGGATAGTGACAGCACGGTTCATTGATCGTATCGGCAAGGGCATTCGGGGCGCGCCTCGGGATGCTCTGGTTGGTGATATCGCGCCGCTCCACCTCAGGGGCGCTTGCTACGGCCTGCGCCAATCGCTCGATACCGTCGGCGCATTTGCCGGGCCTCTCGTGGCAACCATTCTCATGGCGCTCACGTTGAACAGCTTTCGCACAGTGTTCTGGATCGCGGTGGTTCCTGCGTTTGTGGCACTGGCGTTCATGGTATTCGTGAAGGAGGCTGAGAATGTTCAGCCGGCAGGGAAGGCTCGATCACCTATTCGCGGCGCAGATTTCTGGCAGCTCGGGGTCGCGTACTGGTGGTTAGTGTTGATCGCGGCCGTGCTCACGCTTGCACGCTTCAGCGAAGCATTTCTAGTGCTTCGTGCTCAGAACATCGGCGTGGCCGTCGCTCTCGTGCCGCTTGTGATGGTGGTGATGAACTTGGCGTACGCCGCCTCCGCCTATCCGGCCGGTTATTTTTCTGACCGGATGGGGCGGCGACTTGTACTGGCAGCTGGCTTTGGGGTCTTGATTGGAAGCGATTTCGTGCTCGCTCTCGCCACTGGTGTCTGGCAGGTGATGGGTGGCGTAGTGCTGTGGGGGCTTCATATGGGGTTGACACAAGGTTTGCTCGCCGCATTAGTGGCCGACACGACTCCGTCACACCTTCGAGGCACCGCTTTCGGCGTGTTCAATCTCGCGAGCGGCGTTGCCATGCTAATCGCCAGCTTTCTGGCCGGGTGGCTGTGGGATCACTATGGGCCGCAGGCAACCTTCTACGCCGGAGCCGGTTTCACGACGCTGGCTCTGATCGGCATCGTGTTCGGCCGCCCAAGTGGTCGCGGCACGGAATGAATTAAAGAATCGCCGTCGTAGGGAGGCACGCTAGCAAAGGTATGTCGTTTCGAGTTTTTATTGAATTGAACCGAAGCCGTAACCCCGTTTAGAAGGAAAAAGAAATGAACCAAACGGAGAATGAAATTGAGAGTTTCAGCAGAAATGAGCTAACCGAGAGAAGATCTTTTCTGGCGACGGGTGCTTTGACGATAGCGAGTCTTATACTCGGCCCCTTGTTCGACCGTGGCACGTTCGGCGCCGCGCATCGTTACAAGCTCGCGCCGGAGTCGATTCTGCCTGCTGATATTCGCAAGGCGCCCGATGAAGTGCGGGAGGCCTATCGATTTGCAATAGCCAATAGGGATACTCTTCGCTATATCCCTTGCTACTGTGGTTGCGGGGAACAAGGCCACACGAGCAATGCGTCTTGTTACTTTCAGGACAACTCGACGCCGGAAAAGCCGGTATTCGACCGAATGAGTCTCAGCTGAAGCGTCTGCATCGGCATCACGCGTGACGTGATGAAGATGATGGACCAAGGAAAGAGTCTCAAGGAAATGCGAGCGGAGATTGAAAAGACATATAGTAAATATGGACCTCCGACGCCGACGCCTCCGGTTCCTTGAGCTAGCATCAGAAGTGAAGTGAGCGAAAATGATTGATCCGGTTTGCGGCATGGACGTTGAGCCGAGCAACGCTGCGGGCAGCCACGTCCGCAACGGGCAGACCTATTTTTTCTGCAACCATCACAGTCTTCAGAAATTCAAGGAAGAACGGTCATGTGCACACGTTTTTTGCGGGTTTTGCCTCTGGTCTATTCGTGTTCTAACGGTTTTTAGCTTTATAGATAGACGTGAGATTTATTAGGGTTGATAACTTTCAGGAGGTAACTTCATGAGGTGGAAATGGCTTTTGGTAGCAATATTTCTTTCCCTACATTACAGCGCCTGGGCAGGTGAGGCATCTCCCTACGTGGGACAGGAAAGGCGAGAGATAAAGGCGCTTTCAAAAGAGGAAGTTGGTGGCTATCTTTCAGGAGACGGGATGGGCTTTGCCAAAGCGGCGGAACTAAATCATTACCCCGGTCCCAAGCATGTACTGCTGTTGGCAGAGCGACTGCAGCTTTCCGACGAGCAGCGCGCAAGAACAGAGACAATCTTTCAGAAGATGAACGATCAAGCGGTCAGCCTCGGCAAACAACTTGTGGAAAAGGAGCGACTATTAGACGCACGGTTTGCCGCAGCGAATATTTCGAGCAATGAGTTAGAACAACTTGTAATCGAAATCTCGGTGATTCAAGGCCAAATTCGTGCTGCGCATCTACAGGCGCACATTGCCGAGAGAGCCGTGTTAACGGCAGATCAGCTCGTGCTTTATGACGCGCTCAGGGGATACGAGATCTCCGGAGCTCATGGTCAACATAACGGTCATTGAGATTTTACGTTAAGCTTAAAAGATGATTGATCCAATTTGCGGCATGGATGTAGAGCCGAGCACGGCTGCGGGAAAGCACGCGCATAACGGGCAGACTTATTATTTTTGCAGCCAGCATTGTCTGGCGAAATTCAAAGAAGATCGAGAAAAATTCCTCAAGTCCCGCACCGATGAGCAGCATCATGGCCGCGTGCATCTGGAATCGGAGCACCCCCATCCTGGCCCTTCGCTAACCTCAGGGCAGGCTCTTCCCCCGTCGAGGGGGAAGGAAGAAACTGGGAGAAGCGCGCTCAGAGACTTAACGGTCGAACGCGAGGCAGAGCATGTCGCCTACGTTTGTCCTATGGATCCCGAGGTGCGCGAGTCCAAGCCCGGCGCTTGTCCCAAGTGCGGTATGGCCCTGGAACCGGCTTCTCCGTCCGCGCCGGTTGTGAAGACTGAATACGTCTGCCCGATGCATCCGGAGATTATCCGTGATGAACCTGGTTCGTGCCCCATCTGCGGGATGGCGCTCGAGCCCAGGGCCGTTACCTTGGAAGCGGAAGCGAATCCTGAGCTCGTCAACATGACTCGTCGGTTCTGGGTTGGCGTGGTCTTGAGCGCGCCGATTGTCTTTCTCGCCATGTCCGACTTGATTCCGGGACAGGAAATTCAGCGTAATTTTTCTCCTCACGTGTTGAATTGGTTCCAACTGGTGCTTGCCACTCCAGTGGTTCTCTGGGGAGGTTGGCCGTTCTTCCAACGCTGTTGGGTGTCCATCGTCAACCGCAGCCCCAATATGTTTACTCTGATCGCTATCGGTGTTGGCACTGCCTTTGTTTACAGCGTAGCTGCTACGCTTTTCCCCGAAGCGTTTCCCGAGGCGTTCCGCGGGCACAGTGGCGAAGTGGGAGTTTACTTTGACGCTGCCGCGGTGATCACAACACTGGTGCTGATGGGACAGGTGCTGGAGCTGCGCGCCCGCAGCCGAACGAGTAGCGCGATCAAAGCTTTGCTGGGTCTCGCTCCCAAAACCGCTCGTCTGCTGCGCGACGACGGTAGCGAAACAGACGTACCTCTGGACCAGGTGAAGCCCGGCGATCGCCTTCGAGTTCGGCCCGGAGAAAAAGTTCCCGTGGATGGAATCGTTCTCGAGGGATCGACTTCTGTGGATGAGTCGATGATTACGGGCGAGCCGATTCCGATGGAAAAAACCGAAGGGAGCAAAGTCACGGGCGGCACCGTGAACGGCACCGGGAGCTTTGTAATGCGTGCCGAGCGCGTCGGAAGCGATACGCTGCTCGCGCAAATTGTCCGCATGGTCGCCGAAGCGCAGCGTAGCCGCGCTCCGATCCAGAAATTAGCGGACATTGTTGCCTCGTACTTTGTGCCGGCTGTTGTGTTGACCGCAGTGCTGACTTTCATCATTTGGAGTCTGATCGGTCCGGAGCCGCGCATGGCTTATGCGCTCCTCAACGCAGTGGCCGTGCTGATCATCGCCTGTCCCTGTGCGCTGGGTTTGGCAACTCCGATGTCGATCATGGTAGGTACGGGCCGCGGCGCGAGCGCCGGCGTGCTGATTAAGAATGCCGAAGCGTTGGAGGTTTTGGAAAAGATCGACACGTTGGTGGTCGATAAGACCGGAACACTCACTGAAGGCAAACCTCGGTTGGTCTCCGTGGTCTCGCGAGGACTAAGCGAGAGCGAAATTTTATATCGCGCGGCGAGTCTGGAGCGTGGTAGCGAGCATCCGTTGGCTGCGGCGATTGTACATGGCGCCGAAGAGAGGGGAGTGAAGCCTGGGGATGCCCGGGAGTTTCGCTCCATCACGGGAAAGGGTGTAGTGGGCTCGGTTGACGGAAAGCGTGTTGCGCTGGGCAGCCGGAAACTCTTGGAGGAATTGCATGTCAATCCCGGTGATTTGTCGGCTCAATCAGAGGACCTTAGAAAAGACGGCCAGACAGTCATGTATGTCGTCGTCGAAGGAGCCCTCGCTGGACTGATTAGCGTCGCCGATCCCGTAAAGTCAACCACTCCTGAAGCGATCCAGATACTTCATGATGATGGCATAAGAATTGTGATGTTGACGGGTGATAATCGCACGACGGCGGAAGCCGTCGCAAAAAAGCTCGGCATCGATGACGTTCAAGCCGAAGTGCTGCCCGAGCAAAAGGGAGAAGTGGTGAAGCGGTTGCAGGCGGAGGGGCGAATGGTAGCGATGGCGGGCGACGGAATCAACGACGCGCCGGCGCTGGCACAAGCCCACGTGGGCATCGCGATGGGCACGGGCACCGACGTCGCGATCGAGAGCGCCGGGGTGACGCTGGTCAAAGGCGACTTGCGCGGCATTGTCAAAGCGCGTCGCCTCAGCCGCGGAACGATGCGCAACATCCGCCAGAATCTTTTCTTCGCTTTCGTCTATAACGTGCTCGGCATCCCCATTGCCGCCGGAGTCCTTTATCCATTTTCAGGCGTGCTCCTAAGTCCCATCATTGCCAGCGTCGCCATGACGTTCAGCTCGGTATCGGTGATTAGTAATGCATTGAGACTTAACAAGTTGCAGCTCTGATTTCAGATAGGCTAAAAATGATGTCGTGAGCGTACATTCTGACATTACCAACTACGTCTCGCGCGTGGCTGATTATTTCAGTTCAACCCTTGGGGCAGTGCTCGTCGAAGCCTACAAACTGGGCAGCCTGGCCCATGGCGGTTTCAGCAACATCTACAGCGACATCGATGTTGGGTTGCTGCTGAATTCCGATCAGCCGCCGAAGCGTATGAGCGAGCTGATCGCAGAGGCAAAATTGTTGGACGCTGAGTACGGCAAGAAACTCTCTGTCTTTTGGGGCAACCCGGAATTTAGATGGGGACGGTTGCCTAACTTGGACCGCCTCGATTTATTGGATCATGGCGTGCCGCTGCTCACCGGACACAAGCCGAAGTTTCCCCGGCCAACTAAAGACGAAATTCGCGAGGAGCTTTTGCGCAGCATCGAAAAAAGTTGGAAACCCAGATTGCCCGAGCTAAACGGCTTGACCGAGTTAGCGCTGGAAAATCGTAAGCCCTACATTCGAGCCATTCTCTACGCCGCGCGGCTGATTTACAGCTGGGATAACTTGGCGATGGACTCCAACGATCACGCCGTCGAATATCTCCACCAAGTCCAACCGTCCGGACTCGATCTCAAACCCATCGATATGGCGCTCGCCTGCCGCCAAGAAAAATGCACTGCGGATGATGTGTTTGCTCTTCACACCGATCTCAACCGTCAGTGCGAAAGCGCGATCAGTTACATCTCGGGTGCGTGATAGGGCTACAGACGCCCCTGAATCTAAGGGCTCATCCCGCAAACGCGGCGCTGAACAGCATGTTCGGACTTCACAAGCATAAACTGAGAGCAACGGGTAAACGTGAGTCTCAGTTAAATCTTATAGAAGTTCTTCGCGTTATCTCCCAGGATCATGGATTTATGTTTATCATGGATATCTTTTCGCTCTAGGATCTCATTGATCTCGTGCAAGGCATCTTCCATCGGGATTTCGTGCGGAAAATCGGAAGCGAACATGCATGCTTGCGGCCCGATCCGTGAAATGACATAAGACAGCGCGCTCTCATTCCCCTCGCAGCCAACGAAAAACCTACCGCTGGTAAAGTAATCCAGAATTGGCTTCTCGCAACGAAGTTCGCCATACTCCCGCTCGCGTTCTAACCTGTCGATGACCAACGGAATCCAGCTTGTCCCGCCTTCGAGGAACCCAACCCGTAGTTTTGGGAATGCGTCCCAAACACCGTCTTGAATCATTCCGGTCATGGCAATCGCCAGGGGGAATGGCATACCTAAGGCGCGTGTTCCCGGAAATCGCGTGAAGGTATCGAACCCTAGGTCACGGTACCAACCGCCATGAATACCTATGGGACAATCCAATTTTTGGGCTTCCTCGTAAACCGGCCAAAACTCTTTTGCGCTTAGGTGTTTTCTTAAACCGTTTGACGGAATATAAGCCCCAACCATTCCAAGCTCTTTGAGCGCGCGCCTGAGCTCGATCACAGCGCTAGATACATCCTGCATGGGAATTAGGGCGACCGCTTTGAACTGCGAGCTTTTCTTTAAGTATTCATCGAAAACATAGTTGTTCCAGGCTCGGCTGTACACGACTGCCCACTCAGGGTTAATCACGAAACCGTGCGCGAGACCTGCCGTGGGGTAAAGAACAGTAAATTCCAATCCGGTCTTCTCGAGATACTCCAGCCAATGCTCAGGACCCACTGCCTCATTAAAAATGCCTTTCCGGCGTATTCTCGGAGTATGAAAGTCATCACCTGTCGGCAGCAAACGCCTCGGAATGACCGGCTCGGCGCTCCTCCAAGGTTCTTCGAGATACTTGATCAAGTCTTCCGCCTTTTCCATGATGTGACCGTCGGCGTCAACATATCCTTTAGACATCACGTGGCTCCTTTCGATTGTTCAAAACTTTCGGTCGTTTACCGGTACAGTTGGTCGATAAATCCTGACCGGTCCAATTCCTCCAATAAACTGGTGTCAAGGAAATTATCGATGTTAGGTATCGGCGAAATGTTTCGTTGTTTCGCAATCAGCTCAACGGCAAGCTTGAGACCCTTGCGATTCGGATAGGGTTTTTTCTCTAACTCGTCTGAAGCGATAGTTTCGTCATAAGTGTCGATAAGAACGTCTCTGTTGTTTTCCAAATCCATTCTCAAATACTTGGCCATGAGCTTTACGGTTGCCTCTTTGTTCGTTTTGATGTCTCGTATCGCTTCTAAATAAGCTTGCATGAAGCCGCGCGCGTTGGCGCGATTTTTCGCGATATAATCGCGCGATGCCACAAGCCCTATCTGCGGGAACGCAATGCGCATTTTAGAAATGTCTAAAAGCACCTTGAGACCCGCTTTTTTGGCAGCGCTGGAAAAGGGCGGTGACATGATCGTCGCTTGAACGCGGCGACTGTTAAGAGCAGCGAAGCGCTCTGGCTGAGTTCCCAGCTGAACAATCGTTACATCCCTGTTCGCATCCAGGCCGGCTTGTTTTAGCGCTATCCTCAGTGCAGCGTCGGCGTTTGAACCGAAACGGCTGATTGCTATCGTTGCGTTTCTGAGTCCGTCCTTGCCGGAAAGAGACGGCAGCCCGACTAGCCTGTAAGGAAAATAATTAACGTGCGCCGCCAGCAATACGTGATCCGCGCCCTGCATTGCGCCCTGTAGAAACGCGGTCCCAATAGCAGCAAAGTTGAAGCCGCCCGATAACATGGCTTGGGCCAAGACCGTACCGCCCCCGGTCGTAATAATATCGACGTCGACATTGTATTTCTGGTAAAGCCGGTAATCCTTCGCATACCAGAAAGGAATATAATCGAAGCTAACACCGGAAACCCCCAAATAGGTTTTTGCCGCCGCGCTCGCAGGAACGAATGGCACAATCAGCATGAAAAGAACTACAGCGACCCGTATGGCACGCAGGTTCGGCATAGACGCTCCGCTTCCGATATAGCTTAATCAAAAGTTGTCGAAACTTTTCGCTCCACCTAGTCGATTCACCTATTCGACCAGGCGATGACTGTCAAGCAAACATCGCGGCGGGAAGGAAGTCTTCATTGGCTATTGTTCTGTAACCAAGGGCTTGTTCATCCTTCGATATAGAGTATAGGATAGGGTTAGAGGACAAGATCACGGATCACGCCCTCGCAAAACAACCAAATAGCCATCGGTTTGTTTTGGATTAGCAATAAAGCCGCGAAATGAGTAGCTCGTTTTGCGGCGATAGGTCGAACCGGGAGGTGTTTATGGCGGCCATTGCTCCACCTCTGGCAATCATTATTATAATTGCTCTGATTTTTTACCTTGCCAAGAGGAGCGCTTACAAAAAGAAGTAAGATATCGCACGCAAAATGCGTCCTTGAATCATGAGAGTTTACTGACACCAACTAAACTGCGGCAGGTTTCTCTTAACCAGCTCTCAGCTCGTGCTCCAAGGGTGTTGGATCACTGGTCTCCGCGGCATAAAAAGGAGGCAGCTTACATCCAGCCAGGCAGATCCCGTATGGGCATAAAAAGATCCTCCTTTATTGCTCGAAGGTCTCTGATGCACGGGGCCTGATGACTTCATCTCCTTATGTCAATGGCAAAGCCATGAGATGCAAGGGCGGGAGGAAAAGTAAACCGGAGGGGACAGCGTACGTTTCCGTTGTTCGGTCAGCAAGGGCAATAAGCAGGGGGTCCGACTTTTACGTCGCGACTCTTTTTTCTCTGGACGCCAACAGCCGACACGCGTCGACAAGTCAATGCGACCCAAGAAAATTCCGTTTCACTGTTTCGCAATTCCGAACATACGAGAGTAGATCACGCAGACCGCAACGCAAGCGGTTGTAGCACCGAGCAGCTTGCCTAGCTTCATCTGGAACCGTAACCCCTCTCGGGCAACTGACGTTGCTGTCGGTCTCTTTTGGCTCCTTCCTCTGTTGGTAACGGTAAGGCCAAGCTTGCGGGCCGTTTCAGCGCACGCGGCGCATACCTTCATGTGGATCACGTCGCTTGAAACAACATACGTGGCTTCGTCGCCACTTACGCACCTTTCGCACATGACAGCGTCGTGCCGCTTGCCTCTAATCCTTTCAAGAATTCTCATAAATCACTTTAAATTCCTGTTGTTACTTTACCAGACTTAAAAGCCTTATCAAGTCATAGATGGGCCATGCTACCTACGGCGAGACGGATCGGAAAAGGGGAATTAAAGGGGGTCCTTTCACATGGCGCTCACGCGCGTACGATTTTACCGAGCTCATCACCGCGACCAGGCCAGCGTCATACCTTCTAGCTCAGAGATGAAAGCCTCGAAGAATCTAAGTGCGGCTAAGAAGCCGACGGTTTAAGCCGTTCAAGCCGTTCAAACTGTTCAAGTCGTTGAAAGCTTTGAGCGCAAATGCCTCTGATCCGGATGTGCTCGCACAGGAAATCATCGCAGACCTCAAAGCCGCGCTTGAACAATGCCGCGAAATCGCCGTCGACTTGGGTGCCGACGTGCTGAAAGATCGGAATGATCGACAGACGAGCGATGGTTTGCCATTGTCCTCGCTAACTCGCCGGTTCTCTGTTCAATTGCTTTGCCTCTCGTTTTGATAGCACCGGTGCGTCTTTTAGCTAAGTCCTGAGGTGAACTAGAACGTCTTGACAGACTTTTCCCATGTGATATTTGTCCCCTCGTAACAAGCCTCCCCCATCATTGAGAAAGGCTTCTGTTGTGATCTGAGGCCGACGAAGGAACGCAAAACGTTTCTTGGAGGGGGAAAATGACGAGAAGAGTCTAGGGCCAGCCGCTCCAGCGAGTTTTATCGCTAGGGTCAGCTGGTCTTTTTTCCTCGCTAAAAACCAGAACCAAACACCGTAGTCCGTCGAATTGGGCCCCAAGTCAATCCGGTGCATTAGCGATGCATCTGGGTTTTCGCGTTGCTCACGAGTGAAAGAAAGTGTCAATTAATTCAAAAGGAGGTGCTTTATGGTTAAGGGAGTTATTTTAGTCGATTGGACAGATCAAGGCCGACGCACAATCAAAGACTCGCCTGATAGAGCCGAGGCGGCCAAAGCGGAGGCGACGAAACTGGGCGTTCAGGTAAAAGACCTCTTCTATACGCCTGGTGGACCGCATGATGCTGCAATTGTCATCGAAGCAGAGGGTCCCGAGCCTATCAACAAGCTCATGTCGAGCGTCCAGTCGTTAGGCAACGTAAAAATGAAATTTATCCGGGCATTCTCAATCGAGGAGATGCGGAAGATGGTCTAGTGGCTTCATACGCATGATGCCGACAAGGGTGGCGGTGTATCAAAGCCGCCGAGAAAAAGGGATGCGATCTCATTACGATGGCATCCCATGGCAGAAGGGCCTGCAGGGCCTGGTGATCGGCAGCGAGAGCCACAAAGTTTTGACCCATAATAAGATACCCGTGCTGGTGCTTCGTCAAGCGATCGTGACGATATTTTGTAAGATCCGACTTTGTCTGCGGACGAGTATTGCTAGCTTTTTTGAAGGTTTCTTTTTGTGCGCAATCGTTGTTAGCTGACGGAGACAGTCCTCATGTTGGCCATTCGGTTACTTATCTTCTTCTTGCTTGCTTACCTTGTTGTGCTCATTATCAACGGCCTTTTCTCTGCCAGCAGGCCATCGCGTCTTAAACGAAACCAGAACCCCCTCGATCAGGGCGAGGAGTTGGTTCTTTGTCTCCAATGTCAAAGCTACATACCGAAGGCTGAAGCAGTTTCCTCTCACGGCAATTATTTCTGCAGGGAAGAGTGTGCCCGGCTTTTTACGAGGACCGCATAACGAAAGATAGCCTTACATGGCAGAGCCGACTTGAGGAGGTTTTTATGCCAGCACAAAAGTTAAAGGACTTTTTGGACGGGCATAACATTAAGTATGTCACCATTAGCCACTCATTAGCTTACACGGCGCAGGAGATTGCGGCTTCTGCCCACGTTGCCGGAAAAGAGCTGGCAAAAACGGTGATGGTCAAGATCGATGATACGTTGGCGATGGCTGTGTTGCCCGCTTCTTACAAAGTAAGTTTTGATCTTCTGAAGGAAGTGGCAGGGGCCCGCAAAATTGAACTTGCCAATGAGCAGGAGTTTAAAGACATGTTTCCTGAGTCAGAGGTCGGAGCTATGCCACCTTTCGGAAATCTTTACGGGGTGGAAGTTTTCGTGGACGACAGTTTGTCTCAAGACGAAGAGATTGCGTTTAACGCGGGTTCTCATCAGGAGTTGATTAAATTAGCGTACAGAGATTTTGAACGATTGGTAAAACCCAAGGCGGAGAAGTTCGCGGCCAGATAGGAGCAGCGAGAATGCTTTCCGCTCTACATTGGTGCGCTGTCATTGAAGTTTGAAATCATACTGACTCACGGTGGAGGAACGATCATGGCCGTCAAGATCCTTGTTTATAGAAGAGTTAGACCGGGCAAAGAACAAGAGTTGAGTGAGGCCGTGAGGAACCTTCGGTTCAATGCCATCCGCGCCGAAGGCTATATTTCCGGAGAGACCTTGCGCTCAATTGAAGATCCTGCTGTCCACTTGGTGATTAGTACCTGGAAAAGAATTGAAGACTGGAATAACTGGTTTAATAGTCCAGAGCGGAAAACATTTCAGGAAAAGATAGACGTTATCCTGGAGGAGCCGACAAAAATTGTGCCATATGAGTACGAATTTCTCGGCGTCAATGTGGATAAGGCGCTTAGCTCGCTCGAGTTTAGTGTCGAGGGCGAGTAAGGAGTCGATGGTGGGTACGACTTCAATCGGGGTATTCCGTTTGATGACTACTTCGGGCCTGTCACTAATTAAGTAAAGACAACCTTAACAACGGGGAGAATCCAAACTCTCGATGCAGGGTTTGCCATATAGCGCATTTAAGGAGGCAACATGAACCCAGTGAAGGCAGTGAAAGCTATCGATGGGACTTTCGTCGGCTGCTGCCGCTTCGAGGCGTTCTCCTTTGGTTCGATCCGCATCGACGGCGTCACTTACGAGCACGACGTGCTCATCGATCGCGGGGAGGTCCGCAAGCGTAAGAAGAAGCCCTCCAAGAAATTCCGGGAGGCTTTCGGCCACACGCCGCTTTCGGCGGAGGAAAAGATTCCGTGGAAATGCAGCCGGCTAGTCATCGGCACCGGAACGGGCGCCCTGCCGGTCATGGACGAAGTGAAAAAGGAGGCCAAGCGCCG
>Ga0209684_1000169_pt1 | contig 12035 bp, 12 predicted proteins | sample PanSoiPlot6MoBio_FD_188322 | JGI IMG/M metagenome (GOLD analysis project Ga0209684, IMG submission 188322) | Tropical forest soil microbial communities from Panama analyzed to predict greenhouse gas emissions - Panama Soil Plot 6 MoBio (SPAdes)... | ecosystem: Environmental > Terrestrial > Soil...
AAAATTGAAAAACAAGAACCACTGAACGACATGGCCTTGGAATTCGCTGAAATCAAAGGGCTCCTCCGTGAAATAGACGATTTCGTGTCGAAACTGAAAATTTTCGAAGAAACTCTGGCGCAACAGGCGGAGAGTAACCAAGAAGAAAACATGTTTCTGCACGCACCCGCACCTTTCGATGACGTGACCCTCGAAAATTGTGACGCTCAGCTGCAGGCCATCATCAAAAGAAAAATGACCCCGGCGGTTTGAAAGATGACGGGTCCCAATTGTGGCTGTCTCGAATTTGCGCCGGCCGCTCTGATTGTTTCTCGCGTTTGAGACTGTCCAACTTGACTGTCTCGCTACGATCCTCAATTTTCCTCTACTATCGTTCTTCGGTCCGTTTCCCGCAATTGGTATGCGGTTTGCGAAATCCTCGGAGACAAGACTTTATTTCGAAGGGAGATTATTCATGCCTAATGCCATTGAAATGTTGCGTGAGGATCATCGAAAGGTAAAAGATCTTTTTGAGCACTTCGAAGGAACCGATTCCGGAGACAGAAAAGAAATTGTCGACACCACGTTGCGCGAGCTCGAAGTCCACACGTCCATCGAAGAGGAAATTTTTTATCCGGCGGCGCGGCTAGCCCTGCAAGAGCTAGATGGCGAGGAGAGCGACGATACCATCGATGAAGCCTGGGAAGAGCATCATGTGGTCAAGCTGCTCTCTGCGGAACTGAAAAAAATGCGCTCTAGCGATGAGCACTACAACGCTAAATTCACCGTTTTAGCGGAAAGTGTGAAGCACCACATCAAGGAAGAGGAAGAACAGTTGTTTCCCAAGCTGGAGAGCCATATCGACGGAGAAGAGCTTGGCGATAAGATGATGGCGCAAAAACAAAGGCTGCAGCAGCAGACGGATAACGCATCCAAGAATCGCAGCCGGAGCGCCAAGACACGCGCTCCGTCAAATAGAAGCAAAGCCAGAAAACGGATGCGCAAAAGCCGAAGTGCCTCCGGCCGCCGCCGATAGCCATCTTGAGTACAAACTCACAACTGTGAAGGAAGATAGACTTATGGAAGCCCAGCGAATCAGCGCCCAGAACATAAAGCAGCGGATGAAAAACGGAGATTATTTCGTTTTCATCGACACGTGCAATCCGGGTAATCCGGTGGCGAGGAAAGAAGGAAACGGGAACAAGCAGGACGCGGTATTTTAGTTGGAGATCGCCATGAATACTCCCGCAAGCATAGGCAAGCATCCCATACATCCAATGTTGGTTGCCTTTCCCATTGGGCTATGGATTTTTTCGTTGATCAGCGACGTCATTTTTCTACTCGGAAAAAATCTCCTGTGGAATGAGATCGCGTTGTACACGATGCTCGGAGGTTTGATCGGCGCTTCGCTGGCGGCCATTCCGGGACTGATCGACATGTTTTCCATCACCAATCCCAAGCCCGGAAAAATTGCCTGGAACCATATGATCGTGAATACCACAGCGGCGGCGCTGTTTGCGCTCAATTTGTGCTTGCGTGTGATTCTTCAACCAGGCGCTTTCTTTCCGATCCTCCTTTCAGTGATCGGAGTCTCTTTACTGGCGTATGCGGGTTGGCTAGGCGGTGAGTTGGCGTACGTGCATGGTGTGGGGGTGCAACCGCAAAAGGGAACCGCGGAGAGAGAAAAATCTCAAAACAAGCTGCGCCGCGCAGGTTGAACAGTGAAACCGCGAAGCACGCAAAAAAAGATTCGCTATGCCGTTGTCGGCCTGGGCCACATCGCCCAGGTAGCGGTGCTGCCGGCGTTTAAGCATGCGCGCCGAAATTCCGAATTGACCTCCGGCGATGCCAAGAAACGGGAAGTTTTGGCGCAAAAATATCACGTCCGAAACGCTGCATCCTACGATCAGTATGACAACCTACTACGCAGCGGCGACATCGATGCTGTCTATATAGCGCTGCCTAACAATCTTCACGCTGAATATTCCATTCGCGCCGCTCAAGCCGGAATTCACGTTCTGTGTGAAAAACCTATGGCGGTCACGGCCATAGAATGCGCGGCAATGATCCTAGCCGCGCGCAAACACGACGTCAAACTTATGATCGCTTATCGCCTCCATTTTGAGGAAGCGAACCTCAAGGCGATCCAGATAGTAAAGTCCGGAAAAATCGGCGAGGTGCGCTTTTTCAATTCGTTGTTCTCCCTCCAGGTCAAGGATGGAAACATTCGCACCCGGGAAAACCTCGGGGGCGGCACACTCTACGATCTTGGAGTGTACTGCATCAATGCGGCGCGCTATCTCTTTCAAGCCGAACCCCAGGAGGTTTTCGCCTACGGCGCGAACAACGGCGAGCGGCGCTTTCGTGAGATTGATGAGATGACCGCCGCCGTGCTGCGGTTTCCTAATGACCGGCTCGCTACGTTCATCAGCAGCTTTGGCGCCGCTGACGCCGCTTCATATGAAATCGTCGGCACCAAAGGACGTCTCCGCGTGGATCCGGCATACGAATACGTTATGGCGCTCCGGCACCAGCTCACGATGAGCGATAAAACCTTTTCCCGGACCTTTGGTAAGCGCGACCAGTTCGCCCCCGAGTTGCTTTATTTTTCGGACTGCATCATTAAAGATCGAGAGCCGGAACCATCCGGCAGAGATGGTTTAGCCGACGTTCGCGTGATAGAGTCATTATATCGCTCGGCAGCCGTCGGAAAGCCGATAAAGCTCTCCATCAAGGCCCCAAGAAAGAGGCCCACGCTGAAGCAAGAAATCCGGCGATCCCCTGTCGGCCACGTCGAGCCTGTGCGTGCGGCAAGCGCATCCGGCTAAGGAGTCCTTCGCCGATGACGCGAAGACCACGCAATAAGCGAAGGACGTCGATGGTCCCCAAGACAAGTCAAAGACGTCTCGATCACAGTCCCGGACGAACTACGAAAATAAAGGACCGGGGCGCAAAAGAATGTCGAACCAGCAATGCAAAACCGATCAGGAATGATCGGAGCAATTGAATGGCGCAGCCTAAGACCAAACCCTCCAAGAGGAAAAAAACCCGCACCAGCACATCACGCCGGGCGATTTGGAAAGGCAGCATCAACTTCGGCCTCGTCAATATACCCGTCGCCCTGTATACAGCGGAAGATTCCGCCGATTTGGATTTCACCTTACTTGACCGCCGCGATTTTTCCCCGGTACGCTACCGCCGGGTCAATGAAAAGACCGGCCGAGAGGTTCCCTGGAGCGAAGTTATTAAAGGCTACCAGTACAAAAAAGGCGAATACGTCGCTTTAAGCGATCAGGACTTCGTCAACGCCAACGTCAAAGCGACACAATCCATCGACATTGTAGCTTTCGTAGATGCGTCGGAGATTTCGCCGATCTATTTTGACAAGCCCTACTACCTTGAACCGCTCAAGGCCGGGCGGCGAGCCTATGCGTTGCTGCGCGAAGTCATGGAGAAAACCGGCAAGGTCGCAGTCGCCAAAGTAGTGATTCGGACGCGCCAGCATCTTGCAGCGCTGATCGTGCTGGAACCATTATTGGTACTCAATTTATTGCGCTTTCCCGATGAGCTGCGTGATGCTTCCGCTTTGGATCTGCCCCAGGCAGGGCAAAAACGCGGAGAGTTCTCTGCTCAAGAAATCAAAATGGCCGAGCATCTGGTGGAAACCATGTCCGACAAATGGAATCCTAAAACATATCGCGACGAATATCGCGAAGACCTGCTCAAGCTCATCGATAAAAAGGTAAAATCCGGCCAAACGAAAGTCGTCGGAAAGACCGGCCCGGCACCACGGCCCGAGCCGCGCGGCAAGGTAATCGATATCATGCATCTTCTGCGGCAAAGCGTGAACCAAGCTCGCAAGAAAGAAGAACCCGTTCTTCGCCGCCGCAAAGCCGGCTGAGCAACGGAGAGTTCAGGGGTTCAAAGCGAGCGCCTCGCTCGTCCTGAGCTTCGAAGGATCGTTCGACGGGGCAACAAGATCCTTCACTTCGTTCAGGACGGGCCTTCAACATTGAACGGTCCGATGGAGTTCTAGGCTTTTCTATGGAGCGGCGCGGCGCAAAACCAGTACGACTTCCCGATTTTATCCAGCCACAGCTCGCCACCTTGGTAAATTCCATTCCTAAAGGCGAGGAATGGCTGCACGAAATCAAATTGGACGGCTATCGGATTTTGTGTCGCATCGACAGCGACAAAGTCACTCTTTTAACCCGAGAAGCAAAGGATTGGACGGACCGCTTTAGGGCGCTGGCCGGGGCCGCGAAAGAACTGCAAGCGCGTCAAGCTTTTCTTGATGGGGAAGTGGTCGCCCTCGACCCAAAAGGCCTCAGTAATTTCCAACTCTTGCAAAATTCATTGAAGGGAAACATCTCTTCAAATTTGGTTTACTACGTTTTCGATCTGTTGCACTTGGATGGGCGCGACTTAACAACCGCGCCGCTCCTCCAGCGCAAACAGCTGCTCAGAAAGGTTTTTCCGTCGGATCGTCGTTCGAAGCGCACCCCTTCCTTGCGCTACAGCGATCATTGGGTTGGCAAAGGCGAAGCACTGTTCGATAAAGCCTGCGTAATGGGTCTCGAAGGTATCATAGCCAAGAAAAAAAACGCGCCCTACCGTTCAGGGCGAACCAAAGACTGGCTGAAAATAAAGTGCGTCAAGAGCCAGGAATTGGTAATTGGCGGCTTTACCGATCCTGCTGGCTCGCGGGCGAATTTGGGCGCGCTGCTTCTAGGAGTTTATGATGACGCCGGAAAGTTACGCTATGCCGGTCGCGTCGGCACCGGTTTTAATACTACGATGTTAGCGGACCTTCGCGCTCGGCTCGATAAGATTGAACGCCAGGCAACTCCTTTCAGCAATCCGCCCACCGGCGCTGATGCTAGAGGTGTCCATTGGGTAAAGCCCCAACTCGTCGGGGAAGTTGTCTTCACGGGCTGGACCAGCGACGGTCTCCTACGGCATCCCTCTTTCAAAGGATTGCGTGAAGACAAACCTCCAGAACAAGTCAAGCGAGAGGCAGCTGCCCAAGTCCAAAATCCGACATGATAAAGTCCACCTCAAAATCGCGAAATGCTAATGTGATTGCCGGCGTGCGGCTGACTCATCCCGACCGAGTACTCTATCCCGAACAGGGAATTACCAAGAGTGAATTGGCGCTTTATTATCAGCACATCGCCGATTGGATTATGCCGCACATCGAAAATCGCCCTTTGACTCTCGTGCGTTGTCCCGCAGGGTACAAGAAGCAATGTTTTTATCAAAGGCACGCGCGGGATTCCGTCGACCCTGCTATTCATTCCATCCCCGTCGAAGAAGGAAAAGCCACCGCATCTTACCTCTATATCAACTCCCTTCCTGGCCTTATCGCCCTGGTTCAAATGGGCGTCTTGGAGTTTCACACCTGGGGTTCGCGCAAAGAACGCCTCGAGCATCCGGACCGTATGATCTTTGATTTCGACCCCGACCCCTCGGTAACGTGGAAGACGTTGTGCGAGGCAGTCCAGAACTTGAGGTCGCGGCTCTCAGAGCTAAAATTGGAGGCGTTTGTCAAAACCACCGGCGGCAAAGGGCTTCACGTGGTTGTGCCAATCGCGCCAAAACAGGATTGGGATTTCGTCAAGGAGTTTTCGAGCTCCGTCGCCCAAAGTATGGTTAACGCCGCTCCGGACCGACTCACCGCCACCATGTCCAAGTCGAAGCGCAAGGGAAAAATCTTCATCGATTATTTGCGCAATGCGCGAGCCGCATCGGCAGTTTGCGCATATTCTCCCCGAGCGCGCTCCGGCGCTCCTGTGTCCATGCCGGTGCGTTGGGAAGAACTCTCCGAAGACGTTCGCTCCCGCTTTACGATTCGCAACGCTTGCGACCGTCTCAAGCGTCTGCATAAAGATCCCTGGCAAGACTACGAAGCCGCCCGCGCGACTCTAACCAAAGCCATGCTCAATAAATTATAGTCCCTCGCGCTTTCCGTGATTTTGCAAAATTAAATATCGTTCTTATTGGAATCTCCTGTCCAAGAATTTCTCGCTTTTTGCAGAGCGAAAGCCTGTCTTAGTTCTGAGACAAGAATAAAAATCTTTTTCTCAACTCTGCAACAAACCGAAATAAATTTTAGCGATACGGACAAAAAATCGCTTAATTCCCTCCTATTCTCGAACAAAGAATAAAGACACAAAGACTAATAGGGAAGCGGAAACAAAAAGTTTTTTGGTGCTAGCGTCAGGCAACTAGCTTTTTTATTTGGTATTACTTTTGCTGAACTAAAACCTTAGCAAAGCTGCTACGTTGAGCATGATTAAAATGTTTCAGACCGAAGGGAGTACTGCGCTATGACCAAACGAAAACGGCGCGCTTTGATCTGGACGAGTTCTATTTTTGGCGTTGTTGCCATTGCTGCAACAGTCATTATTTCGACGTGGGATTGGAACAAAGCCAAGGGGTACATATCAGCAGGAGTCAGCAAAGCTACGGGACGGCACCTAAGCATCAACGGTGATCTTAAAGTAAACCTAGGCTGGATCTCCAAAGTACGCGTGAGCCAAATCCAATTTGGCAACGTTTCGTGGAGCAGCCACCCACAAATGGCCGAAGTCGGACTCCTCGATGCCCAGATAGATCTCTGGCAACTCTTGAAGGGGCGTTTTGTCCTTCCCGAGGTAACTCTCTCTCAAGTCAAAGTTGTCCTCGAGAAAAACCGTGAAGGTTTAGCCAACTGGGAATTTCCCGCGGCTCCCACGACGGTACCGCAAAACCGCACTCAATTTCCTGTCATTGAAAAGCTCAATATCAATGACGGGACATTGCTTTTTGCCAATCAGGAAACCAAAACCGAAGTTGAATTGAAGCTCACTCAGGCAGACGCTGCGGGATTTTTGCAAGCGCCGGTCACGTTGACAGCCAAAGGATACTATCAAAAACAACCGCTGACTCTAACCTTGGAGGGTAGTTCTTACGAAAACCTGAAAAGCTCAAAGGAACCTTTTCCTTTGAAGGTTAACATCGCGGTTGGAAAACTTAAAGCCAACATCAACGGCAATCTAACCGAACCATTGCAGATGAAAGGGGAAGACGTGACCCTCGATGTTCAGGGAGACGATATGGCGAATCTCTTCCCGATCATCCATCTTGTGTTTCCCTCGACGCCGCCTTATAAGCTCAAGGGTCGCTTAAAGCACGAAGGGAACACCTGGTCATTTTCAAACTTCGCCGGCCGCGTGGGCGGCAGCGATCTCGCTGGCACCATACGGGTTGACACCGGACCGAAGCGCCCCGTCATGAAGGCCGATCTTGTCTCCAACTTGCTCGACTTTAAGGATTTGGCCGGATTTATCGGCGGCGACCCAAACACAAATCAAAGCGCGACAGCCACCGCCGAGGAGAGTAACATCGCAGTCAGTAAAACAGAAAGCGAGCGAATTTTTCCTGACCAGCGCTACGACCTGGAGCGTCTGAGATCTATGGACGCAGACGTTCGCTTGCGCGCCAAACGAATTCTCGCGCCTAGTCTTCCAATAGACGATCTCGACGCGAAGTTGAGTTTGAACAACGGAGTTTTGAGCTTTACCCCGGCGATGTTCGGAGCAGCCGATGGACGGATGGAAATCTACAGTACTTTTGACGGATCGAAACAGGTTCCGCAGGTTAAAATCGATGCTCGGCTTCGGAAGTTAGACCTTAAGCGATTCCTGGGCCAAAGCTCTTTCGCTCAACAAACCCTTAGTCCTATCGGAGGACAGGTTGCTCTTTCGGGGACCGGTAATTCATTTCGAGAACTTATGGCGACTGCCTCCGGCAACACTTTCTTGGTGATGTCAGGCGGAGAGATCAGCGAGCTCCTCACTCGGCTGGCCGGACTCAATGTCGCTCGCGCGCTAGGCGTGGTGGTCCGAGGCGACAAGCCCATTCCCATTCGCTGTGCCTTGTTAGATTTGCAGGGAACGGATGGACAGATGGGCGTTCAAACCCTCGTCTTCGATACCGCCAACTCGGTCATTTCCGGCGAGGGGAAGATCGATCTCAAAGACGAGAAGCTTAATATTGTTTTGACGCCGGTTCCAAAGGATTTCAGCCCGTTTAGCCTTCGTTCGTTCATCCGTGTTACCGGAGGTTTCAAGAATCTCTCGGCTTTCCCGGACCCAATCAAGACGGGGACTGAATCGATCTTTCAGAAGATCCTTAATGTTTTGGTAATGATTGCTATGAGTCCTCTGCAACCCAGAGACCTCGGTCTCGGGAAAGACGTTGACTGCGGTGCTCTCATAGCCAGTATTCGCGAACATGATACCCACGGAGTCGTGCCCAAGGACTTCTATTCGTCGGAGCCAAAAGACGGTTCCGGGTAATCGAGCGAAAAAGAAAATAGCCTTCTACGATAGCAGCAACCAGAGGATAACCCTACAGCGAGAAGTTCCATCGCTTTCTGTTAATCTTCGCCCTAGCTAGTCGTTCTTCTTCGTGCTTGTAGGATTTTCTCGTGTATCATTCCTGAGACTGCGCACGCAGTTCTGCCCAAATTGAAGTTTGATCAAGCTGGCTGGCTGCGAGCCGGTTAATTCGCCAACGAAAAATATTCCTTTTGGCTGGCATATCTATTGCGTTTTGGGCATTTCTCTCGGCCAACCACAGGCGCTTGTCCATTGAACACAATCTGTGGCAAGTTGGCTCGGCAGCACGACTGGCCGGGGGAGCGCTGGGACGTTGGTTGGGAGAAAGTTTGACGGACGTTTAAAACAATGACGACATCCAAAAATGAAATTTTCCGGCCTCAATAAAAATCCTAATTTGACGTCTTGAGCTGGATATGGGGGAGAAAATTTAGTTTGGCTGAATCGACTAAAGTCATCTACGCCGCCATTGTCGCGAATCTAGCTATTGCAGCGACCAAATTCACCGCCGCCGCCTTCACGGGAAGTTCGGCGATGATTTCCGAGGGTATCCATTCTCTGGTAGACACAGGAAACGGCGGTTTGATGCTCTTGGGCGTTCATCAAAGCCGTAAGCCCGCAGACGATAAACACCCGTTCGGCTACGGCAAGGAACTTTATTTTTGGACCCTGATTGTTGCCATCGTAATTTTTGCGGTGGGGGGAGGAGTTTCCGCCTACGAGGGATTGCTCCACGTAATCCATCCCAAACCTTTCGAAAACCCGCTGTTAAATTATATTGTACTTGGCCTCGCCTTCGTTTTCGAAGGCTACTCGTTTCTTATAGCCTATAAAATGTTTCAGTCGGAAAAGGGCGAACAGACCGTATGGGAGTCCATCGAAACCAGCAAAGATCCCACTACCTACACTGTTCTTTTCGAGGATACGGCGGCGTTATTGGGATTGGTTGTAGCTTTCGTGGGCGTTTTATTAGCCCATAAATTGAATAATCCATATTTTGATGGCGCCGCCTCGATTATCATTGGGATCATTCTTGCAGTCGTCGCTGTCCTGCTGGCGTATGAGAGCAAAGGCCTTCTGGTCGGCGAAGCGGTTGATCCTGAAACCCTCAAAAATATTCGGCGGCTTGCCGAATCCGACCCGCGCGTGGAAAAGGTGAAGAGCGCCCTGACCATGCATTTTGGTCCTCACACGATCCTTCTGGCGATGGATCTGCAATTCCGCAGAAATCTTTCCGCGGCGGAAGTGGAAAACAGCATTGATGTGCTCGAAGAGAAAATTCGCAGCCATCATGAAGATGTTAAACACATTTTTATCGAATCCGACTCTATATCACCCAGGCATCAACAGACGAGATCAGCGGGAGCCAAAGAACGCGAACAGGATTCCCATCTTTAACAGCTAATCGATCATCCGGTGTGCAAGATACCACCTCGCCTTGGATTATCTCTCCTTCCTTTCTCCGGGGGGCACGAGCATGGCAAAATTGACCAAAGTCAGAATCAGAAAAGGCATGCCGAGCGTACAACTCACCAAGTCGGAATTTGTCCAGCGCTTTCGCAGCCGTTTTTACGATCCTGCTTTTGATGCGGTTGCTGACGAGATCGACAAGGTCATCGAAAAAGCTTGGGACGGGTACCACCAATACCGAAAAAGCCCGCGCACTCGCGCGGCAGGTCGGGGGTTCGCCGACCCCAGCTTCAAATTGGCGGTGGAATGGCTGGAAACGCGGAAAGCCGTTCAAGCCGCGGAAAAAAGACAAAAGGCCAGGCGATCGCCCTCGCGCATTCTTTTGATCAATGGTTCGTCGCGCACCGACCGGAGCTGTCCGGGAGAGATGTCGAAAACTTTTCGTCTGGTGACGATGGCCAAGCAGGTCATCTCGAGAGCAACGGGTTTCGAAGTTGATCTCCTCGACCTGAGCCGTCTTACTTCCGAATACGGGCGCATCATTTATCCCTGCAAGGCATGCGTCTCTACGGCAATGCCGCTTTGCAATTGGCCCTGCTCCTGCTATCCGAATCACGCCATGGGTCAAGTCGGTGACTGGATGGCGGAAATTTACCCGCGTTGGGCAGCCGCCCACGGCATCATGATCGTCTGCCCGGTTAACTGGTATCAGGCGCCTAGCTCGCTCAAACTCATGATCGACCGCCTGGTTTGCGCCGATGGAGGTAATCCAGATCCGTCTTCAACAGGCGGCAAAGATCCAAAACGGGCAAAAGAACTTGAGCTTAAAGGCTGGCATTATCCCCGCCATCTCGCGGGCCGGGTTTTCTCCCTCGTAGTCCATGGCGACACGGCCGGCGTGGGAACCTTGAGTCGTATTCTTTCAGGATGGCTCACGGACATGGGCCTTATCCCCGCGGGCGCTAGCGGCGTCGTCGAAAGCTATATTGGATACTATCGACCTTACGCCACGAGTCATGAAGACCTCGATAAGGAAAAGGATCTCCACGAAGAGGTGCGCAATGCCGCGCGCAGTCTGGTAAACGCCGTAAGATTGCTGCGCCGAGGCGAGCTCAAATTACCGGATGCGTCGCTTAGAGATCCGCGCCAGAAATAATGTCTGTAGAGCGACTGCAGCCATCAGACCGTGTTATGCAAAGGTTCGGATGAAGCAGCGCTCGAGGGCTGTGTACTGTTGTCAGTAACGCGGGAATTATTATGAAAAACCACCACCGTGTTCGTAAAGAGATTCGCATTGGGCAGAAGAATCGTTTTCTCTTCCGTTTGTAGAGTCGTGTAGCGGAAATCAATGTTCGCGACGGTTCCTTGATAGCCTGAAACCTCGTGCGCTGCCCGTGGCGAAAGGGACGATAACTAGAATCAAAACCCCCGCCAGCATATTTGACAGCGCATCTTTCAGAGCAAATCCCAGGGCGAAACCCGTAAGACCCAGGCCCGCGACCAAAGCCGAGACATTGATGCCGACGGTTCCCAAGGCAGTGACAATTCCGAAGATGATCAAAGCGACTTTGCCTGCGCGCGCGATCAAGCTGATAACGTCGCCCGCAAGGCACGTCCGTTTGCCTATACGAGCAAGCAAATTTCCAGCGATGGCGGCCAAAAGCCAAAAACCCAGCACAACGACGACGCTCGCGCCTATTCGTGGAAGGAAAAGAAATACCGTTTCCAACAGCTTTGGCAGCGCTTCTTCCATCACGACTTAAGGAATCCGATTTCTCTTTGGTTGGGCGAAATCGGAAAGACTGGATTTATGCAGGACCGAAGACGAGATAAATTTCGCGTTTGGGAGATTCGGTGAGCAGGCTCGAGATTTTTTTGGTCCACATCTGAAAGTCACCGTCGTCCGTCAGCTTTTTTATTTGACTTTCAAGCGCATCTAAGTTCGGTGCTTCCTGCTCAAAAATAACGTCGGGTGCTCCCGCTGAAGCAAAATGAGCGTGCAAAATGCGCGGTCTGTTTCCCCCTGCTTTGACGACCATTGCTGCCAACTTTTCTAACTCTGCCTCCACCTCGCCGGTTTTCCCAGGCATCGCATGAAAAGCGAATCGCGATAAGTATGACTTGCCACGCGATTCGTTGGTTGTACCGCTTGCTTTAGCCACGAGTAATGCTCGTCACACAATAACAAAGTTGTTAACCAAGACCACTAATAAAATCACGCTTACGTGAATCCAGATTAGCCAAATGATTCCGTCGTTCGTC
>Ga0209684_1000170_pt1 | contig 12030 bp, 9 predicted proteins | sample PanSoiPlot6MoBio_FD_188322 | JGI IMG/M metagenome (GOLD analysis project Ga0209684, IMG submission 188322) | Tropical forest soil microbial communities from Panama analyzed to predict greenhouse gas emissions - Panama Soil Plot 6 MoBio (SPAdes)... | ecosystem: Environmental > Terrestrial > Soil >...
AAAAACCGGTGAGTTTTTTTCCCTCGCACCTGTCGCGGCAAAGCATCTCGTCAGAACTTCCTCGCAGTATCTCGGCGGCATGATTCTCTTTGACGCGTCGCTGTGGAATTGCTGGGAACATTTAGCTGACACCGTGCGCTCCGGAAAGCCGCCGCGCCCGGCGAATATGTATCAAGACAATCCGGAGGAAACGGAGATCTTCATCAATGGCATGGATTCTCTGGTCAAAGCCCGAGGCGATGCGGACGTCGTAGCCCACACGGTCGATTGGACAAAAGTTACGGCGCTGTTGGACATCGGCTCTGGACCGGGGACCTACCCTATCCACCTGTGCCGGCAATTCCCTGGGCTCTCGGCTACGATCTTCGATCTACCAGGAACTCTCAAAATCACCAAGCGCTACGTTTCTGAAGCGAGATTGGAAGACCGCATCAAACTCGTTTCCGGAGACTATCGATTCGATTCCATTCCCGGAAGCTACGACGTGATATTCCTTTCCAACATCATTCACGGAGAGGACTACGACGAAAACCAGCGCCTCATTACCAAGCTCTTTTCAAGCCTGCGACCTGGAGGCCGAGTCATTGTTAAAGATCACATCCTGGATGAAACCTGGGTCAATCCTCCGGTAGGCGCCATCTTCAGTCTTTTGATGCTGCTCACTACCACAGGAGGCCGCTGCTACAGCTTCAGCGAAATAAAAACCTGGATGGAACGAGCCGGCTTGTCCCAGGTGCAGCAGATCGACCTCCCCCACCCTTTCACTTCTTCTCTGGTCATCGGCACGAAGTGATTAGTTTCCAAAAAATTTGTGTTACACTTCACAGTGAAGTTGTGACTATGAGGACGGGGTTCTCGCCATCGACGAGCTAGAGCAAAAAGCCAGAGCGCAGGCGGTTATCGAAAATCTCAAACCGGCCTGCCTGTGCAACAAGATCCGCAAAGGCACGGTGCTCAAAGCCATTCAGGCTGGGGCCAAGACCTTCGATCAGGTAAGCAAACGCACTGGAGTCGGCACCGGCCCCTGCGGCGGCAGACGCTGCGGAACAATGGTTCGAGGAATGCTAGGTGAGCCCGTGATCAGCTGCAACGAATGCGGCTGGCCGATTTTGGTGGCGACTTCTTCTCAAGTGTGCCCGCGCTGCGAGTACGCAAAGCAGGAAGGCTAGCTCAAAGTCCAGGTCCGCGCCTGGGCTAACCCCGATTTCTGGAATAACGTCTGTTCAGCTCGGATTCGGCGATTAACGTTACCGCCGGCACTAGGTGAGGCGTGAGCTTGGAGTTGCGAAGGCACAGAAGCGTAATGTTTCAAAGCCGTTTTTCATACTCGGCACTCAGTTCTCAACATTTAAGGCCTCTACTCATCACACCGCTACTTGCAAATTCCTTAGAGGTACAAACCCATTGCCTTCGCAACGGAAAGCTTGCGTCTCACCCTTGTCTCATCTCCAACTGCGGAATCCAGGTTCAGATTCGCCCTAACGGGTCCGGTTATATTCGTAGTCTTCGCGCTCAGGTCTTCCCACGCGCAGCTCGGGCGGCAAAGGAGGACGACTGTTGTTCAATTGAGCATGTGCATCCAGAGATGCCTGGTCGGTCCAACGCTCCAGCAGAGTTAATTTGTCGGGGTTCACGACGCTTTGAAAAACCTCGAACTGTTCGCAGCCGGGCTCTTTCATAATCTCTGCACAGCGAGGCCTATAGGCCTGTGCCAGCTCAGTGCCCTTGCCGGGCGCCGCGGTTATCGTCAAAACGAGTCGGATTGCCATGTTTTTTCCTCTCTATGCGCGATGTTACGGTATTGTAAGTCAACCGTCTAAAAAACTACCAACGATCCTTGCCCATCGCCCATCGATCCAAGCTTGCCAAGTATTCTCGAAAAAGCACGAGCCGCATCGCCACTGCCCGGCGCGCAGCTTCTTGTTTCTCGTCGGTCGTAGCGTAACGCTTCAGTATTGCCTGTGGCATGCTGCCGTGACCTTCTTCGTCTTCGGTGATTCTTCGATAGGGCTGCTTGATCCATTCGGGAACGGAGTCGGCTTGCAACGACTTTTGCGTTAAATAGGTCGCCACGGCTTCGCCTGCGAGAGAGAACCCCGCCACCCGCTGGCAGGTGTCGGATAGTCCTTCGATGGCATTGAACATCGCAACCTGGGCCGGTAGAGGTTGGTAATCGAACGGCTCTGCGCCGAGGTCTCGAATCCGCTTCGATAAGAGTTCTGCATGCTCCATTTCTTCATGGGCTGATTCCGCCATGGCCGCTTTTACTTCGAACTCCGGCGTCGTCTTGAGCCACGCGCCGAAAAGATCGGCGGCGCGAAGCTCATTAAAGAGCCGGCTCTTCATGACCCGGAGCCGCTCCTCATCGCTACGCAGCGGAATATAACTGTAGGCAGGAGGCCGGTCATCAAGACTACGGCAAAAGTTATTCACCATGCCGAGCAATTCTTGCAGGAAAGCTTCGCTGTTCATTGTTTAATCAGTTCAGTCCACTCTTTAAACCTTCCAACCTTTTTCAGAGATGTCGATACCATTTCCTTCGGGATCATGAACTCTATATTCCGCGAACGGAATACGATCTGGGCGCCTGGCGCCGGTCGGCACGCCCGCCCGCGCCGCGCGCTCGCGCATCTCCTCGTTACTCTTTACGTGAAAACCGAAGTGATTGAGCCCCATATTCTCTTCTTTCCGTTGATAGAGAAGCGCCAGGTTAAGGTATCCGTCAGAAACGAAAATCGATGCGCGGTCTGTTCGATCGACCTCCTTCATGTCGAGGACCCGGCAATAGTAATTGGCGAGACGCTGCGGATCGGGAGTATAGAGTGCGATATGCCGAATGGGCACGGGCGTCTCATGATACGCCACATCAAAGGCTCTCTTGCAAAGACCGATGGCGTTCCCATCGGGATCACGCGTTTCACATTCGATCCCTGCTTTAGGCGCGCACTCCACAAGCTGGGCATCACCACTTTCCGCACTGCCTAGTTTCTTTCGCACTGATTCGATGCGCGCCGTGTCAAACCCCAGATAGTTCAGCCCTCGGGCTGCGCCCTTGACCATCGGCATGAGGGCGAGGTTGAAGGTTCCATCCGAAAGAAAGAGCGCGCCCTTTTCCTCGCCGATCGCTTCAAGATCAAAAACCTTTTGGTAGAAACCGGCAAGCTTCCCCGGATCTTCCGCAGCGATCGCTAGACGACGTAATTGCGGCATGGTCCCGCACTCCTTTCTTTCTTTAACGAGATTGACCTTATCACAGCGCGCAATCTAGGAAAAATCAATGCGCCACGGAACCGGGAAAGAGAACTTAATGCGGATTTAGCAGTTAACATTACGGCCTAGGCTGAGCTAGGCACGAGGCTGGAGATGCGAGCCCCTGCGTAATGAAATCCAACTTCCCTCAGCAAGGTCGACCCAGAGTTCACTGGCAGCAGTAAGCTAAAAACGCTGCCCACTCCCACCTCGCTCGATACCCGTATCTTTCCCCCAAGCGCGGCGGCGAGTCTTTTGCAAAGGCCTAGTCCCAATCCGGTGCCGCCGTAGCGCCGGCGCGATGACCCATCCAACTGTCGGAACTCTTCGAAAATGACGTCCTGGTCTTCCTTTTTGATCCCAATTCCCGTATCTGCCACCGCGATCTCCAGGAAATCTTCTCGCCCTTCGCTAAGCATCCGGATGATCAGATCGATGCGCCCCTTTTCAGTGAACTTCAACGCATTGGTCAGGAGCTGCATCAGAATCTGTTGCAGCTTTTGACCATCGCTTTCGATGGTGTCGATAGGAGATTCCATATTAATGCCAAATTCTATAGGCCGTTCGCGAATCAGCCTCTGAGTCATTATTTCCAATCCAGCCAAGATCTCTTTCAGCTTGATTACCTCGAGTTGAGCGGATGCACTATCGGTTTCCATGCGGGAAAAATTCATCAAATTGTCCATCAAGTGAGATAACTCCTGCCCATTGTTCACTAACCGCCCGAGCATGTCTCGCGCATCGCCTTTGAAGTTCGGATCCAATAGCACTTCGCTGAAGCCGATAATCGTACTTACCGGCGTTCGGAGCTCATGGCAGATATTGGCCACAAAGTCCTTCTTCACCCGATCCATTTCCACCAATCTTTTGTTGGTTGCTTTGGCTTCGTTATAAGCTCGCACCGACTCGTCATAGAGCCGACCGTTTTCCAGCGAGAGCGCCAGCTGATCCGTCAGGGTCGCCAGCAAACGCAAGTCTTCGGCGTTGTATTCTCTCCGGGAAGCTTTCACGCCGAAAGAAACGAATCCCCGGATTTCCCGTTCACAGATCAGGGGTATCATCAGCTCGCACCCCAACTGTTCAAAAATGTTGAGCAGTGTATCGCGTACCTGCTGCAATCGAGGATTCGTCATCAACTCACCGCGGGATAAGCCGTGATAATGAACGCTGGATGCTCCCTCCGACAACGCCATGACGGCGCTAGAGAGAACAGCTTCATTTTGTTCCGTTCCATCGGTTGCCGCCGTCAGAAATCGTTCAGCATCCTTCGGGCGATACGCAAGGACTGCGGTTTCGATACCTAGACGGTCCGTGATCCGTTGGATAAAACCGGCGGAAAGTTTTGGCGCCGCCGCCAAAGAGCGAAGAAACAAACTGATCTCTTCCTGCACCTGCACCGGGTCATACTCCTGCCGGTAGATAGTTCGATCGATTACTTTTTCGATCCAACGCAGCAACGGATTGAAAACCAGAACCACAAGTACCGAAAAGAACAGGGGCACCAAGGAATCATTTCCGTAAATTCCCACCCGAGGACCTAAGAGCAGAACCACCAGCGCATACATGGCGAGCAAAAACGCCGTTAGAGCGATCCGGCTCAGCGCCACTCTCAAAGCGTTGCCGAGATCAAAGAGGCTATATTTCAAGAGAGCATAGGCGACCGAGAGCGGGAAAAAAACCGTTGGCACCATCGCCATGTTGTAGGGAATGGCCCAGTGAAACGAGCTGGTCAACACGGTGCACAGCGTAGGGACTAGAAAGCCAAGCACCGCGCCGACGAACATGACCCTTAAGCGTGATCGCTCTAAACCTGGCAGAGTACCACGCAGAGCGAACCCGATAATCAGCAGAAAGGCCAGCGCCCCCGCGCAAGTAAAGAGGTAACCGGCCTGGAAGACATGGATCCATCTTTCGGTGGGTCCAAAAAAAGTCGCGCTGTTCAGCCCTCCCAGCAAAGCGGAAATCCCGTAAATAAGAAAAACAACCAGCGGCTGAGATCGTCGCAGAGGCTTGCCCCCCTTGAGCAATAGCGCCAAGTGAATGGCCGCGCTCGGTGTTAATGTCAGGCCAAAGATTCGCATCTCCTTGGGCAAAACGCCGGCCGTCATAAAGTCAAACGTCGACTCGAACCAGATGAAGACCGCCAGCACCATGAAGCAGAGTGGCAGCGCGGCCGGAGAAGAAGCGCGCAAATAATACGGGGCCGCGCCAATGATTAGAAAGGCCATGCCCATAATCACGTAGACGCCAAAACTCAGAAACCAGTCGTGGAAAGAGAGACTCATCGAGGCGACAGTCAGTTCCAGCGTTTGGGCATCTCGTATGATCCGATAATGGAATTCCGAGTGCGTTGGAGAGTTTCGAACGAGATCGTACAAATCAGCACGCTGGTGTAACGGCCGGCCGTCAATGGCCACCACGCGGTCTAACGACTTCAAACCGGCCGCACCCCCTGTCCAACCAGGGAGGAAGTACGGGGCGACGGTTAGATTCTCATGCAGGAAAAAACCCGGAAAGGGTTTATCGATCCAATGGAGGCAAGCAGCTAAGTTTGCACTGACGAGAGCAAAAGCCAAAAGGCCAATAGCTACGAACAAGCCCCGCCGCTGCCAGATGTGATGTTCCATGATGTCCCTCGGAGCAGGTTGCCATTATAATCAGATTCGCCGCCTGGGGATTTATCAAGACTGATCAGCGGGTGTCAAGGACGCGGGAACATGGAATGTTGGAGTGATGGATCATCGAGTATTGGGTTGAAACCCACTATTCCATCAATCCAATATTCCAAGTCTCTCTAGATTGAAGGGGCGATGAAGCTTTTGCGGTACCTAGTAGATTTTGCCAATGGTTTCGCTGGGCAGTACAATTCTGGTTTGACGGCCGAGGATTTCCAATAGCACCGCGACGCGTTCGGAGCCTTTAAGTGACCGCTCGAAGATCGCTTCTAAACCACTGAAGGGGCCTTCCTTAATTCTAACTGACTCACCCGGTTTTACCCGGAGAGGCTCGATTTGCGCCACACCTTCCGGGCAGCGGTCTTGCAATGTCGCGATGATTTCCGTCCCCACCTCGGCGATGTGGTTGCCGAACTTGAGAAAATCCTTGACGCCGGGAGAGTAACGAGCGGCCTTGCCAGACTCGACGAGATCCAAACGACAAAAGAGATAGCTAGGGAATAGCGGCACCAGAACCCATTGAAAGCGACTGCCGATTCGTCGGCGCGTTCGCATCCACGGCAAGAACACTTCTAAACTAAGATCGGTCAAGCGTCTTTCGACCTCTTTTTCCTTGTTGGGCTTGGTCTGAATCGCATACCATCGAAGACCTGCTTCAACTTGAAGAACTGGACGCTCCATAGTTTACCCGTAAACAGTTAGGTGAAACATTGGCGAACTGAAAACCATTGATAATTGTCTAATTCTAACAGAGAAAAGTCTCCAATGGTAACGCTCCCCCGCCAAGCGCATCTCGTGAAATTTTCTTGACTTTCCGCTGAAATAACGGTTCAATATCATAGTATGAGCGCCTCTGTCGGTTGAAGAGGATGACCTTTACGTTCGTCTAACCAGTGGATCTTATTGGTGGGCACGCCAAGGGAAGACAAGGGAGGTCACATGGATGCCGTTACCAAGTCTCCGTTTCCATTTGCATTCATGGACCTCTTCCTCCACGTCAGTTTTCCAAAAGAAAAATGCTGTACGGCAACTTCAGGGCGTGTTCCCAACGCGCGCTACAGGTTAATCGCATTTGTTCACGATCACTTGTATAGTCTGGACCGGACCCGTTCGGAACCAGCCTTTAGAAAAACCATCCCCGGCCAGAACCAACTCGCTCTAAGGGAGGCCACTAAAAATGGTCAATAACCACGATTTTGAAGACCTTATTAAAAAAGACCGGAACCTTCATCAGTCGCGCTCGTGGCGCGGCAATTTCTTGGGCTATCTCGAAAAGGTCAAGGAAGAGCCTTCCGTAGCGAAACTGGCCCACGCCCGCCTTTATGACGTTATTGTCAAGGCTGGCGTCAAAGACATTCAGGACAGCGAGGATCCCCACGTCAAAAGACTCTACAAAGACGAATCCATCAAAATTTTCAACTTCTTCTCCGACGAATTCTTCGGCATCGAAAAAACAGTTTCCCAAATTGTGCGCTACTTTCATGCGGCATCTCTTAAAGGCGAGGAAAGCCGTCAGGTGCTTTACCTGATGGGGCCTGTCGGTTCAGGAAAGAGCTCGTTGGTAGAGAAGCTGCATCGCGGCTTGGAAGAAAGCGAACCGATGTACGCCATCGACGGCTGCCCCATGTTTGAAGAGCCGCTTCATCTCATCCCGCGCCACCTACGAAAAGAATTTGAAAAAATGTTAGGGGTGCATTTCGAGGGAGACCTCTGCCCGGTTTGCCGCTACCGGCTGAAAGAAGAATTCGGCGGCAGGTATGAAGAGTTCCCGGTCCACACGATTGAATTTTCTAAACGAGCGCGGATCGGAATCGGAGTCGTTCCTCCGGTGGATCCGAACAATCAAGACACTTCAGTGCTGATCGGTAGCGAGGATATATCGAAACTGGACCTTTATTCCGAGGGTGATCCGCGGGTGTTGGAATTGAATGGCGCGCTCAACATCGGTAATCGCGGCGTGGTGGAATTTATTGAGGTGTTCAAAAACGAAATCGAATACCTTCACTGCATGATCACCGCGACCCAGGAAAAGGTGGTGCCTGCTCCCGGCAGGCACGGGCTGGTTTATGTCGACACCGTCATCGTTGCGCATTCCAACGAAGCCGAATGGCAGAAGTTCAAGGCGGACCACACCAACGAAGCTATTCTCGACCGTATCGTCATCGTGCGGGTGCCCTATAACCTGCGGCTTTCCGAAGAAGTTAAAATTTACCAGAAGATCATCCGCAATTCCGACTTCCGCGCTCACGTTGCGCCGCACACGTTGGAGATCGCCTCGATGTTCGCCATTCTGTCGCGCCTCGAGCCCACCAACAAATGCGATCTGATGACCAAGCTCAAGCTCTACAACGGCGAAGAAGTAGTGGAAAAAGGCCGCACGAAAAAAGTTGACGTCCAGGAACTGCGCGATGCCTCCAAGCGCGAAGGGATGACCGGTATCTCGACCCGCTTCATCATGAAGGCGTTGGACAATGCCCTCTCCGACAACACCGCGGGCAATTGCATCAATCCCATCAATGTCCGCGAGGCCCTGATCAACATGACCAAGGAAGCCGAGCTGTCCGACGACACGCGCAAGCAGTACTTGGAATTTCTCCAGGACACCTTGCACAAAGAATATCTTGAACTGCTCGAAAAAGAGATCACACGGGCTTTCGTCTACTCGTATCAGGAGCAGGCCGAGGCGTTGTTCCAAAATTACCTCGACCATGCCGAAGCCTACGTCAACAAGAGCAAGGTCAAGGACCGCAACACCAAAGAAGAACTAGCCCCTGACGAAGGTTTCATGAAATCCATCGAAGAGCAGATCGCCATTATTGGCTCGGCGGCGGACGGTTTTCGGCAAGAAGTTATCGCCTACCTCTGGGCGGCCAACCGCCGTGGCGAGAAAATCGATTATATCAGCTACGAGCCGTTGAAGGAGGCCATCGAAAAGAAACTCATTACCTCGGTTAGAGATCTGAGTCGCGTCATTACTAAAGCCAGGACGCGCGATGAAGAACAGTCGGAAAAATACAACGCCATGGTAAAAAACCTTTTGGATCACGGCTACTGCCCCAATTGCGTCGATGTGATCTTGAAATATGCGGCCAACAATCTGTGGAAGGACTGATGCGTTGACCGCCGAAGCTAGATGATACTGTATGTCTGAGGACTCTCACCGTGGAAACCATCTTTCGGGAATATCACCCGTCCTCTGGCCAGCGCAGTGACCGCAGCGCGGGCGACCGCTTGCGTCATCGTCAGAAAGTCCGCGAAGCCATCCGCCACAACATCGCCGATATCATCGCCGAAGAGTCCATCATCGGAAAAAGCAAGGATCGCGTCGTGAAGGTGCCGATCCGCGGCGTCAAGGAGTACCGCTTTGTCTATGGTGAGAACGTGCCGGGCGTGGGACAAGGAGGCGACGGAGAAGTTCAACCCGGCCAAACGGTAGGCAAAGGGAAAGATGGCGCTCAGGGCCAGCAGGCGGGAGATCAGGCGGGCGTCGATTATTATGAAACCGAAGTCAGTCTCGACGAGCTTGTCGAAGTGATGTTCGAGGACCTGGAGCTGCCGGACCTCGACCGCAAGCATTTGCGTCAAATGGAGGTGGAGCGACAGTTTCGTCAGAAGGGCTTTAGGAAAAAAGGCATCCGCGTCCGTTTGGATAAGAAACGTACGGCGCGCTCGCGGGTCAAGCGCAAAAAGGCCACGCAGCGGGCAGCCGTGGCCGCGCCTCGCGGTCAGCGATTTCCCTTTCATAAGGACGATCTCCGCTATCATCATACGGTCACCGAGATGCGCCGAGAGTCAAATGCAGTGGTCGTCTGCATCATGGACACGTCTGGTTCCATGGATACGATGAAAAAATATCTCGCGCGGAGCTTTTTCTTTTTGCTCTACCGCTTCCTATGCACCCGCTACCAAAACGTAGAGATAGTTTTTATCGCTCACCACACGGAGGCTCGGGAAGTCACGGAGGATGAATTTTTCCACAAAGGTGAGTCCGGCGGCACTTTCATCTCTTCGGGCTATAACAAGGCGCTGGAAATCATCTATGAGAGATACCATCCCGGACTGTGGAATGTATACGCCTTTCACTGTTCTGACGGTGACAACTTCGAGTCGGATAATCCTGCGGCATTGAAAGCGGCCAAGGAACTGGCCCAGATCTCGAATCTCTTCGGCTACGGTGAGATCAAGCCCCTTGGCGCGGGATACTACGGCAGCAGCATGATCCAGTACTTTTCCCAGATTCAGGAGCCTAACTTTCAAACCGTCCAGATTCAGCGCAAAGAAGACATCTGGCCGTCGTTCAAGACCTTCCTCACTAAAGACCGCGTTCGCGACGACGCGGCTTAGTTTCGATCAGCCATGGCGGCAGCGTATACCCTCGAAGACCTTCAGGACTGGAATCATCGAATTGTCGAGCTGGTGGAACGATTCGGCCTCGATCCCTACGCACAGGAGTTCGAAATCTGCGATTATGAGCAGATGATCTCGTACATGGTCTATTCGGGGATGCCTTCGCACTATCCGCACTGGTCCTACGGCAAGTCCTTTGAGAAACTCAAAACGCTTTACGACTACGCCCTAACCGGCCTGCCCTATGAGATGGTTATCAATTCCAATCCTGCCATCGCGTATCTCATGCGTGACAATACTCTGGCCTTACAAGTTCTCACGATGGCCCATGTGTACGGTCACAACGATTTTTTCAAAAACAACTTTACCTTTAGAACCATCCGGGCAGAATTTACCATCGAAACTTTTAAAGCCCATGCCAACCGTGTGCGGCAGTACATCGAAGATCCGAGCATTGGATTGGAAAAAGTGGAGCGTATTCTCGATGCCGCCCACGCCCTTTCGCTCCAGTGCCGGCGCAACCTGACGATACGGAAACAAAGCGAAGCCGAACAAAAGGAAGCGAAACTAGAAGATTCAAAACCGGCTACCGACCCCTTCCAATCGGTTCATCGCCGCAAAGAATGGGTTTCCCCGGACCTGGCCAAAGTCCCACTTTATCCCGAAGAGGATATTCTGCTGTTTATTCGCGATCACAACCCCCACCTGGCCGAATGGGAGAAGGACCTTCTCACCATTGTCCATGAACAAGCTCAATATTTCATTCCACAAATTGAAACCAAAATCATGAACGAAGGTTGGGCCAGCTTTTGGCACAAACGGATTCTCGAAGCTTTGGACCTGCCACAAGATCTTAGACTGGAATTCATCGTCCGACACACACAGGTTTTGAGTCCTCATCCCGGCGGGCTCAACCCCTATCATATCGGCATGAAGATCTGGGAAGACATCGAACACCGCTGGAGCGAATCCAAGCCGGAAGTCGAAAAAAAACCCGCGCCGAAGACCAAGAGCGCCCAGGAAAAGCTCTTTGAGGTCAGAGAAGTCGAACGCGATAGTTCGTTTCTGCGACGCTACCTGACCGAAGAGCTGGTGCGCGAACTCAATCTTTTTGAATACCAGTCACGGGGCAACGAAAAGGTCGTGAGCAAGGTTGCCGACGATGACAATTGGCAAGCGATCAAGGACACTCTGATCCAGAACGTCGGCACGGGAACCATCCCAGTGATCAAGGTCGAGGATTCCGACTATGGTCATAACCGCGGTCTTTTTCTTAGACACTTTCACGATGGCCGCGATCTCCAGCTCGAGTACGCCGAGAAGACCCTTCAATACTTACGCCAGTTATGGGGACGGGAAGTGGCTCTCGAAACGATACTCAACGAGAAGAAATCTCTGCTCTGTTTTTCCGACGATAAGCTCACGATCAAGCCCATTCCTTAGTTTATTAACTGCTGAAAAGTTTCACAGGTTTGATCGAATACTTTGAGCATGTCGAAGCGTGCCTCAATAGCACCCAATCGCAAAGAGCAAAGAGCGAAGTAAAAATACCCGCGCTACGCTTTTGCCTTAGCGACCCGAGGGTCATCTTTGAGATCTTTGCGCGTATGCTAAAAAAATTTTTCAGCGATCTGGCAGATCACGCTGGAAATCGATTCAGATCCATTGTTGCGCGATATCGAACGGCCGTGTAACTCTAAGCGCAACGGAGCAACGGCGTGGCAATTGAGAAAGACATAGCGGCGCTTCAGTCGTGCAT
>Ga0209684_1000171_pt1 | contig 12026 bp, 10 predicted proteins | sample PanSoiPlot6MoBio_FD_188322 | JGI IMG/M metagenome (GOLD analysis project Ga0209684, IMG submission 188322) | Tropical forest soil microbial communities from Panama analyzed to predict greenhouse gas emissions - Panama Soil Plot 6 MoBio (SPAdes)... | ecosystem: Environmental > Terrestrial > Soil...
GGATCCTCAAAGGCGCGCGGCACTCCCGGAGTGCCGCGCGTTCACTCTTCCGAGCCACCGAGGGCCCCACCGGAGGCGCCTCCTGCCGTCATTGGCCTCCCCGACGAGCCATCACGGCCCGCATCACAACCTAGCACCGCCAGCGGGCGGCCCGGGCGAGCCCACGAGCCCGCTGCGCGGGAGGCCGAAGTGCGGTTCGACGGATTTCGAAGCGGTCTGCGGATTGGCCTTCCAGGGCTCGTCGAACGCCTCGAAGAAGAAGGTCGAGGCGGTGACCTGGGCGACGTAGTCATTGAAGTACCGGAGCGCGTTGGCCGTGGTCGGCATGCCGATGGTATTGGTCGGATTCTCTCCCGCCGTCGCCCAGCCGGTCTCGCCGACGGCGATGGGCAGGCTGCCGAGGCCGAAGCCGTTGAGAGCCGTGCGAAGGGCATCGTAGTCGGTGTGAAACTGGGCGATGGCGTTGTCGATCGACGTGTTGGCGTCGAAGAACGGGTAGATGTTCGCGTAGATCGCGCCCTCGGCGGCCTGGCTCAACGCCCGATTCGCTGGCCCGGCCAGGACGCCCCATTGCTGCACGGTGGTGACGGGAAGAGTGGCCGCGGTGAAGCCGGCCGCTGTGCGCTGCGTCTTGGCATAGTCCATCAGCGAGACCATGTCGGCGACCGTCATGCCGCTCACCCCGATGCTTTCATTGCCGACGATCAGCGCCTTGACCGTGCCGGGGTAAGCCGCGGCCTGCGAGATGGCCAGGTCGACCTCCATCTTCGTGCGCACCACATCGAGACGACCGTCTGCGAACTGCAGGTTGGCGCCGAGGTAGACGTTGAGCCCGAGCGCGTTCGCCGCCTTGACGTTGTGCTGGTTGCTATCGAGGTTCTTCCCGTTGCCGCTGTAGGGACTCGTGCCCACGCCATAGGTCTTGATCGAGGCGAAGCCACGCGCCTTGACGGTCTGGAGATCAGCCAGGACGTCGTCGTACGTATAACTGTTGAAGAGGGGTGGGGCGAGCGGATTCCCCGACCATGCTCCGATGTACGGCTGGAAGTTCACGCCGACCAGCGGATTGATCATGTCCCCGACAGCTTTGCCGGCTCCTCGACCAGCGACGGGTCCCGCACCGCACCGTGAGAGGCGCTGCGGGCGAGGGCCGCGTAGGCGCGGAGCGCGCGCGAGACCTGCCGCTTTCGCGCTCGCGGAGTCCAGGCCGCCGCTCCGCGGGTGAGCATGGCGGCGCGGCGCTGCGCCAGCTCTTCCTCGTTGACGGCGAGCGTGATCGTCCGGTTGGGAATGTCGATCACGATCTCGTCGCCGTCGGCCACCAGAGCGATCTCGCCGCCCTCGGCCGCCTCGGGTGAGACATGGCCGACGGACAGGCCAGAGCTGGCTCCCGAGAAGCGGCCGTCGGTGACCAGGGCGCAGGAGCCGGCCAGCCCCACCGCCTTGATCAGGCTCGTGGGCATGAGCATCTCCTGCATGCCGGGTCCGCCGCGAGGACCTTCATAGCGCACGACCACAACGTCGCCGGGCTTGACCATACCTCCCTGGATGGCCGTCGCGGTGTCGTTCTCGCTTTCGAACACGCGCGCGCGGCCCCGAAAGGTGAGGAGCGCCGGGTCGACCCCGGCCGTCTTGACGATGCAACCCTCGCTGGCCAGGTTGCCGCGAAGGACGGCAAGCCCCCCGTCCTGGCTGTACGCGTGTGGCACGTCGCGGATGCAGCCCTCAGCGCGATCGAGGTCGAGCGAGTCGTAGTGGGAGTTCTGACTGAAGGCGCGGAGGCTCACGACCCGGGCGGGCGCGGCCCGATAGAACTCGCGCACCTCGTCGCTCTCCGTGCGCCGCACGTCCCAGCGAGCGAGGGTGTCGGCGAGGGTTTCTCCCAGGACGTTCCTCACCGAGGTGTCGAGCAGGCCGGCGCGGTCGAGTTCACCCAGGATGCCCATGACCCCGCCCGCCCGATGGACATCTTCCATGTGGTAGCGGGGCGTGGAGGGCGACACCTTGCAGAGATGAGGCAGACGGCGAGAGAGTCGATCGATATCGGCGAGGGTGAAGGGCACGTCGCCCTCGAAGGCCGCGGCGAGCAGGTGGAGGATCGTGTTCGTGGATCCGCCCATGGCGATGTCCATGGACATCGCGTTCTCGAACGCGGCTCGCGTGGCGATGGCCCGCGGCAGCACGGAGGCGTCGCCGTCGGTGTAGTACCGACGGGTGAGCTGAACGATCCTCCGGCCCGCCTCGCGGAACAGGATTTCGCGTCGGGCGTGGGTGGCCAGGAGGCTCCCGTTCCCCGGCAGGGCGAGACCGAGCGCCTCGGTGAGGCAGTTCATCGAGTTGGCAGTGAACATGCCCGCGCAGGAACCGCAGGTGGGACACGCGACGCGCTCCAACTCGAGGAGCTCTTCTTCCTTGGCCTCCCGGCGGCCGCCCGCCACCAGCGCGTCCACGGCATCGATGATGGCCCCCGTGCCGGCGACCTTGCCCGCCTCCATGGGACCACCGGAGACGAAGATGGTGGGAAGGTTGAGGCGCAGGGCGGCCATCAGCATGCCCGGCGTGATCTTGTCGCAGTTCGAGATGCAGATGAGGGCGTCGGCGCAGTGGGCATTGACCATGTACTCGACGGCGTCGGCGATCAGCTCGCGCGAAGGCAGGCTATACAGCATGCCCTCGTGGCCCATGGCGATGCCGTCATCCACCGCGATGGTGTGGAACTCCTTCGCCACCGCGCCCGCCTTGTAGATCTCCTGGGCCACGAGATCGCCGAGCGGCTTGAGATGGACGTGGCCGGGCACGAACTGGGTGTAGGAGTTGGCGATGGCGACAATGGGCTTGACGAGATCCGCCTCGGCGGTGCCGGTGGCCCGCCACAGGGCGCGCGCCGCCATCTGGGTCCGTCCCTGGGTTGTCCGGTGCGAGCGGTATGTGGGCATTCCGGCTCCTCCTTCTCAGGCCTCAGGTGTCGTGGGGCCGCCACGCATCAGCAAGATATCATCGCCACGGTCACCGGTGAGAAAACCAGCGGGGGCTGCAAGATCACCATCGCCCGCAACAGTTCTACGGTTGCACCGGCCCGTGGGTCATCACCAACGACCATATCGGTGAGCCATGGCCGCCCAAGTGAGGCGACGCTAGCCGTTCAGGCGCGGGCGCGGTCGGCCAGCGCCGAAAGGAAGGCGCGGATCCGCCGGGCGTTGGCGCCCAGATCGCTCCGGCCGATACGCGAGACGGATCGCACATCGACTCGGCTTCCGTCGGGGGCGGCGCCCACCCGCACTACGATGTCGTCCTTGAAGTGGAACCACCTGGTGGTATCCGTCGCCTCCAGCCGCCCTTCCGCGGGGACGGCGGCGGCAATCTGCCAGCCGAGGCCTTTGGCCGTCGTCTCGGCGAGGGTGAAGGCGCGATCTGGCGGAACGTGCAGCATGAGCGGCGCCAGATCCGGATAGCCTGCGCGCTGCTCCGCCGCGACCGCCGGGCCACCATAGTCGACGCCATTGGGGGCGCGCTCACGGGCGGCGCGCAGGGCCACGAAGCTGGGGGGATTCTCCGTGTCCGTCGTGATGTCGTGAATGTGAGGCACGGACTGGGCGGTGCGCTGCATGGCGAGAGGAACGGCCGCCGTGCCTGCGGCGAGCAGGATGGCAAGGGTGGCGCCGGCCGTGGCGACCCAGTGTCGAGCCACGAGCGAAGCGATGGCTCCAATGACTGCGACCGCCGCGACGACAATCGCTGCGTACACCGAGACGCGCAGGATGGTGAAGGCCGGCCGCACCCCCCACCATCCGAATCGATAGCCGAAGCCCGCCGAGGCGAGCACGAGAAGGGCGATCACGGCGAGCAGAAGGGCCGCCGTCGATATCCCCGTCGCCGTGCGTCGTCGTCCCCCGGACACCGTCCGCGACTGCTTCATGGCCGACTCGCTCCCGTCTACTGGATGAGCTTGTCCTCGAACTTCTCACGCATCTCCTGCTTCTCGGCGAGATACTTCTGGAACTGCTCGGGAGACAGCACGCCCTTCAGCTCCGCTTCCTTGGCCTGCCCGACCTCCCGCATCTGGCGCAGCCTCATGAGGGGGCCCTCCTGGCCCTTGATGATCGGCTCCATCCGCTGGGCATACTTCTGGTTGATAGCGGCGACCTTCGGGGTCTGATCGGGCGTGAGGCCGAGCTTCGTCTTCATCATCTCGGTCTGGAGCCGGGCGCGCTCTTCTGGTGTCGAGCTCTTGAGCTTCTCCATCTCGTTCTGCGCGCCGGCGGCGACGACGATCAGCAGGGACATCGCCGCCACCAACAGTGCGATGAACGTTGGCCGTAGTTCCATGGCGTCCCCTCGTCTGCTTCGGTCGTTTGCCGGTGGACCGGAGCGTCAGAATCAAGCCTGATCGCCCGAGCCTGAGCCAAGGGCTCCAACGTGCGCGCGGGGCCACGCCTTGTCAAGGTGGCCACTTGGCGGGAGGATCGCGATGGGGCCATGCCGCAGGGCGTTCCTCGGCAAAGAGACGATGCAGCGGCGGGGGGCCAACTGTCCCCGCCATGGAGACCGCGAGGGACGACGTGAGCCGACCCTGGCAGCCATTCCGGCCTGAACTCACCACCTCGTAGGCTTCAACGCCTTCGCTCAGGCCCTTCACCACTACGCGACCGAGCGAACGGACGTCGACCATGGAGCCAATTTGGGCCAGGGTCTCCGCGGTGATCACGATCGAGCCGGGCGTGGCGAGCTGCTCCATGCGAGCGGCGACATGGGTCGGTATCCCCACCGCGGTATAGTCCCAGCGCAGATCGCTGGCCACCGACCGCACGATCACCTCACCGGAGTTGATGCCGACCCGGATGCGCACGTCGGCGTGATGGCGCCCGCCCAGCGAGCGCGCATAGGCCGCCACCGACTCTTGCATCCGAAGGGCGGCCCGGCAAGCACGGGCCGCGTGATCGGGCCGGGCGACGGGCGCCCCGAACATCGCCATGATGCCGTCCCCCATCACCTGATTCACGGTCCCGCCGGCCTCGTGCGCGGCCGCCATCAACCGCTCGATCACGCCGTCGAGGATTTGCCTCGCCTCGTCCAGCTCCAGACCCGCGAGCAGCTCCGTGGAGCCGCGCAAGTCCGCGAACAACACCGTGAGATAGCGGTGCTCACCCTCGGGGGAGGCGGGCGGAGCGGGGGGCGTCGGATAGGCGGCGAGCCCGACACGGCGGCGCGAGGCTTGCTCCTCGAGCGCGCTGTCGATCCTCCGAAAGAGCCCCTCGGGCTCCTGACCCTTCTCGAAATAGTCAAACGCGCCGAGCCGCATCGCCTCCTTGGCCGACTCCCAGGCCGGATACGCAGTGAGGAGGATCACGTTTGCATCGGGGCAGTGCGATTTCGCCGCGTGCAGGACGTCGAGACCGACACCATCCGGCATGCGAAGGTCGGTGACGATCACATCGAAGATGCGGGCGCGGAGCTCGTGGATGGCCGCCGTGACCCCATCGGCCTCCCGGACGACATGGCCGCGATGCCTCAGCAGCAGCGCGAGGGTGGTGCGCGCGGAATACTCGTCGTCGACGACTAGGATGGCCGCCATGCGACAGGGACGTTCATATTCGATGCCAGCGCAGAAGCGAGGAAGAGCGGCAGGTTGGACGGCGTGTGGCGAGAAGGGCTGTTCCAGGACGGGACGCCGGGGTTTCATTCTGAACGGCTCCGGGAGGAACGCGGCTATTTGTCGATCCCGTACTCCTTGAGCTTGCGCCAGAGGGTGGTGCGCCCGATCCCGAGAGACTCGGCCGCCCGGGAATGATTCCAGCTCGAGCGCTCCAGCGTCTGCATGATGAGGATCCGCTCCGTCTCCGCGAGGGTCTGCGGAGGCCCGAGGCGAGGCGCCGGCCCGAGGGTCAAGCTCGCCGTCACGTGTGGCGGCAGGTCCCCGGGCTCGATGGTGTCGGCCTGGGCGAGGATGGCCGCTCGTTCCATGGCGTTTTCGAGCTCTCGAACATTTCCCGGCCACGGGTAGCGGAGGAGGCGCTCCATGGTCGCGGGGCTCAGGCGCAGGCTCCGGTTCTGCCGCTCGGCGAAGCGCGTGAGGAAATGCTCGGCGAGCAGGGGAATGTCCTCGCGTCGCTCGCGGAGCGGCGGCAGGGTTACCGAGATCACGTTGAGGCGATAGAAGAGGTCTTCACGGAAGCCGCCCTGGCGGATCATCTGCGCGAGGTCACGGTTGGTCGCGGCCACCACGCGCGCGTCGATGGTGACGGCCTGGGTGGAGCCGACAGGTCGGATCTCCCCGCTCTGGAGCGTGCGCAGGAGCTTGGCCTGGAGCGCAGGCGGCATCTCCCCGATCTCGTCGAGAAGGAGCGTCCCCCCGTGCGCCTCTTCGAAGAGCCCTTTCTTGCTCGTGGCCGCGCCCGTGAAGGCCCCTTTGACGTGGCCGAAGAGCTCCGATTCGAGGAGGGTCTCGGGCAGAGCCGCACAGTTGACGGCGACGAAGGAGGCTCGCGCGCGCGGGCTCGCGTGATGGATCGCCTTGGCGATCACTTCCTTGCCCGATCCCGACTCGCCGTGGATGAGCACGGTGGCATCCGTGGGCGCCACCCGACGCACGAGGTCGAGCACCTGGGACATCAGCGCCGACGCGGTCACCAGTCCCGTGAGGGCGAAGCGATCCCGCACCTGCGCCCGCAGGTTCTCGTTCTCGCGTCGGAGCGTCTTCTCGGCGAGGGCCTGGTCGATGCGATGAAGTAGCTCATCGGGCTCGTGTCCCTTCTCGAAGTAGTCGCGGGCACCGAGCTGAATCGCTTCCTTGGCCGATTCCCACCCTGCATAGGCGGTGAGGAGGATGACGTCCGCCTCCGGGCAGTGGGCGCGGGAGGCCCGGAGCACCTCGAGGCCGTCGCCGTCCGGCATCCGCAGATCCGTCACGATCACATCGAACCCATCGTCCGTGAGCGCCTTGATGGCGGCCGCCACGCCCTCCACCTCGGTGACATGGTGGCCCCGCTTTCTCAGGAGGAGGCCGAGGGTGCTCCGGGCGGAGGGCTCGTCATCGACGATGAGGATGGTCGCCATCGTCGTCCTGTCCCTGGGGGAGAAGAATGGTGAAGCACGTGCCGCGCCCGGGCGTCGACTCGATCTCGATCCGACCGCCGTGGGTCGCCACGATGCGCCGGGCGATGGTGAGGCCGAGGCCGGTGCCCGCGGGCTTGCGCGAGTAGAAGGGCTCGAAGACGCGGCGGCGCTCCTCAGCGGGCATGCCGCGTCCGGTGTCGCTGATGTCAATGGCGACCTGCCCCTCGCGGAGGCCGACCGTGATGCCGAGGCGCCCCGATCCGTCCATGGCTTCCACGCCGTTCAGGGCTATGTTCCACACCACCTGAGTGATCTGATCCGCGTCGAAGGCGAACGGCGACACCTCGGGATCGACGCGCACGGAGATCTCCACGTCGCGTGCCCGGCTCGCGTCGTCACGGATGAGGGCCGCCACCTGATCGACGATCTCGCGGATGTCGCCCACGAGCCGCTTGGGCTCGCGGGGACGAGCGAAGCTCAGGAAGTCTGAGAGGATGCGGTTGAGCCGCCGCGCCTCCTTCTTCACCACGCCCAGGGTGTGGGCGCGTTCCTCGCCTGTGAGGGTTTCTTCGACGCCGAGGAGCGTGGTGGCGTTGACGATGGCGGCCAGGGGATTGCGAATCTCGTGGGCCACGCTGGCCGCAAGCTCACCGGCCGCGGCCAGGCGCTCCGCCTCGGTGAGGCGGGCCTGCAGCCGCTCGCGTTCCGTCACGTCGGTGACCAGCTCGAGGAGGAACACCTGGCCGTCGGGCTGCCGTACGGGCGCGCAGCTGAGCGAGTAACGCCGTCCGTTCGCGCCGGCCACGTCGAGACGCTCCGCCGCACCCATCTCACGGCGCCGCTCGAGCGGACAGCCGGGGCAGGGGTGGGAGCTGGCATTGATCGCCTCGTAGCAGCGGCGGCCGGAGACCGCGCCGAGCTGCTCGTGCATCCACCGGTTGGCGTGACGGACCGTGAAGTCGCCGCCCACGAGCTGGAGGCCCTCTCCGAGGCCGTCGACCAGCCGCTCGTTGAACTCCTTGAGCGTCGCTGTCTCGCTGCGGGCCCGGTCCAGGACCGTGATGATGATGGCGAAGGTACACAGGAAGTAGAAGACCATGAAGGTGGCGGCCATCATCACGTGCGGGGCCGTCCCGGCGCCGCTCAGGATGAAGGGCGCCAGAATGCGATGTGCGCCCCACAGGGTGAGGGCGACCGCGAGGAATCGGGGTCCCCGGTAGCCCAGTGTCTGCATTCGCCGAGGCCAGAACTGCAAGCCGGCCGCGATGAGGATGCCGCCCGTGATCACTCCGACCACATTCCGGGCCGGCAACCCCATGAATGTCACCGTGGCGACGTTGGTGTCGGAGAGATCGCCGATGCCGGTGGCGGCCAGGGCCGCCAGCACCCCGATCACCACGTCCCGGGGCCCGATCCGGTAGCCAATGCGAAAAGCGAGGCCCCCCGCCAGGACCAGGAGAGTGGCAACGAAGAAGGTGGCGTTGATCAGCGATGTGACGACTTCGAGATTCGGGACGAAGATTCGAGCGACGTACAGGCCCTTGGCCAGGCTCATGAGGCCCCAGGCCAGGAGCAGGTAGTGGAAGAACCGCGCGCGGTGAAACGAATACAGGTAGACGAAGATCGCGAACTGCAGCGTCAGGGTCAGCGCCGACGCGCAGGCCAGCGCGGATGCCATAGGCATGGGCATATCGCTCCTCCGGTGCTCCTATGTGCCCATGGCAGTGTTCATGCCAGCGTCATCTCCCTGAAAACGATGAAGAATCACACGCGGGCCGCGTTTCGGCCCGAAACGACCTGTTACGATGTGAAACGACTGCCAAAGTACCACCACTAGAGCCTTTGTGGCGCAGGAAGACTACTTTCCCACTCCCTACGGGCGGGCCAGCCGGCCGGTCATCCCGTCCCCGTAGACGGTCAACTCGCCGCTGTTGATGCCACGCGCGTTCTTGAACGTGAGCTGTCCGACCACACGATGCTCATGCGCTCGCCTCACTCCTCAAAAGAGTGGTAGCGCATCCCGAGCGATGGTCTTGTCCTCATCTTCTCGACCTTCAGAAATTACGCCTCGTCGAAATCTTCACACTCGGTATCGCGTCCAGGGAGTCCATGACGTTTGCGTTGAGGAGAATCCGCGCCGAGGCATCCCGGCATCTCCATTCGTGGGGGTTGGAGTGACAGGCGAACAACGTCACGAAGAAATGCCGTACGAAACGAGGAGACAGGCGCATGAGACGATTTATGAGTATCGGGCAAATTGTCGCAGTGGTGATCCTGTTCGCGACCGGGTGCGCAGAGCAGAGCAGTCAGGTTGGCTCGACACCGGCTCAGGACGGCGCGGTCGCGTCCGCGAACGGAAGCAAGCTCGCGGGAACGTGGCGCGGGGCCTTCGATCAGGTCCAGACCGGCGACTCGGGACGGATCCACGGTGACATCGAGTGCCAAATCAAGGACGACGGAACGTACCAGATGACGTGGACGACGGGCCTGGTCGCCGGCTCTACGAGAGGCGGTCGGGTGGTGATGTCGGGAACGGTGGTAGAGAAAGCCGGCTTCGTGGAGTTCAACGAGAGTGAATCGGGGACGCGGACTACCCTCAGCCACCGCGGCAACACCCTCTACGGGGTCAGGATCGATCCAGGGACGAAGCGCGTGTCCGTGTCAGTGGAGTTGCAGCGGGTGTCCATCGAATCTCCGTAATGTCGAGACGGGGTCGCCTCGCCAGGGCATGATGGCGTGCCCTGGCGAGGCCAAGCCGAGTCTGAGCATTCAACCTCAGCCGACGGCATCGCTCACCGTCTACCTAGTTGCAATATCGAAGGCACACGGTCGCAGTAGCGCCATGTTGCGGCCAATAGCGTCGTGTCGCGCGACGTGGGTGACAATCTCGCTGACAGATGCTTGCGCGGGATCTGAGCCCCTGGCTGGTCACGGTCCAGGCGGTCGCGTCTCTCAAGGCGGTGTGCCGCGGCCAGTCTCCAGCTCCTCGGTCAGGAGATCGGCCTCGCTGCGGGTGATGATCCGGCGGCGAAGTCAAATCTCGAGGACCAGATTGTTGACTCAGCGATATTTAACTGGGCGATGCGAAACAGCTATGTCGCGGGGACAGGCCCTAGGGGCGCGGCGATCGCCGCCGGAGGGTGCTAGTGTTGGCTATTCTCTAGAGGGCTACTCATCGCGAGCCCGAGCGCCGCCTGCCGCTGCTTGGGAGAGCCGACGGACGGCCGGTCCGGTGGAGAGCAGTACGGCAGAGAGCGGCCGGGCGGAAAGGACGCTATGTGATGGATGTTTACGAAGCGGTCAGAACGCGACGGTCGGTGCGCGGGTTTATCGACCGGCCCGTACCGGTGGAGGTGCTGGAGCGGGTGGTATCCGCCGCGACTTGGGCGCCGTCCGGGTCGAATATTCAGCCGTGGCAAATCTACGTGGTGACCGGCGCGCGGCTGGCCGAGCTCAAGCGGCTCGCCGGCGCGCGCGTGGCCGCCGGCGACCCGTGGGACGAGCGGGAGTACGAGATGTATCCGCCCCAGCTGAAGTCCCCCTACCGCGAGCGCAAGTCCGCCTTCGGCGCGCAGCGGTACGGCGCGCTCGGCATCGCGCGCGGGGACCTGGAGGCGCGGCAGCGGGCGGCGTCCGCGAACTGGGCCTTCTTCGGCGCGCCCGCCGGCCTGTTCTGCTACATCCACCGCGACATGGGCCCGCCGCAGTGGGCCGACGTCGGCATGTACCTGCAGACGGTCATGCTGCTGCTCCGCGCCGAAGGGCTGCACAGCTGCCCGCAGATGGCGTGGTCGGTGTACCGCAAGACGGTCGCGCAGTTGCTGTCGCCCCCGGACGGGCTCATCCTCTTCTGCGGCATGTCGATCGGGTACGAGGACACTACGGTCGTCCACCCGCGTACACCCCGCGCGCCGCTGGAAGAGACGGTCACGTTCACGGCGTAGGCAGGTTGGGCGGTGGGGCCTTCGCCCGGCCGCGAATCGAAAACCCGGTCGATCGGCTCTAATCAGCCATAAAGAAAGGCAAACATGAGTACGCAGACAATAGAAACCGAAGGAAGCACAAATCGCGTCAAGGCGGTTCCGGATGGCTACCACACGTTGACTCCTCACCTGGTCGTCAAAGGGGCCAGTGAGGCCATCGAATTCTACAAGAAGGCCTTTGGGGCTGAGGAAATCTTCCGCATTCCGGGACCGGATGGCAAAACTCTCATGCATGCTGAGCTCAAAATCGGGGACTCCCGGCTCTTTCTCGTCGATGAGTGGCTCTTTTTCGTCGATGAGTTTCCGGAGATGCAATGCCGGGGACCCCAAAGCATCGGTGGAACCCCCGTCACCATTCACATGTATGTCGAGGACGTGGACGCCGCCTTCAAAAGAGCGGTGGCCGCCGGCGCGCAGGTGCGCATGCCGTTGGAAGATATGTTCTGGGGCGATCGATACGGTGTCCTTGCTGATCCATTTGGGCATGCCTGGTCCCTGGCCACGCACAAGGAGGATCTGAAGCCGGAGGAGATCGCCGCACGCGCTCAGACAGCGTTCAGTGGATGCGCTCCGACTGCGTGAGCAGATGGCAGTCCGGGGCATCGCGCGAAAGTTCTTCCTGCGTTCACCGAGTTCGACGAGAGCATCGTCGATCACGGTTGCTGTGGCATCGGCTCCTGCGGCGTTCTGCGTCCGAGTCTGGCAGATTACGTCATCGGGACGGGACTCACGGACGGGGCGACCGCGCCGCCGGAGGTCATGACCCTGAGAGAATTCCGGTCCCGTTCCCAGATTCCCACTCTATTCCCACATTGATTTCCAGTGAATTCCCACGCACTGACGTCTGCGGAAGGGCTCTTGGAAAGGATGAGAAAGACCCGGCGATTCAGACGACGTCTACCTCGAAGGTGAGGCGAGTCGATTTCGGTGGTTGCGGGCCGCCGATCTGAACCAGTGAACATGCAGCTGGCAAGCTGAGACAATCAGCGG
>Ga0209684_1000172_pt1 | contig 11915 bp, 13 predicted proteins | sample PanSoiPlot6MoBio_FD_188322 | JGI IMG/M metagenome (GOLD analysis project Ga0209684, IMG submission 188322) | Tropical forest soil microbial communities from Panama analyzed to predict greenhouse gas emissions - Panama Soil Plot 6 MoBio (SPAdes)... | ecosystem: Environmental > Terrestrial > Soil...
AGCTTTAGCGGTCTTAGCGGTTGGAACCTGTGCTACCTATGGCGGCATTCACGCCATGGCCGGCAACCCAACCGGGGCGATGGGCGTGCCCGACTACTTGGGTTGGAATTGGAAGTCGAAAGCCGGTATCCCCATCGTTTGCGTGCCTGGCTGCCCGATCCACCCCGATAATTTATCCGAGACGATTCTCTATTTGTTGTATCAGGCCACCGGCCAGGCACCGATGATTCCATTGGATGAGCATTTGCGCCCCAAGTGGCTTTTTGGTCAGACGGTGCACGAAGGCTGTGATCGAGCCGGCTATTACGAAGAAGGGGACTTCACCACAGAATATGGCTCGCCGAAGTGTCTTGTGAAGATCGGCTGCTGGGGACCGGTAGTGAAATGCAACGTGCCCAAACGCGGCTGGATCGGCGGTGTTGGGGGCTGCCCCAATGTGGGCGGGATATGCATCGGCTGCACAATGCCGGGGTTCCCGGACAAGTTCATGCCGTTCATGGATGAGCCTCCGGGGAGCAAGGTGTCCACGGGGATCAGCGGCGTTTACGGAAAGTTGATTCGAAGTCTGCGCGGCATCACGGAAAGGACGGTTGACCAAGAGCCTAAGTGGCGGCATCGCGGCAATGGATTATCAACCGGATACCAGCAACCCTGGTAGGCCAAGAAAAATCTAAGCTCGCGCCGAATTTATGATTGAAAGCCGGTACTAAACAAATGGAGGAGGGCTAAAATCATGGCCAAGGCACAGACGAATACCGATCTAGTTGAGATGGCTTGGGACCCGATTACTCGGATCGTCGGGAGCCTGGGCATTTACACTAAGATTGATTTTGGCAAACGCAAAGTCGCTGAATGTCACAGTACGTCATCGATCTTTCGCGGCTACAGCATTTTTATGAAAGGCAAGGATCCTCGCGATGCGCATTTTATTACTAGCCGAATCTGCGGAATCTGCGGGGATAATCACGCCACGTGCTCTTGCTATACGCAGAATATGGCCTATGGCGTCAAGCCGCCTCATCTCGGAGAGTGGATCGTCAATCTGGGCGAGGCGGCGGAGTACATGTTTGACCACAACATCTTTCAAGAAAACCTGGTCGGTGTCGACTTCTGCGAGAAGATGGTGCGCGAGACCAATCCCAGTGTCTGGGAAAAAGCCGCTAAAACTCAGGCTTCGCAAGCGAGTGCTCATGGCTACCACACCATCGGCGACATTATGAAATCGCTTAATCCGCTCGAAGGCGAATTTTACCGCGAGGCTTTGCAAGTAAGCCGCATGACACGTGAGATGTTTTGTCTCATGGAAGGACGGCATGTTCATCCCTCGACGCTTTACCCAGGCGGCGTCGGCACCGTGGCGACGATCCAATTGTTCACAGATTATCTGACCCGCTTAATGAGGTACGTAGAATTCATGAAGCGCGTCGTCCCTATGCATGACGATCTTTTCAATTTTTTCTATGAAGCCATGCCCGGCTACGAAAAGGTAGGAGATCGCCGCATTTTGCTTGGTTGTTGGGGCAGCCTGCAAGACCCGGAATACTGCAACTTTAACTATCGCGACATGACGGAATGGGGCCGCAAGATGTTCGTGACCCCGGGTATTGTCGTGGACGGAAAACTGATAACGACGGATCTTGTCAAGATCAACTTGGGGATTCGTATTTTGCTTGGGCACTCCTACTATGAAAACTGGGAAGGGAAAGAGATTTTCGTCAGGAACGATCCACTGGGCAATCCGGTGGATGAGCGTCACCCTTGGAACCAACACACCATTCCAAAACCGCAGAAGCGCAACTTCGATGACAAGTATAGTTGGGTAATGTCGCCGCGCTGGTACGACGGCAAAGATCATCTTGCTCTCGACACCGGCGGCGGCCCCATCGCGCGTTTGTGGGTGACCGCGTTAGCGGGCTTGGTCGATATCGGCTACGTGAAGGCCACCGGCAAAAGCGTCGTCATCAACTTGCCGAAGACGGCGACCAAGCCAGAAGTGACTTTTGAATGGAAGATCCCGAAATGGAGCAATACCATCGAGCGTGATCGGGCGCGGACTTATTTTCAGGCCTATGCCGCCGGCTGCGCGCTCTATTTTATCGAACAAGCTTTAAAGGAAGTCCGGGCCGGGCACACTAAAACGTGGGAACCTTTCAAGGTACCCCAGGACGCCATCGGCTGCGGCTTCACGGAGGCCGTGCGCGGCGTCCTTTCGCATCACATGGTGATTCGCGACGGCAAGATTGCCAATTATCATCCCTACCCACCAACGCCCTGGAACGCTAACCCGCGTGACATTTACGGCACGCCTGGGCCCTACGAAGACGCGGTGCAGGATTCGCCGATCTTCGAAGAAAACGGGCCCGGAGACAAATTCAAAGGCATCGATATCATGCGCACCGTGCGCAGTTTCGATCCGTGCCTGCCGTGCGGTGTCCACATGTATCTGGGCGACGGCAAAGTGTTGGAAAAGCGCCACTCGCCAACACTGCTAAATCAGGTGGGGTGACCGCGTAGGGGCACGGCATGCCGTGCCCCCTACCTTCGCACTCATTCATATGCCTGATGCAAGCAATCATTGCGAAAGTAGACCGACGTCACACGGAAAAAATCTTCGCGCGGTGGGCGAGCGCATCGACGGCTTGCTACAGGAATTTGCCGCCGTCAACAATCCCCGCGTCCGGGAAAGGGCTGAAGAATTAGTCCGGTTGCTAATGGAGTTGTACGGCGGTGCGCTCGCCCGGATCCTGGAGATCCTCGATGAAACCGGCCGGCCAAATGAAATCAAGGAGCGCCTCGGCGCGGATGAACTTTTGGCCAGCTTGCTGGTTCTGCACGGATTACATCCACTCGATGTGGAAACAAGGATCATGCGCGCTCTGGAACGCGTGCGTCCCTATCTCGGCTCCCATGGCGGTGACGTCAAACTTCTCGGTGTAAAAGAGGGCGTCGTTCGGTTACGGCTGGAAGGTAGCTGCCACGGCTGCCCGTCGTCGACGATCACCATGAAACTCGCAATCGAGAAAGCCATCGAAGAGGCTGCGCCGGAGGTGGTACGCATCGAAGTCGAAGGCGCGAGCTCGGCCACGCCGGCCGCGTTTTCGGGAAACGGCGCTGCATCGAAGAGTGGTGAGCCATATAACCAAAAAAGAGAGGTCCAATCGGGAGAATGGCTTGCAGTCGGCGCTTTGCCTAAGTTCATGCACGGAGATCTCGCCGCCACCGAACTTGGAGGGATGAAGGTCGTTGTATGTAGGGTGGGCGAGACGCTCTACGCTTACCGAGATTCGTGTCCGTCCTGTAACGCAGCGCTGAAAGAAAGTCCTTTGCGGGAAAACATTTTGACCTGTTCTTCCTGTGGACGCCGCTACGACGTGCGGCGCGCCGGACAATGCATAGATGCGAGCGAGCTACATATGGCGCCACTGCCTCTCCTAGTAGAAAATGATGGCGTGAAAATCGCAATCGCCACGGGAGAATAGTCCTAAGGAGGTTCAGGGTTCAGGTTCAATGTTCAAGGTGCGCAATTCGCGCATCCTGAGCTTCGAAGGATCTTTTGATTCCAGGGAAACAGATCCTTCACTTCATTCAGGACAGGCCTTGAACGTTGAACTTTGAACCGGTGATGCGCGTGGAAAATAAGCAGCCTTTCGCCAAGCTCAAACGCTTCGTCCAACCACAACCGAAGCCGCAATCCAAGGAAAATTGCGAGTTTTGCGGTGTCGAGATAGCCGAGAAGCATTCCCACGCGGTCAATGCCGAGACGCGCACCCTCCTGTGCGTGTGCCGTCCCTGTTATCTTTTGTTTACTCACGAAGGCGCGGCGGGAGGTAAATATAAGGCAGTTCCCGAACGTTATCTCTATGCGCCGGGCTTGATTCTCAGCGATGCGCAATGGAACCGGTTGCAGATTCCCGTGGGGATCGCGTTTTTTTTCTTCAACACGTCTTTGAGTCGCATGGTGGCCTTCTATCCGAGCCCGGCGGGTGCCACTGAGTCACTGCTGCCGCTGGAGACTTGGGATGAATTGGCCAAAACGAATCCATTACTTGCAAACCTAACCTGGGACGTGGAAGCGCTGCTCGTGCGAAACGTCCAGAGGCGAGGGAGCTTCGAATGCTACGTCGTTCCCATCGACGCGTGCTACGAGCTCGTGGGACGCATTCGCCGGCGCTGGAAAGGTTTTGACGGCGGCGAGGATGCGTGGGCGGAAATCGACGCATTTTTCACTGAGGTGCGCGCGCGAAGCAAGGAAGTTAACGCAGAAACGGTGATCGTCGAATGAGCAACCTCACATTCACTATTATCGATGCGCGGGTTGAACCCTATGCCGTCGTGCCGACGCTGATGTTTCGCCTGCAGATTGTCGAGGCGTCGGGCGAACAGATTCATGCCATTGCGCTGCGCTGTCAGATCCAAATGGAGCCCAAGCGACGCCATTATTCGTCCGGTGAGGAAAGCCAACTCCTGGAACTCTTCGGCGAACCCGATCGTTGGGGGGATACCCTAAAAACTCTGTTGTGGACCCACGCCTCGCTCATGGTGCCTGGTTTTCAAGACAAGATTGTAATCGATCTGCCGATCACGTGCACTTATGATTTCGAGGTCGTTGCAGCCAAATACTTGGAGTCTCTTGACCAAGGCGAAGTCCCGCTGCTGTTTCTCTTCAGCGGGACGATCTTTACTCGCGGGCTGCTCGGATTCAGTGTCGAGCAAATACCTTGGGAAAAGGAGGCTACCTATCGGCTACCGGTTCGACTATGGCGCGAGTTGATGGACCGTTATTTTCCTGGCAGCGCGTGGATCCGGCTCAAACGCGAGAGTTTCGATGCTCTGTATCGATTCAAGGGACGTCACGCGCTGCCCACCTGGGACGATGCCGTCGAGTCATTGTTGAGACGCTCTGAGGAGAGGGAAAGAAGATGAAATTCGACAAAGCACAGAAAGTCGCCGACGCGGTGCTTTACGAAGGTTATCTGCTCTATCCTTATCGCGCCAGCGCAACGAAAAACCAAGCGCGCTGGCAATTCGGTGTCGTTATGCCCCGCGACTATATCGAGGACAGGGGCTCCGAGCCCTGGGCTGTGCAGACGGAGTGTCTCCTGGAGCCAGGCGACGCGCCCGTCCTCGATCTCAGGCTCCGATTTCTTCAGGTGCAGACCAGAGTCGTTGAGCAAGCGGTGAAAGCCGAACAGAAAATCTTTTTGCCGGTAGAAACGCTGAATGTGGACAGTCAGCAGATAACGGCTTGGGACGAGGGAATCGAGCGCCAAGTGGATCACATTGGGATCGATGTCGCTGAAATCTGCGGTGCCGAACGCGTTTTTCATTTCGCGATACCGGCGGGAAAAGAAATCGAGGAAGTTTGCGACTCGGAGGGAGCGACCAAAGGACGGATCGTCCGCGAGCGATGGCCCATCGTAGGAGCGATTCGCGTGAGTGGCGAACCGATGGGGAGTGTAATTAAGCTTCACATCCGCGTAGAAAATGTGAGCGCGTTGCTCGAAGACGAAAGGATGGACCGTGCTCAAGCTCTTCGGCACGCGCTCACGGGGGCTCATACGGTTCTGATGGTGCGCGATGGAAACTTTGTTTCTCTTCTCGACCCGCCGGAGTGGGCGCAGCAGGCGGCTTCCTTGTGCGTGAATCTGCACACCTGGCCGGTTCTGATAGGCGAGGAAGGAGAGCGCGATGTCATGTTGTCATCGCCGATTATTCTCTATGACTATCCGCAGGTAGCGCCGGAGAGTCCGGGGGATATGTTCGACGCGACAGAAATCGACGAGATCCTGGCACTGCGCACAATGACGCTGACGGATCAGGAGAAAAGAGAAGCGCGGGCGACTGATAGACGAGCGGCGGCGATCGTTGACCGGGTTGACGCCTTGCCACCGGAGATTCTGAAACGGCTGCACGGCGCAGTGCGCTATCTGCGCGCAACGGCAGCAAAGAATGCTAGCGAGGGGGAAAGGATTCCGTGGTGGGATCCCGGCGCCGATAAGTCGGTCTCTCCTGAATCGGACAGCGTCCAAATCGATGGGGTTTCGGTTGCGAAGGGATGCCGCGTCCGGTTGCGGCCGGGACAGAGGCGGTCCGATGCTCAAGACATTTTTCTTGAAGGAAGAGTTGCCATAGTCGAGGCCGTGTTCTCCGATGTGGAGGATAAACAATATCTCGCAGTCACCCTCGCCGATGATCCGGCGCTCGATCTGAATCGATGGCACGGTAGATATCTTTACTTTTATCCCGATGAAATCGAACTGTTGATGCAGGGCTGAACGGTATTAATCATTGTCGGTGAAGCTTGCGGTCCGCGGCAAAATTTGGAGGAGAGATGAGTCAAAGAGATAACGGAGAGCGCAAAACAACAACAATTGTAAAGACGTTAGTTTTGGCAGCAATCGGCTATGTGTTGGCCAAGACCCTGCCTGACATTGCCCGCTATATAAAAATCAGCCGCATGTGAATTCCGCGTGATGAGATGGGATGGAATTTGAACTGATGAGCCAGCAAGTTCTCATCGCAGGTATCGGCAACATTTTTCTGCAGGACGACGGCTTCGGGGCGGAAGTCGCAAGGCGGTTGAGTGCAGAGCACCTTCCCGGGTGGGTACGCGTTAAAGATTTCGGTATCCGAGGTGTTCACCTGGCTTACGAGATGCTTGATGGGGGCTACGATACGACGATCTTGATTGATGCCGTGCCGCGCGGGGAAGAACCCGGAACGGTTTACCTCATCGAACCCGATCTTGAAACAGTTGATGAGCAAGCGCCCGTTTCACTCGACGCACACGGCATGGATCCGCGTGCGGTCTTTGCAGCGGTTAAGTCTTTAGGGCGCATTCGCGGACGCGTGTTTATCGTGGGGTGTGAGCCGCTCCAGACAGACGAAGGCATTGGCCTCAGCGAGCCGGTTGCCTATGGTGTGGAGGAAGCAATCACTCTTATCCATAGCATTCTGGAAAATTTGCAGGATGGAAAATTTAATGGAGGAGTAGACATCATTCCACAAGGTAGATGAACATGAAAGCGAAACCGCAGCTAGAGCAGTCCATGCAAGAGGAACAAATCCTTGCGGCACTGGATCAGCATTGGGCGGCGTCCGATGCCAACGATTTTGAAACAGAGCACCGCATCTATCACGAGGACGCGGTGCTGGAATACCCGCAGTCAGGCGAGCGAACCCGCGGTCGACTCAACATACAGAACCAGCGCGCTAGTCAGCCGAGCAAAAAGCGGTTTGCTGTCCGACGAATCATTGGCCGCGGTGATCTTTGGATCACCGAATTCATCCTGACATATGACGGCAAGCCGTCCTACACCGTGAGCATCATGGAGTTCAGGGACGACAAGGTTGCGCGGGAAACACAGTACTTTGCGGATCCATTCGTGGCTCCCGCATGGCGCGCTCAATGGGTCGAACGGATGGACACATAATCTCGAGGCGCCGGCGTGGCGGAGGCAATGGGTGCAGCAGATTACGTGACGCCGCACTGAGGACGAGGAAATTTGCTTGGCGGATAGCCGACCATTGACAGGCAGTGAGATTTCCCTATTGGTCGAGCCTTCCGAAACCGCATGATTCAGATAGGGTTGAACGTTCAGCCTCGGGAGAACGCATGTGCGTAAGGTGGCCGGGCGCTTTGTTCAAGTCGCGATAGGTCCTGATTAACGCCGTAACCGGAAACTGACCCACTACCCGGAAGGGAGGAACGATGCATGAATTGGGCATGTGCGATGGAATCGTCGACGCCGTACAGCGGCGCGCTGCCGGACGCCCGGTCGCGCGCGTGCGGGTGAGGATCGGAACGCTCCATCGAGTCGTCCAAGCCGCGTTTCAACAAGCCTTCACACACGCCGCTGAAGGAACAGAGGCGGAAGGCGCTTCGGTGGAACTCGTCATCATTCCGGTATCCGCCACATGTCTAACCTGTGCGGCGGTCGTTGAAGCAAATGAGATAGTGGCACTCTGTCCCAATTGTGGAGGTACGGACCTTGATCTTACCTCGGGGGAAGAATTGATTCTCGAATCCATCGAATACGAGGCGGCGAGCCGCGCGCCTTAGCCGGAGCGAGCTATGTGCCTTGGAATCGCCGGTCAAATTTTAGAAATTCTCCAGGAGCCAGGAGACCTCGCACGAGTCAACGTGTTTGGTGTGGAGCGTATGATTAACGTCGGCATGGTGGAGAAAGAAGGGTTGGCATCCGGCGATTGGGTGCTCATTCATGTTGGCTTCGCCATAGCCAAGATGAATGAGGACGAAGCGAAAGCGTCGATGAGTTTCCTTCAGGAAATGGGTGAGGCGTTCACCAACGAATTAGGGCCGGCGTGGGAGGAGGAAAGTGAGGAGGTAATCCCTGAGTCGTTGGTAAATTCCCAGAAGAAGCACCGGTCATGAAATTTCTCGTACTTTGGCATTTGGAAGTGAGTCGAATCAGCCCGCAAATGATGGCGGCGGTAATGGATCAGTCCAAGTACGGCAAAAAGCTTGAAGCCGAAGGCAAGCTTGAGTGCCGCTATCACGTCGTCGGCAGCCACGGCGGCGCCTGGATCTATAATGTTGAGTCAAACGAAGAGCTGGATCGTTTGCTCGCGATGTCGCCGGTTTTTAATTTCTCAAGCTATCAAGTTCTGCCGTTAGCGGAAATGCCTGATGCAGGAGGGGCGGCAAGCTCATGAACGAACGGCGCCACATCACCGTTGAGGGAATCGTACAAGGAGTCGGTTTCCGGCCGTTTGTCTATGGACTGGCCAAGCAAAACGGCCTGGCCGGATTCGTTTTGAACGATACGACCGGGGTCACCATAGAGCTGGAGGGAGAACCGCCGGCTTTGGAAAGTTTTCTGACGTACTTACGCGAGCAGCCGCCGCCTTTGGCTCGCATAGAGAATGTTGATTGCCGGGACATCCCACCGAAAGGCGAAGCGGACTTTAATATCGTGCGCAGCCAAGGCGAAGAAGAACGAAGTGTGCTGATCTCGCCGGACACTCCAACCTGTGGCGACTGCCTCGCGGAACTTTTCGCGCCCGACGACCGGCGCTATCGTTACCCTTTCATTAATTGCACGAATTGCGGTCCGAGATTTACCATCATCAAGGATGTTCCCTACGATCGCGAGCGCACGACGATGGAACGCTTCAAAATGTGCGCCGATTGCTCGCGGGAATATCACGATCCGAGGAATCGCCGCTTTCATGCTGAGCCTAACGCCTGCCCGCAGTGCGGCCCACGGGTTCGATTGCTGGATGGCCGCGGACGGCAAACTTCCGACGGCGACGCGATAGCTCAGGCGGCTGAGTTATTGCGGCAAGGGTTTGTCCTGGCAGTGAAAGGACTCGGCGGATACCATCTGGCCTGTAACGCACTCGATCATGACACTGTGCGGCGGCTGAGAGCGAAGAAACATCGCGAGGACAAGCCTTTTGCCGTCATGGCTGCGAATTTGAAGGCGGTCAACCAGCTCTGTTACCTCACCGACGAAGAGGAACGGCTGCTGTGCTCCTACGGGCGCCCGATCGTGCTCCTGCGCAAGCGCGAGAATATTCGGATTGCCGAAGCCGTCGCTCCTGCCCATCGGTATCTTGGTTTGATGCTCCCGTATACACCGCTGCACCATCTATTGCTCGCGGATGCAGGCGTTCCGCTGGTGATGACCAGCGGTAACTTGAGTGAAGAGCCCATCGCATACAAAGACGACGATGCGCTGAGCAGACTCGGCGAGATCGCGGAGTACTTCCTGGTTCATGACCGGGAGATTCATATGCGCTGCGACGACTCGGTGGCGCGGGCGATCGGCAAACAGGAATTGCTTATCCGCCGGTCGCGGGGCTATGCGCCGCAGCCGATCTCCGTCTCTGTGCCCTTCGTTCGACCTGTTCTCGCCTGCGGGGCTCATCTCAAGAGCACTTTTTGCCTTGGCAAAGAGCGCCATGCTTTCATAAGTCACCATATCGGAGACTTGGAAAACTACGAGACGTGGGACTCTTTCGTGAAGGGCATTGAACACTTCAAAAACCTTTTCGCCATCGAGCCTGCTGTGATCGCCTACGATCTACACCCCGAATATCTTTCGACTAAGTACGCCGCTGGAGTTAGCGGGCTCACTAAGATTGGTGTCCAGCACCATCATGCCCATGTCGCAAGCTGCATGGCCGAGCACGGGTTGGAAGGCCCCGTTATTGGCGTCGGCTTCGATGGCTTGGGCTATGGCGGCGACGGCACAATTTGGGGTGGAGAATTCTTGGTGGCAAAACTTTCCGGCTATGAGCGCCGCGCGCATCTGCGCTACCTCCCGCTAGTCGGGGGAGATCGAGCGATTCGCGAGCCTTGGCGCATGGCAGTGAGTTATCTACGAGATGCTTTGGGGAAAGATCCATTTTCCCTGGGCTTGCCCGGTTGGGACGTGATTTCGGAAAAGAAGATCGAAATTGTTACCTCAATGATGCAACGGCGACTTAACACGGTCCAAACATCGTCCTGCGGACGGCTGTTCGACGCCGTCGCTTCGATTCTCGGTTTGCGCCATGAGGCAAATTACGAAGGTCAGGCGGCCATCGAGCTTGAAATGGCTGCGCTCGAAGGGATCTCGGAGAGCTATACTTTTGAGATCAGCGCGGACAGTCCCTGGGAAATTGACATGCGGCCTGCGATAGAGCATTTGGTCCGGGAAGTGAAAATGGGATCGCCGATCGGATCCATGGCGGCAAAATTTCATAACACTCTGGTCCCGGCCATCGTTGAAATATGTCGGCGGCTACGGGAGACCGACGGCTTGAATATCGTTTGTCTCACCGGCGGCACCTTTCAAAATGTCTATCTGCTGGAGCGTGTGGTTCCGGCTCTGCGAAATAGTGGCTTTGAAGTTTATCTAAATCGGAAAGTTCCAACCAACGACGGCGGCATTGCTTTTGGGCAGGCGACGGTTGCGAATGCAATCTTGCAATGGGGAGGCTAACGTGTGTTTGGGGATTCCCGGCAAAATCCTAGAGTTCTATGACTCGCAGGGACTGCGCATGGCCAAAGTTCAGTTCGGCGGCATCGTGCGCGAGGCCTGCTTGCAATACGTTCCCGAGGCCGGAACCGGCGATTATGTCGTTGTTCATGTCGGATTCGCCATCAGCAAAGTCAACGAAGAGGAAGCCACGCGGACTTATCGCTTGCTTGAAGAGATGGGCCAGCTCACCGAGCTTGCAGCTCCGGAGATCGTGGAGAAACCCGGAAACGGAAGGTCGCCGTGAAATATGTAGATGAGTATCGGAGCGAGCAGCTCGCCCGTAACGTCACCGAGGAAATTCGGCGCATCCAGACGCGTCCTTGGGTGATCATGGAGGTCTGCGGCGGACAGACGCATTCCATTGTCAAGCACGGATTAGACTATCTCTTGCCACCGACCATCGAGCTGGTTCACGGTCCGGGTTGTCCTGTGTGCGTCACGCCCTTGGAAATGATCGACAAAGCGCACGCCATCGCGCGCCGTCCCGACGTGATCTTCTGTTCGTTCGGTGACATGCTGCGCGTGCCCGGCTCTGAGGAAGATCTCTTTGCGCTGAAGTCACGAGGCGCGGATGTGCGCATCGTCTATTCGCCACTGGATTGTCTGAAAATCGCGCGGGGCAACCCGGATAAGAAAGTGGTCTTTTTTGCCGTCGGTTTTGAAACCACTGCCCCGGCGAACGCGATGGCGGTCTGGCGCGCGCGGCAGGAAGGGATCAAGAATTTTTCCATCCTCGTTTCGCATGTGCTGGTGCCTCCGGCCATCGCCGCCATCCTTCAGTCGCCGCAGAATCGCGTTCAGGGGTTTCTCGGGCCGGGGCACGTTTGTGCCATTATGGGCTATCACGAATACGAAGCGATCAGCGCTCGCTATCGTGTCCCGATCGTCGTCACCGGTTTTGAACCGTTAGACATTCTCGAGGGC
>Ga0209684_1000173_pt1 | contig 11905 bp, 8 predicted proteins | sample PanSoiPlot6MoBio_FD_188322 | JGI IMG/M metagenome (GOLD analysis project Ga0209684, IMG submission 188322) | Tropical forest soil microbial communities from Panama analyzed to predict greenhouse gas emissions - Panama Soil Plot 6 MoBio (SPAdes)... | ecosystem: Environmental > Terrestrial > Soil >...
CTGCTGCCGCGCGTGACTTCTACTACAAGCGTACCGGCCGCTACGTGCCCATCGTCACCGACGGCGGCATGACCACGGGCGGCGACATCTGCAAGGCGTTCGCCTCCGGCGCGGACGCCGTCATGATCGGCTCCGCCTTCGCCCGCGCCCAGGAGGCGCCGGGGCGCGGCTATCACTGGGGCATGGCCACCCCGCACTCGAACCTGCCGCGCGGGACGCGCATTCGCGTCGGCGTCTCCGGCACGCTCGAACAGATCCTCTTCGGCCCCGCCTTCACCGAGGACGGCACGCTGAACCTCGTGGGCGCGATTCGCACCTGCATGGGCTCGGTGGGAGCAGAGAACATCAAGGAGCTGCAGCAGACGGAGTTGATCATCGCTCCGTCCATCAAGACCGAAGGCAAGGTGTTCCAGCGCGCCCAGAAGCTGGGCTCGCCACGCTAGGCCGAGCGCGCATGCACTGCCAGACCGTCTGCGGCACGCAGGGGGTCTGCTCCGGGTCCGCATGAACAAGATCTGCGTCCTGGATTTCGGCGCGCAGTACAGCCAGCTCATCGCTCGCCGCATCCGCGAGATGTCCGTGTACTCCGAGATCGTCCCGTGCACGGAGCCTCCCGAGAAGGTCCTCGCCCAGGGTTACCAGGGTATCGTCCTCTCCGGCGGGCCCTCCAGCGTCTACGACGAGGGCGCACCGCTGCCCGACCGCCGGCTGTTCGAGGCGGGCATTCCCGTGCTCGGCATATGCTACGGGATGCAGGCCATGGGCTATCTCCTGGGCGGTGAGGTCGTGCCCGCGGCGCGCCGAGAGTACGGTCCCGCCGACTTCCTGATCGCGGGCCAGGGCGGGCTCCTCCGCGATGTGACGCCGGAGCGGGACGGCCGCATTCGCGTGTGGATGAGCCACGGCGACACGGTGATGAAGCCGCCGCCTGGCTTCGTGGCCCTCGGCTCCACCGAGAACTGTCCGGTGGCGGCCATGGCGGATCCCGCCCGGAAGCTCTTCGGCGTCCAGTTCCATCCCGAGGTGGCGCACACCGCCCAGGGCAAGACCGTGCTGCGGAACTTCCTCGAGGCCTGCGGCGCGAGGGGCGACTGGTCGATGAAGTCTTTCATCGACAGCGAGGTCGCGGCCATCAGGAAGACGGTGGGCGGGGACCGCGTCCTCTGCGCGCTCTCGGGCGGCGTCGATTCCTCCGTGGTGGCCGTGCTGCTCCACAAGGCCATCGGCGATCGGCTCACGTGCCTTTTCGTCGACAACGGCCTGCTGAGGAAGGGCGAGGCCGAGGCAGTAGTCGCGACGTTCCGGGACGCCTTCAAGATCAACCTGATCCACGTGGATGCAAGCAAGCGATTTCTCGATCGTCTGGTCGACGTGACCGATCCCGAAACCAAGCGCAAGCGGATCGGCAATGAGTTCATCGCGGTGTTCGAGGAAGAAGCCGGGAAGCTCGGGGAGATCCCGTGGCTCGCCCAGGGGACGCTCTACCCCGACGTGATCGAGTCCGTGTCGTTCAAGGGGCCGTCCGCCGTCATCAAGACGCACCACAACGTGGGTGGCCTGCCGCCGGACATGAAGTTCAAGCTCATCGAGCCGCTGCGCGAGCTTTTCAAGGACGAGGTGCGCGAAGTGGGGGCGCTGCTGGGGCTGCCTGGCGAGATCGTCTGGCGTCAGCCCTTCCCCGGGCCGGGGCTCGCCATCCGCGTGCTCGGGGACGTGACGGCGGAGCGCCTCGACGTCTTGCGCGAGGCCGATGCCATCGTGCAGGAAGAGGTCCGTCGCGCCGGGCTCGAGCGCGACATCTGGCAGTCCTTCGCCGTGCTCTTGCCCGTACGCTCGGTCGGAGTCATGGGCGATTTCCGCACCTACGCTCAAGTGGTCGCCCTGCGCGCGGTGACGAGCCAGGACGCCATGACGGCGGACTGGGCGCGGCTGCCCTACGACCTCCTGGGGCGCATCTCCTCGCGCATCATCAATGAGGTCAAGGGCGTGAACCGCGTGGTCTACGACATCTCCCCCAAGCCTCCCAGCACTATCGAATGGGAGTAGCCGGCGCCGGGAAGGTCGGCGCCCCGCGCGCCGACTTCGTTCACCTCCACGTCCATTCGGAGTACAGCCTCCTCGACGGCGCCGCCCAGCTCGAGAAGATCGAGCGCGTGGAGGGGCAGGCGAAGAAGGAGAAGGACGTCGGCCTCATCGCGCGGGCCGCCGAGCTGGGCTTTCCCGCCCTCGCCCTGACCGATCACGGCAATCTCTTCGGGGCCATCGACTTCTACGCGGCGTGCAAGACGGCCGGGATCAAGCCCATTGTGGGCTGCGAGCTCTACGTCGCTCCCGGCAGCCGTTTCGAGCGCTCCGGTCAGGATGGCGGCTATGAGGGCGCGAGCCATGCCACCGTGCTCGTGCGCAACGAGGCGGGCTACCGCAACCTGATCAAGCTCGTCTCCAAGGCCTATCTCGAAGGCTTCTACTACAAGCCGCGCGTGGACCGCGAGCTCCTCGCCCAACACGCGGACGGCCTCCTCGTCCTCTCCGGCTGCCTCAACTCCGAGGTGAGCCGCCAGCTCTCCGCGGGGGAGGACGCCAAGGCGAAGGACACCGCGGGCTGGTACCAGGAGGTCTTCGGCAAGGACTCCTACTTCATGGAAGTCCAGGCGCACGGCATCGAGGAGCAGGGGCGGGTGACCGAGGGCACCGTGCGCATCGCCCGCCAGATCGGCGCGCCGCTCTGCGGCACCAACGACTCGCACTACGTCGACGCGGGCCACGCCAAGGCCCACGAGACGCTCCTCTGCATCCAGACCGGCGCCACCATGAGCGATCCCGGTCGCTGGCGGTTCTCGACGGAGGAGTTCTACCTCAAGTCGGCCGACGAGATGCGCTCGGTGTTCAAGGACCTGCCCGAGGCCTATCGCAACACCCTGGCCGTGGCCGAGCGGTGCGAGCTCGAGCTCGGCTTCGGGCAGTTCCACCTGCCCAAGTACGACGTGCCCGCGGGCCACACCCTTGACTCCTATCTCGAGCACCTGGCCCTCGAGGGACTGAAGCGACGCTACGGCAGCTCGCCCGCCGACGCCGTGGTGGAGCGGCTCCGCTACGAGCTCTCCATCGTGACCAAGATGGGCTTCTCCGGGTACTTCCTCGTGGTGTGGGACTTCATCGCCTTCGCCCGTCGCCAGGGCATCGCGGTGGGGCCCGGCCGCGGCTCCTCTGCAGGCTCGCTCGTGGCCTACTGCCTCGGCATCACCAACGTCGATCCCGTGAGCTACGGGCTCCTCTTCGAGCGATTCCTCAACCCCGAGCGGATCTCCATGCCCGACATGGACATCGACTTCGCCGACGACCGTCGCGACGAGGTCATCCGCTACGTGGCCGACCGTTACGGCGCCGACCGCGTCGCACACATCATTACCTTCGGGACGATGGGGGCCAAGGCGGTGATCCGCGACGTGGCGCGGGTCATGGGCTTCTCCTTCGGGGAGGCGGATCGCATCGCCAAGCTCGTGCCCGGCTTCCCGCTCAACATCACCCTGGACGAGGCGCTGGAGAAGTCGCCGCAGCTCGCCGAGCAGGTGAAGCGCGACCCGCGGGTGGGCGAGATGTGGGGGGTGGCGCGCGCCCTCGAAGGCTGCACCCGGCACGCCTCCGTGCACGCCTCGGCGGTGGTCATCTCCGACGAGCCGCTCATGGAGCGGGTGCCGCTCTACAAGGATCCCAAGCGGCCCGAGCTGATCACGGGCTTCGCCATGGGGCCGATCGAGAAGCTCGGCCTCCTCAAGATGGACTTTCTCGGCCTCCGCACCCTCACGGTCCTCGCGGACGCCGCGCGCCTGGTCAAGGAATCGACGGGCGTGCCCCTCGATCCCGACGACCTCCCCCTCGACGACGCCAAGGCCTATCAGCTCCTCGCGGAGGCGCGCACCTTCGGCGTCTTCCAGCTGGAGTCGGCGGGCATGCGCGATGCGCTGCGGAGCCTCAAGCCCACGCGCATCCAGGACATCATCGCCATGGTCGCCCTGTATCGCCCCGGGCCCATGGAGCTCATCCCCGAGTTCGTCAACCGCAAGCACGGCCGGGCGCCGATCACGTACGAGCATCCGCTCATGGAGCGCCACCTCCAGGAGACGTACGGGATCATGATCTACCAGGAGCAGGTGATGGGGCTTGCCGCCGAGCTCGCCGGGTTCACTCTCGGCGAGGCCGATACCCTGCGCAAGGCCATGGGGAAGAAGGACCGCGAGCTCATGGCCGCCCAGAAGGCCAAGTTTCTCGTGGGGTGCCGGGCGAATCAGATCGACGGGAAGAAGGCCGAGCGGATCTGGGACCTCATCGAGAAGTTCGCGGGCTACGGCTTCAACAAGTCGCACGCCGCCTGCTACGGGCTGGTCGCCTACCAGACCGCGTACTTCAAGGCGAACCACCCGGTGGAGTTCATGGCCGCCCTCCTCACGTCGGAAATGGAGAAGACCGACAAGATCGTCCAGTACATGGAGGAGTGCCGGAGCATGGGACTCCGCGTCGAGCCACCCGACGTCAACCTCTCAGGGGCGCGCTTCACCGTCGCGACTCAGGTCATTCACTTCGGCCTCGCCGCCATCAAGAACGTGGGCGCCTCCGCCATCGAGTCCATGGTCAAGGCGCGCGAGCAGGACGGCGCCTTTACCTCCCTCGCCGACTTCTGCGGGCGCGTTGACCTGCGCCTGGTCAACCGGCGCGTGGTGGAGAGCCTCATCAAGGCGGGCGCCTTCGACTCGCTGCGCGTCACCCGCGCCGGCCTTCTCTCCGGCCTCGACCAGGCCATGGAAGCGGGACAGCGGAGCCAGCGCGATCGCGAGGAGGGGCAGGCCTCGCTCTTCGACGGGCTCGCGGGGGCAAAGACGGCCGCGCCCGCCACTCCCGCGCGGGACACGAGCGCGCAGGTGCCGGAGTGGCCGCGGGAAGAGCTGCTGGCGGCGGAGAAGGAGGTGCTCGGCTTCTATCTCACCGGGCACCCCCTCGACGAGTATCGCGATCTCGCCCAGCGCATGCGCACGGTCACGTCGGCGGAGCTCGCCGCGCGTCCCGTCGCGTCCCAGGTGCGTCTTCTCGGCTTGGTGAGCGGCCTCACCGAGAACGCGACCAAGAGCGGCAACCGCATGGCCTTCGCCACGCTCGAGCTCGTCGATGGCTCCGTGCCCCTCACGGTGTTCCCCGAGCCCTATCGTGCGTGCTCCGTCGCGCTCCGCCATCGCGGGCCCGTGCTCGTGCGCGGGCGCGTCGACGACAGCGACAAGGGACGCGTGGTCCTGGCCGAGGAGGTCAAGCCTCTCGACGACGCGATGATCGCGGCCGCGCGGGCCACCGAGAACGTCGGCACGAGCAACGGCGGCGGCCGCAACGGATCGGAGACGGTGGCGGGGACGACCACCGCCCACACCTGCCGGGTGCGCGTGAGGCCGGGCGCCGGCGCGCCCGACGAGATGCTCGCCTCCGTGCGACGCATCTGCGAGTCGCACCCCGGTCCCACCCCCCTCTTCGTGCACGTGCTCCTCGCCGACCAGGAGGTGGTGGTGCGGGCGAAGGGAATGTCGGTGGCCGCGGCGCCGGAGCTAGTGGCCAAGGTGGAAAGCCTGCTCGGGCCTGGCAGTATACTCGTCGAGTATGCCGGACGAGCTTGAGTTCGAACGGCCGCTCGTCGAGATCGAGCAGCGCCTGACTGAGCTGCGCGCCTCGCCGAACGCGGCGCGCGACGAGATCGGCAAGCTCGAAGAGCGCCTCCGCCGGCTCCAGCACAAGGTCTACGGCGGTCTCACTCCCTGGCAGCGGGCGCAGATCGCCCGCCATCCGAAGCGCCCCCACACTTTGGACTTCATCCGACTGCTCCTCGAGGACTTCGTGGAGCTCCACGGCGATCGCCTCTACGGCGACGACAAGGCCATCGTGGGCGGTCTCGCGCGCTTCGAGGGGGAGCCCGTGGTGGTGATCGGGCATCAGAAGGGACGCGACACGCGCGAGAACATCACCCGCAACTTCGGCATGCCGCATCCCGAGGGATATCGCAAGGCCCTCCGCCTCATGGAGCTCGGAGCCAAGTTCGGCAAGCCCATCGTGACCTTCATCGACACGCCCGGCGCCTATCCCGGTCTCGGCGCCGAGGAGCGCGGGCAGGGGGAGGCCATCGCGCGCAACCTGCGCGAGATGGCGGGCCTCGGCACGCCGATCGTGTGCGTGGTCACCGGCGAGGGCGGTAGCGGAGGCGCCCTCGCCATCGGGGTGGGCAATCGCGTGCTCATGCTCGAGCACGCGATCTACTCCGTCATCTCTCCCGAGGGGTGCGCGGCCATCTTGTGGGGCGAGGCCTCCAAGGCCCAGGAGGCGGCCCAGTTGATGCGGGTGACCGCGCCCGATCTCCTCAAGCTCGGCGTCATCGACGGCGTGGTGCCCGAGCCGCTGGGCGGGGCGCATCGCAACTGGGAGGAGGCGGCCGAGAATCTCCGCGTCGCCCTCCGGAAAGCCCTCGGTGAGCTCCGCCGGCGGAGCTCCGAGACGCTGGTCGCCGACCGCTTCGAGAAGTTCCGCAAGATCGGCGTGTTCGCGGATAGCGTCTGAGCGTGTCCGAAGTTTGACAGGCCCTGAGGCCGATGCTAACGTAACTACCGATCTTTTATGCCGAAACTTCATCTGATCACCTACGGCTGCCAGATGAACGAGTACGACTCCGAGCGCGTCGCCGGTCTGCTCAAGCAGGAGCGCTACGAGCTCACGGAAGTGGCGGAGGACGCCGATCTGATCCTCCTCAACACCTGCGCCATCCGGGAGAAGGCCGAGGACAAGGTCCTCTCGCGGCTGGGCCAGCTCAAGCACCTCAAGCGCGCGCGCCCCGATCTCATGATCGGCGTCATGGGGTGCATGGCGCAGCTCTGGAAGGGTCGGCTCCAGGAGCGCGCGCCGCACGTCGATCTCGTCTTCGGCTCCGCCGCCGTCTCGCGCGTGGGCGAACTCATCGATCGTGCCCGTACCACGGGCGCTCCCGTGCTTGAGACGGGCGAGGCACCGCTCGTCAAGCTCACCGCGCGTCCCGAGCAGCCGGGACAGCTCAAGGCCTTCGTCACCGTGATGGAAGGCTGCGAGAAGCACTGCACGTTCTGCGTCGTCCCCGTGACCCGCGGGCGGGAGCGGAGTCATCCGCCGGCGGCCATCGTCGCCGAGGTCCGCGAGCTCGCCGCAGCCGGCGTGCGCGAGGTGACGCTCCTCGGGCAGACCGTGAATGCCTATGGCCGCGATCTCACGCCGGCCACCGATCTCGCCGCGCTCCTCGAGCAGGTCAACGAGGTCGAGGGCATCGAGCGCATCCGCTTCACCACCTCGAATCCCTACAACCTCACCTCGCGTCTCATCCGCGCCATCCGCGACGTGCCCAAGGTGGTCGAGTACTTGCACCTGCCGCTCCAGTCCGGCTCCGATCGCGTGCTCGAGCGGATGAACCGCGGCTACACGCGCGCCCGCTATCTCGAGCTCATCGACGAGCTGGTGGAGACGGTGCCCGACCTCGCGCTGTCCACCGACCTCATCGTGGGCTTCCCGGGGGAGACGGAGGCGGACTTCGAAGAGACGGTGACGGCGGTGGAGCGCGTGCGCTACGACAACGTCTTCGCCTTCCGATACTCGCGCCGTCCCGGCACGCCCGCCGCCGACATGGCCGAGCAGGTCCCCGACGAGGTGAAGGCGCGGCGCAACAGCCGGATCCTCGAGGTGGCGGAGCGTGTGGGCGCCGAGCGCCGGCACGCCCTCGAGGGCCGGGTGATGCCCGTGCTCGTGGACGGCCGCGCCCGCAAGGATCCCCACGAGGTCACCGGACGCACCCGCTGCAATCGCGTGGTCAACTTCGACGCTCACGGCCGCGAGCTCATGGGCCGCACCGTGCCGGTGCTCGTCACCAGGGCGCTCCCTCACAGCCTCCGCGGCGAGCTGGCCGGCGCGGGGGAGCGCGTACTCGCCGCCCGCGCCGTCTAGGAGAGGGGGAACGCCCATGTGGCTCGAGATGAAGGTCAAGGGATTGGCGCTCGACCCCCTCTCCAACATGCCGATCATCATCCTCCGCGACGAGGAGGAGAAGCGCTCGCTGCCCATCTGGGTCGGCCTCTTCGAGGCCAACGCCATCGCGCTCGAGCTCGAGAAGATTCCCACGCCGCGACCCATGACCCACGACCTGATCAAGAACATCCTCGAGTCGATCGACGCCCGCGTGATCAAGGTCGAGGTCAACGACCTCCGCGAGAACACCTTCTTCGCGGTGATCCATCTCCAGCTCGGCTCGGCGGAGATCGCGGTGGACTCGCGCCCCTCCGACGCCATCGCGCTGGCGCTGCGGGTGGCCGCTCCCATCTTCGTGGACGAGGAGGTGGTGGCCAAGGCCAAGAACGTGGAGGTGGCGAAGGAGCAGGAGCTCTCCGGGAGCAAGACCGACGACCAGGCCAAGATCAAGGAGTGGCTCGACTCCATCAAGCCCGGGGACTTCGGCAAGATCGAACGCGGCCGCGATCCCAATGCCCCGGACGACTAACGGATGCGCGTTGGGCTCTTCACGAACAACTACCTGCCGTTCCGCGGAGGCGTCACCACCGCGGTAGAAACGCTGCGCCAGGGGCTGGAGGCCGACGGTCATCGCGTGTGGGTCTTCGCGCCGGCCTGGCGCGGCTCGCGGGCGGATCCGCCCTTCGTCTTCCGATATCCTTCCGCGCCCGCCCCGACCTATCCGGGCTTTGCGGTGCCGCTGCCCTTCTCGCGGCGCCTCCGCCGTGCCGCCTGCGCGCTGGAGCTCGACGTGTTCCACGCCCAGCACCCGTTCCTCCTCGGCGTCACCGCGCGTCGCCTCGCCCGCGCGCAGAACCGGCCGCTCGTGTTCACGTATCACACGCGCTACGAGAAGTATGCGCACTACGTCCCGCTTCCCGAGCGCCTGGTCGCGGGGGCGGCGGTGCGCCTGGCCTCGCGCTTCGCGGACTCCGCCGATCTGGTGATCGCGCCCTCTGCACGCATCGCTGACGGCCTCGGTCGGGTCGGTGTGCGCGCGCCCATCGCGGTGGTGCCCACTGGCGTCCCCCTCGATCTCTTCTGCCCGGGAGACCGCAACTCGGCGCGCCGCCAGCTCGGCCTTCCCGTAGAGACGCCGCTCTGCCTCTACGTGGGGCGCCTCGACCGGGAGAAGAGCGTGGAGCGCGTGCTGGAGGCCTTCGGCTCCATCGCCGACGCGGTGTCCGGCGCCCGGCTGCTCCTCGTCGGGCAGGGGAGTCACGAGCGTGCACTCCGGCGGCTCGCCGCGGCCAGCCCGGCCCGCGCGGCCATCGGCTTCCCCGGCTCGGTGCCGCGCGAGGCGCTGCCACCCTACTACCGCGCGGCCGATCTCTTCCTCTTCTCCTCGGAGACGGAGACGCAAGGGCTGGTCCTGGCCGAGGCGCATGCGTGCGGGCTACCCGCGGTGGCGGTGCACGCCTCCGGCGTGGACGAAGTCGTGCGCGACGGTGAGACGGGCATCCTCACCAAGAGCGATGCCCAGGACCTGGCCGACGCGGCCATCGGGCTCCTCCTCGACACGCCCCGCCGTCTTGCCATGGGCCGCGCCGCGCGCGAGCTCGCCGATCGGGACTTCTCGGCCGCCCGCCAGGTCGAGATCATGGCCGGTCTCTATCGCAATCTCTGCCGCTCCTCGTCGTGAGCCCGACGGCAACCGCGACGTACCTCCGGGCGGCCTTCCAGCCCGAGTGGGCGCCCGCGGCGGGCGATCCAGGCCGCCGAGGATTCCTCACCGCCGATCCCCGCGTGCGCACGCTCCTGCGCGTGCTCGTGTCCTATCCCGAGGTGCGGTTCATCCTGCCCGACCGCGTGGGGCTCGAGGGGAGTGCGGATGCCCGTCTCGTCGACACTCTCATGCGCTTCCTCGGCCGGCAGAGCTGGCTCGTCACGAGCGTCACCGTCGGAGGCTAGCCACCCCGTGATCTGGAATCGCGAGATGGAGACGGCCTCTCGCGAGCAGGTCCGCGCGCTCCAGGGCGAGCGGCTCCAGCGCGCTTGTGCGTGGGCGGCGGAGCGCGTGCCATTCTACCGGACGGCCCTCGCCGAAGCCGGCGTCGATCCGCAGCGGATCAAGAGCGTGGACGATGTCCGGCGACTGCCCTTCACGGTCAAGGCGGATCTGCGCGATCACTATCCCTGGGGCCTCTTCGCCGTGCCGCAGCGCGAGCTCGCGCGCGTGCACGCCTCCTCGGGCACCAAGGGCAAGCCCACCGTGGTCGGCTACACGCGGGGCGATCTCGCCATCTGGCGCGAGGTGATGGCTCGCTCCCTCGCCGCGGCGGGGGCGGAACCGGGTCATCTCCTCCAGATCGCCTACGGCTATGGGCTCTTCACGGGCGGGCTCGGCTTCCACGACGGGGCCGAGCACATGGGCCTCACCGTGGTGCCGGTGTCCTCGGGCAACACCCTCCGGCAGATCTTGCTCCTTCAGGATTTCCGTCCGCAGGGCCTCGCGTGCACGCCGTCCTTCGCGCTGCACATCGGCGAGTCCATGCGCGAGCAAGGGCTGGATCCGCGGAGCTCCGGGGTGCGGTACGGGCTCTTCGGAGCGGAGCCGTGGACGGAGGCCATGCGCGGGCAGCTCGAAAGCCTGTGGGACATCGCCGCGGTGGACTTCTACGGCCTCAGCGAGATCATCGGTCCTGGGGTCGCCGCCGAGTGCGCGCATGCTCGCCGCGGGCTCCACATCGCCGAGGATCACTTCCTCCCCGAGGTGATCGATCCGGCCACCAGCGAGGCCGTGCCCGCGGGCGCCGAGGGCGAGCTCGTGCTGACCTGTCTCACCAAGGAGGCGCTGCCCCTCCTGCGCTACCGCACGGGGGACATCACCGCCCTCGATCCCGCCCCGTGCGCGTGCGGGCGCACCTCGGTGCGCATGGCGCGCATCAAGGGGCGGAGCGACGACATGCTGGTGGTCAAGGGCGTCAATGTCTATCCCTCCCAGCTCGAGGCGGCGCTCTTGACGGTGCCCGAGCTCGCGCCGCACTATCAACTCATGGTGGATCGTCGCCAGGGCTTCCCGAGCATCGCGGTGGAGATCGAGCCCACCCCCGAGACGGTCGAGGGGTGGGGGAGCTTCGAGGCGGGCGGCCCCGCCCGGGCGGCGCTGTCCGCGCGGATCGGTGAGCTCCTGCGCGCCCACCTGAGCCTCAACCCGGAGATCGTCATCGTGCCGCCCAAGACCATCCCGCGCAGCGAGGGCAAGGCGGTACGTGTCGTGGAAAGGAGCGCCGTATGAGCCAGACCGTGACGGAAGCGGATCTCCTGGCCCGGATCGATCGCGGCGAGCGCATCGAGTCGGCGGAGGAGATGACGGACGACTATCGCGAGAACCTGATCCATCTCATGACCATGCAGGCCGACTCCGAGCTGGCGGGCGGCTACGGCTACGTGCCGTGGATCATGAAGGCCCCCGGCGTGGACGAGAAGCACGTGGTAGCGCAGATCGTGAAGGACGAACACCGCCACGCCTCCGTCATGTACGGCCTCCTCGCCGACCTCGGCGTGGACGTCGAGGCGCACGTGCGCGCCCACGACGAGGCCTTCGCCATGCGCATCGAGGCCACCGCGGACATCGGCACCGCGCGCATCACCGCCGACAAGCGCGTGAACATCTTCTACTACCCCATCGACACGTGGGCGGATTTTATCTTCTTCAACTTCTGCATGGACCGCGGGGCCGGCCACCAGCTCGAGGACGTGCGCCAGTGCTCGTACGGGCCGTGGGTGCGGGCCATCGAGGGCATCTTCAAGGAGGAAAAGTTCCACATTCGCCACGGCGAGTTCTGGGTCAAGAAGCTCGCCGAGGATCCCAAGACCCACGATGAAGCCCAGGCCACGCTGGACAAGTGGTACA
>Ga0209684_1000177_pt1 | contig 11821 bp, 14 predicted proteins | sample PanSoiPlot6MoBio_FD_188322 | JGI IMG/M metagenome (GOLD analysis project Ga0209684, IMG submission 188322) | Tropical forest soil microbial communities from Panama analyzed to predict greenhouse gas emissions - Panama Soil Plot 6 MoBio (SPAdes)... | ecosystem: Environmental > Terrestrial > Soil...
CTCATTGCGGTTGGTGGAGATGCCCAACGCACCGCCTTCCATAGCTTCCAGCACCAGAGCGCGCATTTGCTGGACCTCTTTGCCGGACGCCTTGCGCTCCACCGCCTCCTCGCCCATCACGTTGTGACGCACGGCGATGTGACCCACTAGGCCACCAATATTGATTCCGATCTTGCCTTCGAAATTATCTAAATACTCGCCGTAGCTGTGCCACTTCCACTGCACTCCTTTTTCCAGCGCAAAGCGTGGAATCGCTTCCACGCGCACGAAACTCTTCACCAGCGCGTCTTCGTCACCGTTTTTGACCGGCGCGAGAGTCAACCCGCAGTTGCCCATAACAACCGTGGTAATGCCGTGCTGGGGCTCGCATGTCCCATAGGGATCCCAGAGCATCTGCGCATCGAGGTGGGTATGATGATCGATGAAACCTGGCGCCACTGCTAGTCCGTCAGCATCAATGGTTTTTGCCGCCGTGCCTCTTAATTTTCCGACTTCCGCAATCTTGCCATCTTTCACACCCACGTCGGCGATATAGGACGGCAACCCTGAACCATCGACGACACGGCCGCGGCGCACTAAAAGATCATACTCCATAATCTCATCCTCCTAAGCCGGTAGTTGACTCCTGCGACTGAAAAAATTCTCCCTATCGTTTGCAACATACGCAAAGACTGTCGGTACTGTCAACCAAGACAACTTCCGATGACAACTTCCGATATTCAGTCCCTGCGCTGCACCGAGGAGGATCAGAGGCAAAGTGATAGCCTCTATCTCTGTAAGACCAGAATTTCGCATGTCACAAATGCAGGCATGCGAACTATACATGAATAACGCCTCAAGCTAGGGGAAAGTAGGGGTAAATTTCGTTTAGCTTTCGACAGATTTTTTGGTCTGAACCGAACCTTGAACCTTCAATATTTGCTAATGCAAAAACAGCCGCGCATAGGTTTCGACCCCTAGTCCCAACAACACCAATGAGAAGCCTCGCAGAAAACTCTTGAGCGCCGGATTTTCCGCTTCACGCCCGATCATTTTCAGCTCCGGTTGTTCCTTGTAGTCCCGCATTAAGTTCATGGAACTCTTCATCCAGACAGCGCCAATTAAGCCGATAACAAAGCCGATCCCCTCAATATCCATACGGTTCCCTTCCTCCGAGAAGCATTCAACACAAATGGCTTCATGCTTTAATCTGTTTCACTCAGCTCTCTTTTGACAGATAGGCAAGCTCTTCGCCATGTTCCTCCCAATGCTTGCCGTCGAAAGCGGCGACCGTAATTTTCTTGATCGTCGCAACCTCCAAGCAGCGCACGTTGACGCTGTAGCCGTCCGGATTCGATCTCGGAATATAAAATGATTTGATGCCGCACACCTTGCAAAACAGGTGCTTGGCAACCCCCGTGTTAAACGTATAAGACGAGAGATATTCAGACCCCTGAAGCAAAACAAACCGAGATTTGGGAACGATGAGATGAAGATAGCCGGTCCTGCTGCAAATCGAGCAGTTGCATTCCGTGGCTTGGATTTCCTCCGGGGCTTCGACTTCGAACCTCACGCGACCACAATGGCAACTCCCCGAATGAATCATGATCAAATAGTCTGATAACGATCTATTGAACTTGATTTTAGCTTATCACGGACACTGAGCCAAATGGCCTATGTCAGTCCTAAATCTGAAACGATGATTCTTTTTCCGTCTCATCTTTGAAACACCGAACTTTCTCTGATTCAATGTCTTTCAGCGACAAAAACTGACAAAGCTCTGTTTTATAGACTGTGCGTCTTGATCAGCCCATCTGTATGAAGGAAATGTCCTCCGTCCTTTGTCATTATTAAAGACCTGAACGCGGAAATATTGGGAATTGATCAGGTAGTCTTTGCCGCCAAAGCTTGGCATAGCTGTTGCTCAAGAAGCTTGTGGATAATAACAAGTTTTTACCCTTTCGCAGCGCTCGAAAAAGACCGTCGCATGGATAGAAAACCAATCTCGCGTTATCTTGCCTATTTCATGGCTGTCACAACACTCAACATGGGTTACCCAACCCCGGCAAATCGAAGCGTGAGCTGGGCGGGCTTATCATGCGGGAGTACGGTGAGCGGAAAGAAAAATCAAAAAGGAGAGAGAAATGCGCGTTCAAAAATTCAATAACGAGAATTGGGACGATCTGGAATCTGCCGTGCTGGAAGAAACCCCCTCTTCAGGACAAAAACTTGGGGTTTCCGAGACTTATTCTAATCAGTGTCTGGTGCGCCGGATGAAGCGGGCGGACAAGCTACTAAAGGACACGGTTCATCATGCCCATCGTGGCTTATTGCATCGTGGTTGGTCAGTCATAGCGTTAGGCCTGATGATCCTGTTTACACAGGCGAGTATCGCGACCGCTGGGCCGGCAAGTGATCAGCTCATGCAATCCGTGCAGAAAATTCAAGCGATTCTATCCGATCCGACCCTAAAGGGAGAAGGGAAGGCTCAAGAACGCCGGCAAAAGCTGCGCGAGGCAATCCACGCGAGATTTGATTTCGAAGAGATGGCCAAACGCTCCTTAGGCCCGGAGTGGCAAAAACGCAGTCCCGAGGAACAAAAAGAATTCGTCAGTTCTTTTACGGCTCTTTTAGAAGGAGCCTACTTTGACCAATTGGAGTCTTATAACGGTGAAAAAGTCCGACTTGTGAACGAGCGGCAAGACAAGGATTTCGCCGAAGTGAGCACGAAGATAGTAAATAATAAAGGCGAAGAGTTTTCAGTCAACTACCGCTTGCAGGACATCAACGGGGACTGGAAGATATTCGATGTTGTCGTGGAAAACATAAGTCTGGTGAACAATTTTCGTTCGCAGTTCAACCGGGTGCTGGCCAAGTCGTCCTATGCGGAGCTCGTACAAACAATGAATCAAAAAAGAATCGGCGCACCGGGAGCAAAAAAATAACCTGAGATGATTCGCCAGCTCCAGCGAGCGGAATCTTTTCAGAAGTTGGAAGGAGAAAGACTGTGAAAAAGATATTTCGTCAAACGACAGTTGCCGCGATTATGGTCAGCATTACAGTGTTGATTGCCGGCTTTATCCTTGTGGCCCAAGAACCGGCGCGGCGAGCAGCCGCGCAGAGCGCCGCAAAAGCGAGTGACACCGAGCTACGGGCATTTGCCAAAGCATACACCGAGTATCAAAGGATTCGTCGGGAATATGAGCCTAAGCTGAAAAATACCAAGGATGCTGCAACCAGTAAGAAGATTCAGGACGAAGCCAATGCGAAGGTGGCAAAAGCGCTCGAAGAGCAGCATATGAGCGCCGACGAATACAGGAGATTGTTTAACCTCATTAACACCGACGAAGCGCTGCGCAAAAAGGTCCTTGCGCTAGTCGCAGAGGAACGACGTAAAAGCTGACGCTCTCACTCACGGCTAGCTGTAACGGATTCCGTAGCTAGGCCTGTCCTCAAAGTGAAGGATCGAAAGATCCTTCAAAGCTTAGGACGAAGGAAGCATCGCCTTGAACTTTGAACGACCTACGCCGCCTTCTCCATTTCTTTATTGTATTTGCCGTAGCGCGCCGCGCCGTTGCATTTGGCCCGGTGATAGAAAATTTTCTGTGCCGCTGCCACATTGGCGGCTTGGCCCTTCCAGGCTTTGAGCGCCGGATCTTGCAAAGCTCGAGCGTAGGAAAAACTGACTTCCCACGGGTGAGACCCCATCGAGTTCATGGCGTTCAAATGCTCCGTCGCACTTTCGGCGCTTTGTCCTCCGGACAGGAAAGCAATGCCTGGCACCGCGCTCGGAACCGTCCGCTTGAGGCAGCGAATGGTACGCTCCGCTACTTCTTCGACGCCCGCCTGCTTTGGGCAATCTTTTCCGGAAACTACCATGCTGGGCTTCAAGATCATGCCTTCCAAGTAAACGCGTTGATCGACCAGAGTGGAAAAGACGACTTTGAGGGTCGCTTCAGTGACTTCTTCACAACGTTCAATGGTATGGGAGCCGTCGAGCAAAACCTCCGGTTCGACAATCGGTACCAGTCCTCCCTCCTGACAGAGCGCGGCGTAGCGCGCTAGCGCATGGGCATTAAGCTCGAGACAGGACGCCGACGGAATTCCATCGCCAATCGTAATGACAGCCCGCCATTTGGCGAACTTCGCGCCGAACTCCTTGTACTCCTTCACCCGTCCCCGGAGTCCGTCCAGTCCCTCGGTCACGACTTCCCCCGGGAATCCAGGTATATCCACCGGTCCTTTGTCGACTTTGATGCCCGGCATAATCCCTTTCTTGGAAAGAACTTGCGGAAACGGCGTGCCGTCACTGGTGGCCGTGCGAATGGTTTCGTCGAAAAGAATAACGCCGCTGATCGCTTCTTCGATTCCTTTGGTGGTTAAGAGCATTTCGCGATAAGCCCGGCGCGTGTCTTCATTGGATTCGATTTTTATACTATCGAAGCGCCGCTTGATGGTGCCCGAACTTTCATCCGCCGCCAGTATCCCTTTGCCCTTCGCCACCATGGCCCGTGCGACAGTTTCCAATTCTTTCAAAGACATGGCCTGTCCCTCCTTTGCATAGTAACTTGCTTATTTTACATTCTCGGTTGCGCCTGACAAGAGTGATTTCCAGTGACGATTGTTAATTTTTTCACTTTTTGTTATGGGACTAACCATGCTCGCTCTGTTGCTTCATTGGCTGATCAGCGCGATCAGTTTGCTGATCGTCGCCTACCTTATTCCCGGCATCAAAGTTGATGGACTGGGTACCGCTTTGATCGCTTCGATTGTGATCGGGCTCGTAAACGCCACCATTGGATTTTTCCTGAAGCTTATAACTTTACCTCTGACAATTTTGACCTTAGGAATTTTTTGGCTTGTTATCAACGCCCTGATGCTGGAGCTTGCCTCCGCCCTGGTTTCCGGTTTCACCGTTCAGGGCTTTTGGTCGGCTTTTTTCGGCGCCATCGTTCTTAGTCTGGTCAGCACCTTCCTACGGAGCGCCTTGACTTAGAGCGAAGGGCAAAGCAAAAACGGAGAACGCTAAGGACTCGCCCCTTACGCTTGGCGCTTTGCCCCTAGCGCTATGCTGCCGGCAGCCCCGTCGCCTCGCACCAATAACTGGCGTCGTAAAAACGCTGCGCCGGATCGTAGGGCGGTTGATAAACACCCATCTCTTTTCTCAATTCGATCACGGTATTCAACGCAGCTGGATTGATGCGCGCTTTAGGAACTACTTTTCGATAGGCATCTTCCGCCGCAGCGCTGCTGAGCCGTTCTTTCTCGATCATTAACTCGATGGTTGCCGGGCGATTTTGTGGTTCGAGTAACCAATCCGTCGCCTTCACCCATGCTCGAATAAATCGCACCACCAGCTCACGGTGACTCAGCAGCCAGCGACGTAGCGTCCACCCACACGTCAGCGGCCAACCGGGTACGTAGTCTTCCGCATTCGCGAGAAGCACGCCCCCCGCGGTCAAAGCCTTATCGGACGCCGGAGGCGTCAACATAGCGGCTGCCACCCGTCCCTTTAGAAATGCCTCTAGACGCACAGGCGAGCTGCCGATGATCTCTATATCATATTCACGCTCAGCGATGGCATGGCGCTGCAGAATCTTTTTCCGAATGAGGTCCAGGTTTGAATCTCCAGGATCCCCCGCCAACAGTTTGCCGCGTAACTGATCGATAGAATTGACACCAGGTTGGCCGATCAGGTAGGCACTGAGTCCCTCTTCGGCCTGCATGAAAAGTAGATAGTCGGTGCCATCGGTGGTCGTCCGCGCTACCATGGTATCGGCGCTGCTGAGCGTTAGATCCCAACGGCCTTCAGCCATGCCGCGATTGTGGTCGGGCGCATAGGTGGTTTGGTGGAATTTGACTTCGAGATTTTCAGCCGCAAAGAACCCTTTGTACTCCGCGACCAGATGCGGCGGCCTTCGGTGATATCCGGTAGTGCTCAATAGGTCCATGCAACTTCCCTCCCGAAAAGCAATCCTTTTCTATCGCCTCGCGCTTCAAGGCTCAAGCCCCAAAGGTTGTTGGCTTGAGTGCTAATCGAGAGTAAAATTCGCTCACGACGAAAAACCCTATGAGACTAGCAAACAAAGTCGCCTTAATCACCGGCGGTGGGAGAGGAATCGGTAAAGCCGTCGCTCTGGCCTATGCGCGCCAAGGCGCCGCCCTCGCTCTTTGTGCGCGCACAGGCGCTGAGCTGGACCAAACTTGTCAGGAGATTCGCAGCTTGAACGCCGAGTGTGTGACCTGGACGTGCGACGTTTCGCTGGAGGAGCCGGTCAAAGAGCTGGTCGCAAATGTGACTCGGAAGTTTGGCCGCATCGATGTCCTAGTCAATAACGCCGGTGTCATGACCCGGCCTGTCTCCATCACGGAACTAGATGTGAAGAAATGGGACTACACCATCGCCGTGAATCTCCGCGGCCCGTTTCTCGTCACCCGGGCCGTGCTGCCTATCATGTTGAAGAAAAAAAGCGGTTCGATTATCAATGTCTCGTCAATGATCGGTCGCAGCGCCTATGCCAATTTCATCGCCTACGCGACTTCGAAATGGGGGCTCGAGGGATTTACACAAACACTCGCGGTAGAGGTCAAATCGAACAATATCCGTGTCAACTCCGTCGACCCGGGTTATGTTGCCACGAAACTAACCGGCTACGCCGGCAGCAAACCGGAATCGATCACCGATGTTTTTGTTTACCTTGCTTCCGATGAAGCCGGAGGAGTTACCGGCAAGGTGTTGAGCTCTTCGAACTGGAAGTCGCAAATAAAATGAACAACCTGGTCACTCGCCGCTATTTGTAGCGAAACTAAGTATTCGCTGCTCATCGAAACGCAAACTCCCACAAGGCTCCGATCGCCCGCACCGATCGCCTGAAGTGTCTTTGCTAACGACTCTGTTTGACGCAAAAGATCTGCATATGTGAGAGACGGCGAACCTAGGACCGCAGGGCGGTGTCCACCGTCGCCTCGTTCCAAGATCTCATCGAACACGGATTGGCTTTCTGCCAGCATAACAAAAGCCTATTCATGAACTTTGCCGGAGCCTTTCTTGCTTTGCCGCGGCGCTGGCCAGATCTCCGTTTACGGCCTAGGATACCAAGCTGAGCACGTATTTCCAGCAGCTTGCATTTTTTCGGATTTCGATGGTTATTGACGCTGTGGCTGCGATTAGGCGCTATGAATAGGAGTTTCCAACGATCAAATTGACATGATGGCGCCAAGATATTATTGGACTATGAGGATGACCGAAACGAAATCGTGACGCAGGAGGATTTGAAATGGCGTCCACCCACGAGACCAAGCTCAACGACTCAGATCTTTGCCACGTTGGTCCCGGTACTCCGGCCGGAGAAATGTTTCGCCGCTATTGGCTGGCGATTTCCCGTTCAGAGGATCTTAAGGACGTTCCCCTTGCCGTCAAAGTCTTGGGTGAAGAGTTGGTGCTCTTCCGCGACGGACAAGGCCGGCTGGGGCTTGTCGGGCTGCATTGTTCTCACCGGGGCAGTTCTCTGGAATACGGCGACATCGAAGAAAAAGGAATTCGCTGCATCTATCACGGTTGGCTTTACGACGTGGACGGCAATTGTCTGGACCAGCCTCTGGAACTTGCGGGGAGCACTTTTTGCCAGAAAATAAAACATCCGTCTTATCTCGTGCGAGAGCTAGGCGGCCTTATCTTTGGTTACATGGGGCCCGACAAAAAGAGCCCGCCACCATTGCCCCGCTATTCGGCGTTGGCAAGAGAAGATGGCCAGCGGCTGGTATTACCGCCGCGTTTTTGGGACTACAATTGGTTTAATTTCTGGGAGAATGTCGTCGATTCGCTTCATGCTTACGTCCTGCACAAAGACAGCAGGTCAGACAGGTCATGGGAAAATGCGTTCTGGCGCTATCGTGGCGATCACCACCTCGATGCTCTAACAACGGAATATGGCTTGCAGGCCATCGTCCGTTGGCCTGGTCCGGCCCCGGAAACCGAATACGTGAGACTTACCACCGTGGCGCTCCCCACGGTTTTTTCTCTTGGCGGCCGTGGCGAAGAGGACGTAGGCTTTGAACGCCTGCTGTTTGTCACGCCCGCCGATGATACTAATTTCATGGTGTTCACCAGTGATTTTATTCCGCAGGGCGCCGTGAACCCGATAGAGGAGAGAGAGAAAGCCCGTCGCGCCGAGGCCGATACTGAACAGGTCAAGAGTTATGACAAGCGCAAACACGTCCCGTTCAGGGGACGAGTATGGAAAGAAGATTATGTTTGCCAATCGACGCAAGGCAACGTCGGCTATCGACGCGAACACTTGGGCACTTCTGATCGCGCCATTATTTTATTGAGAAAGCTTTTGATTGAAGCCATGGAAACCGTCCAAAACGGCGGCACGCCGAAGGGTGTTATTCCGCGAGAAAAAGAAACCGAGATGATCCCGCTAGAGGCCTATAGAGCGGTACTGTCCAAATCTCAGGTGCAGGAACTATTGAATGGCCGCTCCTAATCTCGCGCAGGCCCGGTCAAAAGCAAGAAAAAAGGGCTCCAGGATCAGCGTCTCCGATCTTGCCCATGTAGGTCCGGGGACACCCGCCGGGGAATGGTTACGCTGCTTTTGGCTCGTGGTCGGCACCACCGAAGAGCTGCGCGATATTCCGGTTGGCGTGAAGATCCTGGGTGAAGAGCTGGTGCTTTTCCGGGATCTGAATGGACGTATCGGCCTGGTGGGCTTGCACTGCCCGCACCGCGGCAGCTCCCTCGAATACGGCGAGATTGAGGCGAGGGGCATTCGCTGTCCTTACCATGCTTGGCTCTTCGATGTCGCGGGCAATTGCGTCGAACAACCCGCCGAACCGAAGGACAGCCAGTTCCACAAAAAAGTAAGGCACCTGTCCTACCCGGTGCAGCAACAGGGCGGCTTGATCTTCGCTTACCTGGGACCAGAAAAGGACGATCCACCACCGCTGCCCAACTATTCCCCTCTCGTCAGCAGTGGCGGCCAAAGGTACGTCGAGTCAATCCGATACTACGATTATAACTGGTTCAACTTCATCGAAAACGGCGTCGATCCCGTGCACTTCTCGGTGCTTCATCGCAGCGACCCCAGCGACGGCACCTGGCGCAGCTGGTTCTTCAATCGCCATGATATCCCCTACTTCGATGCAGTCGAGACCGATTACGGAGTCAAAGTAATCTCGCGCAAGCCGGGCCCGACTCCCGATACGGAATATGTGGATGAAAAAAGCGTCGCGCTGCCCAGCATTCTTCAGATCGGCGATCTCGAATTCACTCACTTTCACAAGCCACCGTCAGCCCTGGCGGAGGGCACGCACATCCAGCACATCATGTTCGTTACCCCTAACGACGACGACCACTTCATGCTCTTCACGGCCGATTATTACACGGGTCCGGACCCCGACTTCTTTCCAAAGCTGGCGGCCACGCGACCCCCTCCACCCGAAGAAAAAAAGAAAGACTATGATCAGCGGAAGCACATGCCGTTTCGCGGCAGCGTTCGTCACGAAGACATCATGACTCAGGGAACCCAGGGTCCGATTGACCAGCGCGACGAGCATCTCGCGGCTTCGGATCGCGGGGTGATTTTGCTGCGCAAACGGATCGTAAACGCAATGAAGACTGTTCAACGGGGCGGCCTGCCCGAAGGCGTGCTAACCAAGCAACAAGCCGGGGCGGTCCTAAAGATCGATTCTTTCACCGGCATCAGAGCGAAAGGAGTACTTTAACACACCCTATGAAAGTCACTCCCCTACTGTTTCGCGCTGCGGTGACGCTGTTTCTCTTCTGGAACAGCCCGGCTCAAGCAGCGCCTATCCGGGCTGCCTACAGCGCCATCAGCGGAGCGATGGCGCCGTTATGGACCACCCAGGAAGGAGGCTATTTTCGCCGTGAAGGTTTAGACGTCGAGCTTCCTTACATCGGCGGCGGCACGCTGTTGATTCAGGCGGTCCTCGGAGGAGACGTGCAATTTGCCTATGGCCCGTCTGTTCCGGTGGTTAATTCGGCTCTTAGAGGTTCGGATCTCGTATTCATTGCCAACACCGGTGACACACTCATCTTTTCAGTCATGACCAAGCCGGAAATCAGAGAGCCCGGAGATTTAAAAGCCAAAAAAATCGGCGTTACGCGCCTCGGTGGTTCGGCCGACCTGTCGCTAGAATATGCCTTGAAGCGCTGGGGACTTCAGCGCGGTCGCGATGTCGCGGTATTACAAACAGGTGGCCTTCCGGAAAGTCTCGCAGCGCTGCGTGCGGGTGTCATCGACGGCGCGGTGCTGTCGCCGCCGAATAATTTACTGGCCAAAAAGGCCGGACTGAGAGAGCTCGTCGACATTGGGCAGCTGGGAATCATTTTTCCCAACACAGCCCTCTCCACCACTCGATCTTATCTGAAATCCAATCGCGAAGTTGTCATTCGGATCCTGCGCGCGCTCAGCGAAGGCCAACATCGCCTGCGGACCGACAAGGAATTCAGCATGAAAGTGCTCTCGAAATATACCAAGACCACAGACCCGGAGGTTCTAGCGGAGCTATACCAGATTTACGGGGTACGTTATGCGGGCCAGCCGATTCCCTATGTGCGTCTCGAGGGAGTTGACGAAGTACTTAAAGGAATCGATTCCAAAGACGCGCGCCAGTCCAAGCCCAGCGATTTCGTCGACAACAGTCCCCTTAAAGAATTAGAGCAAGCGGGGCTACTTCGGAAGTTGACCGCCAAATGAAAATTGTCGTCACGGGAGGAGCCGGAAGGCTCGGACAATTTCTTATCGGGGAATTGGCGGAGCGAGGCCATGGAGTCTTATGCCTCGACACGAGCCAGCCCGGAAGAAACATCTGCCCAACCTTAGCGGTTGATCTGCGCGACACTTCGGCTCTTTTTCCCGCGCTCGAAGGCGCAGACGCCGTTATTCATCTCGCGCGCATTCGGTTTCCTTACACATCGAAGGGCTTCAATGCCGTAAGCGGGCTTTGGGAAACTCCGGAGGTCAGCGCGGATGCCGAAAGATTCAGTCACAATGTGACTATTACCTATAATATCCTGGCCGCGGCTCTTGAGGCAGGCGTGAAGAAATTTGTCTGCGGATCAAGTCTCGCCATCTATGGGTTCTATTATCCGCTCCGCGCGATTTCGCCTGACTACTTACCCATCGATGAAGATCATCCGCTCAGGCCTCAAGACCCTTACGGCATGTCGAAGGTTGTGGGCGAAAGCCTTTGCGATGCATTCGCGAGCAAAAGCGCAATCCAGATTGCCAGCCTACGCTTTGCCGGCATCGCAAGCGAAGCGCAGTATCCAACGTTGCGAAAAAGATCGAAGGAGCCGCTCTGCCGCGGCACCGGCGCATTGTGGAGCTATGTCGATGTCCAAGACGCCGCTGTCGCCTGCCGCCTGGCAGTGGAGAAAAATTTTTCCGGTCACAAAACCTTCAACATATGCGCCCCGCAAACGATCATGGAAGAAGACACGCTGGACCTTGTCAAACGCTACCTGCCTCTGGTAAGGCTGGCCAAGGAAAGCATGACAAAAAACTGGAGCGGCTATGATACCGCCAGAGCAGAGTCAATCCTGCGGTTTCGGGCTACCCATTTGCTTAAACATTGACCCGGCAATCAGGAAAGCAACGGACTTTCGGGCGCTTTTCACATGTCGGAATCCACGAGCATTAATAGCGAGTAAGGCTCCAGAGCCAATATTGATTTGGTGTACCGACTCGCTGCGGTTGTAATTTTTTACGCCTGACGGCATCATTACGCTATGTACGGGGAGAAAAGCATGAATTTGACGAATCTGTTAGCGGCTTCTGGCGCCGGCAAAACCCTATCGGCAACACTGCTTGTATTG
>Ga0209684_1000178_pt1 | contig 11725 bp, 12 predicted proteins | sample PanSoiPlot6MoBio_FD_188322 | JGI IMG/M metagenome (GOLD analysis project Ga0209684, IMG submission 188322) | Tropical forest soil microbial communities from Panama analyzed to predict greenhouse gas emissions - Panama Soil Plot 6 MoBio (SPAdes)... | ecosystem: Environmental > Terrestrial > Soil...
CTTCTCTTTCAGCGCCGTTCTGCGATCCTCCGAAAGACCAAGGACGTAGGAACCGTTCGGTCCCTCGCCGGTCAGGTAGCCATGCCAATGTTCTTCGAACGAAGAGAACTGACATGATATCCATAAATCCTGTACTTCTATTCCGTTCAAACCAGCATCAGCCAAAAGGGTTGAAAGCGCCTCTGCCGAACCATAGGATCCTGGCATGTTGGCAAACCGTTTTAGGCTCGGATTGAGTTGCCTCGCAGCGCGCATCAAGCAATGGTTCAGTTCATTCGCAGGGCTGGCATCCCACATGGCAGTTGCCACAACGCCACCAGGTTTTGTCACTCGGCGCATTTCTCGCGCCGCCCGAGGAGCATCTGGTATGAAGTTTACAATGAGTAATGCCAGGCATCGGTCGAAAGATGCGTCCGGGTAAGGCAGGTTTTGTGCGTCGCCCAACTCGAAGGCTACGCGAGGATCCACAATTTGACTCTGAGCGGCTTCTAAGAAATTCGGTGATGGGTCGATGCCAACAATTTTCGCAGCGCGGGTGATTCTGGCTAGGGAACCAGCGAGCGAGCCCGTGCCACAACCAACGTCGAGTAAGACATCGCCGTCTTGGACCCGAGTGAACTCGACAAACAACGGCGCCAAGAGGCGACTCCAACGCCCCATCATTTCTTCGTACGCTTCAGCGACTTCGAACACCGCTCTCCTCCTGAGTTACCGGCGTCGCTCGGCGCGCTCCTCCGCGCTAAACGGCGTTTGCAAAGCCGGAATCACTTCTTTAGCCAGTATTTTCACCTGTTCGCGCAGAGATTCTTTTGGCCCGAACGGGCGCATAACGAATTTGGTGGCGCCGGCCTCGATATATTCTCGCAATTTATCTCGGACTCGTTCCGCTGTGCCAAGTGCAGAGTATTCATGGAGCGCGAGGTCTTGTCGTCTGCGAATCGACGGTCCCGCTAATCTTTCGGCTTCGTCGCTATTCGCAGCTATCAAGTAAGGTATCAAAACACCGTAATGATCCTCTGGAACTTCGCGCCGGGCTTCCATCGCATAGGCGCGGATCGCTTCGATCCCCGCCGCGATTTCCGCGGGCGTCACGGAAGAAACGAGCCAGCCATCGGCTAACCTTCCTACGCGTCGGAGCGCCGCTTTACTGCGGCCGCCAGCCCAAACCGGCGGGCCTCCCTGCTGATACGGCCGTGGAAGCAACGTCAAATCATGTGCCGCATAGAATTGTCCGGCGAAGGTAACTCTTTCCTCGCTCCACAACTTCTTCATCAGAACAATGGCTTCGTCCGCTCGTTTCCCGCGCTCTTCCTTGCGCACGCCGGCAGCTGCAAAATCCTTGGAATCATCTGCGCCCAATCCGACGACTAGAAGAAGCCTTCCCTTGCAGAGAAAATCCAAGGTCGCAAGCTGCTTGGCAAGGAGCACCGGTTGCCGGGTCGGGAGGACGAGCGCGCTGGTGCCAAACTTCATGTTGCGCATGCGCGCGGCCATGTAGGCCATGAAGACGATCGGATCGAGAGTCGGCCGCGGCGCAACAATGCGATCACTGACCCAGATGGAATCGATGTCCCAACGCTCGCAGTCGTCAATAAAGTTAAGCAAGGCTTCGGGGTTGTCTTCCGCAAATGAATCCCCTAGCGTGATGCCAAAGCGAATTTTCAATGCCACCCCCATCTTAGTCTTCCCCCGTCAAGGGGGAAGAAACACTCATCTTCGGCCGGGAAATCAGATTTAACCGCAGAGAACTCATAGAACACCGAAAATTCCTTTTGTGAACCTTGCACTGCTATAGGTGTGAAATTTGCGCGGCTTGCGCAAATTTTGAAGATCTTAAAAAACTCTCGAATATTCCTCCCGCCAAGGCGCCAAGACGCTAAGTTTAAAAATGATTTTTCCTTTGCGCCTTCGCGTCTTTGCGGGAGATACTCAGGATCTTCTGCGACCTTTGCGGCGATAATATCTTTCACAGATGCGGCATGATCTCCTTGGCGCAAACTTCCAGATGCTCCATCTCATCAAACATCGGATTGAAAACGATATGCTGCGCGCCGGCACGAACAAGCTCTTGAATCTTTTCGGTGCACTCCTCGCGGCTGCCCCAGATGGAAACCCTTGGGCCTAGATCGGCGTTCTTGTAACGCCGCTGAAACCATTCGCGCAGCCGCCGCTCGGCGCGAACCTTGTCCTTATCCACCGCGAGGTAAACCCGTTTACCGTATGTGAAGCTCGCGGGATCACGCCTCGCTTCGTCGAGGAACCGCCGGATCATCGCCGACTCGCGAATGAACGCCGAAGATGAGGACGATCCGGCGCCCATCCAGCCATTGCCGTACTTGACCGCTCGCCTCAAGGCGTTCTCATGGTGGCCGCCGAACCAAAGCGGCAAGTGCGGCTTTTGAATCGGTTTGGGCTCCATGGAAATATCTCTGAAGTTCCAGTATTGGCCTTGAAAACTCGACTTTGGTTCGGTCCACAGAAGCTTCATGATCTGCACCGCTTCGCTAAAGCGGGTCACGCGATGCTCGCGCGTGTAACCGAAAACATCTTCATGGGATCCAAGATGACCGCCACCAAGCCCTACACCCATGACTGCGCGCCCTCCACTCATACAGTCGAGCGTCGCGTAAGCCTTTGCCAGCTGCAATGGATTACGTAATGGCAGCAGGATCACGGAGGTTCCCAGACGCAGCTTGGAAGTAATCGCGGCGACGTAACTCAGCAACGTAACTGGCTCCAGCATGATAAAATCGCCGACGATACGCTCCTGGAGCCAGAGGCTGTCATAGCCTAGAGTTTCCGCGCCAGCCGCAAACTTGCGGATGTGTTCCATGTCGACTGGACCATCGAAAAAAACTTGCGGAAGCTCGATACCGCAAGGAGTGTGGTCTGAAGCCATCTACCTCTCCTTTTTTTCCAAAGCGATCTTGAACGATCCTTATCATCATCCATTGGACGATTTCCACCCGACCAATCTTGACAGTTCGGTATCCCCAAAGATAGAAGATGAACATTCCGCGCCCCTAGGTGAATCCCATAAGGTGGAGGATTTTATGAGCTCGTATTGTTCCAAAACTATGGCTGCTGGGCTGATTGGGTTTCTTGTGGTCGCGTCATGCGCAACTGCTGCCTTGGCACAAACCCGGGTATCGGTGGGAGTTACCGAAACCATCGAAACCAGCAATCCCTACGGTGATAGCGTGGCGCTGCTCTATGGAATTTTTAGCGAGATCACCGGCCCGTTCTGCACCTACAACTATAATAAGGGCGACTTCGAGGGGCGCTTGGCCGAACGTTGGAAGGTTCAAAATCCAACCACTTGGATCTTTTATTTAAGCAAAGACTACAAGTTCAACGACGGCTCGCCGGTCACGGCAGACGATGTTGTCCACTCGATGATGAACCGAGTGATCAACGATCCGCAGTCGAAGCAAAAAGCTTCGGTTGCCGGGCCCATCGTCAAGGCAGAGGCCCTGGATAAATACACGGTGAAATTCACCACCGAACAGCCGGCGGCGACGCTTCTGGGTTTTGTTTGCGACCGGTTGATCGTCACTAGCAAGGCGGCTTTCGACAAGTACGGAAGAGACGCAGCAGACAAGGAACACATGATGGGCGGTGGCCCTTACCGGCTCAAAGAACTTATTCCTGGCCAGCGATTGGTGATTGCGAAAAACCCGAATCACCCGGAAGCCAAGAAACATCCGAAGGCGCCGGACGAGATTGTCTACCGGGTCATGCGCGAAACCGAGCAGCGGGTAACTGCGCTTTTGAACGACGAAATCCAGATCGGCCAGTTCATTCCACCTCACCTTCGCCAACGCGTAGAAAAAACGCCCAACTTGAGAATTATTGGAACCGACTCCGTTGAGATCATGTTTCTCGCCATGCAACCCAAGCCGCCGTTCGACAAAAAAGAAGTCCGTCAGGCAGTTTGCCACGCGATCAACCGCGACCAGATCATCAGCACGGTTCTCGAAGGATTCGCGAGCCGCCTCGATGGTCCCATCGGGCCGGGCCAGTACGGTTACGATCCCAACTTAAAGCCAAAGATGAACTACGATCCGGAAAAGTCGAAAAAACTTTTGGCCCAAGCAGGATATCCTAACGGTGTCGACGTCGAGTTGCAGACTCCCGTGGGTCGCTACACTTTAGACAAGCAACTCACCGAAGCGATGATCCCTATGCTCAATGCGGGCGGTTTTCGCGCCAAGCTTCTTACTCCCGAGTGGCCGACGCTTTGGGCCAATGTACAGAAAGGCACTATACCTTTCTACTATATGGGGCGAGGATCGGTCCAAGATCCAAGCGCAGCGCTTCATCAATATTTCTACACCGGAGAAACGCCGAGAATTGGCTATTCAAACACGAAGTTCGACCAGTTAATGGATAAGGAGCAAGCAGAGTTCAACCCAAACAAACGCAAACAAGATCTGGCCCAGGCCATGAGCATCCTTACGGAGGACGCGCCCGCGTGTTTTCTGTGGCGCCACAAGCTCCTCTGGGGATTGAACAACCGCGTGGACTACAAACCGCTTCCCGATGCGCGGATTTATGGCATGGACATGGCGGTTAAGAAGTGAGGTCCCTGCGCCAATTCAGTGGCTTTGAAAACGATTGGAATGATGAAATGATGGATTATTGGGGTAACCCATCGCTCCATTGTTCCATCGTTCCAATTCCCCGGGCCCTGCTATGACCGGCTATTTGGTCCAACGGCTTGCTGGCACCGTCCCCGTTCTTCTGCTCATCAGTCTGCTCGTTTTTACTTTGATTCATGCGGCGCCCGGTGACCCGACGCTGATGCTTCTAGGCGAAGAGACCAATGCCGCTGCAGTCGCAAAGGCGAAGGAGCACTGGGGCTTAGACCGGCCGCTGTATATTCAATATCTTAAATTCATCGCCTCCGCGGCCGCGGGAGAGTTCGGCAAGTCTTTCAAGTATGGTGAGCCCGTCGCCCGTGTCATCAAAACGCGTCTCCCCGCCACCATCGAGCTTGCTGTCTTTTCCGTCATCATCGCCACTCTTTTGGCTATCCCGTTGGGCGTGATCGCTGGCTCGAAGCCCAACTCGTGGATGGATAACCTCGGCACCAGTTTCGGCCTTTTCGGCATCAGTATGCCGAGTTTTTGGCTCGGCATCATGTTGATTCTCCTGCTCGCGGGGATCCTGAATATTCTACCTACTTCCGGCCGCAGTACCTACGGCGTCGCCGGACCTGAGATCACGGGCTTTTACTTACTCGACAGCGTCATACAGAAAAACTGGGCGGCGGTGTGGGATGGGTTGACTCATGTCTTTATGCCGGCTCTGGCCCTGGGTATGAACATGTTGGGTATTCTTATGCGCGTGACTCGCTCTGCTGTGCTCGAGGTGATGAACGAAGAATACGTAACCACCGCGCGCGCCAAAGGTTTGGCGGAAAAAAACGTCATCTGGCGCCATGTGACGAGCAATGCTTTAATCCCTGTGGTAACGGTCGTCGGCCTCGAACTCGGTACGCTGCTCAGCGGGTCGATCATCGTCGAAACCGTTTTTGCCTGGCCGGGCAGCGGCAGCCTGCTGATCACCGCGCTAAACGCGCGCGATTATCCTTTGGTCACGGGGCTCGTCATGACGTACACCGTGGCCTTCGTCGCGATAAATCTGATCATTGACGGACTCTATGCAATCATTGACCCTAGAATCCGCTACTGAAAGAAGCCATGACCTGGCGGCGCGCTTGCTGCCATGGCTGCACGTCAAGGCCCTTACCGGCGGATTGATCGTGCTGACGTTCATCGCTGTGGGAATCTTCGGCCCGGGATTGGCGCCACACAATCCCAACAAACAAGAACTCACGGCCATGATGAAGCCCCCGCAGGGCATTGGCTCAGCGAATATCCTGGGAACCGATAACCTGGGACGCGACATCCTGAGTCGTTTGATCTACGGCGCGCGAGTTTCTCTCCTCATCGCCTTTGCCGTGGTATTTGTCTCGGGTTTGATCGGCATCACGTTGGGCGCGAGCTCGGGCTACATCGGTGGCAAAGTCGATTTTGGCATTCAGAAGCTCGTGGAAGTCATGTGGGCCTTCCCGCCACTGCTGCTTGGCATCACCATCATGGCGTTTCTCGGCCAAGGCCTGTTCAATCTGATCTTGGCTCTGGTGGCGCAACGCTGGATTCCATATTGCCGCGTAGTTCGAGGACAAGCCCTCTCGCTCAGGGAGCGTGACTTCATTGTTGCTGCCCAATGCCTCGGCGCCAACAAGCGGCAAATCATCACGCGCCACATCATCCCCAACCTGATTCAAACCTCGCTGGTTATCGGCACGTTTGCCATGGCCTCTTCCATCATCGCGGAAGCAAGCTTGAGTTTTCTCGGCGTCGGCGTGCCGCCGGAAATGCCGACCTGGGGCACCATGCTGGCCGACTCCCGCATTTATATCAGCACCGCCTGGTGGCTGCCTCTCTTTCCCGGCCTTTGTATTTTCATCACCGTTCTGGGAATCAACCTACTGGGCGACGCGCTCCGCGATATTCTCGATCCGCGCCTCAAACGCACGGGATCGGGAATGTAGCTACTCACCGACGGCCGACAAACGCGGACCGCCGACCTTTGACCGCCGTGGTCCGATCTCTGAGTTCCCGCTATCTGCCATTTGCTATTTGCTCTCGATTCTCTGATCTCCTCTTCTAACCTCCGCTATCTGCCCTACACCGTTTGCCATCGGCCATTTCCTCTCCCATTTCATCGCTAGTTTTCTTCTTCATCATACTCGTGTAGATTAAGAAAAAAATGCGTAGAACAAAGATTGTTTGCACCATCGGGCCTGCCAGTTCGTCGGAGCAAGTTCTCAAAAAATTGATCCAGGCAGGCATGAATGTTGCCCGCCTGAATTTCAGTCATGGCGATTATGCGTTTCATCGCCGCGTGATTCGCACTATCCGGCGGCTCGAACGGAAACTCGACCGGCCGGTGGCAATTCTACAAGACCTGCCCGGTCCCAAAATCCGAATTGGCGCCATCGAGGGCGACCACGTCAGGCTGCAAACGCGCCGCACCGTGACTCTCACAACTCGCAAGGTGGTAGGCAACGAAAACCTAATCTCGGTGAGCTACCATCGCTTCACACAGTCTTTGAAAAAAGGCGATCCCATTCTTCTCGGAGACGGTGAAATCGAGCTTGAAGCCGTCAAAGTCGGCAAACTCGATGTTACTTGCAAGGTTGTCGTCGGCGGTATTCTGGGCTCGCACAAGGGAATTCACTTCCCTCAGAGTAGCTTGAACCTTCACGCACTCACTCCGCGGGACAAAAAGGATCTCGCCTTTGGCATCCAGCAAAAAGTGGATCTCGTTGCCCTTTCCTTCGTACGCAACAGCGACGACATCGTTCACGCCCGGCGCGAGATGAAAAAGCGCGGCGCCTCGATTCCGATCATCGCCAAGATCGAAAAACACGAAGCCCTGGATCACATGGACGCGATCTTGGCAAAAGTGGATGGAATCATGGTGGCGCGGGGCGACCTCGGGCTGGAAATCGCGCCCGAGAAAATCCCGTCCAAGCAGAAGATGATGATCCGTATGGCCAATCAATTGGGAAAGCCGGTCATCACGGCCACACAGATGCTTCGATCTATGGTGCAGAATCCGAGGCCGACTCGTGCCGAAGTGGCGGATATAGCCAATGCTATACTGGATGGCACTGACGCTTTGATGTTGTCGGAGGAGTCTGCTGCCGGCGATTATCCGGTGGAAGCCGTTAAAACAATGGCGCAGGTAGCGCGAGAAACAGAGGATATCCTCGAACCCCGCTATCAATCCATGGGCCAAATGAAGAGTGTGCCCGAAGCGATCAGCTTCGCCGCCATTACGCTTGCTCGGGACCTTGATGTTGAAGCCTTCCTGATCCCAACTTCTTCCGGCAGCACTGCGCGGATGATCGCTCGTTATCGGCCAAAGCATCCAATCATGGCTTTTAGTGCAGAAAGGCAAACGCTGAAGACTCTTTGTCTTGTCTGGGGTGTCTATCCCGTCGCAGTGCCGGCTTTTCAGAACACAGATGCGATGTTGCATGATGCCCAAAAGAGAGCGATCAAACTGGGGATCGTCAAGCCTGGACACCTGGTGGCGATCACCGCGGGGCTGCCGCTCCAACAATCCGGCACGACCAACATGATCACTGTGAAGCCGGTGGAGTGATGATGAAATGGAATGTTGGAGTATAGGAGTACTGGAATATTGGGTTTTAAACCCATTACTCCACTATTCCCATACTCCAGTATTCCGATATTCTATTCCGTCGTTCGGAGTCGTGCTGTTGCAACCTTGACCCCAAATAGTCTAGAAATCGGTTAAGAGGAGGACCATTCTATGTCCGACGCGCTTAAAGCTTTCGAAGAAGAACTTCAGAGCAAGAGCTTCAAGGGATACTGGCAAAATCAACAGGGTGATGTCGCCCGACAGCCTATGGCATCGTACCAGCCGTGTCACTGGAAAGGTAAGGACCTTTTTGCCGCTATAGAAAAGGCGGGAGAGGTCGTCGGGCTCGATATGTCGTTTCGGCGCGTGATTCAGTTGTGGAATCCTGCGTTAAAAAACGGCACCACGCGCACCCTGGTGCTGAATCTCCAGATGCTCAAATCCGGCGAAGAAGCGCTAAGTCATCGCCATATGGCCGGCGCGGTTCGTTTCATAGTCAAGGGCCACGGCGCCCGCCTGATCGTCGAAGGCGAGTCCTTTGAGATCGGCGAAGGCGATTTCGCCACCACACCGAGTTGGACTTGGCATGACCACGAGAACAATTCCGGCCAAACGATGCTCTGGCTCGACGGTTTGGATGCGCCGCTGGTGCGGCTCTTGGAGACCGATTTTCATGAACCGGATCCGCGCAAAAAACAGCCCGTCACGAAACCGGAGGGGTACGCCGCCTCGACTCTCGGCGCACTCCGCCCTTCTTGGGTACGCCAGAATTCGATTCAGCCGCCCGCGTTCGCCTACAAATGGGAAGCCACGGAGAAAGCTTTGAGCAGATTGGGCGAGCAACCCGGCGATCCCTACGACGGCATCGTGTTGGAGTATGCCAACCCATTGACGGGTGGGCCGACGCTTCCCACCATGTCATGTCAGATTCATATGTTGCGCGCCGGCGAGAAAACCAAAAGCCACCGGCACACCAGCTCGGCGATTTACTATGTGCACCGCGGCAGCGGCGTCAGCTATGTCGGCGACCAGCGTTATGAATGGGAACAAGGCGACTCCTTCGTCGCACCTCTCTGGTACTTCCATCATCACGAAAATACCTCCAAAGACCCGGCGATTTTTTTCGTCATGAATGACAAGCCGCTGATGGATGCCATCGGCCATTATCGCGAGGAAGCGCAAGCATAAATCGCAATTAACCCATTTAGCGCGGCGGATCGGCAATCCAGATAACCGCCTCTTTCATCTCTCCCGTCACGGGGGAGAAAGTATTCGACGATGGGGGTTCGGTATTCATGTACAAGCTAGATCAAAAGTTGAGTCCGGATGATTTCATCCAGACCTTCTTCGAGGTCAACAAAAACGATCACCAGCGACCGCCTCATCCTTGGGAGACTTTATTTCGCGGCGGAAAATGCACCAAGGAGCAGCTTCAGGGATGGGCCAAGGAGCGTTTTTACTTCGTCAAAAATGTGCCGACGAAAGAATATTCCATCCTTTATAACTGTCCTTACCCGGACGTGCGCCGCATGTGGCTCCCCAAAGCCATCGAAGAAGAAGGCGAAGATCTGATCGGCAAACCGGGCAAACCCCATCCGGAGTACTGGCTCAAGCTCTGCGGCGCTTTAGGTCTCGACCGCGAATATGTGATCAACTCTGAGCCGCTATTCGGTGTTAAGTTTGCGGTGGATAGCTTCGCCAACGCCGCGTTTAAAACCTCCTGGCTGCTTGGGGTCGCCGTCTCCGAAGGTGACGACACTGCCCGCGCCATGGCGCGAGATCTCGACGTTTTTCGCAAGCAGTATAAATGGGTTCCCGACGATGCCCTGGAATTTTACAAATTGCACGCCGGCGTCGATGTCGAGCATGGTCTGATTAGAAAAGAAATTCTGATGAAATACGCAACCACGAAAGAGCTGCAAGAAGACTGCATCAACGCCCAGCTCATGAAAAACAATATGCGCCGAGTCATGGCCGACGCCATCTACATGGAATACATCGTGCAAGGTACGAAGCTAATCGGCAACGGCGCCGTGGCGGAAGCTTCATTTCCGTTGTAACAGAGCTGCCGTTAAAAAGCTCGCGATTTTCGTCTAGCGACCAAGCGCCTTTCGAGCTTCTTCGAGATAACTTGAATCGACGATATCTTCCGGCTTGGGCGAGGGCTTTTTCAAAGCCCCATCCTCTTCCATAAGACGGGCGAGGGTTTGGATTCCTTTCAGATTGACTTCACCGTTTCTCGGCCAGATCTGAGTTTTCGTATAGGTTTCCCATGACTTCGGAATATATTTCTTATCGAGCTTCGTTATGTTCGTGAGCAGCTTGATCGCCTCTTCTCGATTGTCATGGAGCCATTGGTACGTAGAAACAAGCGCCTTTAGGTAACGGACAACTATACTCCGATTCTTTTGCGCCCACCCCTCTCTCACACCTATAGCGGAGAGTTGAAAATCAGGCAGAATCTTATACGCGTCGGCGAGATTACTAAATCCCTGCTCGACCGCCATCAGGCTTATCGGCTCGGCCAACAGTGCTCCATCCACCTGCTTGGTCTGCAGCGCGGTAAATTGAACGTTCGAGCCGCCCACTGAAAGCAAGCTATAATCTCGCGGATAAAGAACGCCTCTTTGTTTAAGCACCTCTTTCATCATCATGGCCGCAGCCGAGGTAATACCGGACATCGCCAACCGCGCTCCACTGCCCTTCAGATCCTCCATTTTTTTATATTTTGGCAACGCGATCATTGAATAAGTCGTGCCGTTGAACGATCCAGCGATCAACTTGATGTCACTCGTGCCTTGTTGTCGAAGGACGAGCAGTAGATTCGGCGGAACATTACCGAACTGAAGCGAATCGGATATTAATGCCTGGACAATCTGTTCGTTCCTGCTGATCACGATGATTTCCGGGACTAAATTTTCACGTTTAAAAAAGCCCTTTTCTTTGGCGACAAATACCGGCGCATAGCCGAATGTGGTACTTATGATGCCGATCCGAATGACATCCTCCGCCTTTACCGCCTGAGGGATAAAAAATAAAACAAAGACCGCGCACAGGAACACTTTGCCGATTTTCATAAGTCAAAATCTCCAGGTCTGTTCGTTCATCAGGCTTAATTTTTCCGGAATATTACGCGATTTGCCGGCGCAAGGGCAAGTACGGTGAAAGAAAATCAAGAGCGCTGTGAAAAGAATGCTCGGAGTTGTGAAATGGAAACGCTGAAAAATGGTCAGCGCGCCGTTTACATGCGATTGAGAAGTTTCGACATTTTGGGAATTTTCAAACGTGAGAATGGAGGGGTCGCTTTAACAAGTGGCTTGCTGGTGATTTCCGGCAACCGTCACTGAAGTGGCGGTTGCCGGGCGCTTGTTTACGACTTAGGTTATCGCGATAGAACCGCGGAGCTACTACCGATGCCAACCGTCATAATAACGCCAGCCATAGCGACTGCGCCAAGCGTCGAAACGATTGTCCCGATTCCACCAACCGAATCGATGGTCCCGGTCAAACGCTTCTCTGTGTCGCCACGCGTCGTGATATT
>Ga0209684_1000179_pt1 | contig 11706 bp, 7 predicted proteins | sample PanSoiPlot6MoBio_FD_188322 | JGI IMG/M metagenome (GOLD analysis project Ga0209684, IMG submission 188322) | Tropical forest soil microbial communities from Panama analyzed to predict greenhouse gas emissions - Panama Soil Plot 6 MoBio (SPAdes)... | ecosystem: Environmental > Terrestrial > Soil >...
GATACAAACCAGCCATTCCGTTTATAAAATAATTGCCGGGATAGCTGGCGTACCGATCCATCGTTTCTTTGGTGTCGCGTTTATAGGCCACGGCCGTTTTCGCCTTGGCCATGGAGATTTTCTCGCCGAAACCGATGCCGGTCTCTCCCATGCGCGCGAAGGCAACCAGTTTGCCCATTTCATCCACCACTGAGATAAACATGCTGACTTTCATTTCCGTGGCTTTTTCTTTGGCCTTGCGAACGCATTCTTGCGCAAGCTCCAGAGTCATTTTGGCCATGTTTGTTGACTCCTTTTAACTGTTTACCGTTTGTGCGAAAGCGCGGTCCACACTCTCTGACTAGTAAGTGGAACGCGGTACAGCCGCACGCCCGTCGCATCGTAGACCGCGTTACAAATAGCAGCGGCAGCCGCCAAGGTTCCTCCCTCGCCTATGCCCTTGGCGCCAAAAGGCCCGGTGCCGCCTCCCTCTTCAACGATAATGGAATAAAAAGAATTGGGTAGATCGGTAAATTTAGGCAGGTGATAATCCACCAAGTTGGGATTGACCAGCTGTCCGTCTCTATAAACAAGCTCTTCATACAGCGCGTGACCGAGGCCGAACATGACTGATCCTTCTTCCTGGCCGATGCAGTGCAGCGGGTTGATCATCTTGCCTGCGTCGGTGAGCGATACGTAATTGACGAGCTTGACCTCGCCGGTTATTTCGTCGACTTCGACTTCTGCCGCAGCTAAACCGTTTTCCCAAAATGTCGCAGGATACCCTAAAGGGGCATCATCTCGACGCGACACTTTAAATCTTCCGCTGCCAAGAATCTCCCCTTCGAGATCTCCGAAATGCCGGCGCATCACTTCGTGAATTGGCGCGCTCTGCTCGCCGGCAAAAATCCTGCCGTTTTCCAGCTTAATGGTCGATACCGGTGTGTTGAAAACCCTTGCCGCCATGGATAGTAACTTGTCTCGCGCGTCTTGGGCCGCTGCCTGCACCGCTTGCCCCATCACGGTTATCGCGCTGCTCGCATGAGTGCCTCGATCAAACGGTGTGTACGCCGAATCAAGGGGAGCGACTTGAATTCTTTCCGGACTGATCGACAGCTCTTCCGCTGCAACTTGCATCAAAGCAGTTCTAACGCCCTGGCCGATTTCCACGGCGCCGGTAAAAAGCACAACGCTTCCATCGATCAGAATCTTGATCGCCGCGTTGGCCTCTTTGTTAACGCCGCCCCCGTCTTTTACCGCACAGGCGATTCCCTTGCCTCTTTTCACCCCGGAACTGGTGTTTTTCTCCGGGGGGTTTTTTCCCCAATTAATTCTTTCCGCTACCAACTTGAGCTCGCTTTTGAGATCGCAATCGATGGGAATGTTTCCCGCTGTGTATAGATCACCTTTGGCCAACAGATTTTTAAGCCTGAGCTCCAGCGGATCGAGCCCGAGATGATGTGCGATCATGTCGATATGAGATTCATAAGCGAACGAAACTTGAGGTCCTCCAAACCCACGAAAAGCACCGCCGGGCACCGTGTTCGTATAAACGCAATAGCAATTGGTCGTGACATTCGGGATCCGATAGGGACCATGCGCTCTATAGCCCGCGCGCTCGGCCACAGTGGGTCCCGAGTTGGCATAGGCGCCGCCGTCCAGGTAGGCTTCGCAATGGCGGGCGACAAAGGTTCCGTCTTTTTTGAAAGCGGTTTTGATCGCAACCGTCGCGCTGGGATCACAAAGAGTTTTGAACGTTTCCTCCGCGCTCACATACAGGCGAACCGGCTTCTTGGCTAGTCGTGACAGGGCAACAACAATGGCTTCGTACTTGATTCCGCTTTTCGCTCCATAGCCACCGCCAATATACGGCACCATCACACGCACGCGACTCAAGGGCACCCCGAACATACGCGCGATTTCTTGGCGCAGCGGAAAGGGGGTTTGGCTGCCGCTCCAGATGGTCACCTCATCGCCGCGGAAATCAGCTACAGAAACGTGCGATTCCAACGGATAATGCTGAGCGCTGGATAAAAAATAAGTCTCTTCCAAGACGTGATCACTTTCTTGGAACGCTTTGACGGTGTCTCCTCGTTCATAATGAAAGTGGTAAAAGATGTTGCTTCGGTCGTGTCGAATCAAACTCGCGCCGTATCCGTAATCGGGCTCCTTGCGCGCCGGGTTTTCATCATGGATCAGCGCCGCCGTTTCAGACAATGCTTCCTGGACGCTGTGGATTACTGGCAGCTCATCATACTCGACTTCGATTTCACGCAGCGCTCGTTCGGCAATTTTTTCGTCCGTGGCCGCCACCGCAGCAACAATATCTCCCACGTAACGCACCTTATCCAAAGCCACCACCGGCTGGTCCTTTATGTAGGTTCCGTAGTATGGCGCGCCGATCTCCAGGTTGTCTCTGGTCAACACAGCGAGGACACCAGGAATAGATGCCGCCTTGCTCGCGTCGATGCGCCGCAAACGTGCGTGCGGAACAACGCTGCGCAGGACCTTTGCGTGCGCCATGCCGGGTAGTCTGATATCGCTTGCGTATAACGCCCGTCCGGTTACCTTTTCCGTTCCGTCGATCCGGGGTATATTTTCTCCGACTGCAATTGCCAAATTGATTCCCTTCTCCTTAGAAGCGCTCTACACGAGCGGCGTGCTTTTCCCGCAGAAGGCCGTGGTCACGTCATCCTGAGGCGATAGCCGAAGGATCTCATTTTTCAAACCGAAAATGCGAGATGCTTCGCTTCGCTCAGCATGACAGTTGTTGTTTTTTTCAAGGCGATACCGTCTCCGACGGGGGAGATGTAAGAGGGGGATGTTACATGGCCGCATTAGCATCATGTTAGTTGCAGTACCTACTGATTTGCGCAGAAACAAAGCCCTATCGTTTGGAGCGCTCTAACTCGCGGCTGACTTCACGCACGAGCCGGTAGTCGACGATCTCTGCGATGACCACGTCCTTTTTCACCCCGCCTTCTTTCTTGAATTGATCGAGCTGCTCCTGGAGAAGCTGGTCACTCACCGTCCCGTCTTCCGTGAGAGTTTGAATGAAGGTGCCATAGACATCTTCGGCGGTTTTCAGGTCGAGGTTATATTTGGCCGCCATGAATTCGCTCACATCTCTTTTGTCTGTGCGAACCGCCTTGAGGGCGCGCAGAAAGCCGCGCAACACTTTTTTAACTTGCTCGGTATTTTTCTCCAACTTTTCTTTGCCGGTGACGATGCCATTGAGCGGATCCGAGATCACGTCTCCGGCAAACATCATTTCTTTGAAGCCCTTCTGCTTCATCTTCGCATTCCAAGGTGCTGGCATCATGGAGGCTTGAACTGAGCCGGTCTCCATAGCCGCCATCCGGATCGAGGCGGCGCCGATCACGATGTAGGTTACGTCCTTGTCGGGGTCGAGGCCGAGGGCCTTGATGGATGCCCTGGCTGCAGCCATGTTGGTGCCGCCCAGAGAACCCACCGCGACTTTCTTTCCCTTGAGATCTTTCGCGGACTGAATGAAAGGAGGAACCATAAGGTAGTGAAGAACGCTCTTAATGTCGTGGGAGAGGATTCTGATCGGCAATCCTTTGGCTCCGGCGCGGAAAGCCGTTCCCGCGCCGTACATGTAGTCCACCTCGCGGCTGCCGACAATAGCGCTCACGGCAAGATCGCTGCGCAGAATGCGAAATTGGAGATCCACTCCCTCTCTTCGGTAAAAGCCCTTGTCGATGCCATAAATCAATGGCGCGATGCCGATGCTCTCGCTCTGATGAGTGATAAGCGCCTTCTCCATCGCCTGTGCCCGCAATTCACCAGCAAACGTGAAAAGTAAACCAGTTGCCAATATTAAGGAGAGTCGAGATTTGTGCATGCTTAGACCCCGGGAAAAGGAACGATCCCTTTGTATTTTTGCACCACGCTGTCGAACAGCTCCCGGGCCGGCCTGGAGACTTGCGGGAATTTGTCGCGCCAGGCGTAGGGCCTGACCGCGTAGTAGATCGCCCGAGTGTTGGTATGATCGCGGGCCGCTTTCTTCTCCGGCGACATGCGCGGGTCGAGGGGAGTGCTCCAGCAGTTGTCGACGATTTCGATGTCGGTCTTGGGGTCCACTCGAGTCATCATGGCCCAGAGGACTTCTTTCATGTTTGTCGGATCGATGTCCTCATCGACTACAACAACATATCTCCCGTGGCGTGCCGCCGCGGAGCAGGCGAGGAGAGCGTGGGCAGCCTGCTTTGCATGTCCGGCATAACGTTGTCGTATTGCCACTACCCAGATGTAGTTGGTGTGAGCACATACGCCGGTTACATCCTGAATGCCGGCGCTTTCGAGCTGATCCCACGCGGTTCCCGCCCGGAGATTTAGATCTACTCTAACGGCGCCCGGCCACAGCGGAGCTTCATCTTCGATGATCGGGTTGTTGCGATGATAGACAGCGTTGACCCGAATAACTGGCTGAGGCTCGCCGGTGCCGATGGTTCCGCCTGAGTAATACCCGGTCCATTCACCGAAGGGGCCCTCATTTCGAGATTGCTCGCTGGGGGGAGGAATCTCTCCTTCAATGGCGATCTCCGCATGGGCTGGAATCGGCAATCCGGTGATGGGTCCTTTGACGATATCCAGCGGTCTGCCGCGGAGCCCGCCGACAAAGTCCAGCTCGGATCTGCCCCAAGGTATTTTTGCGTTGGAAGCCATAAAAGTTAGCGGGTCCTGGCCGAACGTGGCGACGATGGGACAGCTTTTTCCTTTTTCCCAGTACCGGCGGCCGATGATCTGGCCGTGTTGTCCCGGGCTCATCCATAGCCCCAGGAGATTTTTTTCATGGAGCTGCATGCGATAGGTCCCCATGTTGATGTACCCGCTTTCCGGATCCTGGTTGATAAGCACATCGCCTGTTCCAAGATATCGCCCGCCATCGGAAGCGTGGCTGCGCAACACGGGAAATTTCAATAGGTCTACCTTTGCGCCCGTCATGGTGTTTTCCATCACCGGCGGATTCGACATTTCTTTGGGCGGGATTGCCTGAGCTGAGCGAACTTTGCGCGACGCGAGGCGCACCAGCTCCAGCTTGTTTTTTTCAGGCGGCAATCCGAAAGCTAACGCTACCCGCTTGTAGGCCGCATACGGTAGACCCAACACGCGATAGCCGGCGGGGTAGTCTTTGATCTCGTCGAATAGCAACATGGGCGGCTGGGGAATCAGCTCCGCCGTGGCCTCGATGAGTGTGCTGATTTCGAGATCCCAGGTGGCGCCTTTGATTTCTTTCCAATCGGTGATTTTCTTCGCGCCCTCGATGAATTGTCTCAGATCGTCAAAAACTTCGCCCTCCATTCGAACCTCCTTAATGCCGTTATGCTGTTGTTGTAGTTCTATTGTCCCTGATCTTCATTTCTCGCTGCACTTCTTTAACCAGCGAAGCGTCGGTCACTTCAGTTCGATCACTTTTCTTTCTTCGCTTCTTGAGCCGTGAATCTTTCCAGTTCATCGGCCAGGAATTTTTCTTTGAGAGGCATGAACTTGCCTCCCCGAGGAACTTTGACGCCTTTGCGCCTGCTGTATTCTGCGTTGAGGTGGTGGTTGCCGGCGGTGGCGTTCTTGGCCTGAGTGACGGCATCTTCCGACCAGAGTCCCAGTGAATAGCCGTGCCACGGCGGACGCGGTTCGAGTTTGGGAAGGCCCAACTCTTCCCATATCTCTTTCGCATGCTCCATGAAGTCTTGCCCCGGCAGCGCCACGGGCGGAAATTCCGCCTTTAACGTCGCATCGATGAGCAACGTGGAGTCTGTGACATCGTACCCCTTGCCATCCGCCACATAACGGATCGGATTCCAGGGCAAGGGACGGTTGGGTACAATGCGCATATCACGGTGGGGCTGGCAGCGGTTCGCGATGGCCCACAGAAGCGATTGCGGATCGTGGGGATCGATGTCCGGGTCAACGCAAGCGATGACTTTGTGGATAATCCGCGAGGGAAGCAATGCCTCCAAAGCGCGCCATACGTCTTCGGGTTTTTCTCGTTTCATCTGAATCACAGCGACCTGGCGATTCAAAAGATCTTCGTAGAGCGCGACTCGCAGCGCAGGAACACCGATTTCCTTGGTAAGGTGCCTGAGGGCGAGAGTTTCGTAGGCGGATTGTTTAATCTTGCTCGATTCGCTGGGCGTGAGCTGGCTGATCATTGACACGTAAACAGGATTTTTTTTATGCGTAATGCAGGTCACTTCGAAAACCCCATTCAGGTCTCCAGGATCAAGATAGCCGTGGGCTTCTCCGAAAGGTCCGTCCGGCTCGAGATAGTCGGAGAGAATTTTCCCTTCGATGACGATGTCCGCGTGGGCCGGCACCTCCAGATCGACGGTTTTGCATTTCACGATTTCAAGCGGCGAGCCGCCGAGACCTCCGGCGAGAGCGATCTCATCAACCCCGAAGGGCACCGGCTGCACGGCCGCATAGGTGATGGAGGGAGGACCGCCCAATACAACGGCGGCGTCCAAATGAATGCCTTTCTGATTGCACTTTTCCCAGTGAATCGCGCTGTGCTTCAAGCTTCCCCACATGATGCTGGTTTTGAGGGGCCCCTTGATCTGCCCGCGGTAAACACCCATGTTTCTTACGCCGGTCTCCGGATCTTTCGTGACCCAGCAGCCCGCGGTTAGATACGGGGCGTTGTCGAACCCGGGGGTAGAAATGGGAATGGGAAGATAGTAAAGACCTCCGACCCGAATTAGATCGTCGCCGGTATAGACTACGTCCTGGACGTCTCCTTGTTTTACAAGGACGGGTTCTATGGGTTTTTCCAAAGCCCTCGACCAAACCTCTTCTACTTCGTCCTCTCGACACTTGAGGCCCAGAGCGTAAATTTTTTGCGAGCCGGCGAGTCCACCTACGAGCACGGGAACGTCGTACTTTTTGCCCTTGGCGTCATGAACTTGGTCGAAGTAAAATGCCCGCCTCTGTTCTTCTCCCAGCCCGCGGAATTGCCAGCGCACCAGCGGGTGCATCTCGGTATCTTTATTGATCGGCCTCGTGACGCGGTACAAAAGTCCCGCGCGATCCAGAGCATCGATATACTCTTGAAGATTTTTGTAGTACGCCATAGTTCCTTGCTTACTATTTAGAATGAATATTTTTGGGCTGTTCTAAACGCCAGCTTTTTCAGTGCGATTTTTTATAGTAGCGGTCCATCGAACTTTTGACACCGGCTTTGGCACAGGCCTCTTCGAACATCTGTCTCACCACGGGATCCTCATCTTCGTACTCGATTTGATTTCCCCCGAGCTTCACGTCGATGTCGGTTTTCCCTTTACCCTCACCCCACATCTCATGATATTTCTGGCTGCCCCAGCGCAAAGCTAAATAACGCGCGGGCTCGGAGCCCGCATTGAAGTGTTGATGAAACCAATTGGCGGGCGGCACCACAAGGCTTCCGGGCTTCCAGTCGTAACGCTGAATCGGCTGGCCCTGAGGCCAGAGCAGAGAATAACCTTGGCCGCTCAAGATGATGACGTGAGCGCCCGGGCCATGGAAATGGGCCTTTTTGTATGCACCCACGCCAAATTGAGAAACATGGCCGCACAAAGTATTTTCCGACAATTCGAAGCGAACCTGCGAGGCCCCGCCTCCTCTTTCCTTCCACTCAAGGAGCTGGAGATTTCTGACGTCTGAAACAAAGTTCGTTTGCCAGGTTCTTCCTGAATACCAGGTACCCGCTTTGCTAAAATAATCTTCCTCCGAGTTGAAGCGGTCTTTAAAAACGTAGTCGCAGTTAAATATGAAATCGAGACTGTGAATGAGGTTGATCATACAGGGCGCGCTGGTGACGGCGATATAACGCGCCGGCTCATTGCCCATGCCGTTGAAATGCTGGTACCAGGAGTTCAGAGGGGGGGAAAACAGCGACCCTTCCTGCCATTCAAAAGTGCGTTTGGGGCCGCCTTGATTCCAGACGGTCGTGGCGCCCTTGCCGCTGATGATGTAAACAAGCTCTTCGAAGAAATGCTTTTGCGGTTTCAGGCTTTTGCCCGCGGGAATTTCACAGATGTAGGCATCGTTGGTTTCGCCGGTTCCGTCCAGACAGACTCGCGCTCCCAACCCCCCTTTGCTCTCCCAGGGAGCAAGTTCAACTTTTTGGATATCCTCAATAAAAAAGCCGCCGATGAGAGGAATCCCTTCGCTTTCTACCCATCTCTGATAGGAGCTGCCTTTTTCCGCTATAGGCGTGGTGGAAATTTTCGGTTGTTCCATATCAATTCCTTTGCCTCTTATACAGGTTGTCGATGAAGCCGCTTTCGTCGAGTTCCTTGATGAACTTGGCGTCGACGAAATCTTCCGGCTTGGCCGTCCGGGCTTTGGGCGTTCTTTCCGACAGCATCTCCAGCACTGTTTTGATCGCCGGCAGCGCCGGATATTGCTTACGCGGAAGTATGTTATCGGCGATGGAGACGTCATAGCTCTTTTCCAGCAAATATCGATCGCTGCGCCGCAGGTATTTTCCTAGCACTTTTATGCCCGTCTCCCGGTCGGTTTTCAGCCGGTGCACCGCTTCGATATGGGACTTGATATATTTTCTAACGGTTTCTTGATTTTCTTTGATGAACCGCCGGGTTGTTGCAAGTGAATTATAAGGGAATGGCAAATCTCCGACATCCGTCAGAAGATTAAACCCTTCTTTCTCCGCCACGATGCTCGTCGGTGGACTGAGCAAAGTCCCTTGTATCCGTCCTGTTTGCAGGGCGATCAGGCGGTCGGGCGTGCCGCCGACAACGATGATGGAAACATCCTTGTCGGTATCAAGCCCCAACTTGCGCAGAGCAAACCTGCTCGCAGTGATGGACGATCCGCTGAGACTGGCGACCCCGAGGATTCCCCCCTTGAGCTGTTCCGCGGTCCTGATCTTGGGTTGAGTCACTAGGACATAGTCGGTGATGACTTGCCCCGACGCGATCAGAACGCCATCCGAACCGCGTAGATTGCTCTCAATGACGCTCGCACCTCCCATCACGCCGATGCCCACTTCGCCTGAAAGCAAAGCCATCACGGCGACGTTTCCTGTGGCACGAATGAGTTGAACGTCGAGACCATTCTTACCGTAGATTCCCGTCTCTTTGGCCATCCAAGCGGAGAGTTGTCCCGGAGTGTCCGCTGAATAGGAGACAATCAACTTGGTGCTCTGGCCGGCGGCGTCCCCAGCGAAGATAAATGAAAAAAGGACCGCTGCTAAAACAGCTGATCGAAGGCCCGGCAATCCGAACTCCTTTCTGCGCGGCCGCGAAAAAAGTTTTTCATCTAACGCTTGTCGTCCTTCCTCGTCTCTTCAAGTTCCCTTGCGAGAAAGTTTTTCTTCATCTCTACAAAGCTGGTCCCCTTGGGAACCTTAATACCTTTCGAGGCGCTATACTTTGCGTTCAATTCAAAATAACCGGCAGTTGCATTGTCCGCCTGCACCGAAGCTTCTTCCGACCAGTGACCCAATGAGTAACCGCTCCACGGTGGTCGTGGGGATAACTTCGGCAGATCCAGTTCTTCCCATATCTGCTTCGCATTTTCCATGAACTCCCTTTTTGGCAGCGCTACGGGCGGAAAATCCGCCTTCGATGTCGCATCGATCAAAAGCGCCGAGTCGCCGATGTCATAACGCTTGCCGTCGGCTACATACCGGATGGGATTCCAGGGCAGCGGCCGATTGGGAATAATTCTTATATCTCTGTGGGGTTGAGATCGGTTGGCTATGGCCCAATTTACCGAAAGCAAATCGTAAGGATCGATATCCGGATCCACGCAGATGACGATCTTCTGTAAGCCCCTTGATTGCAATAATGCTTCCATCGCCTGCCAGCGATCTTGAGCGGCGGTCTTGTTCATCTGAATAACAATCAACTGACGATTCAACAAATCTTCACACAGCGCCACACGGATGACGGGCATGCCGAGATCCTGTTTGAGCTGCCTAAAGGCGGAAGCCTCGTAGGCGGACTGCTTGACCTTGCTCGACTCGCTTGGAGTCACCTGGCTTATCATGGAGACAAAGACGGCGTCGGGCTTTTGAGTGATGGCAGTCACTTCAAACACTCCGGTCAAGTCTCCGGGGTCCATGTAGCCGTGGGACTCTCCGAAAGGTCCGTCCGGCTCCAAGTAATCCGACGGAATGCGTCCTTCGATGACGATATCCGCGTGAGCAGGGACCTCGAGGTCAACCGTTTCACATTTCACTAGCTCGATGGGACTTCGCGCCAGGCCTCCGGCAACGGCAAGCTCATCTGTACCGTAAGGCACGGTCTGGACTCCCGCGTAAGCGATGCAAGGAGGACCGCCGATAACTACTGCGGCCTCCAGAGGCACGCCCAGCTTGTTACATTTTTCCCAATGGGCTGCACAGTTGTTGAGACTTCCCCAGGATACGCCGGTCTTCAAGGCGCCTTTGATTTGCCCGCGATAGACGCCCATGTTTCTGATTCCAGTTTCCGGGTCTTTGGTTATCCAACAACCGGCGGTTAGATAAGGACCGTTGTCGAATCCCGGAGTGGATATCGGTATGGGGAGTCGAATAAGGCCGCCGGAGGTTAGCAGCTCTTTGCCGGTGTGAACAATTCTTGTGGGACCATTTTTGACCAGAACAGGCTCAATAGGATGTTCCAGGGCGTAGGCCCACACATCGTTAACTTCATTTTCCTTGCACATCAGGCCAAGGCCATAAATCCGCTGCGACGCCGCTAATCCGCCGATCAGCACCGGCATGTCATATTTTCTATTTTGAGAATCATAAATATTTTCAAAATAGAAAGCCTTGCGTTGATCTTCATTGAGACCCCTGAACTGCCACCTTACTAAAGGATGCATCTCGGTATCTTTATTAATGGGTCTCTTGATCCTGATCAGCAAACCTTCACGCTCGAGTGCCCGTACGTATTCTGCGAGGTCTTTGTAATAGCTCATGGGCGGAATTCTCTGTTTGCCGCTAGCGAAACAATCCTAGCTGCTCGAGTTCCTTTAAGAGACTGTTATCCACGAAGTCGGCGGGCTTTGCATTGGCTGCTTCTTTGCCCATACTGCCAAGAATTTCTTCCAGCCCTTCGCCTTTAACGTAGGGAACCTTTTCGAGGTGCCGCGACCCATATATCCGATATAATTCCTGTAAAATTTCTGGGTCTTCGACCTTGGCGTTTCTGGCGAGGATTCTCATGGCCGAATCTTTATCGCTTCGCGCTTGTTGAATACCTTCGCAATAGGCGCGTAACATTCTTAGGACGACGTCCCGATGATTTTTGATGAGCGAGCGCGTAGTGCTCAAAGGAGAATTGACGAAAACAATTCCGAGATCGGACACATCGATCATTTCTTTCAGACCAAGTTTCAACCCCTGCAGGTTGCTCGGCGGCGAAATGATTCCGGCGTCAACGACTCCGGTTTTAACCGCGGTCAAAAGCTGCGGCATGCCGCCGGTCTGAAACACGGTGTAATCTTTGCCGCGTTGAAACTTCCATTTCTTAGCAAGCAGCCCGACCACAAAGTCGGTACTTCCGCCGAGGCGTGTCACGCCGAGTTTTTTGCCACGGAGATCCTCCGGGCCTTTGACATCCGGCCGGGTCATCACCGAATAGACCAAAGTGTTAACAGTATTAGCAATCATCACGAGCTCGGCTCCTCGCAAAGATGCCTGGACAATGCCTGGTGCCGACGCTCGGGTAAATTGCACTTCTCCTCCCAACATCGCCTGCACCACCACCGACCCACCGC
>Ga0209684_1000180_pt1 | contig 11646 bp, 9 predicted proteins | sample PanSoiPlot6MoBio_FD_188322 | JGI IMG/M metagenome (GOLD analysis project Ga0209684, IMG submission 188322) | Tropical forest soil microbial communities from Panama analyzed to predict greenhouse gas emissions - Panama Soil Plot 6 MoBio (SPAdes)... | ecosystem: Environmental > Terrestrial > Soil >...
AGAAATCGGACTGCGCATAGCGAAACAGCGGCACACCCCTCGCGCCAAGAATACTCATGCCGGTGTCCGGGGGTTCTTGATAGGGAGGCGAAATGCCACGACTCACAAGGGTTGCTAAGGCCTCAGACTGCCGGGCTTGTTGAGCAACCCGGTAGCCCTGGCTTTCCAACCGCGACTGGAAGTTGCCTAATTTCGAATAACCGCGCCGGTCATCAAAGGGCGCAGACCTGGGAAAGACGATGCCCGAATCGCGTCCCTCCGCTAAACTGAAGGAGATACGGGCGTTGGTTCTGGTAAATATCCAGGATTGGACAAAAGACGTTCGTATCTCGACGATCGCAAGTAATGCGGTGGCAAAGGCGGCTCCGCCGCACCAGAGCCAAACTTTTGGTCGTTTGGGCTTAATAAAGGAGATTACCCGGGAAGTCAGTGAAGGCGCGTCAGCTAACTCGGAAGGGATGGACTTACCGTTCATAAATTACAATAGGAGCGATAGTATCATAATTGATGAAAAAAACTAACACATAAGCATCTAACTTGAGTGGTTAAAAGGGCTCATGAATACGATGAAAAGACGGGAGGTTTACGGGGGCGGGCTAAACAAAAATTGACGCTACGATTTTCTGTCCGAAAGTCCAGCGATAGGAAAGCGATAGCCGGCGCAATACAAGAGCAAGGTAGGACGAAGCGTCAGGGTTGAGGTTTGATTTCGGCACCTCAGAAAACGTAAATGTGTCCAACGCTTAGCTGCCATCGAAGGACTGAGCTATGGGGACTGAGGTGTCAGTTTTTCTCCGAGAGCCCGATCCTCAGTCCTGAGCAACTCATTCCTCAGAACAGCAACTTCCAGCACTCGGAAAGGGAGCTGACGCCAGCCAGCTGCGGATGTTTGATGTGCGTGAGTTGCGCGCTGTTGCCCGAAGGCAAAATGCAATGCTCAAAACCTAGTTTACCAGCCTCTTTGACACGCGCCTCAGCCTGTGAAATGCCGCGAATTTCACCGGCTAATCCGACCTCGCCGAAGAAAACCGTGTTCGCATCGATGACTTTTTCGCGCTGGCTGGAGGCGACAGCGGCGACGATGCCTAGATCCACCGCCGGTTCGTCAACGTGAACGCCGCCGGCGACGTTGACGAAAATGTCTTGGTCGAAGAGCTTGGCGCCCATCTTTTTTTCCAGTATCGCGACGAGCAGGGCAACACGATTGTGGTCAACGCCAATAGTCGTTCTTCGCGGTACGGCGAGAAACGAGCGGCTCACCAGAGCTTGCAACTCCACTAAAATCGGCCGCGTACCCTCCATGCTGCATACCACCGCAGACCCCGGCACTTGAAGCGGTCTTTCCATCAGAAAAATTTTCGACGGATTGCTTACTTCCTTGAGTCCGGTCTCCTTCATTTCGAAAACGCCGATCTCATTGGTGGAACCGAAGCGATTCTTGACCGCGCGCAAAATCCTGAAACTGTGGCCGCGTTCACCCTCGAAATAGAGGACCGTATCGACCATATGTTCGAGGACCCGCGGACCAGCGATGGCGCCATCTTTGGTGACGTGACCGATAATGAACGTGGTCAGGCCGGTTTTCTTTGCCAGTAAGATGATGGAGCCGGAGCTTTCCCGCACCTGCCCAACGCTGCCGGGTGCCGAGGGGAATGAAGAAGTGAATATCGTCTGAATTGAATCGATGACGAGAACGTTCGGCTTGATCTTCTTTACCTGTTCGATGATTCGCTCAAGCGACGTTTCACTGAGAACCAATAGTTTCGGCGCAGCGATGCCGAGACGCTCGGCGCGCAATTTGATTTGCGCCTGCGACTCTTCTCCCGAGACATAGAGGCAGGTTAGGCCCGTTTGGCTGATGGCCGCGAATGCTTGCAGGAGCAGCGTGGACTTTCCAATACCAGGATCGCCGCCGATCAAAATGACCGAGCCCGAAACCAGGCCGCCGCCGAGAACACGGTCGAACTCACCTATCCCTGAAAGGACTCGAGTATCTTTGGTGGTGACAATTTCATGGATCGGCGCGGGCTCTTCTTTGCTTCCCAGACTCAGCTCTCCACGCGGATGGGAAACCCGTTCTTGTCTCTCCTCGATGAGGCTATTCCATTGATTGCAGTCCGGACAGCGCCCCAGCCATTTTGGAGATTGATAGCCGCAGCTTTGACAGGCATAGATGATCTTGGGTTTAGCCATGATTTAGTTAGACGGATTCCGTGACGGTGTCGTCTACTAATCTCTTTTCAGCGGAATGACCTTCGTCTTGCCGGCGTCCACCGGCTTCTGCGCATCGGCCTTGCGCAGGAGCCTGGGAGCGACGTTCCAGTGTTGTCCAGCGTCCGTGATCACCGTGACTGTCTTGCGATTGTAGCGGGTGACGATCCCGAACAATGGCGGATGGCCGTCGGGATGAAACGTTACGCGCTCGCCGATCTTGAAATCGAGCATTTGCGAATGCGCGCGCATATGGCTCAAAAATCGCAGCCGCTCGACGATTCTGTGGTTCAGGTCGATGAGTTCCGCTTCGCTGAGCTTTTCGATATCGATTTTCATCTTGGTCTCCGACTCCTCTCGATTTGCTTATACCTGATGAGAGCTTAGAACTTATAGCTCCGGCCCACCCAGTAATGCCAGTCAGCGACCGCCTCCTTGGTTTGAGGTCGGCGGTCAACGGCTCCAATTGCGACAGAGGCACGGCCATTCTACGGCCACCCCACCTCAAGCGAACAAATATCTCGGACTCACACTCCTCCTCTGGAGCCATACCCAACACATTTACCTCTTCGCCGGTGCATAGCGGCGAAATCACCCGTTTCGATTTACAGCGGGCTTGAAGGGAAACTTGAGCCTCTCTTCAAGGTAATAATACCAACCGAGCGCCCGCTCGCTCTCGTTGTACGCATCAACGACAATTTCCATTTCGATTCGTCGTTCGCGGGCTTTGTTGTCCTTCAGCCGAGACATTGTGACAGGTGATTGGGGTTCATGGCCCTTTCGGGATATTGACAGGTAACGCCCGGTCAATATCTATCTTGGGAATGCCCCAACGGTCGACGAGTTGTGATACTTCCGCGATATGGCCGCCTGGTTCAGCATGAATGATGAGGACTTCGTCAGATAGCGCCGCCACGAGTTCGTTTCTACGCCGCGCAGTTTCTCGGTCAGCGCGCCGTGATTTTTCAAATCGAGACAGCAGCAATAAGCGACCGTCGTCTAGCGCGCTCTGCCATTCGTCAGATAGTCTGATTTTCCCTAAAGCTCGCGCCAGGCAAATAACGACCGGTTGCTTCCTTTGCAAGAGAATCTGGAGGCATTCCTTCTCCATGGGAGAGTGAAATCCGCTCACCATCGCCACCCCTTTTTCGCATAGCTTTTGCGCAGCGCCGTAGATGTTGGCGGCAATGTTCGCTGGGCAACTTACGGAGCAAAACAAGCCGATCTTCCGCAGCGCGAGAATTTCCGGATTTCCGACCATCCAAAGGCGGGAAGGAGCGAATTTTTGTAATCTCTCATCAAGCTGGCTGGGCCACTGGATTTGCGATGGCATGAGGGTCAATACATCCATTTTCGCTGCCTGGGCCTCGACCGGTACGGTTCAGTGTCGTAAACGACTTTCCGTCTTATTTGAGTTGCAGGTAACAACTCCCCGTTGAAGGAAATTGACCAATTCTATGTATGCCGTAGCGCCTTCACAAGGCCTCCGTAATCTGCATGAAGCCTCTATTATGACTTAAGAAAAATGATAGTCTGAAATCGTGGCAATTGCACTCCAAAAGTCGGCGGCTGATTTTTTGCCCGCGCATCTCACGCTTAAAGCTCTGCGAGAGTCGGCCCGTTCCTGTAAAGGCTGTGATCTTTATAAGAACGCCACTCAGACTGTTTTTGGCGAGGGCCCGCAAAAAGCCGAAGTCATCTTCGTTGGAGAGCAACCGGGAGACCAGGAAGATCGCCAGGGCCGCCCCTTTGTGGGGCCGGCGGGGCGTCTGCTCGATAAGGCGCTCGCTGCAGCGCGAATTTCACGCGAGCAGATTTACGTAACCAACGCGGTCAAACACTTCAAATGGATATGGCGGGGCAAACGACGTCTTCATCAAAAGCCGGTGGCCAGACAAGTAATGGCTTGCAAGCCATGGTTAGAGGCAGAGTTCGAGGTACTGAAGCCAAAAATCGTTGTTTGCATGGGCACAACCGCGGCCCAAGCTGTTCTGGGCAAGACGGTGCTCATTACCCGAGAGCGCGGCAAATTCACTGAGTCGGACTCTGGTCTCGTAACTTTCATTACTATTCACCCTTCGGCGATTTATCGTCAACGTGACCGCAGCGAACAGGAAAAGGAATACGATCGCTTTGCCGAAGAGATGAAGCTTGTCAGTCGCAAACTGCGCAGTTTGACGCGTGATACCCGTCCCATGTCGCTGTGATATCTGGTTCCAGCAGCTCATACCGGACTCCTGCCGGAAACCAATTCTGCGAAATTGCTAACTGCAGACCCTTCGACAAGTTCCCCATGAACGGATACATTATGATCCGTTCATGAATACGAGTTTTCTTCAGACCGAGCTTAAAAACTTGCGGGACAAAGGGCTCTATCGGTCGCTGCGCCGCGTCGAAGGCGACCAGGGTTCGACGCTGTTGATCGACGACCGGGAAGTCATCAATTTCTCTTCAAACAATTATCTCGGCCTCGCCAACCATCCTGCGCTGCGGGCAGCCGCCAAGGAGGCAATTGATCGTTACGGCTGTGGCTCCGGGGCTTCGCGACTGATTTCCGGGAACATGACGTTGCATGAAGAGCTAGAAGACAAAATTGCCGAATTGAAAGGCACCGAAGGCGCGCTGGTGTTTAATTCTGGATTCCAGGCAAACACGGGCGTGATTCCAGTTTTGGTTGGGAAAGGGGATGTGATTCTGAGCGATGCGCTGAATCACGCCAGCATCATCGACGGCTGCCGCCTGTCGCGGTCGGAAGTTGTCGTCTATGGTCACTGCAACATGGATCAGCTCGAGCTCGCTCTGAAGCAGGCACCTGTCAGGGGTCGGAAACTAATCGTGACCGAATCTCTTTTTAGTATGGACGGAGACGAAGCGCCGCTCGCCGATATTGTCAGTCTGGCCGAAAAATACGGTGCCACAGTCATGGTTGACGAGGCGCACGCAACGGGCGTGTACGAGCCTAACGGAGCGGGCTTGGTCGCAAAATTAGGGTTGGGTGACCGCATTTTGATCCAAATGGGCACACTGGGAAAAGCGCTCGGGGGTTTTGGTGCCTACATCGCGGGGACTAAGGCTCTACGCGAACTTCTTATCAATCGATGTAGGAGTTTTATCTTTACCACATCACTGCCTCCTGCCGTGATGGCGATCAGCATCGCCGCTCTCGACCTAGTAAAGAAAGAGCCCCAGCGACGGCAGGAATTGCGGGAGAACTCCGAGCAGTTACGAGCCGGGTTGAAGGCTTTGGGGTTTATGCTGGGAGACAGCCGAAGTCAGATTCTTCCTCTGATGGTCGGCGACGCGGCGCGTTGCATGCAATTGTCCGAGTTACTTCTGGAAAACGGAGTTTTCGCGCAAGGTATCCGTCCACCTACGGTTCCGGTGTACACTTCGCGTCTGCGAATTACGCTCATGGCAACGCACACACCCGAGCAAATCAATCAAGCGCTGCAAATTTTTGCTGAAGTCGCACAGAAATCGGATAGAGGATAATCGATCCTCTATCTTTGATCATGGACTACGAACAACTCAAACGACTCGATCACACCTACCTTTGGCATCCGTTCACGCAAATGCAGGAATGGATGGCTGAGGAGCCAGTCATCATCAGCCAAGGCGAGGGCCATTATCTGATCGATGTGGACAGTCGCAAGTATCTCGATGGCGTGTCATCGTTGTGGTGCAACGTTCACGGACATCATAAAAAAGAACTAGACGACGCCATCAAAACACAGCTCGGCCACATTGCTCATTCCACTTTTCTGGGATTGACCCACATTCCGGGCATTCAACTAGCGCAGAAGTTGGTCGAGATCGCGCCCAAAGGGCTGCGGCGTGTATTTTATTCGGATAGTGGCGCCACAGCCGTGGAAATCGCCCTAAAAATGGCGGTTCAATACTGGCAGCTCAAAGGCGACAACCAGCGCACACAGATCGCTTCCCTCGCCGAGTCGTACCACGGCGATACCGTGGGCTCTATGAGCATAGGCTACTCGGAAACGTTTCACCGTTTTCACAAAAGCTTGCTCTTTCCGGTCTTGCGCCTGACGCCGCCGCACCTGTTTCGTTATTACAAAGCAATGAGTGAAGCCGCCGCGCTTGACGCGGCGATTAACGAGGCTGATCAGAAGCTTACCGAAAACACAAACTCTTTGGCGGCGCTGGTAATGGAGCCGTTAATGCAGGGGGCGGCGGGAATGTGGTCGCAGCCGGTCGCATATCTGCAGGCGCTGAGTGAAATCTGCCAGCGCAACAGAGTGCCTCTGGTGCTCGATGAGGTGGCCACGGGTTTTGGCCGTACCGGCAAGATGTTTGCCTGCGAACATGCAGCTGTGACGCCAGATATTTTATGCTTAGCGAAAGGAATCACCGGCGGATACCTGCCGCTCGCAGCTACCTTGACCACAGAGGAAATCTTTTCCGTCTTCCTCGGGGAGTATAGGGAGTTTAAAACTTTCTTTCACGGCCATACCTACACCGGAAATCCGTTGGGTTGCGCTGTCGCTCTGGCGAACCTGGAATTATTCGAGCGGAATAGAATCATCGAACAAATGCAGCCGAAGGGCGCATACTTGCGCCGGCGATTGAATGATGAATTTCTTCAACTGGCTCATGTCAGCGACGTACGCCAGTGGGGTTTTATGATCGGCATCGAGATGGTTGAAGACAAAAACAGCCGAAAGAGCTACGCTCCCGAAAAGCGCATCGGGCACAAAGTAATTCTCCAAGCCCGAAAGCGCGGCGTGATTGTTCGACCCCTAGGCGACGTTATCGTTTTGATGCCACCATTAACGATGGCCGACGCTGAACTCAAGATGCTTCTGGATGTAGTTTACGACTCAATCCGCGCCGTGACGGAGAGTTGAGCCACTATACCGGGGAGAATGGAATGCGATGTCATTCTGAGGAGCCTTGCGACGAAGAATCCCGTCCTCTAAGAAGTTCCTTCCCTTCGTTCAGGTCAACCTTTCGCGTCCCCCAGCACTTCGGCTCAGAGTGACCCTTGAGATAAATTGGACACAGTCGCTACGATGAACCAATACTACGTTTATATCATGACCAATAAATCGCGCACTCTTTATACAGGTGTTACCAATGATTCAGAGAGGCGAGTGTATGAGCACAAGCAAAAGCTCGTTCCCGGCTTCACCACGAAATATAATATTGATCGCCTCGGTATTTTGAAGCGACGCAGGATATTCAGGTCGCTATTTCTCGCGAGAAACAAATCAAAGGCTGGTTGCGCGCCAAGAAAATAGCTCTGATTGAGTCTATGAATCAAGAGTGGGCGGATTTGAGCTTAGACTGGTTGTCAGAAAGCGAAAGTGGAGCTGTCAACCGCGAGATTCTTCGCCTCCGCGGAACTTCGGCTCAGAATGACATTCAGGGAAAGCATGGGGGCTAATCCAGAGTTCCAATGGGTAGCGGCATTTTCATTACCGGGACTGACACCGGCGTCGGCAAGACCTTTTTTGCATGCGGCCTGGCCGCCTTGTTGAAACACTCCGGGTATAGAGTCGGTGTGGTGAAGCCCGCCGAAACCGGATGTATAGAAAGAGATGGCAAGTTCATTCCACAGGACGCGGTTTATCTCAAAGAAGCATCCGGTTGTGCCGAACCGGTGGAAAAAATCTGTCCTTATCGATTTCCTGAGCCTTTGGCACCAAGCATCGCCGCCGAACGAGCCGGAGTAAAAATCGATGTCGATCATTTGCTAGCCGTTTACAATGACATCGGATCAAGGCACGACGTCACACTTGTGGAAGGCGCCGGCGGCTTGATGGTCCCTCTCTTGCCCAGCTATACGTACGCTGATCTTGCGGGCGTCTTAAGGCTTCCCGTCATTGTGGTCGCGGCCAACAAGCTAGGAGCCATTAACCATCTTTTGCTTACGCTGGAGCACGCGAGCTGCAAGGGTCTCAAGGTGTGGGGCTACGTGCTTAACCGTGTCTCGAAGGAGGATTCCCTTGCCGCCGACACCAATCGCGAGGTCTTGTCTGGTTTGACTGGTGTTCAGTGCTTGGGCGAGCTACCGTTCGTTGAAACGGCGCAGGAGACTTTTCCGCTGGATGTGTTCGAAAGGGAATTCGACCTTCAGCCGGTTGTGCGGACCTTACAACGCCGGTGATTGCCCAGCGCGTTAGGAAGGACCAAAAGGCCCCATGAGGATTGGACGCTTGGTTGCCATATCTTTCGGGCTTCTTTGCTGTGTCGGCAACAGCTCGATTCAAGCGACGCGCGCAAATCGACGGTCAAATCTGAAAAGTACGTTCCGCTATCCCAGGTGCGCGACGTTTCTTTACTCAGAGAGGTACAGAAGGAGTTGCGGCTTCAGTGACTATTAATGAGTTCAATAACTAATACGGATTCGACCGAGGAGCGAGCCGTTCCGAGCGTGGTCAATGGGTCTGTGTCTTGTAGGCCACCACGCCGTCCTCCCCGGGGTGGCAACTCCCACAGTTTGGGCCTGAAAGAGACCTGCACGCTTGGGTGCCCGCGCTCTCCACGACTCGCTCCTCGGTCAGTTTAATTACTGACCTATAAACTCCTTAATAATTCAATGAAAAAACTGTTAATACAAATAAGACAATCGTTGGGGACCACGAAGATTGCGCGACGGCTCTATCGCCGGCTTCCCTCCACCAAGAGGTGTAAAGAATGTCTGGTGCCGTTCTTGGGGCTATTTTCGATTCCCTTTAGCCTGGTGCATATTCGCCCCTCGCGCAAAAATCCAAATCTTTGCACTCTCTGATATGAATTGGCTCCCCCGGGCGGGGAGGTTTGCGTGATATCGGTTATGTTCGTTGACGTGCGTGGCTTTACAGCCCTGGCGGAAAAACTTCCTCCAGCCGAAGTCGCGCAGCGTCTCACTCGATTCTATGCTCTTGCCACCGCCACTATCTTTGATTACGACGGCACGCTAGATAAAATGGTTGGCGACCAGGTGATGGCATTTTTCGGCGCCCCGCTCCGCGCCAAAGACCATCCCGAAAGGGCCGTGCAAACGGCGCTACGGATCCTCCGGAAAATAAATAGCGAAGCGGGAAGTGAACGTCTGCAGGTCGGCGCAGGCATTGCTACGGGAGAAGCCTTCGTCGGCAATGTCGGGGAAGGCACAGTCGCAGACTTCACGGTGTTGGGTGATACCGTCAATGTCGCGGCCCGCTTGCAAGGCGCCGCAGCTTCAGGAGAGATTATCGTTACCGAGGAAACTTACGCTCACGTCGAGATCGAGTTTCCCAATGCTCCCTCCCGGGAACTGGAGCTCAAGGGGAAGAGCGAGCCGGTCCGTGCTCGAGTAATTGCTGTCGAGAGGGACTAAACGCTTCGTGTCTGATCGGTTCCAAACCGTCTCAACCCTGGCATTGCAGCCCAGCATCCCACCGTAAGTATCACTCCGACAGCGCAGCCGAAAAGCATCGAACCGGGTGCGCCGATGAGAGCGGCGACGAAACCCACCTCAGTGGCGCCGACCGAATTCGCCCCCTGGGAAAACATGTTAAAGACCGAGAACGCGCGCCCGCGCAAATGGTCGGGAGTGAGCAAATGAAAAGTAGTCTGGCGCATGACCGCCTGCAGCGAATTCGCCAATCCTAAAAATCCGAGCAACGAAAGGGACAACCAGAAGTTGGTTGAAAGCGCCAGGCAGCCAACGGCGACAGCGTAAAATAGAAGCGACCAAAGCACTAAAAGACCTTTGCGTTCGAGATCACCGATGACCAGTAAGAGAACCGTTCCAGCGATTCCGCCAATGGCCGGAGCTGAAGAGAGTGTACCGAAGCCCGCCGGGCCGACGTGAAGAATGTCCTTGGCGAATATCGGAAGCAGAGGGCGATAATAACCAACGCCTGTGACGACAAAATCCAGCAGTACTAAAGCAACCAGAATCGGTCGGGAAAATAGGAACCGGACGCCGCCGAGAATGCTCGCCATGGAAAAAGTTCCTCTCCTCCCGTCCGGCGCGCCCGAAGTTTTGATCAACAGAATGCCGGCGGCCGCCGGGAGGTAAAACAAAGCATTGAACAGATAAGCGTGTCCGGTGGTCAGCCAGGCTATGCTTAGCCCTCCCAGCATGGGGCCGAAAAAGAAAGCGCTCTGGGAAACGCTCGAATTCAACGACACGGCGTTGGTGAGATGAGAACGCGGCACCAGCCTGGAAATCATGGCCATACGAGTGGGATTGAGGATGATGTTGACCGCCGAGGTGAGGGCCGTGCCGACGAGAATGTGCCAAACTCGAATCATTCCCGTTAGCGTCAAAACTCCCAAAGTGACGGCGATCAACAGATTGCCAGCCGTGGTTAACAACAACAGTTTTCGACGATCTATAAAGTCTGCGAGGGTACCGGCGAACAATCCGAAGCCGAACAGAGGAATACCCTGGGCAAGCCCTGTCAGGCCGAGCTGAAACGCGGAACCGGACAATTCATAGACTTGGTAGAGGTTTTGTGTCATGCGCATTTGTTGTGCCGACGTGACAAAGAGGGATGTGACAAAGAGCCAACTGTAATCGCGATAACGCAAGGAGGCCCACGGCTGGACCGTCGCTCGCTCTGTATCGTTGTCTAACTGACCTTCGACAGTTTCGGATATGTTTTCGTATTTCACTTGAGAAAATTTCTCATCACCTCGTTGTGAATGTGCTGAAGAGGTATTTTTTTCGCGGATGCGATACGCTTAAGGTCATCGTATTCGGGAGTGGCTCGTTTCGTTCCGTCGGGTTGTTGAACAACCTTGACGCGCACGGCACCAAAACGGGTCTTGACCGTTTGCGCGGTGCGGCTCAAGATAATTCGCCCTACCGGGTAATATCGGATCCCAATGGTAGAAGTTTCGTGAAAGAGAATTCTTGCTAGTTGATCCCGTTTCGAAGGGTCGGCAATAACACGAAGCAAAGTCCCAGGTCGGTTTTTTTTCATTTGAATCGGCGAAAGAAAGACATCGCGAGCACCGGCAGCAAACAAGCGATCCAGAACATGGTCGTAAAATTCCGGGTTCATGTCGTCGATGTTGGTCTCTATGACTATCATTTCCTCCTGATTTCGCGTGCTGTCCGTAGAGCCAATGATTAACCGAAACAAGTTGGGCCGCCCTGGAAACTCTTTCTGTCCCGTTCCGTAGCCGATTTTTTCTACGATCATGGGCGGCTGGTCGCCGAAACTTTCCCCGAGAGTCCTCACGATCGCGGCTCCCGTCGGAGTAACCGTTTCGCCTTCAACTGCGATACCCTGAATAGGAACACCCCTGAGCAATTCAAGAGTTGCAGGAGTGGGGACTGGCAACGTTCCGTGCCGCGAGGTGGTTAAACCTCGTCCCAGTGGAACCGGCGAGAAATAAAAGCGGTCACTTGCAAGCTCGCGGCAGCCGATCGCTGCGGCCATGATATCGACGATAGAATCCGTCGCACCGATCTCGTGAAAATGAACATCGTCGGTT
>Ga0209684_1000181_pt1 | contig 11641 bp, 10 predicted proteins | sample PanSoiPlot6MoBio_FD_188322 | JGI IMG/M metagenome (GOLD analysis project Ga0209684, IMG submission 188322) | Tropical forest soil microbial communities from Panama analyzed to predict greenhouse gas emissions - Panama Soil Plot 6 MoBio (SPAdes)... | ecosystem: Environmental > Terrestrial > Soil...
TGTGCCATTATGGGCTATCACGAATACGAAGCGATCAGCGCTCGCTATCGTGTCCCGATCGTCGTCACCGGTTTTGAACCGTTAGACATTCTCGAGGGCACCTTGATGACGGTACGGCAGCTCGAAGCAGGAAGAGCCGAGGTTGAAAATCAGTACGCGCGGGCAGTCGAACGGGAGGGAAACCGACCAGCGCAAACCTTGGTGGCAGAAGTGTTTGAAATTTCCGATCGCAAATGGCGCGGCGTCGGTTCTATCCCTAAGAGCGGCTTCCGTCTGCGCTACGAATTTCGCGATCATGATGCCGAGCGGCTCTTCGAAGTGGAAGAGATCGATACGAAGGAGCCCGCGATCTGTATCAGCGGGCAAATCTTGAAGGGGATCAAGAAGCCCCACGACTGTCCGGCCTTCGGCACGCTTTGCACGCCGCAAACCCCGCTGGGGGCCACTATGGTCTCCGCTGAAGGGGCTTGCGCTGCTTATTACGCCTATGGCCGCCATCTCAAAACGGGAGAAAATTCCCATGCTTTCTGAAGGCAACGGTGTCACTATTGCGGCGAGCGATTTGAGCGCACGAGTCTTGCGCAAGTGCCGCGAATCGGTGGAAATCAAAGAACGTTTTTTCGGCCAATGCGCCGATCAGATCGCTGAGCTGTGCGCAAAGATGGCCGGTCAATTTCAGGAAGGGCATAAGCTCTGGGTAATGGGCAACGGCGGCAGCGCCTGCGACGCTCAACATGTCGCGGTGGAATTTATTCACCCGATTATCGAGAAGCGGCGCGCGTTACCAGCCCTCGATCTGGTGAGCCAAATACCGGTACTGACAGCGATTTCAAACGACAAAGACTATGCGAAGATCTTCGTCGACCAACTCGAACTCTGGGGCAAGCCAGGGGATATGGCGCTGGCCATATCGACCAGCGGACAGTCGCCCAATCTGATTTACGGGCTTCAGGCGGCGCGCAAGAAAAAAATGCTGACCATCGCCTTTGCGGGCAAAGACGGCGGTCGAATTCGTGAGGTGGCCGAATATTGTTTTACCGTCCCCAGCTTCAGCATTCACCGCATTCAGGAATGCCACGTCGCTTTGCTCCACATTATCTGGGATCTGATCCACGTCGCCATGGGCGAGGAGGATGTGATCTGATGAATCGAGAAATTGCGGTGGATCTTCTTGGAGCGGTTTGCCCAACGCCGATTTTCAATCACAAGCAGATCGTCCTGGGGCACGGCAGCGGCGGCAAACTCACTAGCGAGCTGATCCAGAAAGTCTTCGTGCCCGCGTTTAATAACGATTACCTCTCGCGGCTCGATGATCAGGCCGTTCTACAGCTCAACGGATCGCGGGTTGCCTTCACCACCGACGCTTTCGTCGTGACGCCGATCTTTTTCCCCGGCGGCGATATTGGTCGGTTGGCGATCAATGGCACCGTCAACGACTTAGCGATGAGCGGTGCGAAGCCTTTGTACATCGCCGCCGCATTTATCCTGGAAGAGGGGCTGGCCACGGAGGAGTTGCAGCGCGTAGTCAACTCTATGAGCGCGGCGGCGAGAGAAGCAAATGTGCTGCTCGTCACGGGCGACACAAAGGTCGTGAATCGCGGCAAGGGCGACAAGCTTTTTATCACCACGACGGGCTTGGGCGTCATCGATCCCTCGATCCAAATCTCCGCCGACCGCGCCCTCCCGGGCGATAAGATTCTTCTGAGCGGAACCATCGGCGATCACGGGATGGCAATCATGTCCCAGCGTGAGAATCTAGAATTTGAGAGCACCATCGAGAGCGACACGGCCGCGCTCCATACGCTTGTGGCCTCCGTGTTAGACGCGGGCGCGGAGATTCATTGCCTTCGCGATCCCACCCGGGGCGGGGTAGCTACGACCTTGAACGAAATCGCGGCTAGTTCGCGGGCCGGCATGATCATCGACGAACGGCAGATCCCGGTGCGGGAGACGGTCAAGGGAGCTTGCGAGATACTAGGGCTGGACCCTCTTTATGTTGCTAACGAAGGTAAACTCCTGGCGATCGTGGCATCGGATTCGGAGGCGGCTGCGCTGCGGAAGATGCGCGAACATTCTCTCGGGGGCGACGCTCAAGTCATCGGAGAAGTTGTCGATGATCATCCCGGAATGGTGCTGATGAAAACCGGTATCGGCGGCACACGGGTGGTCGACGTGTTATTCGGCGAGCAGTTGCCGCGCATCTGCTGACCAACAATTCACCGTTTCGTCTTTCATTTGATCCCTCGAATTTGGAATGCCGCCTTCGTGTGTACGGATCATCGACGGAACTTATTGAGCAAATTTATGCTTAGGAGTGAAAAATCGTTCCGGTGTCAATCGATCTCTGTTCGCTGAGCTCCTTGTTTTTCCATCTCTGTCAGCGAGCGTTTTCGCTTAGTGATATCTCCCGCGATCAGGACCATGCCGATACGTCGCCCGTGGACCTCTAAAGCGGCACCGGTCCATTGGATCATCACGGCCGTACCGTCTTTCTTTAGGAAAACATCGTCATGGTTCGTGATGATGTTGCCTGTGGTGAGAGCCTGCGCCAAAGCGCATTCGCTTCTAGGTAAGGAACTGTCATCGGAATGCTGATGATGGATTCTTTCATGCAGGGCCTGTCCCGACAATTCCACGGCGTTGAACCCGAAGGTCGCTAGCGCTTGGGCGTTAACGAAAGTGACGCGTCCGTTCGCATCCGTGATGAAGATCGATTCGGAGACGTTCTCGGTTATCCTCTGGAGCAGCTGGCGTTCGTAGTGCAACTGGTCCGTAGCTTCTTTCCGTTCGGCGGCCAACGTTTCAAATTCCTTTTTAATCTGATCGAGCTCGACAATGGGAGATGCTTCGAGCTCGGGCGTCTCGCCCTCGCCGAGGGCTGAGGCGTCTTTCGATAAGGCGGCGATCGAGGAGACGATGCGCCGCCAAAATAACGTGGCGATGCCGATGGCCACCAAAAGAAAAAAAAGGATGCCGCCCACGATGAAACCAATAGCCTGCCACAGAGGACGGTTCACCATTGAAACAGGCACTGCGATGGCGACAACCCAGCCCGAAAAGTTAGACCGCCGATGAGCGACATAAGAGGGCTCGCTGCCAGAGGGTTTTCCAAGCCACCAACCCTCTGAATTTTCCGCGCTTTTTGCGCTCAAACTCGGGCTGGCAGACTTGCCCAAGAACTTATCCATGTCTCTGGTTCTGGCGACGATAATCTTGTTGGCATCGATGATGGTAGCCAACCGTTGCGGGGAAATCGCTTGTTGCTCTAGAAGCGTTTGAATAAAGGCTGGCGACAGACTCATAGTCAACGCGTATTTTGTTTCCCCGTGCACCACGACTGGTACACCGACTGAGATAATGGGTCGTTGAGCAGCGCGGGTGATAAAAAGATTGGAAACCGCTGGTTGGCGGCTCTCAATCACCTTTTTTATGAAACCTAGGTCGCTGTAACGAGACAAACGCTCGCCGATGGCCCGGCGGGTATTGGTGACCTGCTGGCCCGCAGAGTCGACCAGGACAATCGCATCGGCTCCCTCGTGGACGGGAAGTACTCGCTTTGACTCTGCGTAAAACAACTTGAGGTCTCCGTCATGAAGGTGCACGGATTGGGCTAGCGTTTTGAGCGCGGCGACGCGAGCTTCAAAATCTTTGTCCAACGCCAAAGACAAGGCGCGGGAGGTGGCGACGAGGTTCTGAAGTTGGGTTTCCCGGCCGCTTTGGAAATGTAAGACAAGCACAATGCACACGAAGGCCAAAAGAGGCAATAAGATAGTGGCGGTAATGATCAAGATGTGTGAACGAAGTTTCATGGTTGCCGCTATGCGCAAAATGAGCGCTATACGAAAAGGCCCCACATATCAAGACGCACCGTGACTGAATCGACGATCTCAAGGGTTCCATACTTGAACTTGAACCTTTGAACATTGCACCCGAGCTAAATGCGTTTGCCTATTCTCCCAGAACCTTTTTCATGCGCTCAATCACAGCCGGAGGCTGGGACATGACTTCCTTGGCGAGCTTCTCTAATTCTTCACCGGCAGCAGGCTCCATTTCGTAGCCTCTCTTTTCAGCCTCCGCTTTGAGCGCCGGATCTTTTAGCGCGCGCAAGTGAGCAGTGCGCAGGATCTTAAGGCGATCCGCCGGTATCCCGGGGGGCCGACGGTGGGCCTCCCGAAAACACCGCTGACCCAGCCATCATGGTTTATAGTTTCTCGGCTCGGTGAAATTATTTTGCGTCCACACCGAACGTGGAACGAAACAATTCGTAGTTTTTGTTGTAATCTTCCACCCAACTTAAATCGTCAATAACAAAATTGAGTTTGTCCAGGCCGGCGATATTCGTCGGCACGCCCGTGCGAACTGGCACCCGTCCCATGGAGGCGATAAGCTTTTGTCCTTCGACGGAGAGGCCAAAATCGACATAGAGTTTCGCTACATTGGGGTGCAGGGCTTTAGCGGCCACTGAAACCGGTTGGAATTTTGTGAACACCTGGTCCTGCGCGACCCATTCCACCGGCGCGCCTTTACTCTTCGCTTCTTCGACGCTGTGAAGATAAGTATACAAGCCGAGCGGGAACTCGCCCGCCGCCAATAGGCTCGTGAGAAGAGAGAGGCCCGCGTAAAATCGCATGTCCTGAGCGGCTAGTTTCTTGAGATAGACAAGCCCCTTCTCGTGTCCCATTCTCTGCATGATCCAAAAGAACGGCTCGGGCTTCGTATGGTCCGTCGCGATCTTCCCTTTCCACTTTGGATTTAGCAGCTCTTCGTCGGTGCGCGGCACCTCAGATCTTTTGACCATTCTGGTGTTGTAGCCGATAACTTTCGGCATGCTATACATGGCCGCCCAGTAACCGTCCGGATCGACAAAAATCTTGGGAAGATATTTCACCTCCGGCGACACATATTTGGCGAGGAGATTTTTCTTCTTGAGAAAGTAAGCTTGAGTGTCACCGGACTGCAAAACGTCAAAGTCGTGCCGCCCCGCCTGCGCTTCCGTGAAAATCTTCGTCAAAAGCCGCTCGCCAACAGCGCGGTACACTTTGACTTCGACAAAGGGATACTTCGCCCTAAAAGCATTGATGATCAGCTGCATCTGTGAGGGCGTCATCGAGTTGTAGATCATCAGACTGCCCTCTTTCTTGGCGGCCTCAATCGTTGCTGGGTCGCTCGCCCTGGCTGAACTCGCAGCCGATAGGAGAACCAGGGAAAGTAAAAAAAATCTAGTCGTGAACTTCATGCGCGTGTCACGCCTCGAATCGGTCCCGATCACTATGCTGGGTTGATCACTCCTTATACCAATATTCCGGATTGTTCTTGAAAATCCTCTTGGGGATCATTCCCACGACAAGTTGAACTTGATCGACAGCTTCGGCGATCTTGAAGTCCACTCCAATGCTGGCCAAGGAGTAGGCATCGCTTTCGCTCAGCTTCCTTTCTTCCCGTAGAAACTTGACGGTTTCTCGAACCGCTTGCTTGAGCGCTTGATTCAGGTCCTGATGCAGTCCCATGACGATGTAATGACTTTTCGTTTCGGCCTTCGGGACTTCCAATCGACGGCCTTTGTGCACGATGAACTGGAACGTGCCGACCAAAGAGGTTTCGATGGCAGTGCCGTTGACCTCGCCGTCTCCTTGCCCAGAATGGCCGTCGCCCGTAACAAACTGGGCTTCCGGCTGGTGTACAGGTAGAAACAAGGTGGCGCCTTTGGTTAAATCTTTCAAATCCAAATTGCCTCCATATATGCCCGGCGGAGTGGAGTTGACCTTACCCAGGCCGCTCGGCGGCGCCACAGCCATGATGCCCATGAACGGTTGCAGCGGCACTTCGATGTCTTTGCTGAAGAGCGCGACGTTGCGCTGCAGGTCGAGCTGGATGATCTTTTGATCCGCTTTCGTTAAGAGATCCGGTAGCACGCCTCGATCTGGACCGCTGCCATTCCCGCCGTAGGGAACACGCGGCCTGAGATCGAGTATCCTGACTTCGAGCATGTCGCCTGGCTCGGCTCCGTCGATGTAAACGGGACCCGTGAGCACATGGGTGCCCCCGTCCTTCGGACGAGGCAGTTTCTTGGTGACCGCAATCAAGTCCGGGAGAATTTTGTCTTCGGATATTCCATAGCCCTTGAAAAACGCGACCGGGTCCTCGACGAAGCCGTGATGCGAAAACGTTTCGATCTGGACCGTTTGCCCGGACGTGATGCGGAGCGCTGGAGGGGCGCCTACGGGAATAAAACCGCGCACGAGATTTTCCAGCGTCGAGCGGAGGATTAACGGCGAAGAGCTTTGCGGAGCCGGGGCTTGAGCGAAAACCCGGGCTGCGACGAATAAACTCACCACGACAAAGATTCCTGCAAGCAAACCTTGCCTCGTTGACCTACCAATATCTTTTCGCAATGAAGATTCCATGAATCCTCCTTGAGAAATAATTGGAAACTGATCGGAGAGTAATCGATAACGATTTTTGCTGTCAATCGCCGTTTGTAAGGTTTAGAGCACAGGATCGTTGCTGGCCGAAGCAACGCGGATTTCCTGGAACGTTCCAGCTTGACACTCCCACAGGCTTTCGACTACGGTCAACGCGAACCCCAGTGCCAACAAAATCCGATGGAAGTTATGTCTAAGGAGGTAACTATGAAATTTCGGTTTGTTATGACGTCAATCTTTGCTGCGTTGATCCTCTGGGCATCGGCGCTCTGGGCGCAAGACCTTGGTCCCGGCTTTACGAAAGTAAAGGATGGGATCTATGTCTATGCTGCCAAAGACGGAAACTCAACCTGCAGCGTTGTCCTAACCGAGGAAGGCCCTGTCATCATTGATACCTGCCAAACCCCAGTCGACGGCCGGACGCTATTGGCCGCCGTGAAAAAACTTACCGACAAACCCATCCGTTTCGTCATTGATACGGAGGTGCATAGCGATCATACATTCGATCATTTCATCTTTTCCCCGCCGGGGATCGTGATCAATCATCAGGGGGCAACCGAAGGGATGAAAAAGAACACCGATCCTAAGCGCGCCGAAACCCTTGCGGCGCAATCTCCCGAAATGGGCGAGGCGCTGAAAGGTTATCGAATGGTGACTCCGCAGATTGAGTACAAGGACAGGATGACCATCCACTTGGGTGAGCGGACATTCGAGCTCATTTATCTGAAGAATGTTCACAGCGAAGCGGATGAGGCGATCTGGCTGCCGAAGGAGCGTGTGCTTTTCGCGGCGTCCGCGGCCAATGTGAGAACGATCATCAATCTCCGTCCTTTTGTGCGGATCCAGGATGTCCTTGCTAGCTACAAACTGATGAAGTCGCTGAATCCGGAAATTGTTGTTCCGGGTCATGGCGCGGTCAGCACCACGAAGATTTTCGATGAGTACGAAGGGTTTTATACCTTGCTGCTCAAGAGAGTGACGGACATGGCGCGTCAAGGCAAGTCTTTGGAGGAGATCAAGAAAGAACTCAAGATGCCAGAGTATGCCGATTGGGCCGGGCAAGATCGTCTCGGGGTCAACATCGACGTCGCATACAGTTCCATGACGAAATAACGGTTGGAGCAAGGATCAGGGAGTAATGAGCTAAGGTCAAAGCGTAGAGAGCAAAGAGCAGGGAGCGCGGGCGAAGAGCCAAGCGCAAAGAGCATGGATCTGTAGGGGCAGACCCCTGTGTCTGCCCTAGTTCCTATGACAATAATAAAGACAAGTATCCTTTTCTTCGCGTTGCTGACGTTCGTCACCGTCGCTTCTGCGCAGGAGATCGTCACGCTATCCACACGGCCGGGTGTGACTCAATCTTACTTCCTTACTAGCCCTCCAGAAAATCCGCAGGCGGTAGCTGTGTTGTTCCCGGGTTCGGGCGGACTTATTCGATTGAGGGAAGAAAAAGGCCAGATCAAATTCGGTCCGAATAATTTTTTAGTCAGGAGCCGGAGCGAATTCATTAAGCGGGGCGTCATTGCCGCTATTATCGACGCGCCGTCCGATTATCAGAGCGGCGGAGGCATGAGCGATGAATTTCGCCTGGGCGCGGATCACTTCGCGGATATCTCCGCTGTGGTTACGGATCTCGCGAAGCGCTTTCCCAAAACACCTATTTTTCTTGTCGGGACGAGTCGCGGCACCATTTCCGCCGCGGCTCTCGGTGCCAGATTTGGCCAACAAGTCGCCGGTGTAGTATTAACCGCGACCCTATTTCGGCAAAGCAGCGGGCGGGCCGGGGAGTCCGGCCCCGGCTTGAGCCGGTTTGATTTCGGAACTATCAAAGTCCCCGTGCTGTTTGTCCATCACGTCAACGATCAATGTGCCGTCACGCCGTATGGAGACGCAGCGCGACTGGTGGACAAATATCCTCTTGTATCTGTTTTGGGAGGGCGCCCCCCGGAATCGGGACCTTGCGATGCCTTGAGCGCCCACGGCTTTTTGGGCAAGGAGTCAGAAACCGTCGAGCAGATCGTGAATTGGATGTTGAAGAAACCGTTTCGCGATAAAGTAGAGTGAGTTTGCCGGTTTTAGTCGATCTATTTGCTGTTGTCGCGCAAAAGTCTAACGTCACGACTCCTCAAGATTACTTTCATACCAGTGTTCATGCCGCGACCAACCGGCGCAGCGCACACACGAGGTCCAGCGCCATCGATGGCTGCAGCCGGGACAGCGCCCGCGCGTGGCAAAAGTATTCCACGTCGCCCCGCAACCGTCGTAGAAGTATTCGGGATAGTCGCAACTAACGCAGTACCAACGGCTTTGAGGATTCGGCTGCCATTTGCATAAGGGGCAGCGAATGCGGTTGAAGTCCGACTTTTTTTCATCCGACTTTGCTGCGATGGCACGATTCTTCGGTTTTAGCGTTTCCTGAAAAAGCCAGAGTCTGACCGCGATAAGGTAAACCTGTCGAAAATAAATCCGTTCGAGTTTCATTTTTTGCTTATGTGACAATGAGCCGCGATATCGCCTAAGCTGATGGATGGTAAACGACTTGTTTTCGATGTTCAAGGAAGGCCCGATAAGATTGACATGCCCGTTCCAACTGGGATAACTGTGGGCGCGTACGGAGGACGTCATGGAATACGTGCAATTCGGCACAACCGAGTTTAAAGTTTCGCGGCTGGGACTCGGGTGTATGAGCATGTCAGGCGTGTATGGACCCGCCGACGACAACGAATCCATCGCCACGCTTCATCGCGCCTTCGATTTAGGTATTAATTTTCTCGACACCTCGGCGAGCTATGGGAGCGGCCATAATCATGAGCTCATTGCCAAGGCCCTCAAAGGCCGGCGCGAGCGAATCGTGATTCATTCGAAGTCCGGCAGCCCGCGCAGTCCCGACGCCAGCGGCAATCGCAGCGGCAGTGCGACGGAGTATCTGACGCAAAACTGCGAACAGAGCGTCAAAAGGCTTGGCATCGATTGCCTTGATATCTTTTGCATGTCGCGGGTCGATCCCAAGGTGCCGGTGGAGGAGTCCGTGGGCGCCATGGCGCGGCTGGTTGAACGTGGATTGACTCGCTACGTCGCGCTTTCGGAAGCAAGCGCCAATTCGATCCGGCGAGCGCGAAAAATTCATCCCATCGTCTCATTGCAGATGGAGTATTCACCATGGTCGCGAGATCCAGAAGGCGGAAACATTCAAGCTTGCCGCGAATTCGGCATGGGCTTCATGGCTTATTCTCCCTTGGGAAGAGGCTTCTTTGCCGGCGCCGTGCATAATATCAGCGATATTCCTAATGACGACAATCGCCGCAGTCACCCGCGCTTTCAACCGGGAAACATCGAGCATAATCTCAAATTGCTGGCTCAGTTCGAAGGGATGGCCAAGGAAAAATCGGCCACCCCGGCGCAGCTGACCTTGGCGTGGCTTATGGCGCAGGGTAACGATATTATTCCCATCCCAAGCAATAAGAGCAGCCTACATTTAGAGGAAAATATCAAAGCTCTGGATATCAAGTTGACGAAGGATGATCTCGGACGGCTGGAGAAAATTTTTCCCCAAGGAGCCGCGGCGGGAACAAGGACAAAGGATATGGATCGGGTCAATGTATAAATAAATAATGGTTCCAAACGTTCCAACTGTTCAACCGCTACGCTCAGTTCAAACCCCCTCCTTCATCCTCCCCCGCGTCGCGGGGGAGGAAAGAGGTGGGGGCTTGAACGATTGGAACGGCTGGAACAAGTAATAACCAGGAGGAAATCATGAAGGATGTGACTATCGTTGTCGGCACTGTCGGCCAGAGCATCATGCGGAGCGAAGACAATGGGCAAACCTGGGCGCGCATTGGACCGCGGCGTGGATTTGCTTACGAGGCGTCGGTGCGTTGTATCGCCATGAATCCGCGTCAGCCGAATATTCTATTCGCCGGCACGGAGCGGGGGTTGTATCGTAGCGAGGACCGTGGCGCGAATTGGCAGTACATCGACTCGATGCTCAATCCACACTATATCTGGGCGATCGGCATCGATCCGGTAAATCCGGATAACATGTTTGTCGGCACCGGGACGCCGACGCCGGCGATGCTATTTCGCTCGAAGGACGGCGGGAGGACTTGGGACAAGCGGCCAGTGGAGATCGCGGCTGAATGCGAGGCCGTCGGCACGCCTAGGTTTACCGGCATTGCCGTTGACCCAGTGGAGCCAAACAATATTTGGGCGAGCCTTGAGGTGGACGGCGCGCGCCATAGCAGCGACGGCGGGGAGACCTGGAAGCTGGTCGAGGAGACCGGCCACAAGGATATCCACAACGTGGCCGTGACCTTGGGACCGCCGCGGACGGTCTTCATTATGGTCAACCGCGAGATTCATTCGAGCACGGATAACGGGGCGACTTGGAAAACCCATGGGATGCAGACAAGTCTCCCTTGGGAATATCCGAGGAAGGAAACTTATCTGCGCGGCATCGCCGTCGATTCCGCCAATCCGAAAAGCATTCTTCTTGGATTCGGCGACTTTACGCCGGGTTCGTCGGGTGCTGTGGCGCGTTCCAACGACCTCGGCAAAAGCTGGAAATTGCTGCCTTTGCCGGTGGAACCGAACTCTACAGTCTGGACGTTCGGCACGAATCCCGCCGATCCGAATATTATTTTCGCTGCGAGTCGATACGGTTATCTCTATCGCAGCGACACCGGTGGGGAGTCGTGGATCAAGCTGCGACGGGAGCTGAGCGAGATCGCCGCGGTGTGCTGGCTGCCGAATTAGGCGCCAACGGTTTTCGGGTTCCGCGCCTTGGGTTTCGAGTTCGTTGATCACGCGGAGATTACTATTTGTGTGATCGGCGGGTTAGAAAACCCGCGTTCATGAGACGTAGGGTGGATCAAGCAGCGAAACGACGAACCCGCCGTTCTGCGCAAGACCGCTATTGTCGACTTGTGAAACGATGGGTTTCGCCACGCTCAACCCATCCTACAATAAGCACAATTTGTTGAGACGAAGGTGATTTCAAAAGCCGCGGCCTTGAGGTTGCGATTGTGAGAAGCGGTTTGGCTTATTTCGCGGGTCTCTGCCTCACTTTGGCAGTCTCCTTCTCGGCGTATTCACAGCCTGCAAGAGCCGAGAGCATTGTGCTTGAGGTTGGACTTCTCATCGACGGCAACGGCGCCGCGCCGCTGCAAGATGCGGCGATCATTATCGAAGGAGATCGTGTCAAAGCGGTGGGACCGCGGACTAAA
>Ga0209684_1000182_pt1 | contig 11629 bp, 9 predicted proteins | sample PanSoiPlot6MoBio_FD_188322 | JGI IMG/M metagenome (GOLD analysis project Ga0209684, IMG submission 188322) | Tropical forest soil microbial communities from Panama analyzed to predict greenhouse gas emissions - Panama Soil Plot 6 MoBio (SPAdes)... | ecosystem: Environmental > Terrestrial > Soil >...
TGGCGTCGCATATATGAGACGACTCGGATCCTTTGCCTTTTTTGTCCGGATCGCTCTCTCGTTATTGCTACTTGCCGCAGTCGCGCTGCAATTGTATGCAGCAGACTGCTTCGCGCGGGATACAGCTGAGAATCAAATCCGCGAAGTAAAGCTCGCGGATTTGCCCAAGGAAGCCCGCGATACGCTTACTTTGATCAAGAAGGGTGGGCCCTATCCGTACCAGAGGGACGGCGTAGTATTCAGCAATTTCGAACGGCACTTGCCTATCAAACGGCGCGGTTATTATCATGAATACACAGTACCGACCCCGAAATCGCGCGACCGCGGGGCACGACGCATTGTCACGGGTCGCAACCGCGAATATTACTACAGCGACGACCATTACGAGACTTTCCGCCGCATTCGTGAATAAAAATGGCCGAAACTTTCAGTAAAATTATTTTCGATCCTAAACGCTCCGGCGTCTATGCGATCAACGGCACAACCGACGAACTTGAACGCGCTGCAAGCGCGGCGGGTCTATCGATCGTAAAGTTAGACCTGGCTCGCGCGCGCGGCAAGACCGGACTTTTGAGCCTATTCGCCAAGACTTTGAAGTTTCCCAAGTATTTCGGGCGGAACTGGGACGCTCTCCACGACTTTCTGACGGACCTTGGATGGTTAAATACCAAAGGTTGGTTGCTGATCATGGCCAACGGTAAATCATATGCCCGGCGACATAACGAGCATTTTGGAACTGCTATCGAAGTGTTACGGGCCGCCGCGGAGTACTGGCGCAGCGCGGGCAAACCGTTCTGGGTCTTGGTCCCGGGTGAGAACAATTGGGATGGAGGCTTACCCAAGCTGCCAGCGAGTAATTCTTGACATTTTCTGTCTCGTTCAGTTCGTACCCATTTCCAAACAAGGCCCGCGAAATCGAGGATTGAGCATCGCGATCCTCCATTTTTGATCATCGATTCTCAACCAGTGCACGATTTGAAGATTTGCAAACCGTTAGTCGTCTAATCGGCATTAAGACGGAAAGCCGTCAAAACAAAAAAGGAGGGCTTATGAGAAAACTCTTACTGGCTTTCATTATGTGGTTCGCGATATCTGGCGCCGCTCTGGCCGCGGTCAATATCAATACCGCGACCAAAGATGAACTTGTGACGCTCAAAGGCGTAGGCGAAAAGCGCGCTCAGGCCATCATCGACTATCGGACCAAAAACGGCCCGTTTAAAACTGTCGATGATCTCGAAAAAGTTCCGGGCATCGGCCCAGGGCTTATGAAACAGATCAAGTCCCAGATCAGCGTAAGCGGTCCAACCACCGTCGACAAACCGGCAGCCGCGGCCAAAACAAAGACCGACGACAAGAAATCCACCACCACGACCTCGGCTAAAACTGACTCGAGCAAGACGACCAACGCGCCTGCCGGCGGAAAGTCGGACACGAAGTCAACCAACAAATGAAAACTTAAGTTCCGAGACTTAGCGATAGCTCATCCTCAAGCCCAACCCCACACGCAGTAGAGCAGCGGGGTTGGGCTATCTTTTTCTGCACATATACCACCACCTCGACGAGCCCACATGGCTCGCCCTGTTGGGGTGGCTGGTTTGGATCTTCTGGACTCGGAGTCTCGTATCCCTGACGGTTGGTGGCTCGATCGTTTTGGTTAGCGGAGTCCTGCTCTTTCTCATCGGCTTCGGTTGGATCTCCAAACTATCGAAAGACTCTAGATCAGATTCTAATCGGCTTTGGGCTAGCCTCCATAGGTTGGCTTCTGGCACGTCTTCATCTACACGTATTTGACCGGTTATTTCTACGACGAGGCAGCCTGGAGCGGCTTATGCGCGAGTCCAATAAGTGATGGTTTCCTGTCGAGGCTTTTTTCAGATTCCACTTGTAACGAAAAGAGATTAAGACTTCAAAATGAACAAATCCTTTTGACTTTGTGAATCCTCTTCATTCTTACTCTATAAACGGACGCGGGTTCACACTTGGTAGCCTACAATGACTGCGACCAAAGAGAGGTTGTTTTTTTAACGCGTCGCGATAAACGTAAAAACACCGTAACTGGACAAACCTCAGCGAATTGAAAGGAGAATGACCATGCGCCTCGACGAAGAGCAAGAAAGTGGAAATATAGAAGACCGGCGCGGTTTTCGCGTGTCGCCTGGTGTCGCCGGTGGAGGTATTGGCACCATTGTGCTCGTGCTGATCGCGCTGTTTTTTGGCGTCGATCCCAGCGCCATCTTACAGGGTACGCCACAATCCAACGTTTCGGAGCCCGCCCCAGCGCAGACAGGCGCACGCGATGAAGGACGCGAGTTTGTCGCTCGTATTCTCGGCAGCACCGAGCGGACGTGGGGCGAAGTATTTGAACGCGGCGGCCGCCAGTACGTGGAACCAAAATTAGTGCTATTCTCTGGAGCCGCGCAATCTGCATGCGGCTTCGCTCAGGCCGCGGCGGGCCCTTTCTACTGCCCCAACGACCAAAAAGTTTATATCGATCTCTCTTTTTACCGCGAACTGCGCGACCGTTTCCAAGCGCCGGGCGACTTTGCACAAGCCTACGTCATCGCCCATGAGGTCGGCCATCACGTGCAAAATCTCCTCGGCATCATGGGAAAAGTTCAAGCGCGGCAAGCCCGTTCCAGCGAGCGTGAAGCGAATGCGCTCTCCGTGCGGCTTGAGCTGCAGGCGGACTGCCTTGCTGGCATTTGGGCTAACTTTGCCAACCGGGAGCGGCACATCCTGGGACCGGGCGACGTTGAAGAAGGCTTAAACGCGGCTGCGCAAATCGGCGATGATACGCTGCAAAAGCGCGCACAGGGCTACGTGGTGCCGGAAGGTTTCACCCACGGAAGCGCCGAACAACGCGTGCGTTGGTTTCGACGCGGCATCGAAAGCGGCGATCTCAAGCGCTGTGACACCTTCGGCGCTGGTTCCGTCTGATAAAAGCTCATTTCGATCAACCTATCAGAGGGGCTTATGGCTTTTACTTGGGTCGTATGCATCGATGGGACTTGGAACCAGCCGGGGCAAATCGACAAAGATCCGATCACTGAAAAGGAGCAAGTGAGCCTCTCTAATGTCGCGAAGACCTGGCAGGCGTTAGCCGATACGCCCCTCTCCAGTGATTTCTATTATGGAGCGATCGCGCCGCTAAAAACCAAAGTCGTTGGCACAGGACTCAAGGGAGAAGTCCTATATTTAAACGGCATCGGCACCACTGGAACGATCACAAGATTCTTCGAAGGAGCAACGGGCACCGGAACATCGGAACGAATTCGCGATGCTTATCGTTTTCTCGCCGAGCGCTACCAAGATGGCGACCGGATCTTTGGTTTTGGCTTTAGCCGCGGCGCGTTTGCCGTTCGTAGCCTTGCCGGTCTGATCGATGCCGCCGGCTTGCCAGCCCGCCGTCGGGCACTTAAAGAAGAGGAGATGTTGCAAATCTATGAGGACTATAAGGATGGAAAAACCATTGATCAGCCGCACTATGGTCACCGACCGGTAAACTTCCACTTCCTGGGTCTCTGGGACACGGTTGGAGCTTTGGCTTTCGGCAACAGCATTGGCGCTTTCCACCGCGTCAACCCAAGCCGTGTGCGGCGCGTCGCCCATGCGCTTGCCCTCGACGAAGAACGAGAGCGCTTTGAGCCATCTTACTGGAACAAACCGGCCGGCGCCGATACACAAGTGGACGAAGTCTGGTTTAGTGGATGCCACACCAATGTCGGCGGCGGCTACTGCGATACGAATCTGTCGAACATCGCGCTTATCTGGGTATTGAAGGCCGCTCAGGACGCCGGAATCTCAATCGACCTGCGCGGCCTCCCAGAATTTGATTGGGACAGATCTCACACTGGCGTGCGGCGTGATTCCTACACCGAATTTTACAACGAATTGGGACTCGTCGGCGCCATCGCGAGGACACTTAAGCTCAAGCGCGGCCCGCGCGCCATCCAACCAGGACAACGTATCCACAAAAGCGTGATCGACATCATGCAGGACAAAGTCGCGCCCGATCAAAAGCCCTACATCCCCGCCGCTCGTTACAACAGCAACCCGGTAAGTGCCGACGCTAATCCAGGCGTGGAGCCGTGGGGATCGTTGTAGTAGTGCCCTGCATCCTTAATTCTTAGTCCACTTTACTCAGCACTGATCACTTCCCACAATACCTCCGCCGGATGCTTCGCCTTTCTTCCCGTGAGATGTTCGATCTGTTGCCGGCAGGAGATTCCCGGCGCGACGATTTCGACATCGGCGCCGGTCGCTCTTACTGCAGGAGCAAGGCGTCGGTTGCCGATCGTTAACGAGAGAGCGTAATGTTCCTTTTCGAAACCGAAGGAGCCGGCCATGCCGCAGCAACCGGAATCGACCTCCGTCACTGCGAAACCAGCCGCCTTCAGGACGGCAACGCTCGGCGCGGTTCCAACCAGAGCCTTTTGGTGGCAGTGCCCATGCAGCAATGCTTTACGCCCATTGCTGGTGGAGTTGATGGCTAGCTTCCCGGCCTCCGTTTGCTGCAAAACGAACTCCTCTAACAGAAAGCTATTGGCGGCCACTTTTTTGGCTCTTTCGGTACGGACAAACTCCGGATATTCATCTCGCAGGGTGAGCAAGCAGGAGGGCTCCAAGCCAACAATCGGAATGCCCTTCTCCGCATAGACGGCGAGCCGCTCGACATTCCATCCGGCGTTTTCCTTCGCCTGCGCCAACATCCCTTTCGAGATCATTGGCCGGCCGCAGCATTTTTTGTCAACCAGCAGCACGCGGTAGCCAGCGCGTTCCAAAAAGCGCGTCGCGGCGATCGCCACATTCGGCGTGTTGAAATTATTGAAGGTGTCGTGGAACAAGACCACTTCCCCTCTGGAACCGTCGCTGTCAGCCGAGTGTTTGCGGAACCAGTCTTCGAAGGGTTGGCTCGCAAACTGCGGCAAAGGCCTCCTGCGATCGACGCCAGCGAATAGTTCCATCAGCCACCGATTGATTGTCGAGTTGACAAACCAATTGGACATCGGGGCCAGGCGCGAACCGAAACGGTTCAGCTTCTCTATGCCACCGAACATGCGATTTCGCAGCGGTAGACCGTTAGCCCGATGGTAGTGATCGAGGAATTCGTATTTTAGTTTGGCCATATCGACGTTGGAAGGACACTCGGCTTTGCAAGCTTTGCATTCCAAACAGAGATCCATCACCTCGTGCAAACGCTTGCCGGTGAATTCCTCTTTCGGGACTTTGCCTGAGAGCACAGAACGCAATGCATTGGCCCGTCCGCGGGTCGAATGTTCTTCGTCCAGCGTGCCCATGTAAGACGGGCACATGGTCCCGTCGAGCTTTTTACGGCATTCGCCCATGCCACTGCACATCTCCACCGCGCGCACAAAACCCCCTTGCTCACTAAAGTCGAGGGTCGTGCGCGGCTCCCAGGTCTTGTATTGCGGGCTGATCTTGAGCGACTCGGTCATCGCCGGTGAATCGACGATCTTCCCCGGATTCATGAGATTCTTTGGATCGAAGGCGCGTTTTACTTGGCGGAATGCGTCGTACAGCGCTGGACCGAAGAGTCTGGCATTGAAGTGGCTTCGGGCCAACCCGTCGCCGTGCTCCCCCGACATCGCGCCGTTGTATTCGAGGACGAGATCCGCAATCGCATTGGCGATGGAGACCATCTTATTCTTTTCACTCTCTTCTTTAAGGTTGATGAGTGGGCGAATATGCATGCAGCCGACCGAGCAGTGGCCGTAATAACCCGCTACGGCGTCGTGATCGGCAATGATTTCCCTGAAACGTTTGATAAACTCGGGGAGTCGCGCCGGAGCCACCGCCGTATCTTCCACGAAAGCGATGGGCTTCTTATCGCCCTTGGTGCCGAGGAGTAGACCAAGCCCGGCTTTTCTTACTCCCCAGATGGCTTTTACTTCCTCAGGTTTGAAAGCGAGCGTCGAGGCATAGCCGATCGCCTCTTTCTTACGGAGTTCCTCGAGTTTGTATACTTGCTCTTTCACCTGCTCTTCGGTTTCGCCGGCGTATTCAACCATTAAGAGCGAGTCGGGGTTTCCTTGGACAAAGCCGAGCCTGCGCGATTGCTCGATGTTGCCCCGCGCGAGATTAAGAATCATTCTGTCAGTGGACTCCATGGCGTAGGGCGCAGTCTGCAAAACCACCTGCGAGCACTCCAATGCTTCCTGATCGCTATAGAAGTGAATAACATCCATGGCCGTCCACTTGGGCTTGGGAACCAAACGCATTTTGGCTTCCACTACCGTAGCCAGAGTGCCCTCAGAACCAACCAGAATGCGGGAAAGATTGAAGGGTTGCGGTTTGATAAACTCGTCAAGATTGTAGCCGGAAACGCGGCGCATGATCTTCGGGTAGCGCGCGAGAATTTCGCTTTTGTGCTGCTGCGCCAGCCGGGAAATTTCGCGATAGGCTTTCGCCTCCAAGGTTTCCGAGCGGCTCTTGCGCTCCACCTCCTCCGACGAGAGATCCTTCAGCACCACCTCGCTACCATCGGCAAGCAACACGGTCAGTTCGATGACGTGATCCAAGGTCTTTCCGTAGGTGAGCGAATGCGCGCCCGCCGAGTTGTTGCCGATCATCCCGCCGATGGTCGCCCGATTGGACGTCGACGTATCAGGGCCGAATTGCAAACCCATCGGCCTTACGTGCGCATTGAGCTCATCCTGAACTAAACCCGGTTGCACGCGACACCAAAGTTCCTCTTGGTTTACGTCGAGAACGTTTTTCATGTACTTAGAGAAATCCAAAACAATCGCACGCCCCACCGTCTGACCGGCCAGTGAAGTTCCGCCACCGCGGGGAAGGACCGGAACGCCGAGTCTTTTGGCCACTTCGATCACCGCTTGCACGTCGCCCTTGTGGCGCGGTACGATAACCCCGATGGGCTCGATTTGGTACATTGACGCGTCCGTGGAGTAGAGCAGGCGCGAGTAACGATCGAAGCGAATGTCGCCTTCGATGCGCTTTTTTAGTTCTGCTTCGATCTCATGATAGTGTCCGGAAAAATTCGCGCTCATAGGCACCCCTTAACACTGGTCATATAGCCATTGCTGAAACGGATCAATCACTAACCCCACCGCAACACCAAAACCCCCACGACCACTATGGTGCCTTGCTGGAACAGAGTTGCGGCGCTTACGTCTGAGCTGACCAGTCCGCGCTTTACCAACACAGGAATTGCTCCCCACAAAAGACCGGCGATCAAGGCGTAAACAATTCCGGTTTCCATCTCTAAAGTTTGCCGCCACCCCGGTTCGACACTAGAGAACTGCCCTTGCCTGCTTGAAGACATCGTCGAACATCGGCCGGGTTAGCTTGCCGGTAAATGTATTCTGCTGGCTCGGGTGATAGGAACAGATCACTTTGATATCGTTCGATAATACGAACGAGGCTCCGTGCCCGAATTTGGGGCGTGGCTTGGGTATAGCGCCGACGCACTCCTGATAGGCGGCAAGAAACGAGTCGAAGGCGATCTTTCCCAATACGATCACTACCCGTAGGTTAATAAACAGCTTCAGTTCTTGAACCAAATAGGGCCGGCAGCGGGCAAATTCCGCTTTCGTGGGCTTGTTACCGGGCGGCGCGCATCTGACCGCAGCCGTGATGTAGCAATCTTTAAGTTTTAGCCCGTCCTGGCGATCTTTTGACTTAGGTTGACTAGCAAAACCACGACTATACAAAGCGGCATAGAGCCAGTCGCCGCTACGGTCGCCTGTGAATATTCTCCCGGTTCGGTTGCCGCCGTGCGCCGCCGGTGCGAGGCCGACGATCAGGAGACGCGCTTTAGGATCCCCAAAGCCACCGAGAGGCTTGGCCCAATAATCCGTTCCTTGGTAGCGACGCGGTGGATGCCTAGCCACGGCTTCGCGCCAGCGAACCAGACGCGGACACTTTCTACAAGCGATAACTGCGGCAGTTAGTTTATCAAGCTCGGTCATCTGTGTTTGTGTTAGCACAAAAATTAGTTGCGGAGAAAGCCGGGCAAAAGGCACTCTTCACGACAAGCCAGCGGTCGTTGAAACGGTTCCAGATAAAGTTGCCGACCTTTAACCGGCCAATCCTCGTCTGGTAGCAAAATCGAGATGTCAGGCGAAAAGACTAATTCTTCATTGCACATTCTGTACGCGGAGGACGATCCTGCCTCCGGCCGGCTGGTACAGCGCATTGCCGAAACGGAAGGATATTCGGTCAAAGTCCTTGGAACCGCGCAAGAATTTTTGCAGTTACTTCCCTTAGAAAAGCCCGATCTATTGCTTCTCGACCTTCATCTCCCGGATACCTATGGTCTAGACCTGCTCGCGAAAACCCGCGCTCGATTGCCCGACGCGCCGGTCATCGTCGTAACCGCTTCCTCTTCGGTGGATGACGTGATTAAGGCTCTCAAAGGCGGCGCCATCGACTATCTTACCAAACCCGTGGATCATCAGCGGCTCCTCGTCTCGCTGGCTCACGCGGTAAAGATGTTGCGTCAGCAACAAGACCTCACTAGGCTTCGGTCCGAGCTGGAAGAGACTTATAAACTCGAACACATGATCGGAAGCTCGTCCGCCATGGCGCAAGTTCGTGATCTGATCCGCCAAGCGGCGCCAAGCGACGCTACCGTGTTGATTACGGGCGAAAGTGGTACCGGGAAAGAATTGGTTGCTCGAGCGCTGCATTACGCCAGTTCCCGTGTGGCTCGATCCTTCGTCGACGTAAATTGCGCAGCGCTCACGGAAACCCTGATCGAGAGCGAGCTCTTCGGTCATGAGAAGGGCGCCTTTACCAGCGCGATTTCTCGGCGTCGAGGCAAATTCGAGCAAGCAGACTGCGGCACCCTTTTTCTCGATGAGATTGGCGACATGCCGGTGGCCACTCAGGCCAAGATGCTCCGGGTCTTGCAGGAACGGTCGTTTCAGCGCGTCGGCGGAGAAGAAAAAATCTCCGTCAACGTTCGGGTTATCTGCGCCACCAACCACGACCTCGAACAAGCGATGCAAAAGGGCACGTTCCGCATGGACCTGTTCTACCGGATCAATATGTTCGTCCTTGAAGTTCCACCCTTGCGCGAACGGCTCTCCGACGTTCCGGAGCTGGCTTCTCACTTTCTGGCTGTCGCCCATCGCGCGGCCAAATATCAGGTAGAAGGCATTTCGCAGGAAGCGCTGGCCGCGCTTTGCCAGCACAATTGGCCGGGTAACGTACGTGAGCTGCACAATGCCATCGAGAGGGCGTTAACGGTTTGCAAGGAAGAAGAAATTCAACCTTATCATCTGCCTCCCGCGGTGCTGCGGAAATCGCTGCCGCTGACTCAAGCCAACGGTCATTCGGAAAACCAAAACATGGTCGAAGCGGTAGAGCAATTCGAACGGGCAATGATTCTCGCCGCGCTGGAAAAAAACTACTGGAACAAAACTCAGGCGGCGAGCGCTCTTGGCGTCACAAGACGCATTCTCGCCTATAAAATGCAAAATCTGGGGATCGAGCGTTCTGAGCCGGAACACCTAAGAGAGAGTTGAGCACACACGACTCGCTAAAGCGATTAAAATTGTCTTTTGTGCCGGGTTGTTCGTCGGCACCAGGACACGGCGCAATCTGCTCGACGACTACTCGAAGGAGATCAGAAAAGCGGCTAAAAACCGAGGACCACCCTTAAGACTCAATGCGAACGTTACGACAAGAAATAATCCAGCGCGAGCAAGCTCAACAGGAACTGTATGCGCGCTATCATTACCTGGAGACCGTCCAGGCTATCAGTCAATCCATACTGGAAGCCTCGGACATTACGCACATCCTAAATGAGCTTCTTGAGAAAGCTGAAAAGGCGCCACCTTTACCTTCACGATGCCTTCACTTGACCTCGAGAAAAGGGATAACTGTCTCCCCGCGCGTAGGCGATAGTGGCCGGCCATGAAAGTTCTCATCGTTGATGACGATCCGTTGAGCCGCAAGTTGTTGCGGACGATTCTCGCCACCGAAGATCACGGTGTGATCGAAGCAGAGGACGGTTTAACGGCACTGAAAATCCTCGAGTCCGAAGAAGTCGATGCCATCATCTCGGACATTTTTATGCCGCGAATGGACGGCTACCGCCTATGCTATGAAATTCGCAAAGATAAAAAATTAAAAGGTATTCCCTTCATCGCTCACTCCGCGACGTACGCTTCTTCGGTGGACGAAGAGGTGGCGCTCAATTTCGGAGCGGATAAGTTCATCAGAAAACCCGCTCCCCCTCCCGACGTCCTTGCCGCGCTCCGCGAGGTAACGGCAGGCACTAGCAGCCGTCTAAACAAACAGCTCGAAGAGCCAGATGAATTGTTGACGATGCGGGAATACAGTGAGGTTTTGGTCAGAAAGTTGGAGAAAAGCAACCTGAAGCTCACACAAGCGAACAAAGCGCTTGAGGAACGAGCGCTACTCGCAGAATTTACTGCGGAGATTACCAACGCTTTAAGGCAGAAAGGAAGTTTACGAGAACGGTTGCAGCTTTGCACTCAGACCATGGTCCGTTATTTGGAGGCTGCCTTGGCCCGCATTTGGACGTTCAATCCAAAGGAGGCTGTTCTCGAACTGAATGCCAGCGCAGGGCAGTACACTTCTATTGACGAAAGCCATGCTCGCGTTCTTTTAGGGAAATACGGGATCGGACTCATCGGCAGTGAAAAAAAGCCGCTCCTAACCAATTCCATAGACGGGGATACTCGCATCCACGATCAAGAATGGATGAAGCGGGAAGGCATGATCGCGTTTGCCGGTTATCCTTTGCTCATTGACAATCAACTCGTGGGTGTTATGGCAATCTTCTCGCGCCAAATGCTCAATGGAAACATTTTCAAGGCCATGGAATCGGCGGCCAAAACCATCGCGGTCGAGATTTACAATACCCAACTCCATGAGCAAACCGAACGGCAGCTCAAGCACATTGAGGCACTACGAGAAATTGACCAGGCTATAACGTCCACGTTGGACCTGCGCGCCGTGCTCAATCTTCTTCTGGAAAAAATCGAGTTTTTTCTTCCATTTTCAGCAGCTAGTACTATCAGGCTATACAACCATGCGATGCGAAAGTTCGACAACACGGCCTGCCGTGGTATCAATGAGACCGCTTGGAAAGCCGGATCAGGAAGAAAAACTGGACAGCTTTCCAATGGCATGCGGGAAAACAAAGCTCCCATCATCATCGATAACATCCAAACTGATAGCCAAGGAAGGTCGCCGTCTTTTTTCCGCAAGCAAGGATTTGTCTCCTACTTGGGAGTGCCGCTAATTGCTAAGGATGAAGTCCTCGGCATCCTGGGATTTTATACCAAAAAATTCCACGAATTTTCTTCACAAGAAATCGATTTTCTCCTTACTCTTGCAGGGCAAGCAGCGATCGCCATTCACAACGCCCAGCTTTTCGAAGAGATCGGCCATTCCAACGCCGAACTGGAAAGGACCACACGGTATTTGGGAAGATCTTTGAAGCGCCTCGGCGGGCTTTATACCGCTTTGACGCCGGTGGCCCCTTCGTCATCCACGGAAGAGATGATGGATGGCATACTCGATAGAGTCATCGACGCAACCGGCGCCGACGCCGCCCTCGTTCGGACGTGGGATAGAAATGCCAGCAGCTATCCGATTATTGGGCAGAGAGGAT
>Ga0209684_1000183_pt1 | contig 11572 bp, 9 predicted proteins | sample PanSoiPlot6MoBio_FD_188322 | JGI IMG/M metagenome (GOLD analysis project Ga0209684, IMG submission 188322) | Tropical forest soil microbial communities from Panama analyzed to predict greenhouse gas emissions - Panama Soil Plot 6 MoBio (SPAdes)... | ecosystem: Environmental > Terrestrial > Soil >...
TTGAAAGCTATTTCAATCTCCGGCAGCGCTTCAGGACAAACCTGTCGGGCCGCATTGTGAAGGGCGGCGGCTTTGGATCGGTCGCAAACAATCACCCACTTATTAGCCCTAAACCGACAATAATTTGGCCGATCAAGCAGCCGCTTTGAGCTTCTCCTCGATAGATTCGATCAGTTTCTTAGCTGATGGAGCTACTGAAAAGCGCAAGATCGAGTATCCTCGGGGTTTGACGAGGCGAGCTGGCTGATGAATAAGTTTGAATCGAATCGTTTTTAGACTATGCAGCAAGTATCCACACGTCCGCTTACGCGATCTCGGTTTTTGAGTTGCCACGGTCTGGAGTTGAAAATTTCTCAGCAGGTTGTGCCCTAAGATCGCGATTTGCTGCCAAGCCGAGTTGGCCGCATAGTGACGTGTCGGCACCACGTCCAAGGCCCACTGCCCTTTGAGTTCTGCAAAGGTTTTCTCCTGGGCTCCTCGGCCCGCCATAAAGTCCCACAACGCAGGCGCCCCTAATTCGAGATTGGTGGTCACCGCCGAGTACTCGTAGTATCCATTGTCGGGGTCAAATAAATCGAGTTGGTAGTTCTTGTTGGTGTGATGATGAACCGGCTTTCGGTACACCAACACACGCAGCGTCTTGTCCCAAGTTGCAACGTTCAGCGAGACTTCAAAATAGCCCATCCCTTCTCTAAACCGATGCCAGCGCTGGTGCTCCCGGATCATCGGGACCAATCCCAGCCACTTCACAAACGGAACTTTGATCGCATAACGGCTCTTTCGTCTCTCCAATAATTCGATGATCTCTCTCTGGAAAAACGCCCCGTCCATGCGAAACTCTAATGGCAACGTACTGCCCACTCTCGCCCCCACATCGTCGATCAACTCCCGTACGAAAGCCACCGCCCCATGCGAGTCATGGACGTTGCCTGGCCGATTCTTCACTCGCAGGATATGACCAGTCTGTGCCAGATGCGCCAAAATCGGATAGTACGACGGATCCTTGCGATGATGCGGATTGAACCCCCGATACGCCCAGGCTACCGTCGCTCCTGTCGTGATCACACTGCCGTCTATATCTAGGGTCAGCCTGGCCAACGACTGCTTCTCGATCGCTTCACTGACGATCTGACTGTTGATCTCGACCAACGCCATCAGCGACTTGTGCGTAAAGCGCTTCAGCCAGCGCGACACACTGCGCTCGCGCGGCAATCTCAATAGCCCGCAAAACCGTTTCACCAAAGGATCGTCACAAACATAATTGAGATGGTCGAGCCGCCGCCCGCCCACCAGGATCAACATCAGAATCACCAAAATCATGTCCATGGCTCGATAATCGCCCCCGATCTGGTAGCGGGCGAATATCGTGCGCACTCGCCGTCCCAGTTCGATCAGAGCCAAGTAGCGTCGCAGTAGCTCCAGTCCTCCAAAAGCGGTGATGTCTTGATTGGCAAATTCGATCTTCAAAAAACTCTTGCGGGAACCAGAAAAATCCGCTCTACTCAATCTCACTTGGAGTGGCCTCCTTACAGGTTGATTCGGTCGGTGTCACAACTGCTTTATCTCCTGTAAGCGTAGGCCATTTCAAGTTTTTACTTCGACTTTTATTGTCGTTTTAGGGTTAACTTCTTGCTGTTGAGCAAGATGCTCGGCGGATATAGTAACGTGACTTGTGCATGGCTGGAAGCATACAAGGTCTGTTTGCCGCGAGAGGTATGAGCGAAAAAGCAAGAATCAAGCCGCGTCTTTTTCTTTGTCATCCAGCGACAGGACTGCCATTTTTTCCGACCCGTCGACGAGATCGATGCCGAATACGGCCGCTGGCTCGGAGAGCAATTATAACCACTGTGAAAGCCCTTCCCTATCGTTATCAATGGGCGTATTTGAGAGTGATCGGAGATTTGGAGACATAGTACGTTCCGTGGCTTAAATTTAGGCTTACGAAGCGGGCTCGGCTTAGCGCATCAAGAATACCTAACAGTTTACATCAAAATGAAACCCTAAGACCGAGTCAAAAAAAAGGTGTCTGTCCTAAACAGCCACCCTTTTTTTGATCAAAAGCAAAGATCGATCTAGCCTTCGATGACTTTTTTCCACTTGGCGCGAATCTTTTCGCGCAGTTCAGGCGAGGACTCGGCCACCGGCGGGAACTCTTTCATCCATTCAAACGGGCGGCAGGCGTCGATCACGGCGCGAGAGTTAAAGCCTTTTTTGCTCGGATGAATGCGTGGATCGAGGGGGCCGCTCCAACAGCGGCGCAGGATCTCGATCGACTCCACTGGATCGGAGCGGCTGGACAGGGCCCAGAGAACGTCGAAGGTATTCGTCGGATCGATGTCTTCATCGACGACGATCACGTAGCGGCCCAGATAGGCGCCCGCGTGAACTTGCGAGGCAGCCAACATCGCTTGACGCGCATGGCCGGGATATCTTTGTTTGATCGAAATAATGTTGAACAACCGTCCGCCGCCGGCCTCGTGGCACCAGACACCTTTGACATCAGGAACGCCGGCTTTCTCCACTTGTTCCCAAATCAACGCCGCCTTCACCATGCACTTAGCGATGGAATAATCTGATGGCGGCCTGCCAGGACGCGCGCAGCAAAGAATCGGATCATTGCGGTAGTAAACGTTTTCCACCCGCACCACCGGCTCCGGGCGGCTCGAGCTGGCATAGTAGCCAGTCCATTCACCGAACGGCCCCTCGGTTTTTCTATCGGTGGGATCCATCCAGCCCTCAATCACGATTTCAGCGTTGGCGGCAAACGGTAACCCCGTAGATTTCCCTACGATGACCTCGATGGGCGCTCCCTTCAGGCCGCCGGCATAGTCGAATTCGGATACCCCGTAGTCGATCTCGTTGCCGGAAACCATGAAAAGCACCGGATCTTGACCCACCGAGATGACAACCGGACAGGGCTTACCCTTCTCGAAGTATTTCGCGCGCTGGATGCTGCCGTGTTTGCCTGGCGAAATGTAGAGTCCCATGCTCTTCGCATCATGAACCATGCCGCGATAAGCCCCAAAGTTGACCCATCCTTCGTCCGGATCTTTAGTGATAACCAAGCAGGCCGTACCAATGAAGCGCCCACCATCCAGCTCATGCATGAAAGGTACGGGGAACTTGAGCAAATTAACTTTGTCGCCCGAATCCACATTTTCGAGAATCGGCCCCTTGCTTACTATTTTGTGCTTGATGGGTTCATGGCTGACGAGTTTCTGGCGAAAGGCGCGAACCAGGTCAAGATTGGATAGGTTTATGTCCAGCCCCAGGTTCAACGCCATACGTTTGAACGAAGCATTTTGCGCGAATAGAGTGCGATAACCCTTGGGGTAGCCCGGAACGTTGTCGAACAAGACAGCGGGCGTTACGCCGCTTTTGGACTCGCGCGCGAGTATCTCAGCGAGTGTGCCCATCTCGAGATTCCAGTCGACGCCGTCAACTTTTTTTAGCTCACCGATGCTGTCAACAATTTCGAGCCAGTCACGGAGGTCCGTGTAGGTAGGGGTTTTGCCGGCTTTAATGTCTTCCTCAGCAAGTTTTCTCGCTTCCAGTGCCGTCATAAATTTAAGTCTCCTTTCATGTGGGACGCATTTTAGTCTCCCATCATCGATTCATCAACACCTTCTGTATCATCGGCGGGAAGACCGTTGCAACTTCCGGGTTCTAGGTAGAGATAGACCTTATCTCCAGGATTCACCGCATTGAAGGGATGAGTATGTACCGCCAGCACGTCGTCGCCGACGGCGACCTTGCACTGATAGGCGTCTCCCATAAAGACCGCCTCTTTGACCGTTCCTTCAAGCACATTACCCAAGTTCTGCGGCTTCTCTTTGTGCAGCGGGATATTTTCCGGCCGGATGGAGATCACCGCCGCCTGGTCCTTTTTGAGCGTCGTCGATGGCATGAAGCTCAAAACACCTTTCTTCGTTTCCATCTTGGCGGGCCGACTGTCGCCATCGACTTCAAGGACTTTTCCCTCGATGAGATTCGTCAGTCCCAAGAAAGTCGCCGTAAACTTGCGCTTCGGACGGGTGTAAAGCTGGTGCGGCGAGCCAACTTCAATGAGCTTTCCGCCGTGCATAACGGCGATTTGATCCGAAATCGCCAGAGCCTCAGCTTGATCGTGGGTAACGAATATGGTGGTGATGCTAGTGCGTCTTTGCAAGGCCTTGATCTCAGATCTCATCTGTACCCGGAGCCGAGCATCGAGGTTGCTCAACGGCTCGTCCAGCAACATGACCTTGGGTTCGTTCACCAGAGCCCGTGCGAAGGCGACGCGCTGCTGTTGACCGCCGGAAAGTTTCGGCGCGGGTCGATCTTCCAAGCCGTCGAGACCAACGACTTTCAACACATCTCCCACTTTACGTCTGATTTCATCCTTCGGGCGTCTCTGGATGGTAAGCGGGTAGGCGACGTTTTCCGCCACGGTCATGTGGGGCCAGATGGCATAGGACTGGAAGACCATGCCGATGGGGCGTTTGTTCGTTGGCACGTAGACACGCTCGCCGAAGGCAAAGACGGTCTGGCCTGCGATGCTGATTTTGCCGCCATCCGGTCTCTCTAGGCCCGCGACGCAACGCAGCGTTGTGGTTTTGCCGCATCCGCTCGGGCCTAAGAAAGTATAGAGCGAACCCTCGGGGATCGCCAGCGTAACGCCTTTTAGCACATGCACCCGCTCCTTATCCTCACCAAAGTACTTCTCCAAGGACTCGATCTGAACCATGTCTCTTTTGTCTGCCATTGCGCCTCCAAATTCGCGGCCAGAGCCGGCGAAAATCTACGTTCTGAAATTGCGAGATGGTAACTACTCCGCTATGCCTACTTTGGCTCCCAACTTGCGGGCCGTAAATGCCATCACGAGCAGCAGCAAGACCATCAACACTCCCAACGCGCACACATACGTGTATTGACCGCCTTCCCATAAGTCAAATGCCATAATGGAAAGCACCGTGCTGTTGTACGAATAAAGCAAGATGGACGTCGAAAGCTCCCGCAAAGCGATGATGCTGATATAGATCCACCCCGCGGTAAATCCAGGCATGAGCAGAGGAAGTATCACTTTGCGAAAGGTCTGAAACCAGGTGCCGCCGGCGGTCAAGGAAGCCTCTTCCAGTTCCTTATTAATTTGAATCATCGATGCCGAAGCCGCGCGAATGCCGTAGGGCATGAACTTGGTAATATAAGCCAGCAGCAAAACCCAGATGGTACCGTAGATCGGAATCGGCAAGGTCAAGTAAACCCAGATAAGACTCACGCCCAGCACGATGCCAGGCATCGCGATCGGAATAAAAGTCATATTGTCGAGCAGCGCCCGGCCCGGTAGTTTGGTCTTCACAGTGATCCAGGCGATCATTGAGGTCAAAAGCATCACCAACGTTGCCGAGCCTACAGACAGATAAAAACTGTTTTTGAAGGCGGTCATGGCCAAGGGATAGTTCAGAATATATTGGAAATTGGCCAAGGTCATTTTGCTCATGAGCTCGCGCGAGGGAACGCCGTAGTAGGGAATAAACGAAGACCAAAGCAACACGAAGACCGGCAAAATCACTGCCAGAAAGAAAATTAAGAAAGAAACCCCGAGGGTGGCATATTTCCAGGCCCCGAGATCGATTACCCGCGGCCGATAGCCTTTACCGGTTACTGTGGCGAAACGTTCCTCTTTGCGCGTGATCTTGCCATAAATCAGCACGCCGATGGTGCTGATCGCAAGGAGCGTCACGGCGTAGGCGCCGGCCAAACCGAAATCGGAAGGAAACTGGTGAATGGCCAAAAAGATTTTCGTCGTGAAGACAGAGATTTTCGCCGGTACGCCGATCAACGCCGGCACCTCGAAGGCTTCGATGCCACGAACAAAATTGATCAGCAGAACGCTGAACATGGCAGGACGCATGAGTGGAAGCGTGATACGCCAGAATGTGTTGAGCATGCTGGAACCCGCCGACAAGGAGGCTTCTTCCAGCGAAGTGTCCATGTTGCGGAACGCCGCCGACATGAGAAGAAACACCAGAGGATATAGATGAATCGACTCCGCCCAAATCATCCCCCACATGGAGTAGATATTGAATGGGGCGGACTCCAGCCGCAAAATCTCTTTAACCGCCAGGTTGATCAAGCCGATTTTCGGACTGAGCAACAAGATCCACGAAATCGTGCTCAGGATTCCCGGAATAATAAATGGAATCAGGGACATGACCACAAACAACTTCTTGAGCGGGGTATTCGTCCGTTCGCTAACCCAGGCGAGAAACGTCCCGATCAGAAACGTTAGGGTGCAGGTACCGAGAGCGTAATAGACCGAGTTGAGAAGTAGGAGATAAAATTCCTTATCGAAATAAGCTTTGATGTAATTCTGAATCGTGTAAGTGGCGCCCGGCTCTCCGATGGGGGCGCTTCGGATGCTCCCATAAAGGAGCATTACCAGAGGAACTCCGGCAAGATAGAGAACGAAGAGAGTCGCTCCTATGAGAATCAAAGTCTGGGAGTTGAACCTCTTCACGCCGGTCCTCCCGGACAACTGTGGTTAGTTGTTGATATTGTGGACGACCTGGTCTGCAATCATCGTCTTTTTGACTTCTTCTTCGATGAGACCCCATAGATGATCTTCGTAATCCAGAAATTTTCTGTCCCGCTTCACGGCGAGCTCGCGAGGACGCGGAATATCAATTTTCATGGTTTCTTTCACTCGACCCGGCCGAGCGCCAAAGACAATCACCCGGTCCGCCAGATAAATCGCCTCGTTAATCTGGTGCGTGATGAATAGCACCGTCTTTTTGGCTTCCCGCCAGATCCGCAGCAACTCGAGTTGCATGATTTCCCGGGTTTGGGCATCGAGCGCCGCGAAGGGCTCATCCATAATCAGGATTTTTGGATCGACTGTCAGAGCCCGAGCCAGATTGCAGCGCTGCTGCATACCGCCGGAAAGCTCATGCGGGTAGTGTTCTTCAAAGCCCTCGAGACCTACCAGCTTGATAAACTGACGAGCACGATTTTGACCTTCTCCGTTATCGAGGCCTTGGCATTCCAAGCCAAAAAGAACATTCTTGAGAACCGTTCGCCAAGGCATCAGGCAGGAATCCTGGAAAACCATCCCTCGGTCTATACCAGGACCGGTGACCGGCTTTCCATCGATGCTGAGCTTGCCGGCGGTGGGTTTGAGAAGTCCATCCGCCAGATTGATAAACGTGGTCTTACCGCAACCGCTGGGTCCGACGATGGTGACAAATTCACCATCGTCTACCTTTAGATTGACATTGTCTAAGGCGAGGAGTCTCCCGCCCGTCCGCGGTTGATAGTATTCGTGCCGCAATCCAATCGCTTCCAACTTAGTTTGTGCCACAATACCTCCTTGAAATTAGCTTACTTGACCTGTTCGAAGATGTTTCTACCCTTGTCCATCGCCATCAACGACGAAGTACGACTTATCATTTTCAAATGTTTTTTCAAGATCTAAAACGGTTTTATTGACAATACGAAATGGATCAGATAGGTTTCCGGTGAATATTTGGATAAAATCTTTTATGCAAATTTTTTCTCATGCCCTATACGCTCAAAAAATCCAAGGCCCGCTCGCGCGGAGTCGAGAATCTTTCCGCCCGGGTTTATAGTCAAATCAAAAATCTGATCTTGTCCAATGAAGTCCTGCCCGGCCAGAAGCTTCATCACCAAGAACTCAGTGAGCGGCTCGGCGTAAGCAGAACTCCGGTGCGCGAAGCGCTTACTCGCTTGGTTCAGGAAGGGTATGTTTCCCTCCTGCCGAATCGCGGTTTTACCTGTAAAGAAATTAGATTGCAAGAGGCCGAAGAACTTTATGACTTGCGCGAAGCTTTGGAGGCATTCGTCGTAGAAAAGGCCATCGAAAATCTCACCGCCGCCGGCCTGGAACAACTCGCGCACAAGATGCATCTTTACGGCGAGGACGTCCGCAAGCGTTTTTCACGCGACCGATTAATCTACGATCAGGACCTTCATCTCGAAATCGCGCGTCTTTCCGGGAACGAGACTCTGACCAAGACATTGGCTCAAGTCTTCGAGCGCATTGTTCTGAAACGGAGGACCGACGGCCTCTACGACCCGGCGCGCGGCACGAAGGCGCACCACGAGCATTTGCGGCTGCTTCAAGCCATGAAGCAGCGAGACCGCGACAAAGCGGTCGCCATTGTCCGCGCGCATATCAGAGCCGGCAAAGATAACGTCGTGGCGGATCTAAGGCAGCGACAAGAGATTCGCGAGCTAAGAAACACCGGAACTACAAGCTAACCAATAAACCAAAAGGAAAGGAACTCAAATGGCTGCAGATCTAGTTATTAAGAATGGCTGGGTGGTAACGCCCACCGAAACTTTCAAGGGAGGCGTTGCGATCAGCGGCGAAAAATTCGTCGCCATCGGCGCTGACGATCAACTCCCGCAAGGCAAAGAAGAGATCGATGCGAAGGGCAAACATATTCTTCCGGGAATTATCGATGGGCACGTGCACTTTAGAGAACCCGGCATGACTCATAAAGAAGATTTCGCCACCGGCTCCACAGCGGCGGTTTGCGGAGGTATTACTTTTGTCGTCGATATGCCGAATACAGTGCCGCCGACGGCGGACGCAGAACAGGTAAAAGTAAAACAGCAACTCGGCGAGCAGAAGTCTCTGGTCGATTTTGGCGTCACCGGCGTCGTGGTGCAAACCAATACCAAAGATATTCTTCCCATGGCCGGAGCTGGCGCCATCGGCTTTAAGATCTTTTTCGGTGAAACGATCGGCAATCTCCCCTTCCCCGATGACGGGATGTGCATGGAAGCCTTCGATTACATCGCCCAATCGAAGTTGCCGTTGGGCATCCACGCCGAGAACCGCCAGATCATGGCCTACTGCACCAACAAGCTCAAAACCGAGGGCAAGAACGAGGCCCGTTACTGGGAAGCTTCCCGTCCCGACATCTGTGAGGCGGAGTCGGTGCATCACGCGATCTTTTTCGCGGAGACTTTTGGCACGAAGCTGCATGTTTTTCACATGAGTTCCAAGCAGGCCGCCTACATGGTGCGCGATGCCAAGGCGCGAGGAATGAGAATCACTGCGGAGACCGGCCCGCATTACTTGCTGCGCCAGCCCAACGACATGGACAAAGTCGGTTCGCTTTTGAAGATGAATCCGCCGGTGCGTACCCAGGATCACGCTGAAGTTCTCTGGGAAGGCTTGAGAAGCGGCTATGTCGATATGCTCGCCACCGACCATTCTCCCCATACATTGGAGGAGAAGGGCTCCGATATTTACGGCAAGCTCACCAAGCCGGCGATTTGGGATTGCATCTCCGGCTTCTGCGGCGTCGAGACCGGCGTTCCGCTGATCCTTACCGAGGTCAACAAGGGCAGGCTCACATTGAACCAGTACGTCAAAGTCGCCTGCGAAAACCCGGCGAAGGTTTGGCAGATCTATCCGAAGAAAGGCGCCATTCGCCTGGGCTCGGACGGCGACGTGACCATCATCGATATAGATAAGGAAAGCACCATCGACGTGAACAAGCTTCACAGCAAGAACAAACCCTCGCCGTGGCACGGCTGGAAAGTAAAAGGGCTTCCCGTGACCACCGTCGTTCGTGGCCATGTCCAAATGAAAGACGGCGAGCCAATCGGCAAACCGATCGGGAAAATGGTGAAACCGACACCCGAATAAAGAAAGTCATGAAACGCACTGAGCCACTTGAAATGTACCAGCCGACTTCGCTTCAGGAAGCGAGTCGACTGATCAAGGAAAACGGCCCTGGCGGCCGTTTTCTCGCTGGCGGTACCGATCTGGTTATCGCTATGAAAGAAAAAGGGCTGCTGCCGAAGTATATCGTCGATCTCAAACGAGTGCCCGGCCTTGTCGGCATTCGAGAGAACAACGACGATTCGATCACCATCGGTGCGCTCACCACCATGTATGCCATCGAGATTTCGCCGGTGATCACCAAAAAATACCCCTTTCTCGCCCAAAGCGCTGCGGAGGTGGGATCAATTCAGATCAGAAACCGTGCCACCGTCGGCGGCAATATGGCGAATGCCACCCCGTCCGCCGACGTAGCGCCAGCCCTCATCGCGCTAAATGCGACGGCCAAGATCGCCGGCGCATCGAGCCAGAAGACGGTATTGCTGGAAGAATTCTTCCGTGGCCCCGGCCTGACGATCATGGACGCGGATGAAATCCTGACCGAGATTACGATTCCCAAAACCGCCCCCCAGCTCGTAGGCGAGTACATCAAATTTTCTCCCCGCGACATGATGGACCTCGCCTACGTCGGTATCGCCGTAGCCTATAACCTTGGCAGCGACAAGAAATGCAATGGAGTTCGGATCGTGCTTGGCGCGGTGGCGCCGACGCCGATTCGAGCAAAAAATTCCGAAGCACTCCTCGAAGGTAAAGTCTTGACCGAAGAGCTCGCCGCGAAAGTCGGCGATGAAGCAGCGCGAGAAAGTAAGCCGATCAGCGACGTGCGCTCGTCTGCGGACTATCGCCGCGCCATGGTCGGGATCATGACGAAAAGAGCGATCTTAAACGCAGCGGCGGGGCCAGCCAAGTCCTGGGTGGATAGAAGAGATAGAAGATACTGAAGAGCGGAGTGATGGAATATTGGAATACTGGAGTGTTGGGCGACGAACCCGGAACCCATTACTCGACCACTCCATTACTCCAGCGCTCCACCTTTACTTTTACTTTGAGGTAGTTATGAAAAGGCAAATCCAGTTTACTTTAAACGGCGCTCGCGTAAGCCGTGAGGTTCCAAACCATCGTCTTTTGCTGGACCTGTTGCGCGATGAGATCGGTGTTACCGGCACCAAGGAAGGCTGCGGCACCGGCGACTGCGGCGCTTGCACAGTTTTTCTAAATGGCAAGCCAGTCAACTCCTGTCTGATTCTCTCCGGCGAGCTCGACGGCGCGGATATCGTCACCATCGAAGGAATCAAGATAGGACCCGAGCTTCACCCGATTCAGAAAGCGTTCATTCAAGACGGCGGCGCTCAGTGCGGCTACTGTACGCCCGGGATGTTGATGATGTCCAAAGCCCTTCTCGATGAAAATCAGAACCCCACGGAGGAAGACATACGCTACGCGCTGTCAGGCAACCTCTGCCGTTGCACAGGTTACGCCAAGATCGTTCAGGCGGTTCAAGACGCCGCGGCTATGTTAAGAAACAGTTAAACGTGTTCCAATCGTTCAAGCCGTTCAAACCGTTTAAGGTCGTCAGACTTCGGAAGTTGCAACCGTTGGAGCGGCGACGAGTTTGACGGTTTGAACGGAGCGCAGCGGTTGAACGGTTGGAACCGCTTGAACGGCTGGAACAACTTGAACGGAATTTTTAGGAGTTCGTTATGTCCGAGTTAAGTGTCGTCGGAAAACCAGTTACCCGTGTCGATGCCAACGAAAAAGTTACTGGCCAGATTGTCTATGGCTATGATCTCGTCCTGCCCAACATGGTTTATGGCAAGGCTCTCTTCAGCACTAAGGCCCACGCCAAAATAAAAAGGATCAACACCGAAAAGGCGAAACAGTTGCCCGGGCTCGTTGCGGTGGTGACTGGCGAGGATGCGCCGTGGACCCACGGCG
>Ga0209684_1000185_pt1 | contig 11525 bp, 11 predicted proteins | sample PanSoiPlot6MoBio_FD_188322 | JGI IMG/M metagenome (GOLD analysis project Ga0209684, IMG submission 188322) | Tropical forest soil microbial communities from Panama analyzed to predict greenhouse gas emissions - Panama Soil Plot 6 MoBio (SPAdes)... | ecosystem: Environmental > Terrestrial > Soil...
TGCTGGAAACGATGCCCGACGGGAATTTTGTTGCCGATGCTGTGCAAAAAGTTCCCGTGCGAGTGCACCAAGACATTCTCCTCAACAGCTCGATGCTGCTAGATCCTAACGAAATCGTTTTGATTCTCCCAGGCCAAACCCGCTACGAGCAGCGTAGCGGCGGCACGTCAACCAGCACGGAGCGGCGCATTCGCTTTACGCCGGAGATTCCCGGCCATGCCATCGGCGAGTCACTGCCGGAATGGGAAATACCTGCTATCATCGGACGCAAGAGCATGCCCAATGGCGATTTATTGTTCCCATTCAGTGACACGCAAAGCATTCGCGAAGAAATGGCAAGAGTCATGCCCATCTATCAGGGCGTGGAGAAACTCAAGCAGGAAGGCGATCATCTACAGTGGGGCGGCCCTTTTTTATTTAAGAACGGACAATTCTCTGCCATGCCCGACGGCCGCGCGCTTTTCACCGCCCTCGACCCGCCCGACCGCGCGGCTCCAAGGATAAATTTTATCTCCTCAGGCGCGGCGGCAAGCAGTTCGACAGCATGACGTTCGATAACACGGAATTGTGGATCAAGACCTCAAGGAGTGAGGAGGGAAAATGGTTCATCCATCTGTAGTCTCAATTAAGGTCCTTGGCTTCGATGTCTTCGGGACAGTCGTCGACTGGCGTTCCAGCGTGATCGCTGAAGGCGAGCAGCTTGGCAAAGCGAAAGGTCTTGCGGTTGACTGGCCGGCATTCGCGGATGCCTGGCGCGCCGTCTACCGCCCGTCTTTGGATCGAGTCCAGAAAGGCGAGCTACCGTGGACGAAGCTCGATCTTCTTCACCAAATGTCGCTGGAAAAGATCTTGAAGCAATTCAAGATCGACCATCTCAGTGAAGCAGAGAAAGATCACTTCAATCGCGTTTGGCATCGCCTCAAACCCTGGCCGGACGCGATTGCGGGACTGCAGCGCTTGAAAACACAATTCGTGATAACCACGCTCTCCAACGGTAACATTTCTCTGCTCACGAACATGGCCAAGCATGCCGGCCTCCCCTGGGACTGTATTCTCTCCGCGGAGAATGTTCGCCACTACAAACCTGACCGCGAAATTTACCTGCTGATTTCTGACCTCTTCGATATCAAACCCGAGCAAGTAATGCTAGTCGCAGCCCATGAGAACGATCTCCAATCCGCCAAAAAGCACGGCTTGCGCACAGCTTTCGTCCATCGGCCCCATGAGCATGGACCTAAACGGGCTTCAGAGATTCCGCCACCAGGAAAATACGACTTCGTCGCCAATGATTTTTTGCACCTCGCGGACCTCATGGGCGTCTGACTATCCGACAAAAGTTCCGCGAATCAGAACTCAAGATTTTGGTATTTAATAGTTTAATTCTGCCTGCCAATGGCACGCACGAGTTGAACCGCTGCGTCTATTTGGCGTAAATTTAATTGGACTGCGCTGAAGGATGCCGCATGATGCCGTTAGAAAAGGACCCGGACATTGCAAAAGTCATTGCGCAGCGACTCCGGGAGGCAAACATTCGCTTCGATACCGAGAGAGACGTTGGAGGGCTCGCGCCCGACTTCGTTGTCTATGCGCCGGATGGCAGGCAATTTATTGTGGAAGCCAAGCGCTGGGACTTTCCCGGCTTTACGACAGAGGCTAGCCGTCAAGTCGAGCTTTACGAAGAGTCGGTAAACGCAGATGGGGTCTATCTAGTCATTCCAGCATTGAAGAGAAACATGCCCTCCAAGGGAGTCGTGACACTCGACGGTCTCGTTCCCGCTTTGCAAGCCGAAATGGAAACGGAGGTTTCAAAAAAACGTTCCATCGCTCCCCCGCCCAAAGAGGTGGAACGGCTCGTCTTTGCCGCTATGCCGTTTGCGCCGCAGTACGAGGACGTCTTTTTTCTCGCCATGCGCTATGCGGCCGAACAGGTCGGCGCGGTCTGTGACAGAGTCGACCGGCGCGAATTTCAAGGCAATGTAGTCGATGAGGTTCAAGGAATGATAAAGAGCGCCGTGGCCGTGTTCGTAGACCTTTCGGAAGCGAAACCCAATGTCCTGTACGAGGCTGGCTATGCTCACGCGCTCAAAAAGCCGTGCATCCACATTTGCTCGACTCCGTTTGAGAAAATTCCCTTCGATGTAGCCCAGTGGAAGACTACTAAATACAATCCGGGTCAGATTCACAAGCTCCGCAACGAACTCACCGAGCGCCTCAAAGCCACGCTCGATTAATTCTAAACGAAGCGCTTTATCAACCGGAGCATTTTTAGCCGGATCACTCCACAGCCGTTTGTTACAAACGGTTAACTCGATTTTTACTTACCCGTCACGCTTCATTAAACACCTGCCTGATAAATGGGTCTTGTCTTTGCACAAAATCCATTGGGGAGGTCTTCATGAAGGACAAACTGCAAACTAAACAAAAGGGGAACAGCGGTGGAAGATTAAACAAAGTTGCTGCGAGATCCTTCTCCCGGCGCGCTTTTCTGAAAGGAGCGCTCGCAACGGCGCCGCTGCTGTTCGTCGGCCCCTCTCCGTTGAGACCGAAAGTGGCTGGCATAGTCCCTTGGCAAGGAGGAAAGCGAAAATCCACTAAAGCTCAGATGGTCTCGTGATTCCTCACTCGCACCCAAAAGGTAAATCTCCCACCGCGTCTGCGCATAACCCGGATTCCACAGTTAACTTGTTTCATCGTCAACTGCGGAATCCGTGAGTGAAGCTTACTAAACTTGCGGCATCTAGGCCCCCATCGCCTTCCTAAGCTGGACGAAGGACGCGAGTTGCCCTTGGTTGACAACGATCTGATTTTCCTGGGCCTGGTAAAGGCTGCCCTGAGTTTGGAGCAAGTCTAGAAAATCGATGGCTCCAGCATCAAAGCGCGCCTTGGCAATGTTATAGGCGTTCTGCGACTCCGTCACCGATTGTTGAGACAGGACTGCCTGTTCGTTGTTGCTTTTCAATGCAGCCAGGGCGTCCTCGACTTCTTGAAATGCCGTCAGGACGGTTTTCTGATACTGGGCCGCGAGTTCTTTCTGCCGCGCGGTGACGCTTTCAAGATTACCCGTCAACTTTCCGCCGGTAAAAATGGGCGCCAGTAAGTTGGCCGCCAGGTTGGCAGCGCTGACCGCGGGACTACCGGAACTTGCCGCGATGTTAACAGTGTTGCCTAATGTAAGAGACGGAAAGAATTCGGCCCGGGCGACGCCGATGTCAGCGTTGGCGGACTGTAGACCTTGTTCGGCACTTTCGATATCCGGCCTGGCCGTTATCAAATCGGAGGGTGGTGTAAGATTCACTTGCGGCATTTTCAATGAAGCGAGATCCGCTTGCGGCATAGAGAAATTTTGCGGTGCCAAGCCGAGCAAGATGGCAAGGGCGTTTGCCGCCTGAGTGCGCTGCTGATTGAGAGTCGCGAGTGCCGCACGAAAACCATTTACCGCTACCCGCTGCTGGGAAACTTCGAGGCCGGACGTGCTGCCAGCGCTGAAACGCGCCTCGATAATACGGAGCACTTCCTCGGCGTTCTTGAGATTCTCTTGGCCGATTCGAATACGATCGTTGAAGCTTAGAATCTGCGTGTAATAGTTGGTCACGTCGGAAGTGACAACCAACCCCAGCGCGTCACGATCAAATTCGGTGGCGTTGGCCTTGTACTTCGCCGAATCCGCCGCGTTGCGGTTTTTGCCCCACAAATCTATTTCCCAACTGATGCTTCCCAGCCCTTGCGTCGCCGAGGTGCTGAGCGGCTCTTTAACTGTTCGCGCGGAACTGCCGCTCGCCTGTATCGTCGGATACAAAGCCGAGCCGGCAACCTTCACCTGGCCGCGTGCCTCTTCGATCCGATGCAGGGCCGCTTCAAGATCGAGATTTTGCGCCAAAGCGGTATCTACCAGACGGTTGAGCTCCGGGCTCCCCAATGCCTGCCAGAATGGCTGATCGTTCGACTGCGCTTGTGTACCCACACCGGGCACGTCACTCCAACCGGTAGGCATGTTTACGAGAGGCCGCTGGAAAGTCGGAGCAAGACTACAAGCTGAAAGAGTTAAGGACAAAACAATCGCCGCAGTCACTCTTCCAACAAAACCTTTACCAGGCCCCCCCTCTTCTCTCCCCCGCGACGGGGGAGATGTAAGAGGGGGATTGCGCCGGATGATATTGAAAGCAATTTTATCCATAAACCACCTCACTCCGAAGCTAAAGCTATGACCGGGTCGAGTTGCGCCGCCTTGCGCGCCGGCAAATAACCGAAAATCAAGCCGGTGGCGGACGCACAAGTAAAAGCAAGCACCGCCGGCGTGAGCGAAAAAATTACGCTCATACCAGTGTAGCGCAAAACAAATCCGGCAAGGATTCCGACAACAATACCCAGCACTCCGCCGGCAGCGCACACCACCGCAGCCTCGATGTTGAATTGCAGCAAGATATCACGCATGCGCGCTCCAGTGGCCATGCGGATGCCGATCTCTCGGGTGCGCTCCACTACGCTCACGAGCATGATGTTCATCACGCCGATGCCGCCTACCAGTAGCGAAATCGCTGCCACGGTGCCCAAAAGCAACGTGAAAGTATCCTGGGTTTCCATCGCCGCTTGCAGAAACGAAGCCATGTTGCGGACGCTGAAATCTTCGGTTTTGTGCCGTTCCCTGAGCAACGCTTCGACATTCGCCTGGGTCGCGTCGATGTCGGCGGCGTCTGCAACTTTGATGGTTATGCTGCTCAAATAATTTTTACCAAAGAGCCGCACCAAACCGGTGGTGATCGGCACGAAAATGACGTCGTCTTGATCGCTGCCGTTGGGCGACGCGCCTTTTTCGGTCATGACTCCCGTGACTAGGAACGGCACGTTTCTAAGCAACACGTATTTACCTATCGGACTTCCGCCATCGGGAAAAAGCGTCTTGGCCACGGTGCGGCCGAGCACCACAACGGCGGAATAATGCTTCATGTCATCGCTATTGAAGAATTGTCCCTCGGCCACCGGCCAATCACGCGCTGAGGGAAAATCTTCCCCTGTGCCCTGGACCGAAGTTTGATAGTCGATGTTGCCGAAACGCACGGTGGCGCGGCCGCTGCGCTCGGGCAACGCGGCGGTGATATTGGGTAGAGCTTTGATCGCTGCGGCATCGTCTGGGACGAGGGTCGCGATGTCGCCGGTGGTCCGGATGCCCGCAGCGCCGGGCCGTATCAGCATGAGATTTGTGCCGAAGGAACTAATCCGGTCGAGAACCTTCTGGCGGCTTCCTTCGCCAACTGCCAGCATCGCCACCACTGCCGCGACGCCGATAATGATGCCGAGAAGAGTCAGCACTGTGCGAAAAATATTGACCTGCAGCGACCGCCAGGCGGTGATCAATGCTTCTTGTATGCTGGCGGCGAGGCTCACGCCATTGGACAGATTGCGCGCATCATCTTCCACCATGGCGCTGCTTCGTTCTTGGACCGCGCCGCTATCTTCGAGAATACGCCCGTCCTGGATGCGGACGATGCGGCCGGCATGCTGGGCAACATTTTCCGCATGAGTGATCAGAATGATCGTGCGGCCTTCGGCATGCAGTTTTTTCAGCAGCGCTAGAACTTCATCGCCGCTATGGCTGTCGAGCGCCCCGGTGGGCTCGTCGGCCAGGATCACCGGCGGATCGTTGACCAAGGCCCGAGCGATGGCGACGCGCTGTTGCTGGCCGCCGGAAAGCTCGGCGGGTCGATGATCAGTGCGATCGCCGAGACCCAGCCGCTGGAGCAGATTTATCGAGCGCTCAACGCGCTTATGCTTTGCCAGCCCTGCGTACACAGAAGGAATTTCGACGTTCTCTCCCGCGGTAGCCGTGGCCAGCAGGTTATAGCGTTGAAAAACGAACCCGAAGGTTTCCCGGCGCAACGCCGCCAGTTCATCCGGCGACAGGTTCGCCGCCTCTTTGCCAAGCACGCGATAGCTTCCGGAAGTCGGCCGATCGAGACAGCCGATGATATTCATTAAAGTTGATTTGCCGGAGCCTGACTGGCCCATGATGGCGACGAACTCACCGCGCCTGATCGTCAGTGAAACTCCATCGAGAGCGCGAACCGTGGTATCACCGTTGCTGTAGTGTTTGTGAATGTCCGTTAGTTCCAGGATTGTCGCGTTCATAACTGTGGCCCCCGGTTAAAACGCTGCGCGTTGGTTCGATTGGCGTTGGCTTGCTGAGCGTTGGCGTTCGGTGTTGCATTACCCGCTGGGCGGTTGACAAGGATGCGGTCGCCCGGCTGCAAGCCGTCGGTGACTTGAGCCTGGGTGCGTGTTTGCAAGCCGACGTGAATGACGCGCTGCTCGCGACCTGTGTCGGTGGCGACGGCGATTTGGTACGCTTTGCCTTTGTCATTGTCTTCTTTGGCAACGCGGCGAGTGAGAACTTCCGCCGGCACGATCACCGCGTTGTCGGCTTTGCCCAGAATAAAAAATACCTGCGTGGTCATGCCGGTTTTAAGCTGGCGGCCTTCGTTTTTGACGTCGATCAAAACATCGTAGAGCACCACATCGTTGACGATTTCCGGCGAGGGTTGAATCTGGCGCACCGTGCCCTGCCAGCGCCGCTCGCTGCCCAGGGTGGTGAAATAGGCGGGCATGTTTTCCTTCAACCGATTAACATCCGCCTCGGCGACCTGAGCACGCACGGTCATAAGGTCCAGGTTGGCCACCTGCATGATCGTCGGGGCGGTTTGATTGGCATTCAGCGTTTGTCCTTCTTTGGTCGGCAAAGTCGTCACCGTACCGCTTATAGGTGCATAGATTTTGGTGAAGCCGAGGTTGGTGTTGCTGGCTTTGAGGTCGGACTCGGTCTCCTGAATCTGCGCCTGTATCGAATCCACCTGCGCTTTGGCGACCGCTGCCTGGGATTCCGTCTCCTGCAAGGCCTGTTTGCTGACGGCATTAGTCGAAATCAGGGTTTGATTGCGCTGGAGGTTCTGATCGGCCAGCACCGCCGCTGCTTTCTGCTGGTTCAACTGAGCGCGCAGGCTGTTGAGCTTCGCCTCGCCCGCTTCCACCTGTGCCTGGTAGACCCGCGGATCGATTTCGGCGAGAAGTTGCCCTTTCGTTACCGAGTCGCCGATATCGAAATGGATTTTCTTGAGCTGGCCGGAAACCTGAGTGCCCACGTCGACGTATTGCTTTGGTTCCAACTTCCCTTGAGCCGTGACGACTTCTTCGATGGTTCCTTTGGTAACCGTTACGGGCTGAAGAGATTGATTGTTCGGTTTACGTGCCGCGGTGGCGTACCAGTAGCAGCCACCGGCGATCAATGCGACGGCTGCAATACCACCAATTATCTGCTTATGTCGTATCTGTGGGATCTTGAATTTCCTGATGTTCCATTTCATAACTCGGCCCCTTCCTTCCCCCTGTTCTTGACTATTGATACGAGCGACGGGGTAGAAGTCTCCGCGTCGAAAAAAAGCGCCGGTATTACCGGCGCTTAGGATCGCTGGGACTTTACTTGGTTACGCTTAGGACCGGGACGGCCGTGGAGGCATGGCTCGCTGGAGCATTTCGACAAGCATTTTCCGTTGATTCGGGGTTGAGTTTTTCACAACGTCTTTGACTATTTTGGTCATGATTTGGGCCCGCTGGATGCGCAGTTCGTTAATCTTTTTAATCTGCTGGTCGAAGGCCGCCTCATCAAACGGGTCGCTAACGATAATGCGCAAGATCTCGTCCCGTGCGTGCTGAATCTGACTCCCTAGTGGCTCACCCTCTTGATCCATTCGTTTCAGCGTATCACGGAATTGCGAGCGTACGGGCTCCGGGAATTCCTTAAGAGAGTTTTCCAATCTTTCTTGTCGGGAGGGCGCTCTTTCGAAACGGTGTGTTACTCGGCCAAAAAATACACCCACCAATATAACATTTAATACAACCGAGCCAAAAAACAGCAGTTTAAATGTCCGGTTCATAGCGGCCCCTCGTCGGCATATAAAAAGCCCTGAATATTAATTGGGTTTGTATCATCGGGGGACGTTACATCCGCAGCCGTGCTGAAGCCAATGAGAAGCCCCAGGATCAGTGCGCTGGCAAGGACATAGGCCGGTTTCGGCAGATGATACTCCGCGCACAACTGGCGCAACCATTGCCAGAAAGATATGGCCCGCACTTGCGGAATCCCCTGCGCCTTGAGAATAATTCGCTCCGCCAAATCCGGGCTAGCAGGTTCAATCCGGCGAGCTCTTAACCTTGCTTCTAGCTTTTCGTCACTAATATCGCTCATAAAATCCTCATAAATAAGCCTTCATGCGATCTTTTAACGTTGTTTTGGCACGCATTATCAGCGACTGTAGCGCTTTCAGATTTACCCCCATCACTTCCGCTGCTTCCTGATTACTCAACCCTTCATCGAAGCAAAGGTTCAGCGCCATCCTTTGCCGCTCCGGCAAGGCGGCGATCTCTTTTTCCAATAATCTTTGCTCTTGAAGGCGAATCATGACTGCATCCACAGGTTCCCGCTCATCTGCCAAGGGAATATCCTCGTCCGGAAGTTCCATGGGACGTTTTTTCTTCTGCCAGTCGAGACACAGGTTAACCACAATCCGGTAAAACCATGTGGTAAACTTGTTGTTGCGATCTGGCTGCCAAGTTCCCGGATTCTCCCACAATTTGAGGAACGCATCCTGAACAATATCTTCTGCTGTTTCCTTACTTTGAACATAGCGGTAAGCTAACCGGTAAAATCGCTCCGTATGCCGTTTAACCAGTTCAGCGAAGGCGTGGTGGCTGCCATCCTGAATAAACGCAAGCAATTCATGATCGTCCTTGTCAGGCCAGTTTGCCGCCGCCATGATGCCGTTGTTTCAAAATTGAAGCTTTGATTAACCGAATTCATCATACAACTGACTCGCTTTCGGCTACAACGGGAGGCTCACTTCATCTGGCTCAAACGCGACGTTTCACCTTCTATCTCCAACCCGTCAGTGAGTCACCCTGAGTGAATACGAAGGGTCTCGCTTTTAAGACAGATTCCTCGTCTCCGCCTCGGCATGACATCTCTAACCCTTGATACGAGCGAGGGGTAAAAAGTATTCGCGCCGGGTAAACTATTTGCCGGCCGAAACGTCAGGGAGCCCGTTTTGCAGAAGGGAAGAGAAAAACTCCCGGTTCTCAAGGGACTTGTCATCCAGAGAACACCAAGCAAATTCGCCTGCATAGAGCCTGACCGTCGGGCAAAAGCCGTGTAACGTGGGAACCAGATCCCGAAGCACGTCATACCACGCTCGTCGCTCATCGCGGTCGGGCGGGTCGTGATCTTCGGCGTTGATCTTTAGACATAACTCCCGCCAGTGGGACAAAAGGAACCCGGCCTTGAACTCAGGTGGATAGAGTGTAAGCGCGACCATCCGGGGACGAGAAAAATGCTGGCTCTCGTCGAACTCGACGATGAAAGAGGGGCTGGTGACGTAATAATCGCAAGGCGGGACCTGGGCGCTTCTGGCAAAATCACGATAACCACGCAATGCGCCGAGCGTGGTATGAATTCTCCTGAGAGTGTCGCCTATGATCGTATGTTCGTAGTCCTGGACTTGGGCCGGCCAAGGAAAGACATGGTTAACGCGGCAGTCACCATACAAACCGAGCAGCAACCGCCGCACCTGCTCTTTGCAGTCCCGACAATGGCCGGAATGCTCTTCGCTCATGATTGTTTGCCAAATCATCCAACGTAAACGTCACAATCATAGCACAAAGTGATTCATGGTCTTAGGGCTCGCCCGCGGAGAATGAAAATGCGAAGTTCGTCATGCCGACATGGATAGCCGGCATCCAGGTCCGTAAGGATGCTTCTGGAAACATCCATGTTAACCTGGTTCCAGCGCTCCATGCTGGAATGACGCAATCGATAGGGCGCTGTTTGAAACGACTGAAGTCCCTCTGTCCCCGTATTTTCAAATGAGATGAGAGGGTTGAGTTGACCTCGGTGTTTTCGTGTAATAATGACTTTGTTGATTTTCGTTTCACTTTCATTTTTTTCAAGGACGATAATTTCATGACACAAGGAATTTGATGAAGAGAATCGGAATAACACTTACTTTAGGCATCGCATTATCGTACCTTGCGTTAGCCGGCGAAAGTAAATCGGCGGAAAAAACCACCGCCGGCAGAGCTCTCCCGGGTCTGCAAACAGGCGAGGCCCCTTGGGAGGCCGAGATCCCAAACCTTCTCACTCGCCTAAAAGCCATCAACCTTCCGGCATTGCACGAGGAGGGCAGCGCGCTGCACATTCATCAGCACATTGACATCTTCATCGATGGAAAGCCGGTAACGGTGCCAAAAGATATCGGAATTAATTATGAGGAAAGGTTCATATCCCCGCTCCACACCCACGATCGAACCGGTGTAATTCATGTCGAGTCCGACAAAGTGCAGGATTTCACTCTTGGCCAATTTTTTGATGTATGGGGAGTTCGTCTCACCAAAGATTGCCTCGGTGGTTATTGCGTTAAAGGCAGCGAAAAACTGCGCGTGTTTTCTAATGGCAAAGTGGTAACCGGCGATCCGAGACGGCTGGTACTGACGGCGCATCAGGAAATCGCCATCGTGTATGGTCCTGACAAATCGAGCGTCGTTGTGCCGTCGAGTTACAAGTTCGATGAAGGACTATGAAGCGCACTGCCGTGCGCTACCCTGTGTGACCAGATTTGAGCGAAGGGAGAATCTGAATGAGTAAACCTCAATCTATCATCGGCGCTGCGGTGGGGCGGGTAGAAGGCGCGGAAAAAGTAAGCGGGACTGCACTTTACGCCGCGGATATAACGCAGCCGGATGCGTTATGGGGAAAAATCCTGCGCAGCCCATATCCGCATGCGCGCATCCTGCGCGTCGATGTATCCAACGCATGGAGCGTCGCGGGCGTAAAAGCCATTGTTACCGGCAAAGATGAGCCTAACCATTATCAGGGCAAGAGTATTCGCGATATTCCGGTGCTTTGCTGGGACAAAGTGCGCTTCATCGGAGACCGCGTCGCCGCAGTTGCGGCGGAAAGCCGCGACGCCGCGGAGGAAGCGTTGCAGCTTATCGAAGTGGAGTATGAGGAACTGCCGGCGGTCTTCGATCCGTTGGAAGCGATGAAGCCTGGCGCCCCCATTCTTCACGATGACGCTTCCAGCTATGACGGAGCGCCGCAAGACATCATGGTCAAGGATACGCCCAACGTCTGCAATCGCCTGACCTGGGGCAAAGGGGACATCGAAAAGGGATTCCATGAATCGGACCTGGTCATCGAACACACCTTCCGCGTCCCGATTCACCATCAGGGTTATATCGAGCCTCAGGCTTACCTCGTGGCCATTGAACCAAATGGCAAGATTACCGCGTGGTCATCGACCAAAGGACCGTTTGGCACGCGAGCGCAATTTGGCAAAGCCATAGGCGTCGCGCCCAGTCAGATTCGTATCAATGCGGTGAACGTCGGCGGAGATTTTGGCGGCAAGAGCGGCGCCGGCGAGTTGCCCATCGCTTATTTCCTCGCCCAGCGGGCGAAACACCCGGTAAAAATCGTCATGACCCACACC
>Ga0209684_1000186_pt1 | contig 11477 bp, 10 predicted proteins | sample PanSoiPlot6MoBio_FD_188322 | JGI IMG/M metagenome (GOLD analysis project Ga0209684, IMG submission 188322) | Tropical forest soil microbial communities from Panama analyzed to predict greenhouse gas emissions - Panama Soil Plot 6 MoBio (SPAdes)... | ecosystem: Environmental > Terrestrial > Soil...
TCGTAAGAAAACCCGATAGTCTTGGACGTGCAGGCGAAGAGTTGCGTTCTGCTTACCTCGCAGCCGTTTGATTACAGATCCGTGAATTTTTCTGGTTCTTCGCTCAAAGTGCTTCTCTATTGCGTCCACGATGATCCCTGCATAATAACGTTTCATCTTCTTCAATTGTTTTAACGCCAACCCTTTGAACGCGGAACCTGGAACCGCCGCCAGGCTCTTCCAGCGCCGATGGTACTATACGGTCGCCGTATAGGAGAGTAGGCTACTGCCAATTTAAATTGAAAGCCCCGATCTCGAACGAGGTTGGGGCTATTTATTCTGCCATTCGTATGATTGTTGTCTTCACCGTGTGAGCGCGGACGCCTTGATCGGGTAGTAACAGACTCAACCAAACGGTTTGAACCGTCTTCGAATTTTCAAGCTCGAGAGCCCCCGTTCCAGCTAAGCAGGTTCAAAAATTCGCGCCGGGTTTTGGGGCCGTGGGTTAGATAGTGCGGTTCGGGGTGTTCACTGTAGGCAAAACGTTCCTGTGCAATAGGATCTGCCCGGGTGTGCTTTTTGACCTCGTCCGCGCTGATCGAATAAACTCGCGCGGCGTTCAGACCGAAAATTTTGGCTCGGACTGTCGGTGTAATCTCCGAATAACCGTGCTTAGCGCGCAGTTCCGGCGCGATCTGAAAAGTGCGAAACGCCTGGATCTGGTCTTGTGGCGAGCCGTACCAGATCGAGTCGGTGCCCCAAAGCACATTGTCTTCCCCGCAATATTTGATCAGTTTGCCGAGGGCGTGCGCAGCGCTCGTGGGCTCGCGCATGAGAAAGCGCCAAGTGCTGCCGAGCTCGGCGTAAACGTTGCTGTTGGGTTTGATGCCGTTTTCGATCAGTGAGCGAATGAGCGTGTCGATGCCATCGCTGGCGCCGCGGCCGGTGTAAGCGCGCTCGGGGACGCCGGTGACGAAACCAGAATGATAAACAAGGAAAGTTACATCCGGGAAGCGCTTGGCGACGACGCCAATATCGCTGCACTGGCTATGCTCGTAAGATTCAGGTCCGAAAGGCAATCCCTTGTGCACGCAGATCACCTTAACGCCTAGCGCGCGTGCCTTCTCGATGAACCGCGTTCCGACGTTGTCGGATAGAAAGTAGCCTTTGCCGTTTACGCCCCATTGGGTGTAGGTCTTCCATGCGCTGATCTTCCAGCGCTCTTTCAGTTCATCCATCGATTCCAAGTCGCCAGGTTGGTTGGGATTGACACGACCATGAAGCAGCAGCCGGTGCGTTCCTTCCATGCGGTCGACGATGCGGCGCATGGCGTCTGCCGCCTGGATCGTAAGCGGTTCGGCATCGCGTCGCGACGGCACAAACGAGAGCACCATCATGTCGGTATCGCTATCAAGGAACACGTCTTTCACGAACTCCTCCGCCCCTAGGCAATTGAGATAACTGCGCGCGCCAGGCTTCGTGCCTAAGTCGCAACTCGCTTTCGGCGCCCACTTGAAAGCATCAGACGGCGCTGATTTAACCCATGCGCCGGTGGGATCGACGAAGTGGCCCTGCACGTCAAAAATAAATTCGCCCTTGCCGCCGACCCGCGCCTGCGCGAGCTGCGGTTCGAGCGCCGCTTCAGGTTCAATTTCGAAGAATCCGCCGCGTTTGCCCGCCACAGCGTTCGCCGAATTGAATGCCAGCAACGCAGTCGCAACGCCGCACCCAGAAATTAGAAATTGGCGGCGACTCAGACCTAAGCGCTTCGCGTTCTCCGTCGCCGCCTCATGCGCACGCCGGTTAGCCATGCGATTGGTTGCCGATAGGGGAACCGGCTCGAACTCACCGTTGGAAGTCGGGTCTAACTTAATCGGCAGCCGTTTTCCTTCGGGATCAACAACGTGTTTCATGGGAACGAGTATAGAACAAGGTTGGACCAAACGGTAGTTGGTGGCCACGGCGGAGGTGACACACCCGATCCCATCCCGAACTCGGCCGTTAAGCCCTCCGGCGCCGATGGTACTACACGGTCGCCGTATGGAAGAGTAGGACCCGCCGGATTTAAATTAGAAAACCCCAACTTCGCAAGAGGTTGGGCCTTTTCCGTTTTGTGATCCCCCGCTACTTTGACATCGATTTTCCAAAGGGTGTTCTAACTCCTTAGAGCCGCGACTGGTCGATCTTCGGCTCAGCTATGCTTCCCAACGCTTACTCCTAATGGTAGAGGTTTCGATCGGGTGTGTTCTGCGCGCTTCGTTGAGGCTGATAGGGCTGGTCTTTTTGGTTTTTTAAATTCGATCCGCTAGGTGTTACGCTGTACTCGTTGCTTGAAAGGACTTAACCAATGGCTAAATGGTTTTTTGAGCCCGGGCATACCTCGGCGGAATTTTGTGCCCGTCACATGATGGTCACCTATGTCCGCGGTCATTTTAAAAATATTCGCGGGGTGCTCATTTACGACCCGGCGAATCCACGCGCGTCTTCGGTGGAAGTAGCGATTGATGCCGCCGGGCTGTGGACAGGGGAGCCTGACCGTGACGCGCATTTGCGAAGCGCGGACTTCCTCGACGTCGAGCATCACCCAGAAATAAGGTTCAAGGGCGATAAAGTCGAACTGCTCGGCGCAAGTGATGCCGCGATGACCGGCGAGTTGACGATTCGCGGCGTAGCTCGACCGGTCACACTACGCGTCCGCTACTTGGGTCAGTGGCAAACGCCCTGGTGGGAAGACGGTATTGATAAAGGTCCAAAGACCAGAGCGGGCTTCATCGCCACGACCGTAATCGACCGTTTCGATTTTGGCGTGAGTTGGAATGCGCCTTTACAAAACGGTGGGAGCGTCGTTGGCAGCGCAATTGATATTACCATCGACGCCGAAGCGGTCCTGGAAGCACCTTGATCCATGACACAGAGGCGGTCGTTACCGATTCGGCGCCAGGAGTGCTAATGGGATAAGGCCTGAGTCTGTACTTTGAGTACCGAAATCTACACTTGCCAGAGACCTGAAACGTAAGCGTTTGCGAACTGCTAATGGCTAGACAACGCTCCTGAAATCCAACCCCAAGTCCGCAAAGATCACCTGGGCTGCATTTCGCCCCGGCGCCATCGAGACGCCGGGGCCGGGGTAGCTGCCGGAGCTGCACAGGTAAACATTGCGGACGGGGGTTTTGTATTCGCCGAGCTCGGGAATTGGACGCAGCGAGCCGTTTTGATACGGCAGAAACGCGCCCTGTCCGAGGGTGCCGTGAACGGCGCTGGTGATCTTGCGCGAGATGTCGACTGGGGAATGGGCTACGCGTTTAATAATTTTTGCCTTCAAATCGGGAATGTAATTGGCGGTAATGAGATCAATAAGATAATCAGCGTACGGTTCGCGCGCCTCCGCCCAGTTGCGTGCGGGAATTTTGCCAGTGGCGTCGCCGGTAATAATCCAGGGGACGCTCAAGACGACGAATTTCATCAACGCTTTTCCGGCAGGAGCGCGACTGGGATCTATGGCGGAATCGTTCCAACTCACGATCATGGGCGCCGAAGGCAGAGCGCCGCCGCGGCATTGGAGATAGACCCGTGCGAAGAAGTCGAGCGACGGTTCAGTAAGATGAACATGCGCCGATTGGCGGGCAGCAGGTCCGGTTTTGTAGTTGATCGGGCTGTCTAGGGCGACAAAGATGACAAAAACCGAATCGCCCCACTCGTACTGCTCGATCTTGCCCGCGATTTCTTGTCCCACCATTTCGACGCCGAGCAGGTCGAGCGCGAGATGAGCTGGGTCCACATTCGAGACGACCAGCTGGCCCACCGAAATTTCCTCGCCGCTTGCCAAGCGTACGGCAGTAGCGCGTTTGGCGTCGTCCAGAATTTTTGCCACGCGGGCGCTCGTCCGGATTTCGCCGCCATGCGTTTGCAGATATTCAGCCAGAGCGAGCGTGACCCGGTTCATCCCGCCTTTGACGAGATTGTTGCCCACGTTTTGCAAAACCGAAGCAAAAAGCCAACCGAGCTCGGCGCCACCAGCGTCGTCGGGTGATGCGCCGAGAAAAGTGGAGAACGAGCCGAACAGGGTCTTGGTCGCTTCTGCTTCGAGGGTCTGGTTCGCCCACGATCGGACACTCTGCATGCTAAAACGATAGGCCTCCATGCCTGCGGAGGATTTGGCGAAGGCCGCCGCTGCTGCCGGGAATGAAGGAGGGGGCGAAAACATAGCCGAGGTAATAGCGCCCTTTTCCGCGAGAAAGCGCTCCATCAAGGCGCGCCATGTCTCGGCGTCTTTGGGAGAGTAGCGAGCGATGGCCGCGACAGTCTTTTCAATGTCACGATCTACACTGATGATCTTGCCGTCGGGAAAGGCATGGGAGAAGGGAATTTCGGGTTCGATGAGTTCATAGCGGTCGAGCAAACCCAGTTCGTGCGGGACCGGCGAGAGGTTTGCCAGTTGATAGCCACTGGCGTGAATGTCCGACCAAAAGCCGGGCAGGGTTTCCTCTTCGGTGATCGTCATGCCGCCCACCGTCCGATATTGTTCGAGGACAAGGACTTTTAGCCCCGCTCTGGCGAGATAACACGCGCAGGTCAGACCGTTGTGGCCCGCTCCGATGACAATCGCGTCATATGACTCAGACATGGCTTCACATTCGCTCGGTTAGTCAAACATAGGAAGTAAAGTTCGGCAATCACACGCTTCAACTTCTTGCCCAGCACCTTCGAAACTTACTGGGCACAGTTCTGGAGGTGATTAATTCTTTTGACCTTCTTGTCCTCGGCTGCGCCTTCTATCGCACGGCAGCAATTCGCTGCGGGATAACTGTGTCCGAAGTATTCTGCGATGTCAGTTAAGCGAGGAGAGAGCTTTTTGAGCTAGACAGTTTGAGTTTCTCTTCTTCTTTCCAGGCGAACCGTTAGGTTCCCGTGCCGGACATAAATCTGCCGGGAATTATTGCGCTTGATCAATTGCTCGATCAGCATTAACAGGGAGTTTTTTTCGCTTATGTACTCCCGCGCTGGACCCGCAGCTTTCATCGCGTCGACATACTCTTCTCCGGCAAAATAGCGCAGTATCGCTTCGTCATCGGAAACTCCGGGTCCACCGAACTTTTCTCTAAACTGTTTGAGCGTCATCTCCGGTGCTTTGAGCTTGCTCAGCTCTTTAGCTCGGGGCCGTTGGAGCAGCTTATCTCTTAAATTCGGTTCGATGGACTGCGCCTCTTCGTCGCCCCATAGACCGAGGGTGTACAAAAGAACTTCGTCGGTGACTTCCTTGTAGCGCTCGCCCACCATCACATTGACAGCCGCTTGAACGCCGAAGAACTGCGAATAGGGTGTCACCATGATGGGGTAACCAAACTCGGCGCGGACTCGGCTGACTTCTTCCAGGACCTCAGGAAGTTTTTCCAGTTTGCCCAGGTTCGATAGCTGAAACCGGAAATTGGAAATCATACCGCCGGGGACCTGATGCATGGGATGGAGGGCGTCGTATTCCAAGGGCTTACCGATGGGCAGCTTTTCTTGCTTGGCGATGGCGGTAAAGTGATCGCACACGGGTTTGATCGCTTCTTCATCGATGACCGGATGATAGCCAAGAGAGCGGGCATTCATGGCGACGTTGAACACCGAAGGGTTCGATGAGGCGTCCGCCAGCGGCGGGATGGCCGTATTGATCGATGTAATGCCGAGCTTGATGGCTTCCAGGCAACACAACGCGCCGAGCCCGGTATTGCAATGGGTGTGGAACTCCACCGGGATTCCGTTGGCTTCGCGCAAAAGAATCGGCACCAGCCGCCGGGTTGCGTCGGGAGTGAGGAGTCCCCCAGGGTCTTTAAAACACAACCGGTAGGGTTTCAGTTTTGCGGCTTCCCGGAACCGATCGGCAAAATAGTCGTCGCTGTGCTTGGGCGAAATAGAATAAATGATATTGAGAATGGTCTTCAGGCCCACTCGGTTGGCTGTCCGGATCGCTTCGGCCCAGTACTTCGGCGTATTGGACGGATCCGAAGTGCGCAGCTCCGTGATTCCGTTGGCGGCCAATCGTTCCAACCAGAGATCGGTCATCGCGGGAGGAGTTATTTGAAAAGCCAGCATCGAGCGGCTGCGAATCGACCTGAGCGGCGTATGCTTGACACGTTGGGCGACTAGTCGCGCGCGCTCCCAGAGGTCGTCTTTTAAGTCGCGCACGGATTTTTTGAAGAATGCCGAAGACAAAAGCTCCATGCCTTCAAAGCCGGCGCGATCTATATTTTCGACGACGGGTAGCATCATGCCGGTGGTCATATTGGATGCCCAAAGGCTTAGCTGGCCGTCGCGCAAGGTGGTATCGACAAAGTGGATGTCTTTCATGCGTGACAGTCTCCTGGCTAAGATCTGAGATAGTGCGGTCTGATTTGAGAGCTATTGGCCAGTGTGCCGTGGCTACGGCCTCGTCAGGTCAGTTTTCAGTCCCAACCAGTGCTGCCCGACCAGCTCGTAGTGGGAAAGGCGCCCCTGCAGATGCTGGCTGATCACATGAATGTCCTGGAAGTGCCGCTGCATCAGATTACCCTCGTAGATCGCTGTTACGCCTGCCGCATTATAAACGGTGTCGACGACATCCACCGCCAGTCGAATTCCGTGCGTGGCCGCGAGGCGTAGGACCGCGCGCCGCTCCTGGGTCGTTGCGCCGGTTAATGTCGCCTCGGTCCAGATCTCGCCCACCGCCTCGCTCAGGAAGGCGCGTCCGGAACGGAGGTTGGCTTCGGCGTGCCCGACAGCGGCCTGAATCATAGACTGATCGCGGAGCGGCGCCTGCATCGCTCGCGGCGTCTTGGCGCCGGCGAGCTCGTAGAACGTGGCGAGACAGGAGCGAGCCACTCCCAAGGCAATCGCGGCATCGGCCGAGGCAAACAACAAGGTCCGGGGGATTTGGAAGAGCGGTCCGGTCTCCAGCAGTGGAGCGCCGGATTGCAGAATGGTGCGCTCCGCGGGCACGAAAACATCGGTCACGGCGAAGTGATAAGTCCCCGTGCCGCGCATGCCCCGGACATGCCAGGTGTCGAGCAACTCGGCCTCGGCTGCCGGTACGAACAGGTAGCGCTGTTCTGGTTGACCGTCCTGAAGCCTGAGCTGGCCGTTCTCAAGGACTTGGGCGCGGGCTGCCAACCAAGCGGCATGCCGGCAACCCGTGCTGAATCCCTGGCGGCCGGTGACCCGATACCCGCCTGGGACCACGATCGCCTCTGCCGTCGGAAGGGGCGTGTTCGCCACGATGCTGCGCGGCGTGTCGACCCAGATCAAGCGAGCGATGTCGCGCGGCATTCGCGCCGCGTAGGTTGCGAAGATCGCGCACTGATTGACAATCCAGCCGGTGCTGGCGTCGGCTTTGCCGATTTCTTCGAGCACTTGGACGTAGGTGGGTAAGTCGATCTCGGCGCCGTCCAGGGAGCGCGGGAGCGCCAACTGAAATAGGCCGGCGTCGGCCAGCGCCTCAAAGAGCTGCCGCGGCAACTCCCGATCGGCTTCGATCTGATCGGCGCAGGATCGAATCATGGGGGCGAGCTTTCGCGCGGCATCAAGCGGCGATGGAGTCTCGGTGGCAGTCATAGGTTGGTGTCGTTCTATAAAGAGTTGCGGCGATTAGATTTCATTGATTCTGATGACATCAAAAATCCTTCGGCAAGCGGTTCCATTGAACGCCTCATTCGACGCTTCCCCCCACAGGTAGTTAAAAGCTTCTCTACTCCACACCGAAGTCGATGTCTATCTCTAACTCAATCAGTGCCAATACAGTTGCGGACCTGTCGGTTCTTGATGAGCTCGGAACCGAACGAAACCAGCCACTTTTTTATCCGATCGCTAGCGCCACGACGCCCAAAACCATGGCGCAAGCCGCCACCAAGCGTCGGCGCACATCGCCTTCGGCAAGAAAGCTCGTGCCCATGGCTGTGCCGATCAAAATGCTGACTTCCCTCGCCGGCGCGACATAGCTCACCGGAGTAAACTCCATGGCGGTGAGCACGAGAATGTAGGAAAGCGGTACCAGCAGAGCGACGCCGACCGCTTCGAACCGATGAATGTGCCATTCGTTGCGAGCATGTTCCCAGTGGCGGAGGGCGAAAGGAGTAAGCAAAAACGTGCGTCCCAGGTTCGCGCCCCAATCAAGAAGCACCGGAGCCACTGCATATTTGCTCACGGCTTGCTTGTCCCACAGAGTATAGGCAGCGATAAAAGCACCCGTCACCAGAGCGTAGATCACGGCCCTGCGCGCGCCCGTTGCATGCAACTTTTCAGGATTCCCAGTGAGGACCACGACGCCGAGAACGATGAGGAGCCCGCCGACAACGGCCAGGGCCGAGGGCCGTTCTCCGAGAAAGAGAATCGCAGCGAAGCTGGCCAGCAACGGGCCGGTTCCGCGCGCCAGCGGGTAAACCAATGAAAGATCTCCAGCGCGGTATCCTTCGTTCAAGAGGACAAAGTAAGCCGTATGCAGCACCGCGCTTCCAACCATGAAAACGATCGCCACAAGACCTACCTGCGCCTGCCAGTAGACGATGGCTGCCACCGCCACGGGCAAGTAAAAACAAGCGGACAGAGCAGCAACAATCCAGGTGAAGGTCGCGTGTCCGCTCGCCCTCTTATTAAGCAGGTTCCAGGTCGCGTGAATAAAGGCGGCGGTAAGGATTAATGCGAGGGCCAAGTTTGACATGACAACACACCCTCACCCTTCCCTCTCCCGCAAAGCGGGCGAGGGTTAAAGAAGTTGCTTCCTCTACGAGAGAGAAGACAGGTGTTGTGCCCTCGCCCCTTCAGGGCAAGAGTGACGGTAACAGACGTAGGAACAGGAACAGGTTTGAAACCTCGCCCTATAAAGGGTACGCACAAAAATCAAACAACGAGCGGGTCTCCGGCGTGAATCGTGCCGCCGCTAATAATTTCTGCCCGCAGGCCACCGCGATGAACCAAGCCGCGCATCACTCCCTTGCAGGTTAGTTTTTCGAGATGCGCACAAGGATCGCACAGTCGAGTGCCCCGCAAGACGACATCGCCGATTTTGAATTCGCGGTCCACGAGATGATTCAGGGCTACGCCCTGCGTAACGATATTCCGCCGTGCCTGGCCCGGGTCTAGTTCGATCTGGTAATCGCGCCGCAAAGCTTCAATGGCCTCGATTTCGATTAGCGTAATATCGCGGCCCGATCCAGGATCATTAGAATACGTGCCGAGTTTGCTAAAGTAACGATCCCCCTCGAGTCCGCTTCCAACCACCGCCCGCGCCTTCGTGACAGAGCTCATCGGCCCGGCCCCAGTTGCGGCAATATGAATAGAAACGATAGTGCCTGCTCGCAACACCGAGTCACTTGGTTCTCTTGCTGGCTACCAAAGTCGCAATTTCCGGCGTCTGCATGCCTTCCTTGAGCAAATTGACGGTGCCTTTGTCGAGAATTTCCCGAGCCAAACTTTTCGTGCCGCTGATGGCGGCTTTCAAAAAACCAGAACCATAGCTAACTCGTGCCACGCCCAGATCTTGTAACTCATTCACGCTCGGCGATTGCGGTCCGGCGAGTATGCTAACCGGCGCTTTAACTTCCTTCGCTACCTGGCGAATGGTTTCGGGCTTATGCAAGTTGAGATAAAAAATGCAGTCCCCGCCTGCTTCGGCGTAGGCGTTGCCGCGGCGGATAGCTTCGTCGAGCGCTTTCTTAGGATCGTCGAGGATCACGTGAAAAGCATCGACGCGGGCATTAAGGAAGAACTCGCTGCCCAGCTCTCTCTTAGTCTCCATCACCGCATTGATCTTGCGCAGTTGCTGGGACAGCTCGACCAATCCACCCTTCCCTTTCGCGGCGCCGTCCTCGAGATTCATTCCGGCAACACCTCTGGCCACCAGTTCATGGACGGTTTGTTTAATTCCCTCTTCATCACCGTAACCTCTCTCACCGTCGGCATTAACCGGAACCGAGACCGCCGCCGCAAATTTCCCCGTGAGGTCCAAAAAAATTTCGCGGCTCATGACTTCGCCGTCGGGATATCCCAACGCCGCGGCGATCCCGCCGCTGGTGCCTTGAATCGCTTTGAATCCAAGCTGCTCGAACAAAAGCGCGCTTAAAATGTCATAGGCGCCCGGCATAACAAGGATCGCCGGCGCGCGAACCAGTTCTCTCAACTTCCGGCTCTCGTTATTGGCGGAATCCAATGTTGGGGGGGAAATCGGTTCCATAAATTTCTCCTGCCGGTGATGGAAACCTTATCAACTAACTCTGTATCGGCGTTGACACATGCTCATGAACGATCAACCACTTGCCGCGCCGTTTTTCCCAAATGGCGGTATGCCGGCAATCGAGCTCCATGGCAGTGCCGTTTTTCATAGCGAGCGAAAGATGAAAAGTCAACGTCATCCAAGCGACGTCGCCCCGGCGAGTAATTTTCAGGTCGTCATTGGGCGTGAGCTTGCCGGCTAATGTTTGATCAAAAATAGACTTCTGAACACCTCGCTTATATTCCGCCCATCCTTTGTACTTGAGCGGCGCGACATCGAAGAAAACTATACTGGCATCTTTAGCATAAAAACGCGCGGGGTTATCGGTGTTGAGGGTGTTCCAAGCGGCATAATAGGATTCAACAAGTTTCTTGTTCACCTCTGTTCCCGTTTTCTTCATAAAACAAAACTAGATCAATTTCGCAGACGCCGCAGTTACTTGGCCTGAACGATGTCTGGCTTTAAACTCGACGCGAGCGCCAGGAATTCATTCTTTTCCTTCTCAGGCACCTTGAACTTGTCCAGCGAGGCGATGAGATGTTTCACAGTTATATCCCAGTCACTTTCTGTAATGTTCAGGCCGCCATGCGTTGTTTTCATGTCACGACCGATGTAAATGCAAGGTCCGCCCGTGGCGGCGCATAGCTGATCGACTACCAGCTGACGCAGCCGTTTTTGAGAATCCGTGCTCAGCCCTACCAGAAACCGCGAGAGCTGCTTATCACCGGCGAGCCGAGCAATAAACTCATCGGAGACCGCAGCGATGGCGTCGTAGCCACCGAGCCGCTTGTAGAGCGTCGGCGTTTGGGCCGCAGCGTTCGACGCGCAGGCCGCAAATAATAGGCCGACGCAAACTACCTTCTCTATTGCTGCTGAAAGTTTTTTGATCATGTCGCTGTCTCCTTAAAATTAAGTTCTCCCTCTTTAACACAATTTTGGATTATAAATAGACTGAAACCGCCATGGCTCCGGATCGCCATCCGGCGCTCCGGAGTAGAAGCTGGGCTATTGCTTTTCAACAATATCTTTTCTCATCGGATCAAGTGCAGCCAACAATTCCTGTTTCTCGCGTTCGCCGACCTTGAACTTGTCCAAGCTCGCGACGAGATCTCCGACCAAAGCGTCAAAATCAGCGTTCGTTATGCCCATGCCTTTGTGTGTCGTCTTCATGTCGCGGCCTGTATATTTGCACGGTCCTCCCGTGGCCTCGCAAATCTGATCCACAAGCATCATTTTTAGGCGGGGCACATCGGCTTTGGCGAAAAAGCTGTTG